>Ga0315296_10000782_pt1 | contig 28605 bp, 32 predicted proteins | sample YL17G14_18_MG_FD_203921 | JGI IMG/M metagenome (GOLD analysis project Ga0315296, IMG submission 203921) | Sediment microbial communities from Yellowstone Lake, YNP, Wyoming, USA - YL17G14_18 | ecosystem: Environmental > Aquatic > Freshwater > Lake > Sediment | place: USA: Wyoming | collected... | reverse complement strand
CAGTGTTGCTTAGGTTTGGGCTCCGGTAGTATAGTCCGGTCAAGTATTCCGGCCTTTCGAGCCGGAGACCCGGGTTCGAATCCCGGCCGGAGCACCAATCAAACTGTTTAAATCCCCACCATTCCAATCCTGTCTGTAACAGACGTTCTTGGGGTGAAGTGTACGGATATCCATAACTACGAAGAAAGGCTCTCGAGAGCCATCGAGAGCGTCAAGAAATGCAACCACATAAACTCCAAGAACAGGTGGCTTTTGTTGAAGTTCATGGAGTACAAGCGAGCCCAGGGAACAAGTGCGGGACGATGCGCAAAGACTCTTTGGACCTTGAAACAGTTTGCAATGAGTCAATATGAAAGGCGAGGTCACAGACCCAAAGACTTTACCGTGATGAAGGACTTCGAGCTTTTTACTAAGGAAGATGTTCAAAGAGAATTTGCCAAAGTTGAGAGCTCAAGTCTGAAGGAATCGACAAAGCGAGATTTTAAGATTTTGACGCGATTCTTTATCGGTTGGGTTTTCCACGAGAAGAGCGGAAGCGACGAAGCCTATGACCCGAAGGAACATGGTTATCCAACGATTTTTAAAGGCATCCGAATCAAGGAGCCACAGGAAACAGTAAAGCCATCGGACTTGTTGACCGATCAAGAAAAACAAGGGATGATCAACGCGGCTAAGAACCTTCGGGATAAAGCCTTGATTGCCTGTCTCGATGAGGCTGGCATGAGACCTGGAGAATTGTTGGGCTTAAGGGTTGGCAACGTCACAGTTGAACAGCAATACGGCGAATTATCGTTGGATGGCAAGACAGGTATTCGAGGTTCATTCATCATAAGGAATCTTGCCTATTTGTCTCAGTGGCTTGACAGCTACAGTGAGCGTGACAATCCCGACGCACCATTGTGGCCAGACTTCGAGAAAACAGGCGAGCCCCTCTCGTATGCAGGCTTAAGACAAATGCTGAAACGAGTTGCGACCAAAGCGGGAGTCAAAAAGCGAATTTACCCGTATATTTTCAGGCACACGGAAGCAACCAACGACTCAGTTGAGCTGACCGAACCCGTAATGAGAAAGATTTACGGATGGACCAAAACCTCAAAGACTCCAAGCCGTTACGAACATTTAAGCGGCAAAGACGCAAAATTGGCGAAACTTAAGCAGGCTGGAATAGTCGTCGATGAGGGAAAAGTACGTCTCAGACTTTGTCCTCGATGTAAGAAGCCCAACCCATTGAATGCTACAACGTGCTTTGCTTGCGGCAGCGTCATGTCCGTCAAACTAGCCGTTGAAACCCAAAAGGAAAAAGACAAACTCAAAGAAGACGTCGAGAAGATGGGGAAGGAGGTTCAGCGCCTAGAAGGCGCCTTACGCAGAGCCTTAAGTGGTTTTGAGACGCGGTTCACTGAAGAAGCCATTGAGGACATACTGACGGGAAGAAACCGACTGGCTGAGAAACTTCCAAAGGAATACGTGGCTGAAAGCTAGCCCCCACTCACAAACAGTCAATTTAGGCTTTTCTGCGTAAAATAGCCTCAAAGCAAGCCGCAATTATGGTGCGGGGGGTGGGACCTCCACCCAACTTTACCGGTAAAAAAGCATACTTAATATTCTAGCGCGTGCGCGCGTACGTTTGGAACACTTTGCAACAGCAATTCTAGCTCCGATCCTCAATGTTCAGCTCAAACAGTAGCACATGCGCGTAAGAATTGAACCCGGTCGTCTGGTCGGTCACTTGAGTGGTATTCTGTTTCATCAGTGGCATGTCAGTCATTTGAGGATCTAAACTAGGGCAATCTTGAGAAAGTGAAGCGAATACGCTAGAGCGCACGCATCATCTTTTATTGGCTAACTGGATTCAGCTGTGGAAGCTGTTTATCTCATCGAGTTCAGTTGACTTTTGCCACGATTCTTCGAGTTCTTTCTGTGAAAAATAGGGCTTTGCGTTTTGAATGAGTGTAGTCACTTCTGCATCGGAGGCGCCGATCGTTCGTGCGCGTTCTCGTAAGTAGTGAATTGAGACAAGCAATTCAAGCCTATCCGGTGAATTAATGTCCTCACCCAGAAAAGATCTGAGCTTGTCAATTCTAGCAATGTCTGAATTACTCAATTCTTCGTGTGGAAGCGAACCAGATTCAACTATCTCATAAAGGGTTCTTGTTAGACTAGGTGAATATGGGCCATGGAGATACCAGTTATAATGGAAATTCAATCTCACTCCAGACACTTGGAGCAAGTAGACAAGCTTCTGCAAGAGCTTTCTTTCGCCAAAGGTTTCCAGCTTCGGTTTTATCCCAAGCCTCTTGAGGCATTCTACCAATTTACCCTTCGAGCTCATTCCGAATCACCTTTGCGAGGTGCATCTTGAATTCCATAAACGCGTCGGATCCCTCTTTTGTCAAAACGTAGGCGGTCCTAAGCTTTCTATCTATGATATGTTTATGCACTTTGACGTATCCTTCTTCTTCTAACGCTCTAAGATGACTGGCAAGGTTACCATCGGTTATTTGCAAATCGTGTTTTAGCTCACGAAACTCTGCTTCGCCATGAAGGTATAGAATCTTGAGAATCAGGATTCTGTGTGGTTGAAAAATCTTTGGCGGTACTCGCAATATGTCAATATCATCAGATTTAATCCATTCACGAAGTCGCTTCTTAACAGATTGCTCAGCCACTATATTTACCTCTTAACGTTATCCTAGTTGAATTTCTAATCTGCGTATTCACTGATGTAAACTTAGGTTAAAAGGCTTTGTGTAAATGAGTTCTAGTAGAAAGACACTGCTTTCTAGATGCATGTACTTGCAAACGCAAAGCTTATATCCACGATACACTTCCCTAGTTGCGGTCTGAGGAGGTCAGTGAGACGACCATGGACATAAAGGTGGTCGCGACAGGCGTGATTGCTCTATGTTTAGCGCTATCAGCATTACTCTACCTTTCTGGCATGGCTGATCCGTCTCTGGGCGGAGCTGGTGACAGGTTCTTTGGTCTAGCTGTGGCTTTGATAGCGATTGTCGTGGTTTTGTCCGTTTTGGGAGTGAAAGTCAGACTTCCCTAGATTGGGAGGAGGTGAAGAAAAGCATTGCAGAGTGGAATTGGGCAAGCGATTGAAGGCAAATTCTACACTCTTCTCATTGATAATAAAGAGTACCATGTGGAGATGGCAGAGCTTACTGGGGCCGAAATTATGGACTTGGGTGGGATTCCACACGAGGTGGGTCTTCTCCTTATACTGGAAGACGGTACCCAAGTGCAGGTTAGGGAAGATGAGGTCATAGAACTAAAACCAGGGCGTCGTTTCAAGAAAGCCCCACGATTTGTGCGAGGGTAAAACTTGCTGGATAGGCGACTTCAAGAAATCGAACTGTTGCGCAAGAAGTACGGTCCGCTAGAGCAGGGAGCGAACCTAGAATGGGTGCTCTTTAAAGAATTTCCACTACCGTCGGGATGGAACAGAAGCACGACACCGCTCTTGGTTCTTATCCCTTCTGGATACCCAATGGTGCCACCCGACAACTTTTACGTGCAAACAGGTCTGCGTCTAGCGTCTGGAGCTATGCCATCTAATTTCAGCGAGGGTCAAAACCAGCTTGGACAACAATGGGCTCAGTTCTCCTTTCACGTGCAAAAAGAAGAGTGGCGCCCAACAGCGGGCATCCTAGAAGGTGATAATCTTCTAACGTTCATGTTGGGAGTAGAGCGTCGACTGAAAGAGGCAACCTAAGTTGAACAAACTTGTAATGAGCAAGACCCATTGGGAAAAGGCAAAGGAACACCTGCTTAAGACTAATGGAGAGCATTTTGCCTTCTTCCTGTGCGGTGTGTCAGAGTCTCATGATGGCATTTCCTTCCTTGTCCGTGATTTTGCCCCAATTCAAGATACTGACGTTAAGTTTGCAAAAGGTATCGGTCTTAGACTAGACTTGGAAGCTTTGCTGCAAGTGACCAACCGCGCACGATCAGAACGATTGGCTTTGGTGGAGGCCCACAGTCATCCCTGGTCCAAGACTGACGTAAGGTTCTCTGCAATAGACTTGGCAGGTCTTAAGGAATTTGTACCGTATATACTGGATGATTTGCCCAGTTCCCCCTATGCTGCCACCGTATGGGGCAAGAAATCCGTAGATGGATTATGCTGGAGATCTTCAGTTGAAGATAACGCCTCTCTTGCACAGATTCGCGTAGTCGGAAACACTCTCATTCGAGTAACCACGACTTCAGAATTGCGCCAAATGAGAAAGAGCCCAAAAATAAGCCAAGAACAAGCTTCAAGACAGGTTCTTATGATTGGAGAACAAGGGCAAGAGTATGTAAGACAAACAAGGGTGGCGATTATAGGTCTCGGAGGATTGGGATCCCACGTTGCCCAGATGTTAGCCTATCTAGGTGTAAGAGATTTTATACTTGTTGATCTTGATAAGATCGACATCACTAACCTTAACAGGCTTATAGGTGCTGGATCTAAGGACATCGGCAAGGCTAAAGTCGAAATAGCAGAGAGGATGATTAAAAGAATCGTTGGCAGGAGTCGTCTTGCAATCCAGCCTTTTGAAAGCGACGTTCGTGAGCAAACAGTTCTTAATGTTCTTAAGACAGCAGATGTCATATTCGGATGCGTAGACAAGGATGGACCAAGGCTAATTCTCAACGAACTTTCACTCGCCTACATGATTCCTTACATTGATTGCGGTTTTGGAATAAACGCAGAGAACTATGAGATTAAAGAAGCCGGTGGCCGCGTACTCTTAGTGAGACCTGACACTCCTTGCTTGCTTTGCTGCAAAGAGATTAGCATTAGTGCTGCATCCGATGATTTGGCACCTCGAGAGGAATTCGAACTCAGAAAAAGCCAGGGCTATGTCGGCGGAGCAGACGTACCGTCGCCCTCTGTCGTTTCCCTCAACGGAACAGTGGCTTCCACAGCCGTTACAGAATTCTTGGCTCTTGTAACCGGATTCAGGCCAGCTCGAGCCTACACCTTCTACGACATGTTGGAACAACGTATGGTGCCCCGCTTAGTCAAACCTGACCCAAAATGCATAGCGTGTTCGATAAGAGGTTTGGGAGATAAAGCCCATGTTGACCGCTATGCCCAAACGCAGATTCCAAGGGATATTCCTGCACTTGAGACCTCGCGGAGTGGGAATAACTGATTTCTTGCAAAGTGATTTGCCTTTTCGTCTTGATTCTTGTGTCGAGTGTGTCGATAACCCCTAAAGCCACATCGCCGTCTCCACCAGAAAGCCTGCATTTCAAGGTGGCATTCACGGAGCCCGTTAACACGACAATCATAGAGAGGGTGGAAACCCTGTTGCCCTATCTAGACCAAGCATATGACTTTCTTACGGAATGGACTCAATTTATGCCCTATTCTGGAGAGAAAATTGGACTGCAGTATGACCAATCCTTCTTTAAGACGAAGCCCGAGAAGATCATTGGATTGTCAGGAAATCCCATATACATTAAACTTTATCCAATAGGTGTCTTGGAACAAGATTTGCGCATTTATTTTCATGAGCTAACCCATGATTTCACCCCATCCAACTTATGGAAAGCGTGGGACATAACAAAATCCTTGACCGAAGGTATTGCCGATCTCGGCGCGGTTTTTCTCTACAGCAGTTTCAACGAGTCTCTCAGCAACTATAGTGAAATTATGGGAAACGCATTTCTGGAAATCTTAAAGAGATATGAAGCAAGTGGAAGTCCATTTGCGGAAGTCAAGTGGCTAGAAGATCACCCTGAAGATCAATGTCCAAGTGATAATTTGGCCGCTGGCATGTTGGTCGCAATAAGTAGAAGATACGGGTGGCAAACGTACACTCGGCTTTTTACCCAAGCTGGAAATGGAGATATTGAAGCGATTTTTGGTGACTTGGCATCCTTTAATGCGAAGATGAACTTTTTTGTTTATCTTCTGTCTTCATCTGCCAATGCCGATCTCACGAGCATTTTCAGATTTTGGGGATTTCCCCTGACACTGGATTCTGATGGAGATGGATCAACTGACGCGGAAGAAATCGCGCATGGACTTCCAACCTCTGATTTTGATCAAGATGGGCTTAACGATAAAGAAGAAATCATAGTGAAAACTCACCCCAACAGCTATGACACAGACAACGATGGAGTCAATGATTATGATGAAACAGTGGTCTTTCAGACTAATCCAGTCAGAGAAGACACAGACGGCGACTTGTGGAATGATCACATAGAAACTTCAATTGGGCGATGGATCGACGAACATATTCCTTCACTATCGTTGATGACCAAACAATTACCTCTTAACTGGTGGCTTCCGAATGTCATTCTAGTTTCAGTTTTGTTCGGTCTTTTAATTCTCATTTTGCTTATCAAGAGGCGATAGGCTTGAAAACTTTAAAGAAGCGTCACTTATCACAAAAACTTGAGAGATATTTTTCGCGCGTTGAAAACTGGGTAGAACATAACTGGCGATTGAAGTATCAAACTCTCGGGAACAGCAGATTCTCGAATTACTTGACTCTCAGTGTTGTTCTCGGGCTAATTCCCTTAATCTGTGTACTTGTTTTCTTTCTACCTGTTGATATTCAGGAGTCGCTTATGGTCAATGTCACGATTCTCAATCCATTGACTTTCGTGACGTCAGTTTTTGTTCATGGAGGCTTTGAACATCTTGCCGGAAATGGTTCTGTCTATTTCTTGGTCGCAAGTTTAGCCTATTGTATAAATAGAAAGTCTGGGCATGAACGATTCTTTCTGTACTCCTTCCTTGCGGTTCTCTTCGTGTCGCCTCTACTGTATTACCCAATCTTGTTTCTGCTGAATTTCTGGGTTTTCCATTTCACCTTTGTTTCCTTCGGTCTTTCGCTAGTGGTTGCCAGCCTCATTGGTTTGTTGATACCATCTTTGATAATCTTCCTTAATGAAGGACTTGAGCTGAAGATAAATCCTCAAAGATTCCTTCTTTCGATTATCTGTCTTACGGGGGTGCTGATGCTTCTCCCATATCTTAAACTCGAATTCTACAACTTGACTGTTCTGTTCGCCTTAATGATACTCGGATCTTACATAGGAAGGAGCGAGTTATCTAGAATCTCGCAATTCATTGCCAACACGAAGAAGGAAAAAAGGGCAAAGAATGGCGCGATTGCAACAATCTCGATTCTCGTCGTTTATGCCGCTTGTGTCGCACTACTCTTTCCTACAACGATTGTTCAGGCTTCAGGAAGCATCGTTGACATATTCGCTCATTACTTCGGGGTCTTCTTTGGGTTGCTTGTTCCTTACTACTTAATTCCAAAACGAGCGCGTTAATTTGTAGGGTCTCTCTTTTTTGGAGTATGTGATTAAGGGGCCTATACGACGGTTATTTTTCTCTATGCCAGAAATTAACCATCTGGCAGGCTAATCCTACCCATATTAATCCCATTGACAAAGCACTTTTATCCTCAATGTGTCCGTATGTAAATTGACAAAAAAGGGATCAGCCCATGAATCGAATAACTAAAAAACTAGCGATAGCTGAAATTATTGCCATTGCCAGAGCCCTTTCTTAATGTACGCCTCGACCGGGCTCAGGAAGATGGAGCTGCTCTCGCTGAGGAAGGAGGACGTCGACTGGGGCAAGCGGATGATTATCCCGAAGAACCACGACGGAGAGACCAAGAGGAGCTGGGTAGCCTTCTTCAACCAAGAGGCCGAGGCGGCGCTGAAGGAGTACCTGGCAACGAGGAAAGACGGAAACCCCAGGCTGTTCAGGATCTCGCCGCAGAACTTCATCGGCGTCTGGAAGTACGCGAGCCGAGAGAGCGGAGCCCAGATAACACCGCAAGTGCTGAGGGAGTGGTTCTGCGACGAAATGGGCAGATTAGGTGTACCTGATCGTTATGTTGATGCCTTTTGCGGCAGAGTACCCAATTCGGTGTTGGCAAAACGGTACAGTGACTTAGCTCCAGAGAAGCTGTTAGAAATCTATGAAAAGACTAATGTCAGAGTTTTGAACGAGCTAGAAGTCCACTGAGAAATCGGTCTACTCAAAATATCCTTCAGCGACCTCGATACTGAGTGTTGTTTGGGTTCAACTAGTCAGCACGGTTGTATCTCGCATCATCGTATGTTGGATTGTTCGATTTAGCTTATCTGATCTGTCATGCGCGCACACCAAACTTATTTTTAGTCGTTATGATTATGCTACGCAAGCGTGTTATCGCTTTCCACCTCGGCGTTTTTTCCTGTCTGCTCAACCCTTATTGTCTTTCGCGCGCGCACTCTTTATAAGATCGTCAATCAACCTTTGAGGGGGAAAAACATTAAGAGTCATCTCTTCAAGAGACTCTTGATCAAGAAGAACCAACTTCTCTACCTCCTTGAGTTCCTTTATGATTGTGTAAATGTGAAGTCTCAAATGAGGTTCAAGCCACTTGATCATCTGCACGCGCACAACAGGATCCCGCTTAATGACAACGGTATACTCCCGAGAAAGAATGAGCTGTTGAAGATTAGTGCAAAATCTGTCCAATGCGTTTTCAATCATCATTACCGAATTCATGAGTTTTGGATTTATGAATCTTGAGTATTCACTAATTACATGCTCGAGATAATCTCTGTGTTTCTGAAACTTGTCAACCAGGCTGTTAACTCTTTCAATCACAGTATAATCAGGTGCTCGAAGTAGTTCCTCCCATGCTTTTCCAAGTCTTATCTTCGTAACATCCGCGTAATGCTCCAATATTGCTTCCTCTATCCAAGGATATGCGTGAATTCGATTCAGATCCTTATCCATCTGTCTCTTGTTCTTCGGCGATCCAAATAATGAACGTGCGTCGTCAATCCATTCCTTAATCCTCGGTATTTCAAACCCTGATAGGAAGTTATCCTCGATTTCTCGTAGAATCTCTCCGAAATGACGCGATATCCTTTTTAACACTTCTTTCTCAACAAGCTTCCAGGTGCTGTTCTCTCTGACTCTAACCATCCACGTTAAGAACGCAATAGTAAATATCGTGAAACCAGCATTCACTACGACATCTACTCCATAGTCTTGGTAAATCGGAAATATTAATACAATGCTAATTGTAATAGTAATAATGATAATCATTGAAAGAATCAGAGAAGTCCAATAGACTCTTTCGGAAACCATACAACTAAGTTGCTGGTTCTGCTAATAAACTCTTTTTGGGTGATCATATTCTCTTCATATGCAAGGCAATAGCGCACGCACCTTAGCCGTAGATAAACACTTAGCTCCTATTTTTCTGCATTTTTGATTTTTTAGCGCGCGATTTTCTTAGCAGGCCTAGCTTTAGCGCGCGCCTCATGAATCTTGCGCGAAAGAGCCAACTAACTTGTTGTTTTGGTCTTTCTGATAGAAACAAGTGAGACTGAGACTATTACGGCTCCTGTCAACATCGCCACAACCCCGGTAATCAGCGAAAACTGGTTAGGCGATTTTCGGCTGACCTCGATCTGGTAGTCCAAGCCTAAAGGATATGACGTGTATGATTTGAGCTCTAGGTAGCAGAAGTATAGGTCATTTCTCTGAACGTAGTGATAGGCTGTGATGTTTCCACCAGATTTGTCAAAGACTTGCGTTCCGTCTGTGTTACGAATGCTGAATATCACTTCGCTCGATTTGTTCATGGTTACTCTGACCGTGATTGTGTCTCCTTCGGTTAGTTCAATCGGTTTTTCAGGAAATTCTCGTATGAACGTTCCCCAAGACCTAGGCGGGAAGGTCACAAGACCAGTTAGCTGATAATGGTTGAAAACGAAGTATGACCCGGAGACTAGAGCAATCCCGACAACTAGAACTGAGGCTCCTGATATGAGAAGCGGTTTGTTCATAAAGCTTCAATCTCGGTTTGAGACTTGATAAGACTTGCTACTGTGTCGATGCTATGTCAAAGCGCGCGTCTGTACTACTACCAGAGTGCCATATCAATGATCCGTGCCGCTGTGGCCTTGAAACTGATCTTGTTGCCAAAAAGGCCGTCGACCTTTACGGTCCTTGTACCTAGTTCAGAAAAGCCTATCACATCTTTATTATTCTGTTGACACCATTCTCGGATGATTCTTTTGTAATACATGAGAGCGGCAAGGTAGCATTGATCAGAATCCCAACCATAGCCTGCATAGGGATTTAGTTTGGCACCAGAGTAGCCCGGGATGATGTCGTACCAATTCTTGCCATCTCGGGGATGCGGGTAATAATCTGGGATTCCATGTAGTACGCCCATAATGCGGTGATCTATCATGATAAACAACTCAGGCATGAGCATATGCATAGCCTTGCTAGCTATCACCATACCGCCGCTTACAGACAACTTGCCTGTCTGCGAAAACAGACCGTATATTCTACTAATAATAGAGGCCACCGTTTCAACTTCAATCTTGTTCTTGAGCTCTAGATTCTCTAACTTCACATTAGCACGGGCCAATAAATCGAAGTCTCGACTGACCTTTCTTGTGGTTTCCAAGAACAAGCTTAGGCTCGTAAGGACAGAAGCTCTGGAATCCATTCCAAATGCCGCAAGAACCTCCCGAATCGCTTGGATAAATTCTTCATTCTTTAGAAGTTGCTTGTAATCATTATTTGCTCGTGCTGTCCATTGGGATCTGTTATTGCCCATGAAAATATCGTATTCCCTTATCGCGTCAGCCCAGTGTGGGCTGCGTTTGTCATAATTCTTGACTAGCATTTGAAGATTCTTAACAATGAATGAAGTAGTAACTTTTTTCAGATCAGCTTTTTGTTCGCCAGCACTCATCTACTGGATGGACCCTTCTTACTCGTGATTCAACCACTAATGAACAATTTCTGAAACTTAAAGCTTGAATGTTGTCCTTGAACTATTTCTGAAAAGCGCGCGCGAATCCTAACATAGAGTTGTTTGTCGATGAAATGTATAGAATTGTGGGTTTGAAGCCAGATCCCCCAAATGAATTCTGCTGGGATTCCTTTGATGGTGAAGAAGAGCCAATTGGGTTTGGTGTTGTAGAGTTCACATTGTCTATACCGGAAACAGAGTGACCCAACGCACGCAGGTATCAACACGCGCGAGGTGACTCAGTTCTATATTCGTCCAAAATATAGAGACAACTTCTCTTTCAGCATTTCCACAAGTTCCGGATCGTTTTTCAGGTATCTGTCAGGAATGCCTAGGACAACGATTTTATTCCTGGCTTCAGGGCTAATCTGTAATATCGCATCTTTGTGATCTTCTTCCATCACAAATACGATGCTAGCCCACTTTACTAGCTCTTTTGAAACTACATGTGGTGAAAGTGGGAGTATTCCAGCCGATCTGATCTCCAACCCTCCAGTATCTTTCAAGAGCTCTTGGGCTGTCTGACTTCTGTGAACGTTGCCACTGCATACGAACAATATTCTCTTGAGCTTGTCCCTTCCGATCTTTCCCAAGGTCACTCTTCACCGATTGGCACATTGTCCGCTATTTTGAGGAAGTTGTCTCTCAGCTTCTTAATATGGGTCAGTTCAGAAACCGTAATCTTGGAACGAAAATGGAAGACTTTGTTCCTCAAGTCTCTAATATATTCAAGTTGATCGTTAATCTTCTCTTTGTCTCTGAAGCATTTCTGGAATTCGTTCCAGTTCCCAAGAATGATTAGTCTAAGTTCGTCTTGAAAGAGATCATCAACATTACGTAATGGTGCCTTGATCTTTCTCTCTTTGCGGGAAAGCGTCAGAGAATCAAGTGCGGCTTTCAGTTTATCTTGTCCAAGGCATTTGGATATCACATATCGCAGACTCGTCTCAATCTCGCGCAATAGCAAGAAGACTTCAGTCTTGTTTTTGAAGAAGCCAACTACGTCAGAATTGGTTACTATTGAATTGCATTTCTGCCTTGAACCAACAAGCACGAAATCCTCTTTTGCCATGAATTCAATGTATTCCAGTATTTCATCACTGGGTTGGGCAAATGTTGGTTCATCCGAAACCTTGAACCTTACTGTAGGCCATTCCATAATTTTGCTTATTCCCTCGTTTCCCTTCTCGTATTGCTGCCTAAGCACCTGCAGAAAAGACAAGACTGTCACCACACCGACACATGTTTCACTACCATCGTCATTTTTCTGGATGATTGGAAGCTGAGAGTAGTTTTTTGTGCACATGATCTCTATTGCATCGAATATTCTCGCCTGTGCATCGATAGTCTCCAAGGGCGGAGTATACTTTGTTAGATACTCTATGTTGAATCTGTCAAAAGGACGTTCACCCGCACACAACCCCGGACCCTCCAAGTCACAATTACTGACTGTGCGGATTATATGCGTTGTTCGTCGCGCGCTGTCAATGCTCACGTGTGAGCCCTTGAGCGCATGCTATTCACCCTTTGTCAGTATCTTTGCGCGCGCGCTCACATCCCTGAAAGATGTCATGCAAAAAGGTGGCCTAGTAATGTCAACATTCAAGTGTCCAAACTGTAACGCTTCGTTACGTCTTCCAGAACAAGGAAAAGTCTTAGTTTGTGAATACTGCAACACTCCAATCAAACCTTTAGACATCTTTGAAAGAATAAAATCACTGATAGAATAGCGCGCGTCTGAACACTACACACAGACTTCTCTTCAGCCTCCTAGTTCTCTGCAACCTCTCTGTTAAGGAACCACTTTTCAATACTTCTCTCTACTAGATGCCTGATAGTTTTCTAAATTTCTAAATTCTAACCTGAGGAAAAATAGGGTTTCTAGAATTTTTTCACCGTTTAGAAATTACAAAATACGAAAGTCAGCAAGAATCTTGGTATGAGCGGTTTCTGGCAAACGAGAATCTTTCTGCACATACACTTTCATATGAATATGATGCGCGCAATGCGCGCAGATCAAGGAAGAGGTTTCAATGTGATGGCTTTGTTCTTTGTTGCGTGAGACAATAGGCTGATTGTTTCTTTTTTTGCGCTGAAATAAACTGTCTGCCATCCCATTTCTGAAATACTTTTCAGGAGAGCTATTTGCTGTTTGATCCTTTTATCGTCGGATGAGATGAAGGCATCGTCCATTATGAAGAACCCGCTTTTTCCTTCTAGAAGCATCTGACCTAGTGCTACCCTTATTGAGAGATACAGCTGATCGCGGGCGCCTTTACTTAGTCTTTCCACTGAAAACGCTTCACCTGTCGGTCGGCGCACAATAACTTTCTCATTCTCATGATCGTATTCCACCTCCGAGTATCTACCGTAGGTTGTCTTGTTGAAGAGTTGTGATGCGAGGTTCCCTTTCTGGAAAAGAACTGCAACTTTCGCCTTCTCTTCCTTTTCTAAAATGTCAAACAATTTTAATGAATCTATTGCCATTTGCGCATCCTCCTCGATCTTCTTCCGCAACACATCAAGTTGTGGTGTCAGTTGTTTGAGAGAATCTAAATTACTGATCTCCTGGTCTAGTTCTCTATTCAAGAACGCACGAAAGTTTAGCTTATAAGCTCTATTTGCGAAGTCTTCTAGAGTTCTTGAGTGCTTCTCCAAAGCTTCGCCTAAGTTCTTTATTCTGTCATCCAATTCGTCTAGTCTATGTTGTGTTTTCTCGTAATCTTCTTGGTCATAAGCTATATCCACGGTTTGGTCGATTTCTCCTCTAATAGCGTCGATTTTCTCTGAGGATTTCCTAAGTATTTCATCCGCAGCATCCAACTCGATTTTTAGATCCTTCTTCAGGACTCCAAGTTTCTGGTTCAAATTACCTCTAAACTGCGACACTTTTACATCTAATCTTTCTAGAGCCTGTCTCAAGCTTGAAATATCCTTGACATCTAAACCTATAGTTGAAGCTTCTCGTAGTATTGACGCTTGATTCTGCTCGATTTGTGATAGATCATGGCTTGTCCTAAACCATAGCATTATGCAGATGATGGTGAGAAAAAGTAGAATACTTGGGACTATCCAGTCGAATATCACAACCTCTTCTAAGAATTGAAGGCAGATGAAAGCTGCAAAGCTACCTATCAAGAAAAGATATGAAAGTTTTTTGAGAAAACCTTTACTTCGGTGGAAATGAGGAAGTTTGCCCTCGCTTGCTTCGTATATAGTGAGTCTCTGCTTTGATGATCGAAGGCTTTCTTCTGGGATTTTGTCCAACTCAGACAGAATACCTTGCGCCGACTTAAGTTCCTCATTCAGTTTTTGGAACTCGTCTTTTTTCCTAGCCTTCTCCAACAACTCCGAATGAGACTTAAGTTGGGTCTTTTGAATACTTGCCTCAAAAATATCTGCCTCGAGATTCTGCAGTCCCTCGCCTTCGGCTTTCTCAATGTATTTTTCAACATCATTTTTAAGCGTTACAGCTGATTCTAGATGGCTCTTCGCTTGGAAATGACTTGTTCTGTTCGAAATATTCAAGCCATCTGTAAGTTTCCCTGCTTCTTTGACTTGTTCCTCTATTTTCCGAATGTCTTCTAACCTGAGTCCTGCAATCTTATCAGTCACTCTTTTGTAGAAGACATCTTCGCCCTCTATTCGTAGATCTGCATCTCTCACAACAAATACATTTCTAAGCTCATCTGGCTCGATTGCCAGATAAGTAGCGAGCGTTTCGTTTGTGCCAAGCTTTGTTTCCTGGCCTTCCTCTTCAAGGAGGATGTACCCCTCTAAAGTTTCTTCAACTCTGTCAAGTGCACGGTCCAAGCCAACTCCGAGACCAGTTAATTTCTTCAGCAAAGCATCGATGATTAGTGTCTTTCCTGATTCATTGGAACCATAAATGGGCTGTAGACCTGCTGCCAAGGGAAGATGGAGATTAGAAACTGGTCCGTATCTCTGAATAAATATCTCTTTTAACCTCATTCTCTCAACTTCCTGTCCGCAAGCAGTCGTGACATTGCATCGATTACGAAGTTCCTCACATTCTCCTTGTCTTCGATTTCTTCATCAGCGTCAAGTTTCTTCAGGAATCTATCATAGAGCGGGTGTGCTAGAACGCGCTCCACATTTCTATACTCATGAAATATTTCTGCGTTTTTTCCAATGCTCTCAAGAGCCTTTCTGAATTCTGGCTCAGAGATCTTCAAGAATCCTGTGACCGTCACTTCAAGTTTACAGTCGTCAGTAGAGCGCAAGGCCATCCAGTCCTTCAATGTTTGAAGTGTTTCTTCCTCTTTTCCAGGGCTTACATGTAGTTGGGCGGAATCGTGGTAGAATGAGTCTAAAAAGATCCCCTTTGTTTCTCCTATCTCTGTGTCGATTAGAACTACTTGTCTTTTACCTCTCTCCTTTTTGGTGTGAGATATTGGTGATCCAGGGTATATGAAACATCGATTACCATTAAGTGATTTCTTGCATGTCTCTGTGTGGAAGTGCCCTGCAAGTACAAAATCATATTTTAACCTTGATAAGATCTCAGAGGATACAGGAAAATAGATCTTTGCAGTTTCTTCACCAAAGCCATAACTTGTAAATCCTATGTCTAACGTGCAATGTATCAGAAGTACGCGTGTCTTAGCATCTTTGGCTGCATTTCCGAGCTCACTAAGAAGTCGATCTGAAGGTTGATCTTGATAGGGCACAGCCACTACAGATATCCCGTTATAGTTGTACATCTCGAACGGCTCTGTTGTTGCAATTCTCAAGTCAGGTCCAAAGTCAAGATTCGCGGAATATGCGTCTTTGTCGTGATTGCCTGGTATTGCGATTATCTGGAATGGGTTTTCACTGAAAATTCTTCTGAGTTTTGGTCTAAGAACTTCTGCGTCTCGTTCACTATCAAATAAGTCTCCTCCTACAGTCAATAGATCTACCTTACGTTCACGACATTTGTTCAAGATCTTCTCCAGAGCTGCAAATGTCTCCGGTCTATTTTCACTGAGATGTAAATCAGAAGTGTGCAAAATTAGCGTTCTCTGTCACCTATTGGTGACTACTAATTTCATCACTTCTTTTAAGACTTTTCAGGGTAATCTAGAGCACAATGTTACAGCTGCACACCGCACATTCTTGGCACTTTACTGCAATTTTTGAGAAAATGTGAGTCTTTCTACGCATGCTCAAAATGATGAATACTAAGTCTGGGTTCTGAGATTTTCGTGTGGTTTGATGATTGCGCACTGCTAAGAATTGTTGGTCAAGCAAAGTTGCGGAGTTAAAAGCGTTCTAGTTCTTGTGAGGTTAGATTACCCTTAATCCGGTTGCATTCAATACATGCTGGAACAAGGTTTCTCAAATAATCGGTTCCGCCTCTTGAAAGCGGAAGGCTATGATCAACTTCCCAAGCTCCTCGTTCTCTCGGCCTACTATAATTCTTCCACGCGAGTTTCTTTCCGCAATGCCAACAATACCCATCGTTTTTGTCAAATACGTAGCTTAGTTCTTCATCCGTATATCCCATGAGCCTCATCTTTGCCCTAAAGAATTAGCAACATAAGTGATGAATGCTGTAATGTTTAACCCATGGGCTACTGCTTGAACCAGCTCTTTCCAATCCTTGTCATAGATAGGAATCCCGACCAAGAATCCTTCTTTGTGTCTTGCATAGATGTAAACCATGTCTCCAAAGTTGAAAACTTTCCCTGTCCATTCATGATTATTCGGTTGGTTTGTTGCTGCTAAGAACGTATCGTAATCGAAAATCTCGTATTTTTTGTCAACAAGCCCCTTTGCTAAAGCGACGTCATAAAGAATTTCATAAACTACGGCCGTGCCGAATGGTTTCTCAACAACTACTCCTTCACCTTTCAACTCAGCAAGGTATTTTACTAAAGTGGCTTGGCTTATTTCCATATCCCTCATAATGCTTATCTGTGTTCTTTGAAAGGGGTTATGATGTGTAAGAAGATAATCAATGATCATCTGGCGTCTCTGTGTTTGAAATGCGGATGTTAGAGCTTCGACAGTCATAGTTGAATCAACTCTGTCGATTAACTGATTCAATTCGCTTATTTAAATCTTACCCCATAACGAACAACGCCTGACACGATGAACCCCCCAAATTTGCTTATGAGGTGATAAAACCTACGTTCGAATAGCCCCTGTATATTAATAATACCTATCATTGCTTCAGTTTATGCAAGTAAAGATCATGAACTACATTCGGCAAGTTAGAATCGTATTGGCTCTCTCAGCTATAATCCTGGGTTCAAATGATCAGCTATGCTACGTATGCGAGCGTAACGTATGAGTCTCCTTTTGAACACACGCTGTTCACGAGCCTCAAGAAAACCCTTCTCTACTAGAGTCGTTAAAGAGTCCAACACGTTATCAATTCTATCACCAATATGGATGAATCTAAGGGGACCCACTCCCTCTACATAACCCCAATAGTCTTTCACCCGACGTGCTCTCTTGTATTCGCCAACATAGCGTGGGATTTCTTCTTCAATATACTTCTTCGCGTATTCCGGATTCACCCCCAGTTTCTTGAGTTTATTCGGCGTTATCGTTTCCCCGTGGAACAGCCAGTTATAGATGGCTTCGTCTATTTTCCGCCTAGTTTTCTCATGTAACATTTTAAACCCTTTATGTTAAATCGGATTTTTTGTAGGCAATGGCCCTTGTTTTTATTGCATTATCTGTAGGTGATGAACCGCAAATATGCTTTTCGTGTAAAAATCATACAAGTGGTAGTGATGGTGGAGTTCAGCCTAAAAGTCAACGAAAAACAAGGGATCGCCTACTTACCCAAGGAAATCCGGGACGCGTTTGGTCTCAGGTTGAAGCTCCTACCTGATGCGGAAGCAGCGGCCATATACCGCGAAGGCTCTGATCCGGCAAGGGTCATTCGCAGTCTTGAGCACATTATCGAAAACCTCAGGCTTCTGGTGGAGACGAATAAAAAGTGACAACGGAAAAACGCCTCCAGACATGGACCGAATGCGTTGGCAGATTCGTCAGGCTTGAAATAGACGAGTCGCAAGTTTCTGTCGTGTTGTCTTGCCGTGCTGAGCACATTTTGCTATCCTTTCCAAAGGATGGTCCGGAGTCAGAGATACTGCAGAGGAGCTTGTCTTCGGTTAGACCGGGCGCTAAGGTGGCATTATTGAAGACTGACGACGTATCCAAACCGATTCTTGTAAGGTTAGTTGGTCACGTTGATGCCTCTGAAAAAGGATAACCGTGTCCGATCTGATAACTACGGATGGAACAAACGATGGAAATACGAGGCTGCCCTTTCGAGGCTAGACTTTGAGATTCTCGTTGCTATAGCAATGGGATGCAACACAAACAAGCAGTTACATGAGAAATTAAGGCAACACAAGGGCAAAAAGGTTCCTAAATCGACGATAAGCCGCCACACAACGAAATTAGAGAAACTAGGATTAATAACACAGAAGAAACTCTTCAACTTCAGACCCTTTCAGCTTACCGAGAAAGCGAGGGTAGCTGTTTCCATTTTTCTGACCGGGGGTGAAGAGGTGGAGTGGAGTTTGGTTCGTGGTCATGGTTTTGGTTTTGTGTGTGAGATTTTGAGGAAGCCTAGGGGTTTGGAGGAGAGGCTGGTGGATGGTGGGTGGGCTGTGTTTTATCCTCGGAATCGTGTCGGTTATAAGAAGAACCTGTGGGGTTGTACAGTCGTTTTTAATCCTCGTAGTGTGCAATTCATCCCTGAAGAGGTTTACAGTTCGAGTCAGGATGGTGCCTTTGATGTGGCTTATCGACTTGTTTTGAAGGTTCAAGATTACTTGCAGGAGGAGTATGAGGGGCTCGTTTTGGGTCCGGTCACTGTCATATATAACCAGCAGTATGCTCGGATGTTTGACCCTCTTGCTACGGAGTTTCTCAAGACCAGCATGAAGGACAACGTGAATCTAACATATCGATCTGACAGGCTTGCTGTGGATTTGTCGAAGAAGGTTCCCGAACTTGAGACTATTCACAAGGTTTTTTCCAAAGACGATCTGCGGAAGATTTGCGATTTCTATGAGAGCCTCATCAGAACCGACTTCAAGATAGAGGACATCGGAGACTTAAAGGAAGCTGCAAAGTTCCAAGCAATGGCTGGGTTATACCTTGCACAAAATCTGAAAACACATGTCGATGTTCTGAGGGAGATCAAGGCTGCGATCATTGAACTTCGCAAAGCGCAACAAGATGATGGTTGCTGAAATCAACATCGATGTGCAAATTGATGGAGGCTTTTACCGCTTGGCGGTTAGATAATGGCAGCAAGAAACTCTCTTTAGAAGAAAGTCAATACTTGACTTAGAACAAGGTCGTCGTCAATCCAAGAATGTTGAACTATCTTCATTTCCATTTTTGTTATTTCTCCTTAAACGAAACCTCTGTTGGTTTTGGGATAACTGTTGGCTTGATAAGGCTGAAAGACCATTTGAGCGCGTTTGAATAATACCCATGCATGAATACACCCACATGTTTATCTCCAAGACTAGGAGAGAAGGCGTCAACATGCATGGACAATTAAATATCTGGTCGGAAGATTTCCAGACCTAATTAGGTGCAGATGCAACCTTCGGAGAGTGAATGAGTTTCTGATGTCCGTTAAGGAAGGCCGCGAGGCTCGTGGCTCTTAGGGAACCGTCTGCCAGTCATGAATTAGAGTTATAAGAAAGAACCGAACATTTTTGGGCTAATGATGCAAAATGTCTCAACAACGAGATGGAAATATAGCTTTAAAATGTGCGTGGAACAATAAGGGATATAAAACTAAATGTGATGGTTGTCCTCCAGGAGTCACCCCAACCTGTTCTGAGAGAAGAATACATGTTCATCCTGAACTTTCTGAGAGTTGTTGGGAGATGAATCTTTTCAATATCTGGGAGTTTGGTAGTGGAGACAACAGATCTATAAAAGACGCGAAAAAGGACAAGGTGGCTATTTTTACCACAAAGATGGCAAACTCAGACCATAGTTCTGTAATGGCAGTCACACGCATAAAGAACATCAGAAGACATGAGTTGGGGAGCTGTCCACACGGAACATTCTGGTCTGACATTGTTGTAGGTGACCCCGAATTATCAGTAAAGATCCCCATCGACATCAATTTTGAAGACTTTTACCAACGGTCTTGGAGGCAAGGGCTTTTCAGATACCTTCAAGACGACAAAGTCAGGACAATACTTCTTACAATAAAGCCAAAGCTGACAACCATTGAAGTTAGTCCAAACGCCCGAGAGCTGATGGACAGATTAATCGCGTTGGTAAGCTAAGCGCTTATATGATTGTAGGCCCGGAACTTCGTGTCTAACACATTGGCATAGGACTCAGTGGTCCTTCTAAGCGTCTGATCAAAACTGGCTTGCAGAGTCCAACAAAGATGTGCAGCCTAGCTCGCTACAATTGTTTTTGTCCACATTCTGGACAGAACCGCGCTACGATTGGGATTCTATTCTTGCATTTAGCGCAGATTTTTGAAGCATAAGCCCACACAAGATCAGGCCGTAGCAATGTTCCGCAGAAGCTACAGTAGTTAGAGGTAGCGGGAACACGGTTTCTGCATGTAGGACACGTCGAATATTGCCTAAGTAAAGGAGGAGAAACCAGAATCCAAAGTCCAACACTCAATCCAATGGCTTCCACTCTGAAGAAAACACATCTTTTCCTCTTTAAAGATTGGCTTTTTCTCTGAGCCGTAGGCATTGTTATTGTCGTAGCCCATTATTGGCGAGCAGGTTTCAGAATGTGGACTGATGCATAGTGAGGGGGCCCCTCCCATGGGGAGCTCTTCACCAACAAAGAGAACCTTTTCCATTTTACAAATCATTTAGGTCAAGCATCTGAGAAGATTAATAATGTCCCTGGTTCCTTCCTTATCTGGAAGAGATACTGCTTTGAACATTGAACAGACTGAACATTGAACAGAGGGATGAACAGGTGAGAAGGGAGTTCAGGGAGCAGGATAGAAGCAAGATCGTTCAGCTTTGGCTACAGAATATGAATTATAGGCAGATAGCCCAGCAAACGAAAGCCAGCCTAGGAACCATCAGCAGCGAGATAGAGAAGGTCAGAAAGGTTGAACCCGACCTTGACTCCCTGCGCGAATTGAACGCAACCTTAAGGAAATCGGGCATTGCGTTGGTGGATGCACTGAGGGGCGCCAGCCTCATGGTAAAAATGAACGAGCTTGGTCTCACCTTGGAGCAGATATCTGGTTTCATCACTGGGGAAAAAGCGAATGAGGTTGCTAGGCTTGAGAGAGAAAAAGTGCGTCTGGAAGGAGAGATTAAAAAAGTTGAGGAGAAGCGCTCCCTTGCTGAGAAAGAACTTAAAGATTTGCTGAGTACTAGGCAAAGGTTGCTGAAGGTCGGCGTAGACAAACTGGAAGACTTGGCGATGTTCATTAATGAATTTGAAACTCTTGGATTTAGCGCTAAGGAAGTTCAGGAGCTTGCGCGGCTAAAGAAGGAGCTCGATGAAGAAGGAATTCGCATCGGAACCCTGCGGCAACACTTCAAATCCACTCGTGCGCTAAAGCAAAAGTGTCAAGCCATACAAATGGAAATGGAAAGTGAGGAGACAAAGCTAAAACTTTTAACGAGGATGAGAAGGGAAACGGAGAGGAATATCCGCGACCTACAAAGTATCCAACACGTGCTTCAGAGTCGGACGGTGAGTTTTCCCTGCGCATTCTGCGGCGCAACCACGCTGAAGGAGATAAGAAATTTTGAAGCACAGCAGGCTCTAACCCAAGGTGCGCCAATTGTCGTGGCTTGCGGTCAATGCGGCCAACAGAATTTTTACAACCCAATCCCAACCTTACTAAATCTGGCACTTCAGGTGTTATCGTGATGAGGACTTTCAAAATCCTTGGGATGGCAATTGAAACAGTATTCCCGGTCAATTGCCAAAGAACAGAACACTATGGACAATGCGCGCGCTTAGAATGAAATGTTCTCATTGTGGTCATTGGAATAGTGTTCCAGTTAACAGGATTTTTCTAGAACAACCTTCTCCAGAGCCTAAGGTTAAGGTCATGATTCCTATGTATGAAACTTCCTATGCATGAAACATTACGAGTAGTTAATTGTGAGAAATGTGGAAAATTAATTGCTATCCCCAGTTTCATTTTCTTCTCCAAAGAACACATCCAACAGACACCAAAGAATGAAAAAACCGTTAAGGATAGGGATGAGGATTAGCCACCAATATTTACGCCTCTGTGCACGTGTCATGTGGTCAACCCTATTCATTCTCTGCTTCAGTTCACATAATATGGGATATCGGATATAGAAGATTTCTCCCTAAATTATTAATGCAAGTTGAAATGAAAGAAAAGGTGAAAGAAGGAAAGCAATTGATGAATAAAATATTTGGAATAGCAACTAAACTCTTCATCATAGCAACCTTCATCTTAGCAATAGCGATAGCTTATGTGTTTGGTTTCATGGAGGGATTTATGTCACAACAGCAGTTTATCAAAGAACTAATGGAGGAGCTGCATCCTAGTCTCATTGTGGATTACGGTCTGTGGGTTCACCCACTATGGTATCCTCTTCTGACTGTTGCTTTCATCTTTGGAGTTTGCTGGATATTTGTTGCAGTCATAACTTTCCAAGAGAAAAAGAAAAAACAAACCTAATTTCCTCTCAGTCTCAAACTTTCTGTGGGAGTCGCATCTATTACAAAGAACTCTGTTAATTGAATACGAATACCTAGCATAAACAAGAGAGATGATATGAAGTTAGTTAATGTGATTTCGGCTGCTTTCATTGGTTTAGCTATGCTTGGTTACCTCTATTATGGATGGTTGTTACTTCAAACTGTTGTGTCTGGAACAAGCCATTGGATAACTATTGAATTCTCAATTCTTTTTATACTCTGGCTGTTTCCTCTAGTAGGTATTCCCATTCTCATAATTCTAGATAGGCTGAGAGAAAAGAAGGAACAGAACAATGAAGTGTCGTGATTGTAGATTTTGCGATTACTTTCTCTCTGAACATAAGTATTGGTGTTATGAAAAGAAAATGTATGTTGAACCAGAACAGTCTCAATGTGACAAGTTTAAACCGCCAATAAGAGGACCACTTGACAAGTACATTGAGCTTTTTATTCCGTGAAAAATTGTCCCTCGCTCTTCCATGCAAGGCGCACCCATTCATTTTTGGCTTTCTTTAAGGTAGGATTTTTCGCTTATGTAGGCTATGAAGATGTTGCGGAGCTTCTCCGCGTCTTTGCTTCCAAAACCCTTCATAGACTTTAGTATTTTGTATTGTTCGTCGTCAAGTGTGACCATTATTCTCTTAACCATTTCTATCCGACTTCTTTCTCTGGCATTACTTATACGAAATATTTAAGAGTTAGGAAAGCAATATTGCTTAGTAGTTAGAAAAGAGTAAGAGGAGAGAAAGAAATGTCAAAAGCCATAACAAAAATGGCTTCTACGATACTGACGATTGCTTTGATTTTGAGCGCTACTCTAATAGTTTCAACAGCCTTGGCTAAGCCTCAAGAAATTCAAGTGGAAACAGCCAGGTCATTGATAATCTATGAAGGGGTTACCGTGCATGCAAAACGCTATGACATATTCCGTGGGCGTCAGCACTTGATTCAAATCGTGGCTGAAGTTGAGGTAGATGGACATAAAATATCAATAAAGTCAGAGCCTTATCCATTTGACAAACTGTATAACACAGCATCTTACACAACCCAGACTTCATTCAGCAAATATCGGTGGGACGGGATATCATTTGTGAGGGCGCCAGGCTCTTCAACGCAATGGGTTAAGTACGACCACCCAGACAACTTTGAAACATATTACCCAAATCAAATCAACAATGGATACACTTTAAATGGATACTCGAAACAGCACAACCACATTGCTCAATATGTTTTGGAAGAAGCAAAGAGGAACGCAAATTTCGTTGGGATCGCTGGCCTTTTGGCTGCTGTGATTGCAGCTCTTCTTGGTATCCCAGAGTTGGTCAGCAAAATCGTGGCTGGCATACTTGGTCTTATTGCCGCAATCATAGCTCTTGTAGGCTACGTTATATACTGGTTCATTAACGACATCATACAGGCGGAACGTGGCGACGGATGGGTCTGGACATGGGGCTACGGCAAATGGGTGTTCTGGGGAATTGTGCTTGCAGCTTGGTGGTGGATGAGCTTTGGCTCATGGAGAGATTGGGGCTTCTTCATCAGCATCTAGAAGCCTGAAAATCTTAGTGCTGACAGCACTCTTCGTTGCCTACCTAGTGTTGGCTTTCATGTTCTCTGGAGAAATTGCCTACATATTTGCTAGACAACAGATGCACACCGTGGCTTATCTAGCTCTTGTATTGCTATACGCTTTTGGCACTACAATATTTATTCTAGGCTTACGGAAACTGCTACGCGTCAAGTGAAGACTAACCGAAAAACTCAGAGGCAAAACGCCTCTAACTTCCCTTTTTTTCCCTTGAAAAATTTAAGGAAAGTGATTATTAAAAAAGAAGAAGACAGTTTAACAGATTCTCTCAGACAGGAGTTATCATCCAAGAGACTAAGAGCCGACCCTTGGCGTAGACATGATTTCCCATATAGAAGGGGAAGGCTGCTTCCTATATAATAATGTGGTTTCAGTGAAGAATGCGCACGCATTAGATACTTTCAATAGTCCCGACGTCTTTGACGACAAAGAAAACTAGTTGCAATTTATTCTTGGCATAAGATGGGAAACTTTTCACAAGTCTCTCATAGTTTTCACTAACAGCCATTGCATAGTCTGTTTCTTCTTCATCCATCATGTCAAGTAGCTGACCCAACCCCGTATCCCAATCGGTTTTAATGGCTGCGCTATCTCCTTTCATCTGAACCACCAATTTCCTGCAAGCCTTTTCTGCAAGAATATCTGGACCGGGCTGCTTTCCTCTATTGACTTGCAGAATTTTATATCCATGTTCTTTTAAGTATCGGATCATTGGTTCAAACATCTCAGGTTCGCGCATAAAGACCCTTCAAGCTGGTCATGAGTCAACCAATAATAAAGGCTGAACCATGAACATAAAAGCATGTCCACCGCGGCTAAGGCAAAAAAAGAGGGTTTGCGGGGGATATCTCCACTACCGTATTGTTTCGCTTAAACCTCTTTAAACGAATCAAGGCTTCCACATCTAGGCATTCACCAGAAAACCGCAAGAATTTTCTGCCGCCCGCAAGGGACATTATCCTTTACAGAGGCTTCCAAAGGACACTGTCCATTAGAGGCTGTTGCAATGGACAGTATCCGAAAACGGACATATCGAAACACCATTCACAAGAGGGGGTCTCCCTCTTAACCGCTGACCGCATCCAGCCTTTTAGTCCTAATCTAACAGCTAAGATGAGAACATGATGACAAGATGGCGAGGATCACAGTCTTTAAAGGACGAGATGCAAGACTTACAAGGCTATATTCTGGATCCTCGCCCAGCAAGGTCCACTAACAATCTACGACATATGGCGAAAGCTGAGAACCCAAAGGGATTTCGCATACATACCCTATAACACAGTAAACCGAAGAGTTAGAGCCCTAGAAGAACATGGCTACATTGGAAAAAGCGGGGAAAGAAGAACAAAAACTGGCTTTATAGCTATACTCTATCAATTAACCGCTCGTGCTTATCTGGCCATACTATTAAACAAAATCAACTTAGACGACTTCTTAACAAAAGCCTCAGAAGACCATGTTCTCAGTGCTCTCGCATGCCTTATGTCTACAGATTCCTAATGGCATTCGATACGTTTAGGGCAAATAAGGTTGTAAGCAGACGAAGATCTTCAAACTGATTTGCTTAAATTGGATTTCAAGCGGTTAAATAAACGTTCCACAATCTGTAAATCTTTGATAGTATTCACGTTCGCAGCAATTTCCTCATTTTCAACCACGAACATTTCTTCTTCTACTAACTCTGTCCCATGGATCTCTTTCCCATTGAGCACGTTTATGCCTGCTGGAACAAGGTGCTTTTCTTTAATTGTGAAGATGTAATCCGTGCTTAAGCCAAGTCTCTTATATATTTTCAATGGAACCATAACTGTTAGTGCTGGTTTATCGCACTGCTCATAACGTGTTATAACCTCATCGATTAATTTGCCTGAGACTAATGGAAGGTCTGCTGATATTGTCATAACAGTGCCAAGTTTCATTTTTTCAATAGCATACCCTACATCTAGACAAAAATCCGTCCCTGGGGTTTCCAAGACCAGAAATGAAAGCTTTCTTGCTAGTGCCGCTGTTTTCGGGGTATATTTACTCGTCGCAATAATTGTGTCATCCACTTTCTTGGCGTTTTTTAGCGCATTTAGAACATGCTCAATCAGGGATTTGCCGCCAATCTTGAGTAGAGCTTTCTCCTCTTCAAGCTCGAGGCGGGTACCCTTGCCTCCAGCCATTACAAGCGCGATTACGCCCATCTTATCGCCACCAAGACCATAATCAATGAAGCCATGCGGCCAAGTTCGTTCGCGGCCCCCATTACGTCACCTGTTATTCCCTTGAAATGTCTATCTGAAACCCAAACCATAATCAAGCTCGTAATTAAGCCTGCGATCAGCGCGGAAAAACCTATAATGCGCAAAAGGGCAATCGCTATGCTAAATGCGATGAAGAGAGCAGCCATCAGGCGAATACTTCGATGCTGACCATGCATAGCGTTAACAAAGTATGTGTTCATTCCCTCGCGGGCGGATCTTCCCGCGCAAGCCATGAGTACCATTGAGAGCTTGGCTGAGACTTCGGACACAATTAGACTTTGGATAATGAAGTTCTGGTTTAGTTGTGCAATGCAGAGGGCTGTTGCTAAAATTGTCACTAAACCAAGCGCTAAGCCGCCAGTGCCCGTCTGCTGGTCATGCATGATTTCAATCTTTTTCTCCGGTGGCCCTTGATACATTAGGCCGTCTCCGAAATCTAGTAACCCGTCAGTATGATGAAGGCCAGTAAGTAGCAGTATGAAACCGAGAGACAAGATTCCAACAACAAAACTAGGGAGAATGTTAAGAAGTAACCAACCAACTATGCCTGCTAACAATCCGATAAACGCGCCTACTAACGGAAAAAGGTACATATAGTTAGCCGCGTCAGTCAGACAGTCTTGGTCCATACCTACAGGGATTAACGTTAGAAAGGCTATTAGGTTCTTTATTTCTTTGAGCATCGAACCGCATCACTTTGACCTACTAATCGCTCGTAATTTCTCTCAATTTCTCTAAGCAGGGCATTTTTTGTTATTGAGCCTTCTGACTTCGCCATGGCGGCTATGGCTGCTCCTCCTGCACCGACTCCCTCTTTCACCACTCCTGCTTCGTATGCTTTTAAGCCTTCAAATTTAGATTGGCTAAAGTCTAGGTCGGCCGCAAGTATCGGAACGTCGGCGATTTGAGTGCTTATTCCTCTTAGGTCAGCTGTTTTGTCAGTTATGATCCATCGAGTAGTTCCAATGGATATGTTATCTAAGACGTTCGGGTTTAATGCCTTAATAACGGCTAATATGGCGCCCATTTGGGTTCCGCCAGCCATTAAAACTGGCACCTTATCTGCAGCACCTAGAACTAGTCCGGCGAATGCTGGCATCATAGGGTCTCCAACACATGAAATCGCTTTTAGAGGACCGCTTGCCAAAGCACCGAACTTCACACCTAAAGCCTTCAAGCCTGCTTCAACAGTTTTAATCTTAAGTTCATGAGGGTTGCCCAGCATGCTGCTGCTAACTTTCCCTTCAGCATTCACGCCCATAGCTAATAGAACACCGAGCGCAGTTGTTGTGCCACCCGGAATGCTTTCCCCGATTACAAGATAATCAGCTGTTCTGGCTAGGTTTTCTCCGGCGATTACTGCTTTTTGTATGACTTCTTTAACATTAACCACAGCCCTTCCTGTTCTTATGTCGCTTCCCGGTTTTCCTCCCAGATCTAAGAAAGGTACATGAGGGTTTACCTTCAACCCACCACTAGCTACGAGGGCGGGAATATTCGCAAGCTTAAGCGCCGAAATAGTGATTATGGCTGGTGTTGGTATTCCCTCGGGCGTCACTGGCACGCCCGGAATACATTTGCATCTTCCGAGCAGGAGAAGCTCGACATCAGCGGGTGGTGTATAATCGGTTAGCTCCGGATACTTTCCAGCGGCTGATATGCCTGGAATTTTCGCTGTTTCTGTAGTTCCTATTGTACAGACGAATAGCGGTTTCTTCCCCTTTAACTGGGTTAAGAATGCTTCACCTTTAGTTTCTTCGTGAAACAGTATTATGTCATAAATTTTCTTCACATTCTCTTCACCTTAGAATGATTGATCATTTTTCTTCAATATCGTATCTAGAGATGTCTAAGAGCCAATGTTTCCAATACCCTTCTTTCAGCACCTTTTTACTATCTAATATCTTTATGCGCCCTTTGAAGATGGGGCCATCTATGACAAGCGTGTGGTACTCGCCCAGTTCGCCACAGATATGAACGTTATGCCTGCTGTGGAGCTTTCGCAAGTCCTCTAGAAAACTCCTATCGACTTTCCGTCCTAACCATTCTTCGTCGAATAAATCGGCTTTGACGTTAATCACGATAGCCTCGAAACCCGCATTTATGAAGTCTGTTAGGATCTGCTCAGGGTTAAGACCCCAAAGGGGCTCCATGGGTATTATGCCTACACCGCTGCATACTCGATTAACCCAGTCCTTATGCTCTTGGACGTCGATGTCGCCGAAAACGGCGCCTTCTATGCCCATTTGTTTCAACTCCATCACAGCAGCCTTGAACCCTTCTTCATACGTGTCCC
>Ga0315296_10000781_pt1 | contig 28620 bp, 25 predicted proteins | sample YL17G14_18_MG_FD_203921 | JGI IMG/M metagenome (GOLD analysis project Ga0315296, IMG submission 203921) | Sediment microbial communities from Yellowstone Lake, YNP, Wyoming, USA - YL17G14_18 | ecosystem: Environmental > Aquatic > Freshwater > Lake > Sediment | place: USA: Wyoming | collected... | reverse complement strand
GGAGCGCGGACTCCCAACCTCCCCGTAGGCACGCACGGCAGTGCGTCGCCGGGAATAAAACGCGACATATTGATATACGCGTTTTTTATGAAATTTTCTTTGATATCCTCTTGCGGAATGCGGCGAATAGTGTAGACTGATTGTAGAGTCAGGCGAGGAGGCTGCCATGAAACAGATCAGACTTCGGACCGTTCTTCCGGCGATGCTGGGGGTCGTATTACTCGTCGGATGCGGCGAGTCTCACGACCCGATTGCAGGAGGGGTCGATCAAGGCGCTACGCCGGCGGTGCAGCAGCCGTCGGATTCACGATCCGCCACCGGGAATCGCGTTCTTTGGGGCCTCTGGAAAATCAGCATCTCGGCGGATAGGGAGACGATCACGGTCCTACCCGACCGCGTCGGCGCGCTGCACTTCAACGTCGTGCGACTCATCGAGGTCGCGCCGTGCTCGGACTGCCTGAGAATCAAGAACGTCAAGGGGACAGCCGACGGCCTGAGCGCGGACGTCATTCTGATCCATCCGTTTCCTGCGCTTCTGCAATATACCGGATTCGACGTACGTGGGATTTTCATCTCGGGAGCGCGCTACACGTTTCCTGTAAGCGGACGGAAGATCGCGTGGGGCGACGATGTCGCCCGAATGCTCAATCCGGATGGATACACGCATTTATTCAATCCGACGAATTTCCCATACACGAACCCGCCGATTCTCGGCTACATACCCGGCCACAAAGCGCCGGGCGGTGATCTCTCCGCGACGTTGAACCCATACGTCGCGTACGAGCAGGATAAGCCGCGATGCGTGTTCATGCCCGGCACGGTCAGCACTCGAACCGTCTTCCTCTATCTCCCGCCCGGGCCGCTCGAATTCGGCTACGCGGTCGATGCCTCCTGGTTCCCGGCGGGAGTCGAAGTCACCGATCCGGTCAACGATTTCCCGCCGCAGGCAAACTGCATGGAGGCATATCGGATCTCCATGGAGGTCGGGACGGAGATGCAGCACGGCTACGGGAGCGCTCCGATCGCGGTTGAGGTATACGACCATCAGGGGCTCGTCACGATCGAGTCCGTGAAGGTCGAGGCGCCGGACCTCTTCTCCGGCGAGGCCGAGCTTGCATACACCCAGACGACGCCGGCAGGCGGTTTCGTGTTCGAAGGCGCGATCTCGAACACGCGCGGCGGGAGAGGCGTGTACCCGGTGCTAGTGCGAGTGAGGGACACGGTGACGGACGGGAATCTCGGGAGAGTCGACGCCTTCCAGATCGACAGCGTCCTCGTCAAACTCGGCTGGGCCCGCACATGGGGGGAAGCTGCCAGCGGTGATCATTGCGGTGGAGTTGCCGTCGATAGTTCCGGTGGTGTCTATGCGACGGGCCGTGTCTCGGGAGGTATTGACCTGAGGAAGTTCGACTCTTCAGGCGTTTGCGTGTGGGAGCGGACTTGGGGATACGGGTTAGTCAACAAGGGCTATGCAGTTGCGGTTGACGGCTTGGGAGATGTCTATGTTACCGGTGAGTTTCTGGGCAGTGTCGATTTCGATCCGGGCCCCGGGACGGATCAACACAGTTCCGCGGGCGACAACGAATTCGAAGACATTTTCCTAAGCAAGTTCGATGCAACGGGCGACTGGCAATGGACGCGCACCTGGGGAGGAGTGGCGGAGGACACGGGTGTGGCCGTTGCGGCCGACAACTCGGGAAATGCATACGTCACGGGTCTGTTTTCGAGCACAGTCGATTTCGACCCGGGTCCCGGGACCGTCGAGCACACGTCCGGGTGGAAATGCGATGTCTTCCTCAGCAAGTTCGATTCTTCCGGCGATTTCCAATGGGCAGTGACATGGGGAGGGGATCTGGAGGACGGCGGGGGCGGGATTGCCGTGGAAGGATCAGAGTACATCTATGTGACAGGCGACTTCCAGGGCACGGTCGACTTCGACCCGGGCATCGGGGAAGACTATCACACCAGTAACGGTAGTTCCGATAGCTTCTTAAGCAAGTTCGACTCGTCTGGCGGCTTCCAGTGGGCGCGCACTTGGGGCTCGACAAGCTCGTACGACAGGGGCTCTTCAGTCGCCGTCGACGATTCGGGCAGTGTCCTTGTCACCGGACGATTCGGGGGGGACGTGGATTTCGATCCCGGACCCGATGAAGATCGTCACGGTTCGGGTTCTGACTGGTCCAGTGATGCTTTCTTGTGCAAGTTTGACTCTTTGGGCAACTACTACTGGGCACGAACCTGGGGCTCGCAAGGAGCCAACGATGTAGGGAATGCAGTGTCGTCGGATGGCTGGGGAAATGCGTATGTCGCGGGCTATTTCAAAGGCACGTGTGACTTCGATCCTGGCGACGAGACAGACGAGCGGACCTCGTTTGGCGAAATGGACGGTTTTCTGAGCAAGTTCGATCCTTCAGGGGAGTTCGAGTGGGCGCGGACTTTGGGCAACCAGTCATTCGATGTCTGCGGGGACGTCGCCTGCGATACATCAGGCAACTCTTACACTGCAGGATACTTCACCCTCGTCGTCGACTTCGACCCGGGCCCCGCCGTGGATGACCGTTGGTCCAATGGATTCTCGGATGCTTTCCTCTGGAAGATCGCCCCGGACGGCTATTGGTGATTCTGGTATTTCGGGGGACGGTAATGGTTCTTGGCCGATGCAAGCTTTCGTCGCTGTGTTGGAGTTCGAATTGAGATACATGTTAAGAGCAAGAAAGGAGGGTCAGAGATGACCACGAGAGATTCTATCAGAACCCTGAGGCTTTGGCTACGAGCGGGTCTGCTATTGGGGATAGGACTCAGCCTCACCGCTGCCTTGGGGACCACTCAGCAGAGCGCAGTGAGGGCTGATTTCGAGATCAAGTGTTGGAGCGAGTCTTCCGGCGAAGGATACTATGGGTTCACCTGCCGCTGCCCCGGCACACTTGCGCCTTGCGTATGGAACTGCTATGGAGAAGCCTTTACCCCGTACTGCAACAGGACCGGCATTGAAGACGAGTGTGATGAATTGATTCTGTTATTTGACTACTACGAGGAAGAGCCGGAATGGGACTGTTACCCTGTAGATCAAAACTGCTGCGGAATGGGAAACCCTCCATGCCAGGACTACAATCCGGGGGATGTTTGGGTCTACTGCAACGAGTACTGTATGTTATGTAATTAATGGTTGCCTATGCATGCACTCTGTAGGTGGACGTGTTTGTTGATGAACCACCGAGTGTTGGTCTGCGCGTTTCTTTTGCTGGCGCAATGTTGTTGCGCACGACAAGTCGAGCGTCATGCGTTGCCGCAGGACGCTCGTCCTTCTCGCGATCGTGCTTCCGTGCATCAGGAATCCAGCGAGGAAGCGGAACTGGAGACCTCGGAGAGCCAAGACGCCCATGAGGTCCTTGATCTCGCAACTGCCTGGGTTTTGCACAACAGGAGTTTCTTCCTGCAGCATGCGAGTTATTGCTGGCTTATGACGCATGATGGCATTGCCGAGGCGGATTTGACGAAGGTCAGCGGTGCAGGCTTTCTGCCTTACTGGCCTCGGGATCCTCTGTCGGTGAGGCTGATTGAGATACTCCGGGACGGTGAGCCAACCGGCTCACAGGTTGCATACGTTCCGGTAGAGGGCGTCGGCTGGGACTTCCGCTTGGTGTCGCCGCTCAGTGTCGCCAGTCCGGATGCCGAATCGTACTGGGTGGAGAGCGGTCGTGGCGTCAGCAATCACTACCAGGATCTGGTGTACCGGGCGAGCACCGATCCTGAGTTCGGAGAGGTCACCTCGTTTGATGATTGGGATGTCCTTATATGGTCCTTCATAGAACTAACCAAATTGCTCATGGATCCGTTTGTTGAAGCCCACAACAGAGTACCTTCATCCCTATCTGAACTCCTCGACGGCCATTACGTAGTCAATGAGGACTTCCTGGACGGCGCGCGGGAGTTGGTCCAGGCCGGTCACTTCGCGCCATTCGAGTTCGGCGCGATCCCAGAGTTGGACATGGTTTACTTCGACTACGAGAAGAGGGAGGCTGCGAACAGGCCCATAGCGGTCAAGTATGTCATCGGTGCTGCCGGCTACGACGTGACCGATCCGTTGAGGGCGATCCCCTATCGATTGGAGATGGTCTCTGAGGATGCCAGTCGTGTCGTGTTGCTGTCGATCGACATGATCCTTGCCGACCCGGACACCTGGCTGCCGCCTGAGGATCGAGCCCCCTTGTCGGCTTTCTACCATCCTGACTGACTCGCGGGCTGTCCAGTCCGCACGTCGACCGGCTAGCGGGCGGACCTGCAGGCGGGACGCATGCGCTCCGGCAACGCGGTGCGGTTGCCAAGGTTCCGCCAAAGGTAGTAGAATCGCTTTTTGGCCCGGGGACATCCCGGGCGTGTTGTAGTAGTGGCCGGACAGGACAAATCATCACCACCGGAGGCGGATCGGAGCTTCGGCAAGGAGCTCACCTTCGCGGGACCGTCGACCGGCAGGATCGAGGAAGACGCGACGATGCCGGGGGGTGTCGAGGGCGAGTCCATCGCGCGCGGCACCCTCGTCATTCTCCTGTCAAGGGTATTCGGGCTCGGGTGCACGTTCATCACGATGAACATCGTGCTCCCGCGCCTCATGCCGGAGGGCCATTTCGGGAACTTCCAGGTCCTGATGAGCTTCGTGATGGCGTTCGAGATCGCGCTCCATTACGGGCTTCCCGCCGCGGTGAGCAAGTTCATCGCGGAGGACCGCAACTTCCTCGGCTACTTCCTCTCGAAGGGATTCATCCTGCAGGTCTGGTTCAGCCTGATCCTGTTCGCGATAAGCCTCGCGATCAGCCCGATCGCGACCGTCTATTTCAAGGAGAGCTTCTCGTTCGCCATGCTATTCGCGCTGGCGATGATCGATATCCCTGCCTACGCGATGTACAACATCCGGATGAGCGTCCTGAACGGGCTGCGCAGGTTCACCAGGGAGTCGTACACGGTCATCTGGTACAACGCGAGCCGCACCGTGATGACCATCGGCGGCGTCTGGTGGGCGTACAGCATCGGCAGGATCGATCTCATGATCCCGCTCGCGCTGATCGCCAACATCCTGTCCAGCGTGGTCGGGCTTTACTGGAGCGTGAACTACACGAAGGGCTTCGAGGGTTACCGCGAGGAAGAGGGGATGGTTCGGACCATCATCAGGTTCATCACGCCCAACATAGTCGCGATGTTCGTCTACCAGGCCCTCCTGAAGGTCGATCTCTGGTGCGTGAAGGGATTCATCACATCGAGGCTGGACCCCGACATCCCGATGGGCGGCGAGATGGCCGACCGGATCCTGGGGAGCTACGCGTTCGCGGGCCTGATCGCCCTCATCCCGTCACTCCTGTACCACTCGCTGTATCCCGCGCTCTTCCCGACCATCAGCTACCATCTAGGCCAGGGGAATCTCGACAAGGTCCGCAAGATCATCGTTCAGGCGACGAAAGCGGGGTTCATCGTTCTTCTGCCGATATCAGTGGCGATGTGCGGGACGTCGAAGGAGATTTTCAACATCCTGGTAGGAGCGAAATACCCGTTCGCATGGGAGTACCTTGGCGTTCTGGTCTTCGGCATGGCGGCGTACACGCTCTATCTGTCGGCAAGCATCATCATCATCGCCTCCAACCATCCCGAGTACCCACTCAAGAACGTGTCATGCCTGCTCGTGAGCGCCTTCATTCTGAACTGGATTTTCATGAGGGTGCTCCCGTTCAACGTTTTCGGACCGAATGATCCGATCGGACGTGCGCTGGCGGGACCGGCAGTGGCGATAATCGTCGGGCTGGTCGGGACATGGTTTTTTGGACGGTGGATCGTGGAACGGTACGGGGTGTTCGCGAACTGGGTCGATGTCACCCGGATCAGTCTGGCGTGCCTCATTCCCGCACCGATCCTCTGGATGTTGCCCTGGCCCGGCTTCGGGATCATCGGGGAGTATGTGATATACTTCCTCTGCTATTCGGTGCTTCTGTTCCTGTTCGGGGCGTTCGATCCTGAAGAGAAAGGCAAGATATTAAGGTTGATCGGCCTGAACCGCGGAAGCGGGCGGGATCAGTGAACCTTTCGACAGCCGGATGTCTCATGGACATACGGAAGAATTAGCCGAGGTGGCTTTGTATGGCTGAACCTAGCAATGGAAAAGACCGGGACGAGCTGTTCTGGCTGTTCCCGGTGCTTCTGGTCGTGGCGCTGATCGGGATATCCTTCCTGGTCCCGCCTGGAAGCTGTCACAGGGGACCCGGGGGACTGGGTCCCGGCGCAGCAGCGGTGCCTGAAGGCGCCCCGGCCGGACAGGTATCCGGCGTGCAGGCGGAGAGCGAAGTGGTGATCCCTGAGAGCGACAACACGGGTGTCCGCACGCTGGAAGATCTCTCGGCGCTCCTTCAGAACGAGATCTACCAGACCGAAGGGGAGCAGGACGCGACCGGCACATATGTGGACAGCATCGAGCCCGGTCCCGGCCTGAGAATCGTCATCAAGACCAACATCGAAGACGAGGACAATTGGGATATCTACATGATGGACGAGACGGGGTACGCCCCCAGGCGCCTGACCACCCTCGATTCCATAGAGAGATTCCCCGCGATCACTTCGGACGGCTCCCGCGTGTATTTCGTAAGCGACCGCGACGACGATCCCAACAACCCCAACCCGTTCACCAAGAACACCGAGATCTACATGATCGACATGGAGCTGCTCGGCGCGGACGAGGCGGTCAGGCTTACCTATAACAATGATATGGACTACGGGGTCAGCGTGTCCGCGGACGGGAGCAAGATGGTCTACGCGTCCGCGACCAAGGACAACCCGGATAATCCGGTCATCATCCTCGCCGACGGGGACGCGAACAACGGCCGCATCATCGCCGACACCCGCCTCAAGAATGCCCTGCCGAAAATCTCGGGCGACGGGAATTGTGTCGTCTATAACTCCTTCCTCGACGGCGAGATGGATATCTACCTGTACGATGTCCAGGGCGATTTCACCGTCAACCTCACCAACTCCGACATCCCCGAGTACTTCCCGACCATCAACTACGATGGCTCGATCATCGTCTACGAGAAGTTCCTCACCGGCTCCCTGACCGATGTGGACTACATCGAGCTCTTCGCATGCGACCGCGACGGCGGCAATGAGCGCCAGCTCACCATGAACCGCTTCGCCGACACCCTCCCCGCCATCACCGACGACGGGCAGTGGATCGTGTTCATCAGCAGGCGGTGGGATTTCGACGGCGACGGGCACTACGACGAGACCCTGTTCTACATGGACATCAACGGCCAGAATACCTACAAGATCACCAAGGACCCGTTCTACGAAGAAGAACCGGACGTGTAGGCGCAGCATCACGAACGCGAATGGAGTCGATCGGGTGGCACCCTTAAGAACCGTCCCCGGTTCTTAAGGGTGCTTCTCGCATAGACTCTCCCTTTGCTGGATTTCCGGGTTTTCGCCGAGCACCCATAAGAGGCTGGGAAGCCTCTTATGGGTGCCACCCGACGCATGCCGGCTGTTTTTGGTGCGTTAGGACATGTGGCACACACAGCGCGAAGCGATGTGTGTGGCCGGTGGCGCCTCCAATCCGCCGCAGGCGGATTGGAGGTGTCTCGCCTTATGTTGACTTCCCCGCGATCTCGAATTCATGAAAGACCGCAGAGCAATCCGTAGTCAACATTAGAGGATGCATCTCCAAGCTCGCTCCGCTCGCTTGGAGGCGGCACATGATCACCGCCAACATTCAGCAAGTAGCTCGGCAAGCCATTTACAGCGAGAATCCCGCCCATCCGTGGGCGGGATCGATTCCATCTAACACCAGTTTTCGGCTGACAAACGCGCGTACAGACCGACAGCATGAAGGCGGCGGCGCGATCTACTTCGCCGTCGCCATCTTCCCTTCCGCCTCGACCAGGTCGGGCCGGACCGGGCAGCCGTGCGAGTTCGCATAGTCCCGGAAGATCTTCAGCATCTTCCTGGTCAGCTCGCCGGCGGTGCCGTTGCCGATCGTGTACGGGCCGATCTTGATGACGGGAATCATCTCCGCGCCGGTCCCGCACAGGAAGACCTCATCGGCGGTGTAGAGATCGAAGGGGGTGAAGACCTCCTCGCGGACCTCGTAGCCGTGCTCGCTCGCCAGGTCCATGATGGTCTGGCGCGTGATCCCGGCGAGAATGCCGAGGTGCTTGGGCGGAGTCGCGAACACCTCGTTCTTGATGAAGAAGATGTTATCGGCGGTGCATTCGGAGACGTAGCCGTCGTGGGTCAGCATTATGCCCTCGATCGGCCCCATGGTTCCGCCCGCCTCCGCGAGCTTGCGGGCGTACTCGACCTCGATTACACCGAAGATATTGCTCAGGTAGTTGCAGCTCTTGATGCGGCAGTTGAGCATGTCGTGGCGAATCTTGCGGGTCTGGCAGACGATCACCTCGAGACCCTCCTGGTACGCCTTCTCGGGGTAGAGCTGGAGGGTGTCGGTGATGATGACCACCGTGGCGCCCTTGGTGCACTTGCGCGGGTTGATGCCGAGATCCCCCTGGCCGCGGGAGGCGACGAGACGGACGTAGGCGCGGTCGTAATGCTCGTTGACCTGGCAGACCTTCACGATCTCGTCCATCAGCTTCCGGCGGTCCATCCCGATGTCGATCATGCACACCCTCAGGGAGTCATAGAAGCGGTTGATGTGCTCCTCGAACTTGAATATCCGTCCGTTGTAGATGCGGATGCCCTCGAATACCCCGTCTCCGTAAAGGAAACCGTGATCGTACGCGGACACCGAGGCCTCTTCCTTCGGGTAGAGCTTTCCGTTGACGTAAGTCTTAATGCCCATGGGGCTGACTCCTTTCACTGACCGATGCTCGAATCGCTCGCATGAAGCGGAAAGCGCCCTTCCGGACGCTCTTCCGGGAACCGGAGTATAACACAACGGTGATACAGGCTCAATCGTTTTGGGACCTGTAGGGACGCTTTGCGCGCGAATGCGAACGGGGAGTCCGGTCGGCCCGATGCGCGGCCGGGAAGCGTCGCGCGGCGCAACTCAATAACCATGGTTAAGTACTTGCAGCAGGGAAGGTCGTCCACTATAATGTGATTAAGTAATAAGGCGGATGCATGTGTCGCCCGATCCCGCGCTCTTTCGGCGAGAGCGGTTGGGGACTTCGTTTTTGTGTGCCCGGGCGACAGAGACCACCGAGATGTTCGAAGGCGAGCCAACCAGGAATACCCGCGTCGCCGTTGTTTCCCTTTCGAACCCGTTCAATATCGGGGCGAGGCACCTCAGCTCGCTCGCGAAGGTCCGCGGCTACGACACCCACATGATTTTCGTCGGGGCCTTCCGCAAAAACGACATCCTCCCCCCAACCAACCAAGACATCGAAATGCTGACCGACCTGCTCGCGGGCGATCTGAAGCCGCACGTGGTCGGCATCTCGGTCAGTTGCTCCAGCTTCTACAATGCCGCGGTCCGGATAACCGACCGACTCCGCGAGAAGGGATTCGAGGGCCTGGTCGCGTGGGGCGGAATTCACTCTATTCTCCGCCCGCAGGACTGTATCGGGCATGCGGACCTTGCCTTCACCGGCGAGGCCGAAGTTCCATGGGTCGAGTTCCTCGACAGGGTCGAGACCGGCGCGCCTTTCGTCGATCTGCACGGCGCCTGGGTGCGGGACGCGGACGGGACGATCCACCGGAACCCGTACGGCGAGCTTCCCGAGAACCTGGACAGTGTTCCCTTCCCCGACTATGACAACGATCGGAAATATCATATCGCCGACGGCAAGCTGGAGAAGATCGAGCCGTTCCGGAAGGAGATGTACTCGATCTTTGTGCTCTCAAGCCGCGGATGCCCGTTCAAGTGCGCGTTCTGCGCGACACCACTGATACACCAGCAGCATCTCGAGGGTCTGCGGTCCGGGAAGTACATCCGGCAGCGGTCGGTCGCCAACGTGATCGAGGAGCTGAAGTACATCGAGGACAGCTTCCCTGACTTCAAGGCAAGCAAGGACGGCACGATCAACTTCGGCGATGATGTGTTCGTGCTCTACAAGGACTGGGTGAAAGAATTCTCGGAGGAGTACAGGAAGCACTTCGATCGCCCCTACTGGTGCTACTTCCATCCGAACACGATCAACCGGGAGATTGTGGAGACCCTGGCGGGGACGGGTTTGAAGTATGTCGACATGGGCGTGCAGTCGGGCAGCGAGAGGATCAGGACTCAGCTTTTCGACCGAACGGATACCGACGAGAAAATCAGGAAAGCGGTGAATGTGCTTCATGATGTCGGGGTGGGGATCGTGATGGATGTCATCACCGACAACCCGTTCGATACTGAAGAGGACAAGCAGTCGGGTCTCGAGTTCTTCCTCTCCCTGAAGCGGCCGTTCACGCTGAACTATCTCAGCATGATCATGTTCCCCGAGGTGAAGTTCACGCAGAGGGCGCTTGAGGCGGGTCTGATCACGGAAGATGATATCGAGATGAACCGGATGAAGGTCTTCGAGCAGTGGGAGACCAAGTATGACTGGCCGAAGAGGAGCCCGAACGAGCTTTTCTGGATCGCTCTTTACACGATGACCGGTAAGACGTTCGTCCCGAGATGGTATTTGCGGCTGCTGGCGCGGATTCCATGGCTGAGGAAAAACCCGGGATTTATGGTATGGTCGGCGAAGCGCGCGAGCAATATCGTTTGGCTCAGCACGCGGATGCGGATTTTCTGGCGTCGTCTGCTCAGGGGGCAGATACGCCTGAGCGATATTGTTTACAGCATAAATAAATACCGACGGCTCGGTCTTCCGCAGGAGTAGCGGATGATTGACGGGCCGGGGAGAGATCGCAGGGGGAAGGCAAGTCGGGAATGTGAGGCGTTATCGCATGAGCGATAGGAACAGTGATTCGAGGACGATAGCCAAACCGCTGGGCAAACCCCAGCCGGGATCGGTCCCGGACGGCTATTACTATCACAGGAACTACGGCCCGGTGCCGGAGTCGTTTCGGTACATGGAGTACAAGCTGGAGGAGCAGCCGGGCTACACCGATGAGAGCACCTGGCAGCCGACGAAGAAGACCCGCGCGGCGCTGATAAGCATCTCCAACGTGTACAACCTGGGCGTGCGATGGATTCAGGCGGTCGCGATGCATGCCGGCTACGACTGCCACGCCGTCTTCTTCGGACGCCTCCTCGCCAACGACTGGACTCCCCCGACCAAAAAAGACTGGGAGAACATCGGCAGGGCACTCAGGGAGATAGATCCCCACGTAGTCGGGATTTCAATCGCCTGCACGAGCTACTGGAGCCAGGCGCTCGAGCTGGATAGATTCGTCAAGGAGATCTGCCCGAATGCGGTCGTCCTCTGGGGCTCGATCCATGTGAGCGTCGCGCCAGAGCAGTGCTTCGAGCACAACGATGTAATCTGCCTTGGCGAGGGCGAGCTTCCGTTTCTGGAGCTTCTGAACCGGATCGAGGAAGGAAGACCCTGGCACGATATCCCCAATCTCTGGGTCCGCGACAGGGAGACCGGAAGAGAATACAGGAATCCGATGCGTCCGGTGATTCGGGACCTGGACACCGTTCCGGCGCCCATCTGGGACAACAGGAACAAGTGGTACATCCGTTGGGAGCAGCTCGGGAAGAATGAGGATCCCGCGTTCAAGGAATACTACATCTTCGTCATGACGAACCGCGGCTGCCCGTATCACTGCAACTACTGCGTCAATTCGGTCTACAACCAGGGCGAGTATCGCAGCTGCGGCCACAACCGGCTACGGCAGCGCTCGGTCGAGCATGTCATGGAAGAGATGAAGCGGATGAAGGGCCGATACTGGAACTTCGACAACCTCCAGATCAGCTTCTTCGACGATATCTTCACCCTCAATCCCGACTGGGTCATCGAGTTCGCCCGGCAGTACAAGCAGAACTTCAGGAATCCGTTCTGGTGCTATTTCCATCCGAAGAACATCCGCGGGGACATGATGGACGCGCTCAAGCATATCGGCCTGAGCCATATCGACATGGGCGTCCAGACCGGCAGCGAGCGCATACGGATGGACCTTATGAAGCGACCGGAGACGAACGCATCAATCATGAAGGCGTGCAATATCATGAAGGAGAGGAACATCTCCGTCGTGATAGATGTGATTACCGACGATCCCTTCGAGACTGAGCAGGACATGAAGGACTCGCTTGAGTTCTTCCTCGCTCTCCCCGGACCGTACTCATTCAACTTCTACTCTCTCATCTACTTCCCCGGAGTCCAGCTCACGCAGATGGCGCTGGACGCCGGCTACATCAGGCGCGACCAGGTCGAGGATGTGGCGGCCAAGACGCTGCAGCAGTTCGTCGCGACATTCCGCTACGAGGACCGCAAGCCGCGCGACAAGTTCTATATCCCGCTGTTTCACATGGCGGCACGGCATGTGTACCCCAAGAATTTCGTGCGCTGGCTTGCGAGAAGGCGCGGGCTTGAGAGGCAGCCCTGGGTATTGTACAGGCTGGTCGATCTGCAGAATGTCCTGGACATTCTTCGCAAGATGACCAAGATCCCCGCGAAGATGCGTGAGGGATGGACCTGGCAGAGGTTCTACGCGCGGATAAAGCTCTACCTGCTGTGGGAGAGGCCCTACAACAAGTGAGCCCGTCCGGACGGCGGTCGCCGCTCCGTTCCCCGGGAAGCGCTCATTCTATCTTCTTCAGCTTCACCGCGGTCCCGTAGACAGTCGCCTGATACTTGAGCGCGTTGTCGTACTCGAACGAGCTCGGCGTCAGGCGAATCCCCACGACAGCGTCCGCCCCGGCCTCCTCCGCGTGTTTCACCATGTCACTGTACGCAGCCCGCTCGATCTCCAGAACCTCCTCGCACATATGCCTCAGCCTCGCAGGATCGGTGAACGAGCTGAGAATCGTGGGGAATCCCTTCATGTCGAATCCTCGCACGATGTCGAGAATCTCCACGACTTCGTATCCCGGAATGGTGTCGGTTGTCGTCGAGAGCATTGCCATGTCTCAAAATCCTCCTGCCACCTGATATTCCGATCAGAGGTCCGAACAGATTACCCTCACCCGCCCGCAAAAGACAACAAGGCGGCAGGCTAATTCCGGGGAAATGCGATTTTCAGCCGACCTCCACGCGCCTTCGGTTATTCATGGATGTGAATCAGGCCGCCAAATCGTGTACACTCTCTCCGATTCTTCACCCAAAGGAGCTGTGATTGGCAATCATGCGAAGTGGAAGACATGCATTGATAGGCGCGGCGGCTGTTGCGCTGCTGATTCTTGGATCTTATCCTGCGTCAAGGGCCGAGACGCGTGCGGAAGTTCTGGCCCGAGTTCCACCTCAGTGGCGATCGGACGTGGGAAGAGTCCTCGACCTTGCCGCGGCGGAATGGAACGACGGCGAATTGATCGCGGCTCTGGAGGCCTATCCTGCAGGGACCGCAAGGCATCGCGCGGTCTGCTTCCTGATCGCCAACATGGACAAGCACCTCTACGTCGAGTATGTGAACCCGAGCGATCCGCTGAATCCCTTCGGTCCGGAGGATGAGGATATCGACTGGGCCAGAGAGTACGTGTGGGACTACTCGACAATGACCGCCGAGCTCCTGATCGAGAATGTGGAGTGGGCTTTTCTGGCGCGCGAGACATTCGCCTGGTGCCGCTCACTTCCGGAGGACATCTTCTTCGAGTACGTGCTCCCGTACCGGTCGACGCAGGAGCCGCTGCATAGCTGGCGACCCGCGCTCTACGAGCAGTACGCCCCCACGACCCAAGGCCTCGGGACCGCGCTCGATGTCACGGAAGCCGTCAACGCCTGCAATACGCAGATTTTCCATTTCGACAGCCTCTACTACAGGCATCCCGAGGACCGCGACATCCCTACCCTCCTCGCCTGCGGCGTGGGTCGATGCGAGGACATGTCGAACATCTCCAACTACAGCCTGAGGGCTGTCGGTGTGCCCACCACGAGCGATTTCACGCCCCGCTGGCCGAAAGGCGACAACAACCATGCATGGAACGCGGTCTGGTCGGGCGGAAGGTGGTATACATTCATGGGCTGCGAGGCGGGCGCGGAGCCGGTATGGGACGCGATCAAGAACAGGCCGTTCGCCAAGGTCTACAGGGAGAGCTTCTCGGCCGATCCGATCATGGGTCCGGCGCCCGACGGCACCCAGCCGCCGAGGCTGATGCGGGTCGCGGCCATCGATGTCACTCCTGAGTACACGAGGGTAAGCGATGTCTCCCTGCGCGTCGACAATCCCGATCGGGCCACGTATCTCTGCGTGTTCAATTTCGGCGCATGGAGAGAGGTCGCGGGCGCCTGGGCCGACGAAGACAGGGTCCGCTTCAGGAATGTCGGAAACCAGGACATTCTCTACTGCGCCACCCGTTATGTAGAGGATGAGACCGGCTGGGGCGACCATATTCCTGTCGCGCCGCCGTTCATACTGCATCTGGACGGCAGCCTGGGTCATATGGACCTCTCGCCCGAGTCCGAGCCGGCGGGCGATATCGTCCTTGCGGGCTGGGACGCCAATTCGACCCTGGACGAAGGGCAGGAAGTCACGCTGTTCAGGTACGTCACCGAAGACGACGAGTCAGCAGCCGGCTTGGCATGGAAGGCCGTCGGCACAGCGACTGCCGCTCAAGCTAGTGGCGGGATTCGGGCCCTATTCTACGGGGCCGCCGTCGAGCGTGGCCTGTATCTGCTGTCGGACTCGGATGACGCGGAGGATTTCCGGGAAGGAAGCCGCCCGTTTGTCTGGTCATCCGACGGCATCGTGTACTACTAGGGAAACCGGCTACCGGGCGACAGACTGAAAAGTCTGCCCCATGCTCACGTGACTTCCCCCGAGCCCCGACTAGAAACCAAAGCTCGGAAGCTGAGGCAACTCCATTTTCCATCCCCCGGGAGGCTCCGGCTGCGGATTGAACATTACCCACTGGCCGGGCCACGCAAACGGCCCGCTGGCCACCCAGGGGTCGAAATCACCGAAGATTTCCCATGGCGGATCAGGCGGGGGCCAGGGGATTGGCTGCGGCTCGAAGTCGTAGAGGATGTGCGGATCGATTATGAAAACCGGATAGACCTTGGCCAGGAGGTCGTACACGCCCATGCCGGCGTTCGCCTTGACGCGAATATACAGGTTGCCCTCCGGGGGATACTTGAGCGAGCAGGTTTCCGGCTGTCCAAGCCCGTTGGAGACAGCCAGCGGGTTGTAGTCGACATCGTAGATATAGAGATTGAAATCAGGGTCATTGGGTCCCGCCCAGTCGAGCGTGACGCTGAGCATCCCGCCCGCCTGCTTGGCGTTGATGGTGATCTCCAGGTAGTCATTCGGATCGTTGCTGGAATGAGAGCAGGAGACATAGTTCGAGCCGTAAACGACGAGCGAGTTGCCGGCTGTTGTCTCGATCGAGTCATTCAGGGGCTCATGCCGGTTGGCCGAGAAGGCGAACTTGATGCGGTAGTCGCTCGAGCCTTCCTGGGCCTTCACGCGAACGTAGTAAATGCCCATCGGGAGGTCCCACCAGTACACCTGTTTCGGGCTCGGGGCGTCCATGTTGTTGTAGTGAACCGGCTCGATGTCAGAGTTGTAGAGGTAGAGATTCACCCAGGCGTCGGGGTCGTACCAGCCGAGCTTCACATAGACACAGCCCGGTCCCTCGAGGAGTTCGACCTGGTAGTAGTCGTTCTGATCGCCCGCCGCATCGATGCTTCCATCAACCATGGCGAAGTTGGGGACGAACTGGCTGTCTTCGTGAGTGTCATTCGGTTCTACCTCCGCCATGCCAATCCAGGCGATCTGCGATGTCCGCTCAGGCGCCGCAGGCTCGTCAGCCACGACCTGCGGGGCGGACTGCTCCGAGGCAGCACCTGCCGGCTGGTCGGGCACTGTCGGGATACGGTCGGCGGATGATCCCGTACAGCCCGCCAGGACAAGCGCGAATACCGCGATGGCCATCAGGAGGCCAATTCTTTGAGACATGTGCGTTTCCTCCGTTGCACAGGTTTCAATCCCGCATCCATATCCCTGTGAACAGGCACCGGGCGCCCGTTCGATACCTGCAAAAGAGATTTTAAGCCCTAAACCGCCCGCCGTCAATCGCCGGGGGCGAATCTCGCAAGGTCTCACCCGAAATCGCGTATGCTCTTCTCAACCTCGTCCATCTCCGCCCACACCCGATTGAGCTCCAGATGCTCGAGCTGCTCGCGGAGAATCCTGATGTGCTTGTCCTCCTCGCGCGCCATCGTGTCAAACATGGCCCTGAGCGATTCGTCCGTCGCGTATGTGTACTTCTTCTCGTAGAAAGCATACGCCCTGAGCTCATTCTCAATGCCGAGCTTGAGCACGTCCATGTCGGTCGCGTTCTCCAGGAGCTTGACCGACGCGTCCGCCTCGCTGACATCATAGTCCTCCAACTCCGGCGTGCTTACCCCTTCAAGGGCTGCGTGCTGAAGGAAGTCGTTCCGCTTGGCTTCGAGCCTGGCCTTGTGGCCGGCCTCGAACTGCGCCAGCCACTCGAACATCTTCTTGCCCTGCGGCGTGTCTGACTTGCGCGCGGCGGCGGCATAGAAGTCACGGGCGTGCCTCTCCATCGCTATTCCCTTATCGAGCAGCCTTATGATCTTCAGAAGCGATTTTCTGAGCTCGTCGGATTGCATGATCAACCTCCGGGTGCCGCTTCCTCTTCAGACGCAACGGCACCGGGCTTTCTTTCACACTATCATACAAAAACGTGCCGACGTCTTCCAGACGTCGGAAAGCAAAACGGCTCCCCGAAGGGAGCCGAGTGGCAAGTCTATGGCCTCGCGCAAAGCGCTCAGTATCCGAAGGAAGGCATCTGGGGAAGGTCCGGGAGCTCAGCGCCCTCGTCGCCATTCCAGGGGCCGTGCGGGCCGTGCTCGATAAGCTGCGGGGGGATCTCGGGGAGCGGCCGCATCTCATCGGGATTGAAGGGGAAGTCGAAGATATCGACCGGCGGCTCCGGGGGCTCCCACTTCGGGACCTTGTACTGGTTGAACTTACCCGGGTCGATAACGATCGGCTCGCGAACCGTCACGTCCAGCTCGTAGATGGCTTCGCCGGAGGCGGCCCTGACGCGGATGTAGTAGGTTCCTGCGTCCAGGATGCCGCTTGAGAAAGCCTCGGGGCAGGCGGAGCCGTTGGAGAAGACGACCGGGTTGTGGGCGGAATCATACAGATAGAGGTTCAGGTCCGTACCCCAAAGGCCGACCCAGTCGAGGGTGGCGGACACAGCCTCGTCCTCCTCGACCTGCACCTGCAGGTAATCGTTCTGGTCCAGGGTCTCACTGACTACCGAGCGGTAAGGCTCATCGCCGGTGCCCCCGTCGGGGATGATCCAGGTGGTGGTGTCCATCGAGTCGTTGGCGGTCTCGTAAAGCTGCCGACCCACGCCGAACTTGATGCGATAGTCACTCGCGCCCTCGAAAGCCTTGACGCGAACGTAGTACCAGCCGGGATCCAACTCATAGCAGAAGAGCTCCTTCGGGCCGCCGGTCTCCATGTTGTTGTAGGCGACCGGATTCAGGTCGGAGTCGTAAACGTAAAGGTTGAGCCAGGCATCGGTGGTCCAGCCAAGCTTGACGTAGATGGTGGTGGGAACGAGGAAGGCGTTGATGCTGAAATAGTCGTTCTGGTCAGTCTCCGCATCGACATCACCGTTGAAAAGCTGCGCATGGAAAACCTGGTACGCCTCATCCTTGGTGTTGTTGGGCTCGGTCGAGCCCTCGTCATACTCATACCAGAGGATCTGGGCGGACCTGCCGTCGGCGTCCAGGCTCGGGGAGCCGGGATCGCTGGAGGTCAGCTCCTGGGGGGTGTCGAACCCGGTTCCTACCGGATTCTGAGATGAGCTTGAGCAGCCGAGCGTGCCGAGTACGGCGACCGCGATCAGGCTGATCAGGATGTTGAGTAGTCGGTTGGGAAGTGTTCTCGTATTCATGGCGTATCTCCTTTGGTTCGGGTTTCTTCTCATCCGACGAGAGATAGGGCAAGCAGAGTGCCGATAATGGTGCCGAGCGATATTCTTAACACTGGTTAAACTCTCTAGCCCGCATGAATACTGGAAAATACGCTCGATCTGGGCAAGGGAAAAATCCCGGATTCGCTATTGGAGCGAACCGGCGGGCTGTCTCGGAGCGGTCCGGACTCTCATTATGAGAGCCGGGGAGGTCAGCGGAGGAGGTCCAGGTAAACCATATAATGGTCGCTCGCCTCCTCCGATGGAGGCTCGCGGTAGATCGTATATGATCCGACCACGTAGCGCCGGTCGGCTTCCGGAGAGAGCAGGATGTAGTCGAGGACCTTGCCCGACGCGTGCGTGAAGCGGTACGGCAGGTCCCGCGCGGGATCGGAATAGGGCAGATCACTCAGCGGGCCGATCTCATCCGCCCAGGGCTCCGCGTTCAAATCCCCGGCGAGCACGGTCAGGCCCCTGCCGAATCGCGAGATGTAGTCCGCCTCAGTGCATATTCTCGAGATTTCCCGTACCTGGAGCTTGCGGATCACGCTGTCGTAGGATGTGCCGCCTGCCTTCAGATGCGTCGTGAGGAGCCTCCATGTCCGCCCGCGATCATCCCTCCACCCGATTGCCAGAAGATCTCTTGAAAACCGGATCGTCCGACCCGTGAAGGGATTGGCTATCTCGCGATTCCGGTACGAGGCGACGTCCAGCAATGGGAACTTCGACAGGACCGCCACATCGATCCCTCTTGGATCGTTCCCCTCAACCAGGACGATCTCCTCATACAGCCCGCCAAGATAATCTGAATTGAACCGTTGCAGGACCTCGAGATTCTCAACCTCCTGGAGCGCGAGGATGTCGCAGTCGGCGGCCAGAATGACCTCGGCGAGTGCGTTGGTTCTTTCCGGCGGAGGTGCGGGATCGTCGAAGGTGTCTGGATCGTCACGATCGTCGAACAGGTTCTGCACGTTGTATGTCCCGATCCTGAATGTGCCGGGGCCATCAGGCTCAGAAAGCGATCCGCAACCGGCTGACGAAATCAGGACCAGGATTAGGAAAGCGATTCGGGCTGTCTCGCGCATGGCATGGCCTCGCAATGCGCCGGCACCTGCTATAATGACAACGATCTGGAGACCCGGAACCTGACATCCGGATGAGCTTTTTGCCCGGATTGTCCGGCCGGGAGGTCGAGACTCGAGGCGGGCTGGGGATATCCTCAGATGATGTCGAATTCTTCCGGTTCGGGTGATGACAGGCTTCGAGGGCGGAAGGACCCGCGCCGTCGACGCCCGAAGCGCGTCCAGAGGCCCGGCGCAAGGAAGGTCTATCCCCCCGGCGAGCGCAGCGAAATCTCACCGGTGGGTCGGGACAGCCGCGTCGGGGACCGCCACGCTGAGGCGCGCATCGTGCATACGGTCGGGCCGGTGATCCAGGTTCACTCCACGCGTTTGAGGAGCCTGGTCGACACATTCCTGAGGAACACCAGCCGCGTTCAGACCGCATTCAGCGCGCTGCTTCAGGGTTCCGACGGCGGTTTCCAGGGCGAGATGGAAGAGGTGATGCTCGCGCATGTCGAGCAGGAGAAGTGCTCCGCGGCTCTGGCGATAATGCGCGACCGCAAGTGGCTCATCCATTCGAGCAATCCGCAGGCTCTCGAAAGGACGCTCGCGACGGTCCCGGCCGACATGAACCCCTGGCGGATCGAAGGCGAAGCCCAGATCGTCAAGCTAGCCTTGGATCACGGAAGACTCCGATCCCTTCATGTCGGCGAGCTCTTCGACTGCCTCTCCCTCGAGACGTCCCCGAGGAAGACCGCGCACGGTCCGGGCGGACATCACCGATTCGCGCAGCCAAGCGATGTGCCCCGGCTTGACGAGTATGCGGTGGAGTTCGAGAAGGCTGTGGGATGGCCGCCACCGTGCAACTGGAAGAAGCTGATCGCGGAGAACCGCATATTGTTAGGGATGGTGGAAGGCACGGTGGCCTCAGTCGCTGTACGCAGCGCCGATACCCTCGACCGCATCCTCATCGAGGGCGTCTATACGTTCAAGGCCTTCCGAAGGCGCGGGCTCGCGCGCAGGCTCGTCGCTGCGCTCGTCAAGCAGGCCGCGGGACGAGGTCAGGCCGCCCAGGCGATTGTCGAGAAGGGCAACCGCCCCGTGCTGGCCCTCCTCGAGGGCCTGCAGTTCCACAAGACCACCGACTATCTCATCGTCTTCCTTGGCAGCCCGGGCGGCGACATTGAGAACTCCGCCGGCACGGAGCTAAAATGACCGCGATCCGAACTCTCAACCCGTAGGCGGCGAGCAGTTCCGTGAACACGGGGAGGGATACATGATGGCGAACGATAACAGCAAACCGGGCAAGCGCTCCAAGGGACAAAGGAAATCATCCCGGGGCATCACACGTCGCGATTTCCTCAAGGGAGTGGGAATGGCGGGAGGCCTGGTCGCTCTGGGGAATCTCGACCATCTCGCCGCACTGGCCGCCGGCGAAGAGGAGGAGACACCGGTCGAGGTGAGGCCCCTTCCGAAGCGTGCGCTGGGCTCGATGGGCTTCAACGCGAGCGTTCTGGGAATGGGCGGAACACACATCTGCGATGGGGCGGTCGAGGACGGGATCGCGATCCTGGATCGCGCGCTCGAGCTGGGAATCACCTACTACGATTCGGCCAGTCAGTACGGCTCGGGCGAGTCGGAAAGACGCTATGGCGCCTGGCTGGAGCGGCTGCAGTCGGAGGGAAGACGGAATGAGGTGTTCTTCGCCACGAAGACGCTCCAGCGTGCGTACACCGATGCCAAACAGGAGATCGCCGGCAGCGTGGAGCGGCTCAGAGGATCGCGGATCGATCTGCTGCAACTGCATGCCATCATCGACGAGGGCACGCTCAGGGTCGTGATGTCCAGAAACGGCTCTCTGAAGGCGGCTGAGGAAGCCAAGCGCGCCGGACAGGTGCGGCATATCGGCATCACCAATCACAGGGACCCCGAGATTCTGCTGAAAGCGCTCGATGAATTCCCGTTCGACAGCGTCCTCGTCGACCTTGGCATCGCCGACAGGATGCGCCGGCCGTTCGCCGACATCCTCCCGCAGCTCGTCGAGAAGAACATCAGCATCGTCGCAATGAAGGTCTTCGCGGAGGGCAATCTCCCCGGAGCGGGCGCGGACCTCGAAAGGTGCCTGCACTACACACTTTCGCTGCCTGTCTCGACCGCCATCATCGGCATGAAATCGCCCGCGGAGGTCGAGCAGAACGTGTCATGGGTGCATTCGTACGAAGGGATGACCGAGGAGGAAATCCAGGCGCTCGAGGAAGAGATCGGCGGGCTGGTCGATGTGAACACGTTCTGGTGGAAGGGCTAGACGGGCAGGCATGCAGGAAGTGATTCAGAGGCCGCCCGCGCCAAGAAGGTCCTCGGAGCTGACCGTATATCTGTAAAGAGCCGGCAGGAGCATCGATAGTCTGCGCTCGTACGCGGGGCAGTACCAATCGTTCTCCATCAAGGTCCAGCCGGCAGCCCACGGATCGACCGCCAGATAGAGGTGGTAAGCAACGGGGCCCGCTTCGTCGTCTGCCGGACTCGACGGCACGACGGCCAGGCTCTCCAGCGACGGCTTGATGAGCCTTGGCAGATGGTCGATCTCGGGACAGCCATCGGATGGCAGGGGCGCGGGACCGGGAATGTCGAGGAAGAAGAATCTCCCGCCGACGAACTCCCCTGCCAGGTTGAGCTCGACGGCGAAAATCCCGCAGTTGTCGCGGTCGACGCCGACAATGTGCGTGCTGTCGATCGCGTCCAGCCCGCAGATCGTCTCGACCGTGCGGCCCAGGCTGCACATCCAGTCGGCGGTATCATGAACAGCCAGAAGCTCGCAGGCCTCCATGTCCGACGGGTTCTCCGGATCGATCGACCAGATCGCCAGCACCGTCGATTTCTCCTCCGTCAGCCGTGTCGAGAACTCGTACGGCGACTCAAGTCCAAGGAACAGCCGGTCGCGGCTGCACGCCACGCCCTCAATGCCGAGATTGTCCGACAGAAGATCGCCGAACGCCTCGTCCCACCCGGGAAGCTCCATCGGCCTGAGATTCACGAAGTGCCCCGGAAGCCAGCCCGCCTCCCCTGCTCGACCGTACGCCCCCTCACGCGCGGATATCCCGCCCGGCGTCACCTGGCCCACATATATGGCGATCTCATCCCGCGTGCCTTCCTGAGACAGGAACACGGTGTTGCTCCACGGATGGATTGCGATCGCTTCCCAGTCGTAGCCTTCCCCCGGCGCAATTCGAAATCCGGCAATCTCCGGCGGCGGAAGTGTCAGCTCCGGTCGATGGAAAACCAGCCTGGGTCCCGATTCCCCGAGCACGAGGCTGATCAGGTGCAGCCCGCCTTCCGCGGCGTCATCGCAGGCGATGAGCCAGCAGCGATCGCAGCCGGAATCGGCCACATCGCTCGCGATCCAGCCCAGTCCGCTCGTCTGGCTCGCGACAAGCGGAAGATAGTTGTCGACATCGGGCGTGAGCCATATGGGAAATCCCGGGTCGGGCGACAGTCCCATCACGGGACGAATCTGCACCTGGCTGTACGACTGACCCGGCAGCGCAATCATCAACGCCGAGACGCATAGCGTTGCGACTGCCGCTCCGGACAAAATCCTCGATGCTATCCTGTTCATCCTGCGCTTGATTTTACCAGAATGCCGCTTGGAAAAGCGGCGCACCCGGCACGGCTTTGACTGCCGATGCGGGGGAATGTAGACTTTGAATCAAATGCTGCGAGGTCATGTCATGAAAAACCATCTCTATTCGAGCCTCCCGGCTCTCACAATTGTCATTCTGGCCCTTCTATCAACGGCCTGCGCATCTCGCCGGCCTGAAGGAAGCGAGGCGCAACCTGTCGCGGAGACCCCCGAGGCCCAGGGTGAGGCGCCCAAAGAGATCCAGGTCAACATTCAGCTTGAGGACGTGATCCAGTGGGACCAGGAAGAAGAGACGCAGTGGGAGATTCCCGATTCCCTGATCTTCACGGTCGAGGTGGAGAATGTTGACACCGAGGACGCAGAAGCGCTCGGAGTCAACTTCGTGTATGAAGCCCTCATACCGAGCGGCGAGACGACCTACATGCTTGCGGACCCGCAGGACCCCGAGGGCGGGTACAGGCGCGATGAGAATGGCCGCCCGATTCTATACAAGGTGATGGACACGTTGAGCGGCAAGGTGGAGTCACTCGAGGACGTCGAGAGCACACGGAGAACATTCGACATAACTCGTCCTGAGGGCACATGTGCGCTGAGATACTGGGCGGAGGTCTACCTGCTCAAGTCGACCGGGCACGAGGAGAAGGTGTTCGTCGACACGCCGTATGTGACCGGCGACGATCTTCAGGCCCAGGGCGGAATCATCAGCGTCGCGCGCTAGATCGAAATACCCAGTTACTGTGTCGTGTAGGGGCGCACCTGTGTGTGCGCCTCTTCCGTCAGGGCGGACACATAGGTCCGCCCCTACGCATGTAAATACCAATGCACACCTTATTCCCAATTCGTGGATGCCGGGATGGTATCGTGAGTCAGGAACCAACCGTGAGCGACGCTTCGCAGTCGAGATCGAACGGATCGCCGCCGCTCTTCTCGAATCGACGCCATCCGGCAAGCGCGATCATCGCGGCATTATCGGTGCAGTGACGGGGATCTGGGAAAAGCACATCAACGCCCTCTTTCACGCCGCGCCTATGAGCCTGCGTGCGCAGGAACCCGCTCGAAGCCACCCCGCCTGAGATCACGAGAGTCTGAAGTCCTTCCCTGCCACAGGCGAGAAACGCCTTCCCAAGCAGGCAATCCGTCATGGCCCGAAAAACCTCAGCCCCCACGAACTCTCTGGGGAAGCTCTGCGCCTTTTCAGAGCGGAGGAAGTACAGGCATGCCGTCTTGAGGCCGGAGAAACTGAACTCGATCGTGTCCCGGTTCAGGAGAGGTCTCGGGAATGCCGGATGAGGATCATCCGGGTCGGATTCCATCGTCCAACGGTCGATAGTCTCCCCCGCCGGGAACGGGACATCCAGCAGGCGTCCCACCTTGTCCAGAAGCTCGCCCGCCGCATCATCGCGCGACTCGCCGAGGAGACGGTAATCGGTCGGGGAATCGGCCCTGTAGATCTCGGAGTGCCCGCCGCTCACTATCATCGCGATGTGCGGATACGGTACATCCTTCCGGGTCAGCGAGATGCTGACGAGATGTCCTTCGAGGTGATTGACTCCGACGAACGGCACATCCCATCCCAGCGACAGAGCCTTCGCGCATCCCAGTCCCACCAGAAGCGCGCCGATAAGCCCGGGACCCCTCGTCGCCGCGATGAGCTGTATGGTCTGCGGATCAGGCGCGACAGCAGCATCCTCATGCGCCTTCTCGATCATCGGGAGCAGAAGCTCGAGATGCTGCCTGGCCGCAATCTCGGGCACAACGCCGCCATAGCGCGCGTGGATGTCCAGCCTGCTCGAGACAAGCTCGGAGAGGACTCTGCCAGCGACCGCGTCGTAAAGCGCGACCGAAGTATCGTCGCACGATGTATCTATGCCCAGAACAAGCATCTATTCCTCGTATGGGGCCTCGCCGGTCCACATCACCAGCGCGTCCTCGCCGATCTCCTGGTAGTAGTTCGGCCTGCGTCCGACCGTGCGGTAGCCGACGCTCTCATAGAGCGCGATGGCCTCCCTGTTGGACTCCCTCACCTCGAGAGTGAACCGCTCGGCCCCCATCTCCCCACCCATCTTCATGGTCGTGAGCAGCAGCCATCTCCCAAGCCCGAGCCCCCTCAGCTTCTTGTGGATGCAGAGCGTGGTGATATGAGCGATTCGCCCGACGAGCCAGATTCCGGAGTAGCCGATGACTCTCCCGTCCTTCAGGAGCGTCCAATAGTGAGCGAGATCGTTCTCGTTGAGGTCGTACTCGAACGCGCCGCGCGTCCACGGAGTGAGGAAGCTTTCTTTCTCGATTTCGAGGATCTCATCGAGCTGGTCAAGCTCCATCGAGACAAGCTCGGCGTCCTCGATCGGCGATACCGGATCGGGATCGGGCCAGAGATCGCGCCTTCGTCTCCACCTGCTCAAGCCGATTCTCCTTTCCCCAGTCTCTCGGGCTGGCTTGGACGTATGTACACAGGGGCCAGCAGCAGGGGATCATCGGTGTCAGACAACGTGAATCGATTTCCGGCAAGCCTAAGCATTCCCGCCGCGCGCGGATGGCGGTATTCATCCGGCGCAAGCGCAGCGGGCCGATCGGGAAGCGCGCGCACAAGAAGCTCCGCGGCCTCTCCGGAAATCAGTAGATTCCCCGTCGGAATTATTCCAGAAAGCGCCCCGGCTTCGAGAGGAACATCATGAATCGGACCGACAGGCTCCCACGATCCGTCACGGTGCCTGTATATCCTCACATACGCCTCGCCTCGCGTCGACGGCACTGCGACAACCAAGCTCGATTCAGCGACCTCAGCCGCATCCATTCCGGCGGCAACGGCATCGAGGCTGCCGACGCCCACGATGGGAATCCCCCTGGACCACGCCAGCGCCTTCGCGGCCATCACCCCGATCTTCACGCCGGTGAATGATCCCGGACCGATGCCGACGATTATCCCGTCGATCCGCTCAAGCGTTTCGGGATCGAGAAGGAGAGCAAGCTCGGCGAAAATGACCTTCTGCGTCGCGCGCGGCTCGAAGCTGCGCTCGACAATCCCGCCATCGTCCTCAAGCGCCAGAAGCGTCTTCCGCGTTGTTGTGTCTATGATCAGCTTCATTCAGGTTCCGTCAGACCCGGCACATCTCCGGTCCATCGCAACCCGCGCTCGGTCTCATTCTCACCGTATTCGAGGAAAACCGTCCCGGTACAGTATCGACCGAGGGCTTCCCACCTGTCGGCCCATTCGACCACAACCACCGCATCGTCCTCGACCGATTCCACCAGACCCAGCGAGTCGAATCCGGCATCGAGCCTGAACAAGTCCCAATGCCGAAGTACCAGCCGTCCGCGGTACTCCCTCATCAAATTGAAACTCGGGCTGCGGATGGATCCCCGAACGCCAAGACCGCGCGCGATCCCCCGCGCAAGCACGCTCTTGCCGGAGCCGAGAGGTCCGACAAGCCCGATAAGCTCGCCACCGGAGCATGCTCCCCCGATCCGCCTGCCGATCCCGAGCGTCTCCTCTTCCGATCGACTGAGAATCGAAGTGAGCTCAGCCACCGGGTCCCTCCGCGCGTCGGAAATGGTCCCATCCAAGCTGCGACGGGTTTATCACTGATCCGTCCATCCTGGCAAGGTGAATTCCGAACGGGGCATCGAGAATCTCCCCGATGATCGAGACCGTCGGCTGGCCCGCGTCCTGCAAGAGCACGCGACGTGCCCGATCGATCGCCGCAAGCTCGCCCGCAATCAGAAGCTCGAAATCCTCGCCCGCGTTCACGAATTCGAGACAATCCCGTCCGGCTGCATCGGCGACTCTCCTCACGGCATCCGACACCGGAATCGCATCCTCCATCACTCTCGCGCCCGTTCCGCTTGCCTCGCAAAGCCTCCCAAGGTCGATTCCCAAACCGTCCGAGATGTCCATCATCGCCCGGACGCCCTCGGTGTTCGCGAATACCTGCCCCGCATGAATGCGCGCATGCGGTCGAAGATGCGCATCGACCAGGGATTTCCTGAGATCATCCGGAACATCAAGCCCGTCGTTTTCAAGCAGGAAAAGCCCCGCTCCCGCTGCGCCGAGATTTCCGGTGACCGCGATGACATCCCCCGGCCTAGCTCCGCCGCGCGTCAGGAGTCTCGATGTTGTCTCGCCGATCAGGGTCATCGATATGGCGATCTTGCCGGTCGAGCGGGTAAGGTCGCCGCCGATCACGCAGGCGTTATACTCCGCCGACGCGTCTCTGATGCCCCGGGCGAGGTCCATGATGTTCTCGACGGTAAGATTCGCCGGAGCAGCGAGAGTGACCAGTCCCCATCGAGGCATCGCGCCCATCGCGGCGATATCGCTGAGATTCGCCGCCCCTGTCCGCCAGCCGATATCGTAAAAGCTGTGATACCTCAGCCGGAAATGCACGTCCTCCATGAGCATGTCTGCGGTGATGACGAACTTGGTCTCCGGATCAACGCCCGGCTCGATTGCAGCGGCATCATCACCGATGCCGATCAGAAGGTCCGTGGGGCGGACGTCCGGCTCGAACAGTCGCCTGAATAGCTCGACCAGCTCGGCCTCAGAGCCCGGCTTATGATTTCTCTCGATCATCGGAGATCAGGTTCCGATCCAGCGGTCAACAAGGCTTCGGGCGCGGGCGAGGTCGCGCGTCCCTTTCACGAGCGCGCGACCGTCCCCGAAAACGTGAATGGTATGTCCGTCGGCCTCAAAGCGCAACAGATAGCCGTTGTTGTCGATTTCTATCGACCCCCCTATGGCCTTCTCGAGCGCCGCGAGGTCGACCGCACGCCCGATGCGAACCTGCACCATGTCTCGTCCGCAGAGTGCAACCGCGGGCGCGCCGGCCTCGGAATCAAGAAACTCGGTTATCCCGTCGCGGCAAAGAGGGCATGGCTTCTCGCCATGCGCCGAGCGCAGGCTCTCGACCGACATGGCCGCGTACGTTCCCCGCCAGACATCCCTCGTCTCCCATACCGGCTCGGGGATGTCGTTGAGGAGAATCCTCATGACCAGGGCGGATGATCGCGCGGCTGCGATGGCGGTCGCGGCAGCGAGCACGCCGACGGTGTCGCAGGTGGGCAGCGAGCCGGCTTCCGGTGGATCGGGAAAGATGCACCGAAAGCATCCGCCGCGACCGACGATCGGGAAATTGGACGCTTCCGTTCCCACGGCGCCGGCATAGACCCATGGAACGCCGCTCGAGATGCACCAGTCGTTGATGAGATAACGGGTTGCGAGGTTGTCGGTGCCATCGGCGATCACCTGCGCGCCGTGAAGAAGGAGATCGGCGGTGTCGCAAGTCAGGTCGGCGATCCGGGGAATCACCTGGCACGTGGGCATGATCTCATTCAGACGTCGCCGCGCCGCCTCCGCCTTGGGCAGCGCCTTCTGTGCGTCCTGATATGTGTAGAGTGTCTGCCGGGAGAGGTTGGAAAAGTCCACGAAGTCGCGATCGATGATCGTGAGGCGGCCGACTCCCGCTCTGCAGAGAAGCTCGGCGATGCGGCTCCCTATCGCACCGGCTCCGACAACGACGACGTGCGACCGCAGAAGCACCGCCTGGCCGTCCTGACCGATCTCAGGGAGGAGGTAGTGTCGGGAGAAGATGTCTTCTGACGATGCTGCGTCCATAGTCGGTCCGCTCCCTGAGTGACCGCTCCCTTACGGTCGCGGTTCTGAGTGACCGCTCCCTGACGGTCGCGGTTCTGAGTGACCGCTCCCTGACGGTCGCGCTTCCGAGAGACTCTTCGAGATACGCATTGCGCAGAATTTTTCGCCGCACATCGAGCAGAACTCAGCGGTCTTGTAGGCAACATCCGGCAGCGTCTCGTCGTGCAGCTCGCGGGCACGGTCGCCGTCCAGCGCGAGCTTGAACTGCGTCTCCCAGTCGAACGCGAACCTCGCGCACGCCATCGCGTCGTCGATCTCCCTCGCGCCCGGCTTTCCGAGTGCGACATCCGCCGCG
>Ga0315296_10000780_pt1 | contig 28631 bp, 44 predicted proteins | sample YL17G14_18_MG_FD_203921 | JGI IMG/M metagenome (GOLD analysis project Ga0315296, IMG submission 203921) | Sediment microbial communities from Yellowstone Lake, YNP, Wyoming, USA - YL17G14_18 | ecosystem: Environmental > Aquatic > Freshwater > Lake > Sediment | place: USA: Wyoming | collected... | reverse complement strand
TGTTTGGAGAATACCGCCTATAAATTTTACAAGAAAAGATAAGTTACATCAAGCAGAAAAACCATTAGGCTTAATTAAGAAGATGATAAAAAATTCCTCAAAAGAAAGCGAACTTGTTCTTGATCCCTTTCTTGGCTCTGGCACAACATTGGTAGCCTGCAAGGAATTAAACCGCAAGGGAATAGGAATAGAGATTAGCAAAAATTACTGCGACATAGCAGTTCAGAGGCTAAAGAATACTACGCCGAATTTATTATAAGGAGCAAAGAATGATTGAGCCAAGACAATTTTTTGTCGGCAAACTTGATACAAAAAAGATTACTAATAAATGTAAAGAGTGTGTCAGAGTTGAACCGCTCAAGAGAAAAGGGTTTCTTTGGTGGTGTGTATGTTGGGGAAGATATGTTAATCCTAACAGATATGCGATTAAATTTTGTTTTAGGAAAGGGGCAAAGAATGATTGAGCAAAGGAAATTTTATATTGCGAAATGTGATGGGAAAGATGGGAAATGCGGTTATATAATAGACTGGGACTTTAAGCACGATTATTTCCTTGTAAAGCAAGATTTGATAATTGTTTTAGTGCAAGATGATTGGCAACGCAAAGGCAGTAAATGGCTATGTCCAGATTGCCAGGGGGAGAAGTGAGGCGGGAGTTCCCGGGATGAAGATACCGTCAAGCAAACTGAAAGCGTGGGAAACACTTTTTGAAAATAAGAAAGGTATCCGCTACATTCAGATGGTTGAAATATAGGAGGTGAGTCAAATGGGAGCATTTTTTGAATTCTGCAACGCTCATCCTTGGCAGATGGGAATTGTAGTTTTTTTCGTTGCAAGCTCTTCTTGTGCATTAGGTTATGTTATTTCAAGCTTACTTGCTAACGGAAGGATAGCCGATATATTCCGGGACTTATACAACCCTGCAAATGTAGGCAAGAGGATAGAGAGGAAATGAGAAAGGGATATTGGACTGAATATTGGGTTAAGAAGGAATTAGAAAAGAAATACGGTGAGGGAAATGTTTTGAAATTGGCAATCGGACAGGCGATAGATTATATCTGTTTTTCCGAGGGCAATGTGGCAGAATTAGTAGAGGTCAAAAAGAGAAAGGGCAAGTATTACTTCGACCCCAAGACCAGAAGTCAGAATGAAAGGGCAATCAAGATAGCCAAAGCAATCAGGGCTCCTTATCGTATCTACATCCGGGAAGGGGCGAAATTGCGAATTGTAACTGCCTATGAGCCAGAAATAGTTGAGGAAGGATATGCCCGACAAAGAATTCTGTTCACATTGCGGGCAAAAGATACTAAAAAATAAGCATCGCTTTTCAAGAAGCCTTGCTGACTTATTATTGCTGACAGCCCGGAAGTTTGGGGTTAATGAGTCATTCCATCTACAAAAAGATTTGAATTTAACGAAAAACCAATACGCAAACTATCAAAAACTCCAATACTTCCAACTAATTGAAAAGCATTATGAGATGGGAAAAAGGATGGGCGGATGTTGGCACTTGACCAAAAGAGTAGGGGAAGTCTTGAACGGGTCAGCAATTCCCCAATGGGTGCAAACTTTCAATAACAAAGTTCAGGAAGTCTCGGAAGAAAGGGTAACGCTTGAACAAGCAATCGGATATTATGACTTGCCAAAGCAATGGGCGGAAAGGCAGGAGAAAGTTAAAGATTTCGGACAGATGGAATTATTTACTGGAGGGAGGTGATTGGTATTTAGTGGTGAATGGATAGAACTGGGGACGGTTTGGAGGTAGCCGTCCCCCATTAAAAAGGGTGGCGACCCCATAGGGAATATACTAAATTCCTATAACTGTTGTCAACAGGAGATTTATGGGGAAACCCACATTAGAGGAATTTCTGGAAAAATTGATGGAAATAAGTAAGCGGATATATTTACACGGAGAAGGCCAATATACTGTTGAGGTCAGGTCATCTATTGAAAAAGGAGAAAAGGAAACGATAATCAGGGCAGGGGAAAACTTCAGATTCAAGGAAAAAATAGTTGACAGCGAATCCAAAAAGAAGTAAAAAGGGAATTAGGAGCCTCAAAAATGAAATCAAAGAAAGAACTGGAAAGAGAATTAACCGAAGTAATTAGTGATTGCCTGACGCAAAAGGTAATAATTTATGGGCCAAAAGTGTAAAAAGCCGAAGCATTACCACAAAGAATTTAATTAAGAAAATCGTCCGTGCCGTTCTTGTTGCTGGTTGGAAACCCAAGGAAAGCAAATGGTAGAAATTAGAAAACGCTTTTATAATAAAAATGGCAGAGTGTTAATGATGGCTATAAATGTTGATTTGGATTGCTTTTCTCTGACATCAAAAGAAAAAAAAGTTCTCTTAAAAATGGCTTGGGAAAGAATGTGTGAAATTGCAAAGGATAAACAAGTAACGCCATATAATCCTATGGGCAGATATCTCTTCCTTAAAAAAAGTATTGACAAAATTGATATAATAGATTAAAATATTAGTAATAAAAGAATATTGAGGCCCTGTCCTGTATTTTACGGGGGCTATGCCTTAATCCAGAAAGACTGGATTTGGGTGTAGCCCCTTTTTTTATGCCACAAATCGGGAGGAGAGATGGAAGAAATAATTCAAGCCCTTTCGAAAAAGACGAACCTGCCGAAAGAAACTATCCAGAAACTTTTCGACTACTTCAAAAATTCAAAACTGCTATGGGCAAGTCTTGACCAGCCCTGGCGATATCCTGCTACGGGAGACGACCAAAAGTCCTGCCCGATGTTGCAAAGTATGTTTTCGATTGAAAGACGGAAAGGGATAATCGTATTCATTCCAAAGGAGGAAATACAGAAATGAAGAAAATCTTATTTGCAATCATATTGGTCGGCTTGCTTTGTCTGTGCGGAAGCAAGGCGATAGCAGATGGGACGGGAGCCTCGGGCAACGAGGTTGGTTGGCAAGTAATCACAACTACCGGAATAACCGCGATCAACTTCGACAGGATCACCACTGAAATCTATGTGGTGAATTATACCACCTATCCTGCCTATGTCAACTGGGTTTCTACCACACCCGCTAATACGAACTTCCTGCTTACGGGCTACATGGAAGACTTCAATCAGGGCATAGTAGTCAGGGGCAGTTCAAGGACTGAAGAAATAAACTCAAGCAAGATGTCCATTGATGCGGGAACGATCCCAACAGTTAATATTCGGATACAATGGAAATTTTGGAGACCATAGCATTTAAGTAAGGAGGATTAAACCATGCCTTATAGTATACTTGGAAAAAATGCAATGTTAGATGCTCTTGGAGCACTCGCCGATTTTGTTTCACTTCATACTGGTGACCCCGGGGAGAACGGTGCAAATGAAATTTCTGGTGGCAGTCCCGCCTATGCAAGAAAGGCTTCCACTTGGAATCCAGCGAGTGGCGGTTCAATGGATAATTCAAATGTGCCAGTGTTCGATGTGCCTGCGGCAACCACGGTTTCGTATGTTGGATTCTGGTCTGCTGTTTCAGGTGGGATATTTTACGGGGCGGCAAATGTGACGGATGAGGTTTTTGCTAACCAAGGAACATACACTTTGACCGATGCGGATTTGGATTTGAACGCTTAACATAACAGGAGAATAGAATGGCAATAATTACTTTAGACCAAGCTTTAGCAGGAATGCAATATCCCAGAGAGATTATAAAAGCGGCAACACCTGCTTTAGTAGCGGGGCGACCACACTCTTTGTTTTATCTGGCAGGTATGCCAGGAGCGGCAGTCGCACCCACGCCTGGAGTCGCAGGAGTGGCATTAACAACCTATGCGGGACAAATACCATTTACAAATCCTATTTCTGGCAATTCTTATTTAGCGAGATTACACGGACAGGCAACACAAGCAGGAACACTTTTGCTATGTGATAGACTTTGGCATAATTCGGGAATGAGTATCACAGTAACTACGCCTCAAACTATCAATAGTGTTGAGTTTCCTGCGAGGGATGCTAATGGGACAATAAATGGAGAAGGTGTTTTGATTGGCGTTGAAGTATCAACAATTTGGGGTGCAGGTGCGCCAGTCCTTTCGATAGTGTATACTAATCCATTAGACGCTGGGACAAAGACAGGAACGGGTATTATAACAGGAATAACCCTTTCAGCAATAGGTGCGTTTTATATGATTGGTTTAGCGGCGGGGGATACGGGCGTAAAGTCAATACAAACATATACACGAAATGCTTCAAATGTAACAGGGGTGGAACATTTAGTCGCTTTCAGGATTTTAGCAAGATTGGAATTGACGGCGGCAAATATTCCCAATGCTATTGATGCTTTGACATCAGGATTTTCGAGATTGTATGACAATACCGTTCCATTCTTAATTTTCATTCCAAGTACGACATCAGCAAGTAATATAACAGGTCATTGCATTTGGACACAAGGCTAAATAAACGAGAATAAAATGGCAAAAGGTCAACAACTAAAATCAGGATGGGCTTTTAGCAGGGGCTGTAGAAATAGCCCTCTTGAATTGCTTTGCACAAAAGAAACTCGTTTACCCAAAAGCAATAATGACATGTGGTTAAATTGGTGGTTTGGAACGGGAGAACAACATTCTGGGTTTGCCTTAATTTCTGGTAAGGGATTACTCGTAACTTTCGGCATCGTTGGGATGCTGGCTATTGCCTCAATATCTGGTGCAGGCACTCAAATTGCTACTGGGAAAAAGTCTGCCATTGCCAATGTCATTATTTCGGGTAATGGCTCGCTCATTGCGACAGGCGAAAAATCAGAAGGAGAGGTACACTCTGGTAGTGCAATTATATCTGGAAATGGTGCGGTTTCATCCGAAGGTAGAAAAAACGCCCAAGGTTCTTCTGCCATTTCTGGCAATGGCCTGATAACCACCGATGGAAAGAAGTCGGTATCCTCAGTCGCATCCATTTCCGCAAATGGTTTAGTAAGTTCGGAAGGGACTAAAAATACATCTTCCCCAATATCTATCACAAGCGGCGGTTCACTTGCGGTTACGGGTTTCAAAGCTGGAAAAGGAATAAGCGCCATATCTGAGGGCGGCACCTTTACAGGAATTGGGACAAAGCAGGCTCTTGGTGATTTAACTATTACTGGCGGCGGTTCTATTGTCGCCACTGGTTCATCGGTTGAAGCTCATTCTGGCGTTGCTATTATCTCGGGCAATGGGGTACTTGCCGGTTTAGGCACAAAATGGGAAAAACCACCCATAGAGCAAATTTACATTTCTTCAGTAATACCGTGGATTAACCAAGTGTTAAGTCTGTTTTCATCATTTGCCGAGAAAAAGGAGAATCCGATTTCCGTTGAATCGAAAATAGCCAAGATAGTAAGCTTGCAATCGGAAGTTAAAGGTAAAGACATTTTACTGAGAAGTCCAATAGAAAAGACCTTATCATTTAGGAGTCCTGTAACCAAAATTATCAGGTTATCATCCAGGTGCTGAGATGGCAAAACTTTTCAAAGGGGATGTGGGGATAGAATTTATAGTCAATGTTGGTGCCAGTTTAGTCGAGGCGACAATGTATAAGTTGGTTATTCGCAAACCCAGCGGGCAGATAGTGGAATGGCAGGCTCAAGTAAAGGGAGAACCTACCGAAGGCAATCTGTCCTATGTAATAAAGGAAGGTGACTTGAATGAAGCAGGAACATATCGGGGCCATGCCCATGTGGAGGATGCGACTTTTAAGCTAACGGGAGAAAGTTTTCAGTTTATGGTATTTGAGGTTTTTACTTAAAGAGGAGAATTATGCAGGTAAAAGAGATTCCAATCAATAGCCTAAAGTTTTCAGAATATAATCCCAGAAAAGCTGGCGAGAAGGAATATAACGACCTCAAAGCAAGCATTACAGAATTCGGAATAGTAGACCCGATTATTGTCAATTCAGCCCCGAAAAGGAAAAATATAGTTATAGGTGGGCACTTCAGAATCAAAGTTTGTCAGGAGATGGGAATAAAGACAATACCTGTAGTTTATGTCAATATTCCTGAGCTCAAAAGAGAACAGGAACTTAACTTGAGACTAAATAAGAATTTAGGTCAATGGGATTGGGACTTGCTGGCTAATTTTGATGAGGAATTGCTAAAAGGCGTGGGATTTGAAAGTGAAGAATTGGATAAGATTTTTGACCTTGATTTAGGCAAAAATGCCGATGAAATTCCTGAAGTTAGGGAAAAGACAAGTATAAAGCAGGGCGATTTATTTAAGTTAGGTAGTCATAGGCTAATGTGTGGGGATGCTACGAAAAAGGAAGATGTTGAAAAGTTAATGGCTGGCAAAAAGGCGGATATGGTTTTTACTGACCCGCCGTATGGGATTGGATTAGATACAGATTTTTCGGATATGAAAGGAATTGGGCGAGGCAAAAGATACAGAAAAGTAAAAGGTGACGAATTAACCTATGACCCCAAGCATATATTCGACTGGTTTACTTATTGTAAAGAAATTTTTCTATGGGGAGCGGACTATTATGCTGAGTTAATACCAAAAAGAAATGATGGTTGCTTTTTTGTGTGGGATAAAACTGAAGGCGGAATTAGGACTAATTCCGCCTATGAAAAACAATTTGGTAGCAATTTCGAACTATGCTGGAGTAAATATAGACACAAAAGACAAATTATAGGATGTCTATGGAAGGGGATTTTTGGTTTATCAAAAGAAGATACTAAAGAAAGGATACATCCTACGCAAAAACCCGTAAGATTATTCATTTGGTTTATAAAAGAATTTAGTAAAGTAACAAATTTAATAGCCGACTTATTTGGTGGTTCAGGTTCAACCCTTATCGCCTGCGAACAACTAAGTCGCATTTGTTATATGATGGAAATCGACCCTATCTATTGCGATGTGATAATCAGGCGATGGGAGAATTATACAGGCAAGAAGGCGGTAAAGTTAAATGGCAAAGCGAGGACTTAAAACAAAAGTAGGAAGAAAGATTTTTGATGGGAAAAACGAGAAAGAGGTAATTCCGAAACTGGAGCAGGTTTGGAGTATAGGTGGAACTGACAAAGAAGCCTGCTTTTATGCCGAGATTAGTCCTCCTGCGCTTTGTAGATATTTACAAAAACATCCAGTAATTTTGGAACGAAAAGAGGCACTTCTGCAGAAACCTATTTTGAAAGCAAGACAGGAACTTGTTAAGGGACTTGATGGCGACCCTGAACTTGCCTTAAAATATCTTGAAAGAAAATTACCTAAAGAATTCGCAGTACAGCAAAGACTTGAGCATTTTGGATTACATGAGGGTGCAATAAGGATTGTCTATGAGCCAGTTAAACGAGATAAAAGCTAAAGTTACCCAGATATACGAAAAGAATCGTAAGAGCAAGGTTCGCTATGTAATCAACATTGGTGGTGCACGCTCATCAAAGACTTATTCCTTGGCACAACTATTCATACAGAAGTTTTTCGAAGAGAAAGACAAAATGTTTCTTGTAACCAGAAAGACAATGCCTGCCTTACGCCTTACTGCTTACAAAATTATTCTCAATCTTCTGAAAGCCTACGGACTCTATACAAGAGTAGAGCACAATAAGACAGCGAATACGATTGAGTATGGCACGAATATGATGGTGTTCATTTCTATTGATGACCCCGAGAAGGTCAAGTCAACCGAATGGAATTATATCTGGATGGAGGAAACGAACGAGTTTACTTGGGATGATTTCATGGTATTGGAGACTAGACTTTCTGGCAAGACTACTCTTGACCAGCCGAATCAGTTATTTATGAGTTTTAATCCGTCGGAGGAATACTGTTTCGTTAACCAGAAAATGATCCTTGACCCTAAATTTTTCAGCAAAGGTCATTGTCAGGTAATACATTCCACCTATCGGGACAATCCTTTTTTGGATAAGGAATATGTGCGAAACTTGGAAGAACTAAAGGAGATAGACCCAAATTACTGGCGCATATATGGATTGGGTGAGTGGGGTATTTTGGAGGATATTATCTATGCGCCATATGCGATGGATGGTTGGCGTGAGGTTTTCCAAGATGTTTATTACGGGTTGGACTTTGGATTCAATAACCCTTGTGCACTCCTTAAAATAGGTGAATATGACGGCGAAATATGGCTTGAGGAGAAAATTTACGAATCCCGCCTGACGAATGAGGATTTAATTGTGAAACTAGAATATGCAATTCCACCAAGCCAACGACATGACCCAATTTATGCCGACGAGAGTGAACCAGCACGGATTGAGGAAATACGTCGTGCAGGGTTTAATATCCATCCGGCAGATAAAAGTGTTTCAGATGGTATTGATTTTGTCAAGAGGCAGAAAATTCACAGTTGTGCTGAGAATGTGAATCTGAATAAGGAACGGCGGTCTTACAAATGGCGCAAAGACAAAAATGGCATAGTGCTAGATGAGCCAGTGAAATTCAATGACCATTTGATGGATGCGAAGCGTTATGGGATTTATAGTCATCAATTCTCCAAATCTAGTGAAGGCGGACCAAGGGTAACGGTGATTGAGTGCGAATATTAGACAGGATAATGGAAGCCTTCGGGTATGCGAAGGCATCAAGATTATTTAGAACCGATGTGACTTCGGGCATTTATGGAACGATGGGCAAGCCCACGCCGCAGAATTATCAGAAATACATGCAACAGTATGCGGATGCCGCTTGGGTTTACAGTTGCGTCTATCGGATAGCCACACAGGCAGCAGGCGTGCCCCTGAAGTTATACAGGAAGAAAAAGAAGGACGGACAGGTAACGATGGATGAAATAACCGACCATCCTATATTAACCCTTCTTGATACGGTCAATCCCTTTATGAGCGGGTGCGACTTGATAGAGGCAACACTCACCTATGAGGAATTGTCAGGCAATGCTTACTGGCTGTTGGATATGTTCATTGGTGGTAAACCGACCGAGATATATCCCCTTAATCCACATAAGGTCAAGATAGCCCCGAGTGCAACAGAATATGTAGCAGGTTACAAATACAGCATTGGCGGGGGGCAGGCGATAGATATAGAGAAGGCGGCGATACTTCACTTCAAATATTTCAATCCAGTAGACGAATATTATGGGTTATCTCCGCTTTCGGCAGGAAGGATAGCAGTAGACACGCAGGTATACAGCGATACATATAACCGTAACTTCTTCATCAACAGCGCAGAGCCAAGAGGCGCCTTAGTAACTGACCAAGAATTGAGCCAACCTCAGAGAGACAGAATTGTCGCCGCGTGGATGAACATGCACAGGGGAGTGGCAAACGCCCACAAGACTGCTCTTTTTGAGGGTGGAGCCAAATGGGAAGCGATAGGAATTACCCAGAAGGACATGGAGTTCGTCAGTAGCAAGAAAATGACCAGGGAAGATATACTTGGCGTTTTCGGCGTTCCGCCTTCACTTGTAGGTGTTTTTGAATACGCAAACTATGCCAACACCAGGGAGCAACAGAAAATATTCTGGGTCAATACAATGATGCCGAAACTGAGTAAAGTAGAAGCTGTGATAAACTCCTTCCTTGTACAGCCATACGAGCCGAATCTGATATGCAAGTTTGATTATTCGGGAATCGAGGTACTACAAGAAGACCAAGCACGCAAGGCAGAAGTAGACAACATATTAGTCACATGCGGAATCAAGTTGAGAAATGAGGTCAGACAAGAAAGGAAACTCCCGCCTCTTCCTTACGGTGATGTTTGGTTCGCCCCAATGAGCTTGCTGCCCGTAACGAACCCAAGACCGGAACCGGGCCCTGAGAAACCACCGGAAGAAGAAGGCAAAGAAGCCAGCCACATTAAGCCCCAAGCGGTCAAAACGGGCAAGCCCGAGGAGATTTCGGAGGAGGACAGGGCAAAGGCCATCCGGGACAAAATATGGGCTTATTTCAAGGCAGGGACAGAAGCGTGGGAGCGGAAGTTCAAACCTATACTTCGGGACTTGTTCACAGGGCAGGAAAGGGAAGTCATCCGCAATCTCAGGGATAGTGATTGGAAGGCTAATCCATTGGCGAGGATATTGCCGAAAATGGACTATACCGGTAAGGATAGGATAAGCGTTCTCCTTTTCTCACTGAAGGAAGCCAACAGGATTTTCAGGCAATCGGGCAAACCCATAATTAGCGGGGCATTGGAAGACAAAGCCAAGATAGAGATAGACAGATTGGGACTGGGCATTGACTTCGATATTAGCAACCCGGCAGTCCAGGCGTGGATTAACAAAAAGATTTTCCATTTCGCCGATTATGTGAATGACGAGACTCGGGCGGAATTGCGAGCAGAACTTAAGGAGGCAATCTCGACAGGGGAAGGAATCAAGGAAGCGGAAAAGCGTATTGAAAGGGTCTTTGATATAGCCAGGGGATCTCGGACTGAAAAGATAGCGAGAACGGAGATAATCTCGGCTTACAATGAGGGGGCTATGGCCTCCTATGAGCAATCAGGAGTCGTGGAAGAAAAGGAATGGATAAGTTCAAGGGATGCAGATGTGAGACCGAGCCATCAGATAGATGGAGAACCCGCAAAATTAGATGAACCGTTTTCGAATGGGTTGATGTACCCTGGAGACCCGGCAGGAGCGGCGGAAGAAATAATAAATTGTCGTTGTACCGTCAGCGGAGTAATTAAGAGATGAAAATACTTACAGTTAATGGCGAAATTGTGGAACCGAAAAATCCGAATGAAGTTTATCTTGCAATGTGGAAGAAGGAAGGCTTCTGGAAGATAAGCGGTATTATGTACCATTCGCCTGAAGAAGTTGAACCAAATTTATACAATTTTGGGCCAGATGAAATTTTAATCATTAAGGTGCAAGTTCCGGAGGATAAAAGATGACAGATAAACGATATTATGCTCCATTTCTTCATAAAATTGTCGATGAGGAAGGTTTTATGTGCAGTTATATAAATCCATTGACCAAGCCCGAAGAAACCGAAAACTTTATCCGTATACCAGTTAGGTCGGCCTGTGAAGTAACAGCCACCCTAACCATAGACAAGGAGAAGGGAATAACCGCCCTGTACTGTGGAAAAATTAAGGAAATTCGGACATATCTATTCAATAAGAAGGTCTACCCATGGACGATGGAGAAAGCAAAGAAATGGGTAGAAGAACACCACAAACCAAAGAAGGAGGAAGGCAATATGAAAATGATAAGGAAATTTATTGACTTTGAGATTAAGGATGTGGATGAAGAAGACCGCAGTTTTCTGGCGGTGGCATCCACAGGCATAAAGGATAGAGATGGCGACATTCTCGAACCAACTGGATGGAAGCTCAAGAACTTCAGGACGAATCCTGTCGTGCTTTGGGCCCACGATTATAGGGGACTACCCATAGCAAGAGCCACGGACATCAAGGTCGAGGATAATAAACTGATGTTTAGGCCGCAATTTGCAACGAAAGAAATATATCCTTTTGCTGATACAGTATTTCAGCTCTATAAAAACAAATACTTGCGAACTTTTTCTGTTGGTTTCATACCGCTGAAATTCGAGGATATCGAGGAGGAAGAAGAAGGCAAACAATGTGGTCCGCATGGACGGAAATTTACATCCCAAGAACTTTTGGAAATTTCGGGATGCCCAGTTCCCTCAAATGTCGAGGCATTGGCCGAGCGGACTATGGCAGATGTCATAGCCAAGAGTTTCGGTCTGGTAATCCCCGATGAGAAAGAGGAATACAAAGGGGCAATTCCCTATAAGGAAACGGGCAAGGAGTCTGAAGATGCAGGCTGGGATGCCGGGATGGAAGTCAGGCAGGCGGAAGTCGAGGACCTGAAAATAATGTGCGCTTGGGTCAACAGTGAGGAGCCAGACCTCAAGACTTCCTACAAGCTCCCGCATCACAAGGCCAAAGGCCACAATGTCGTATGGCGGGGCGTGGCGGCAGCCATGGGAGCACTGCTCGGGGCCCGGGGAGGAGTGCAGATTCCCGCAGGCGACAAGAGGGGAGTCTATAATCACCTTGCAAAGCACTACAAACAATTCGATAAGGAACCGCCAGAGATGAGGGAATACAGCGAGCCAGAGCTCAGGGAAATGTTCGACGACATCTGGTATGAGGAACTCGGGGACATCATCACAATGGAGATGGAAAATGCCGATATTGAGGCGAAATCAGGAAGGGTCTTGTCAGAAAAAAATCGGTCAATCGTCAAGAAGTGCATAGACGCATTAACAGAACTATTTACCGCATCCGAACCGCAGGAAGAAGGCGGTAAGGAATTGACAGAAGAAGAAAAAAAGAGAAGGGAAAAATTAGCTGAGGAAGTGAAAGCCCTTGGCGAAATAATAAAAGGAGGAAATTGAAATGGCAGAAAAAGTATTAACGTTAGACGAGCAGATTGCTGCTCTACGAGAGATTCTCGAGGCGAAGTTCTCGCCAGAGAAGCAGAAAGAGGAGAAGGACAAACTCTTTCAGGAGGTAATGGACAAAGTCCATCCTCCAAAGAGGACGATGAGGTTCGGTCCGGCAAAGGAGACCTTCGAGGGCAAGACGGTTGAGAAGCTCATTGCCGATGGCAAGATGCCAGAAAGCGGAGCTTATCTGGGACAGATAATCCGGGCTATAGCTGACAAGGACAATAGTTTCTTGACGGAGGTCGGTATCAAGACTATCATGAGCGAAGGGTCTCCCGCTCAGGGCGGGTATCTCGTTCCTATTGAGTATGCCAATGAGATAATCAAGTTAGAAAAGGCAGGATCAATTCTGCGCCGATTAGCAAGGGACTTCCCCATGGGAACACTGACCCGCAGAGTGCCGAGACAGCTCACCAATGTGATAGTAACCTGGACGGAAGAGGCTTATGCCAAAACTGAAACCAAGCCGACCTTTGACCCGCTCATTCAGACAGCCAAGAAGCTGGCAGCAGTCGTGAAGTTCACCGACGAGCTTCTGGAAGACAACAATGTCAACGTTGACCAGTTCGTTATGGAGCTCATTGCCGAGGCCATGGGGGTTGAGGAGGACAGGGTAGGATTCGCAGGCAACACTGGAGCAGGCGACCCATTCATGGGCGTGCTGTATGCTGTCGGAGTGCCTGTGCAACTAATGGCGGGTGCAAACCTGACCTTCGACGACCTAGTAGACCAGATAATGCTACTTAATGCGAAGTACCGCGAAGGGGCAACCTTGGTGACATCCACAGCCGGATTACAGCTTCTTATGAAGATTAAGGATTCCCAAGGCAGGTATCTCTGGCAGGTTCCGGGAGAGGGACAGATTCCGAGAATATGGACATATCCTTATGAGATTAGTGACCAGATACCAACCAACCTCGGAACGGGGACATCAACGGCAATCCTGTTCGGCAATTGGAAGAAGCACTTCTTCGTCTCCGACAGGGGAAGCTATGAGGTTTATACCTCAAAGGACGCTTCCGATTTTCGGGATAACTCGAGTGCTTTCATGATGGATGAGACTTGGAGCCGATTCAAGAAAAGAATGTCGTTGGATGTCGCACTACCAGTAGCATTCTCCAGAATGTTGGTCAAATAGTTTTTCGGATTGGGGCCCCAGCGATGCCCATTCGCAAGTGGGATGGGGCCCCGCAGTGGACAGGAGGGGAATATGGAAGTTAAGGTAATAATGCCCTTCGGAATGGGAGGGCAGAAGTATAATCAGGGCGACACTATTGACCTGAATCCCGAAAAGGTTGACGAACTCAGACATCAAGGTCTCATAGAGGCCAAGGCTATGGATAGGCCTCCAAAGGACAAGATGGTCAAATCGCCTGTGAAGACAAAATCAAAGAGGAGGAAAAAATGAAATCGACGAAAGTGTTAGGCACGAAATTCCTAATTGGAATTGTAATAGTGGCAGCATTTCTGGTATTTTTTGTCGGAATTGTCAAGGCTGATGACTTTGACATTGCCTTGACGACTTATTCGGTAGTTGGGCAAGTACCTGGAGCCAACATAGCAGGCAATATTAAGATTGACAAGATTACTTTGAGCAACAGCGGGGCAACTGCCCAAGTAGTAACAGTTTACCAATTGGCGGCAAGTTCGACGACAATCTCATCGAGGTTGGTAATTGATGTCCCTTCAAACGCAGTGGATGGGCCGATAATTCTCGACTGGCCATATCACAACCCGATGAAGGTCACGGACTTCGCCATCAGGAAGTCGACAACAGCCACAGAAGTAAACGCCTATATCCTTTATAGATAAGGAGCTGGGAGGCCTGAAGGGTCATCTCCTTTCGGGCCTCCCGAATGGGGAAGGGAACTATGTCACTACACGCCTATGCCTTGACGACACTCGAGTCGGTCAAGAATTATATGAGGAAGCAGGACGAGGATTTGCTCGTTCCCGTATTGGTTCTATACAACAATAGTGGACCGACAGAAGCCACGACTGCGACATACCAAGTAACGGCAACTGTCCTGCGCCTGATTGTTACCGGTGGGACCAATGTACATGACACATCGCTGGCATTCGCCGATGCGAACAAGGATACTTTGACCGAATTGGCTGCCTATATCAATACTGCTCCTCCCGGCGGACTCGGCAAGGGATGGGTGGCGAAAGTCATTGCTAACGGGTCGCAGGCAAGCTCCGACCTCGCCCTCACGGGTGCGGTGGGATGCCTGGGATTTGCCAACAGGCAGACGCTCACGGCACCGGACAATCTACTCCTGGAGACTCTGATAAATGCGGCCACGGACTTCATGGAAGACTATTGCAGGCGGCGGTTCCTGAAGACGGTTTACACCAATGAGCTATATGACGGCGACGGGACGGAGACTCTCTTCCTCAGGAACTATCCCATAGTCACCATTGCCAGCATATACTGGACTTATGTCGATGTGGCAGACGACCTTATCGATGCCGACGAATACAAGATTTACAATTTGGGGGGCTACATTTACAGGAGTGGCGGATGGATAACGGGCCACCAGAATATCAAGATAAACTATACAGCTGGCTACGATTTTGCTGCCGACGGGATTCCGTCCGAATTGCAAGAAATCTGTAACGCCTTGGTGAATCTGAAATATAATCAACCCGACAGGCAAGGGGTAGAATCCGAGAGGATGGGGGGCTATGCTGTATCCTATTCCAAAGACGATTTGCCCGCCGATTTGAAGAAGCAGCTGAACCTATGGAGGAAGATGGATGTCCTTTGATGGACTTCTTAACCAGCGGTGCAATATAGAAAAGAACATGCCGACGCAGGATGCCTCGGGCCAGGAAGTCGAGAGCTGGGGGATTGTTGCGTCAGCAGTCAAATGCAGGTTCGAGCCAAAAGGCGGGGGCAGGGTCGTGGGGCCACAGGCGATATATGAGAAGGCGAGCCACGTCCTCTATATGCGGGCCAGAATTGGCCTGTATATTTCAACTGCAAATCATAGGATAGATGTGGCCGGGGAAAAATACACAATCCTGTCGGTCTCGGTAATCCCCGGGAAATCATATACCAGTCATCTGGAATTGCTACTGGAGAAAGTGGAATGATGGAAATAAAAATGGTCATCGTCGGGACTGAAACGATAGTGGCAAAGTTGAAAGGCAAGGGCGACGAGATAGAAAATAACTTGCTAAATGCAATTACGGAATCTTGTATCCTTGTTGAAGGCGATTGCAAGAAGTCGATGAGGGGCACGGGCACTCCGCACATTCCTTCCCCGCCGGGCGAACCGCCAGCAGTTATGACAGGCAAATTACGGGCGAGCATAAACTATGATGTCAAAAAAGGCAAGGACATAGAAGGCAGGGTGGGAATAGAAGGAGGCACGGAACCAGATACCAAGAATTATGGCTTATTTCTCGAATTCGGTACAAGCAGGATGCAGAAAAGGCCCTATCTTAGGCCAGCCCTCAACCAGAATCTCCAAACCATTTCTAACAAGATTAAGGAAGCAGTGAAAGAGGTGGCAAAATGATAGAGCAGGACATAATCAACCATCTCAAGAATGATGCGATACTGGATACATTATTGCTGGTAACGGCAACTTATGAAAAGTTATATCCCATAAGGGCAACCCAGAAACAGCAGGAGAATCCACCTTACATAATCTATTCGGTAAGCCCGGTTGCCGTAATGTTCTCCGACCTTCTGGACAGGGATAGCATTGAACTTCAGGTCGTTGATGACAGCTATTCTCATGCAGGGCAGATTCTTGATAGGTTGAAAACACTGCTGGAAATAAATGATGAGTTAAGGAAAGGAACTGTGCCGACATCGATAGCATCGACCAGTTTTTTCGTATATTCGGGAATAAGATCAGGCGGCTCGGAATTCCAGGACCCGGATACGCTAAAATGGGTTCGGGTCGTGATGTACGAGTTCGCATATAAAAAGAAAGTTGCATAAAGGAGGAAGACATGGCAGACGTAAAGAATCTAATTGCAAAAAACGCCACCCTGAAGGTTGGCACTTACGGGCAGGCAGAAGGAGATGCCTTGGACATCGGCGCATTAGAGGGAGGGGTTAGTGCTGAGATTACCCGGGAATATTACGATGTGAAAGCCGACCAATGGCTTGGCGTAGTAGACAAGAAGAAAATCAGCGAGATAATGGTTGTCAAGTGTGCAATGGCCGAAATATCGCTGCTTAATCTGGCGGTGGCTTTCGACTATCCAGCATCAGCAGTCACGGGCGGGACTCCACCAACTTTGTTCAAATTCGGCGGAGACGATACTGTTACTTTCAGGACGCTTTACATCAATGGCGATGGTCCGGGCGGAGGGACAAGAAAAGTAACCTTACACAAATGTGTATCAGTAGGTTCAGCAGCCCATAGTTATAAGAAGGGCGAGAAGACCATTGTTGAGGTGGAATTCCACGTCCTTGAGGACACGACCAAGACGGCAAAACAGCGGTTCGGGCAGATTCTGGACACTCCCGCAGATACGACTCCACCGACCATAGCATTGAGTAGCCCGCTTGACAATGGGACAGTTCCCCCAAGCGGCAAAACAGTCATCGTGTGGGACATTACCGAAGACAACGAGATGGACGAGAGTTCAATCGTCTATGGCGATGAGGACAATGCAACCATTATGATTATCAACACCACAGCCCCGGCGACTGCGGCACTCGTGGCGGGTTCGATTGTCTACAATTCGACATTGAAGAAAGTCACCTTTACGCCTACTGCGGAGTGGGTTGCCAGTAACACATTCCAGGCAATCGTCACTACTGGATTGAAGGATGCGGCTGGTAATCACCTTGCAGCAATGAAGATAGAGCAGTTTAGCGTAACGGCATAAATTTAGGGAGGAGTTATGGCCAAGAAGGAAATCCTCGGTAACCTTATGCCTGAATATAGCAAGGTTGCCGTGGGAAAAAAGAGCTATAAAGTGGACGGCCTCTCGATAAAGCAGACCATCCAGTTGCTCAAAGAAGTGACAAAAGTGACTGTCAGATTAGGCACAGCTGACCTGAGTAAACTCCAGAAGGGCGAATCCAACATTGAGGACTTGCTCACGCTTTTTGATTTCCTCAACGAGGATGAGGTTGCAAAAATCATCGGGATAATTCTGAATGAGGAAGACGAACCTTTTCTCAGGAAGAATCTCACCCTTGAGGCAACCACAGAAGTCCTTGCAGCTGTCTGCGAGAGGAACGATTTCGGGAAGATCCTAAAAAATGTGCAAAGGATGGTGGGGGCGGTACAGAAGAAGACCTCCTCACCATCCTTGTCAGGATAGCCTCCTCGTTGCCTTACAAGATTGAGGAACTTCTTGACCATACGGCCGAATGGGTGATGATGGTTTATGAGGAAATCGAGAGGCATAGGATGGATGAACTAAAGATGCAACTTGCCATGAGAGGAATTGACCCTGACAAGGTCATCGGCACTATGGAAGAAGAAAAGAAAGAACGGATAATAATTGCCGAGGGAACTTTGAGTGCCCTCGGATTAGGACGAAAAATCATTAAACAAGGAAGGGCTTAAAGTGGCAGAGATTGGCGGACTTTTCGTAAAAATTGCCTCAACTTTCGACCCCAAGGGTATGACCGACGCAAAGGACCAACTCGGTAAACTTGGCGGGTGGGTAGAAAAGAACTCTGCCCAGTTCAAACAACTGGCTCTCGCCGGGGCAGCAATGGGAACTGCCGTGGTCTATGCCGCCCTGAAAGCCGCCCAGGCGGCGGGGGAACAGGAGCAGGCCAACCTTATGCTTGCTGATGCGATGAAACTGGCGGGAACTTACACCGAGGCAGCCTACAAGCACAATCTCGACTATGCATCATCCCTTCAGAAGGTATCGATTTACGCCGACGAAGTCATAGTAGGCGTTCAGGAGATGCTGGTTCGTTTCGGGGCCGAAGGCGAGATGCTTGACAAGCTCACGAAGGCTACGCTGGATTTGGCTTCGGCAAAGAAGATGGATTTAGGAAGTGCCGCCGACCTTGTGGCCAAAGCCATCGGGAGTTCAACAAATGCTCTCGCCAGATACGGCGTAACAATAGAAGGGACAGTCGGGTCGACCGAGCGGATGCAGATGGCAGTCGATAATATATCGAAGCTATTTGGTGGGGCAGCCCAGGCCCAGGCAGAAACATATCTCGGCAGAATCACTGTATTGAAAAACCGCTGGGGCGAAATTGTAGAGACGATCGGCTTCAAAGTCATTCCAATAGTGCAAGAACTTATGGATGTCGTGGAAGTCAAGGTGCTTCCGTTGCTCGAAGGCTGGATGGGCCGAACCAAAGACACAAAGGGAATCACGGACGAGTTCGCCAAAACCTTGCTTTTTATGGCAAGAAGCGCCCTGGGCGTGGTGGCTGCACTCGACCTGGCCAAAAGCGCAGTGAAGATGTTTGGAATGACCGAAGATGGTCGCCTGACAATCACGAAAAAGGGATGGACTGACCTTACGGATAAGGTCTCAAAATATGGTGCCCTGCTGGATGCGCTCTCAGTCAAGGAAGTCGCAACTACTGCAGAGACAGGGAAGAAAAAAGAGGATCTGGAAGCAAAAATGGCCGAACGGAAGGCCGCCCGTGAAGCAGAATTAGCCGAAAGGGTACAGTTAGTAAAGGAAGAATCGGGCAAAAAAGAACTTGAAGCACAGCAAAAGAAAAATGCCGAACTTGAGGCGATAGACCTTGAGAAAGCCGAAAAGGATATTCAGCAAATTCTGGACATAACGAATCTAACATTAGAACAACAACTGATTCGTCTCCAGGCTGCCCAAGCGGCTTATGCAGTAGATACCGAGGCCTATGATCTCTATGCCAAAGCTATCCTGAAAATAGAAGGTGACAAGACCGCAAAGATGATGGAAGGGGCCCAGAAATGGGCTGATGCGGTAATGTCAGGCATCCAGAAGGTCGCCGATACCGAGAAACTTACCTGGAAATCGGGGACAAAGGCGTTAAAGGAAGCCCTGAAAGAAAGGCTGAGGCAGTGGGTGCTCGAATCTATTCAGGAAATCATTGTTCACAAACTCTCGGCCCTGGCAAAGGCGATAATGAACGCCACGATAACATGGGGAGCTGCGGCCTATCAGATAGGGGTAGTCCTTGCAGCAGCAGCCGTGGGGATCGCTGGCCTCAAGGCCATAAGTTCTTTTGACATGCCTGGCATAGTCCCCGGACCGATAGGCAGACCCGTGCTTGTCCAGGCTCTCGGTGGAGAGAGGTTTGGCGGAAGGGAAAGCATAATGACTCGTCCCGAACCCCCGATAGTAATTACCCGGGAAGTCGTAGTAAGGGCTAATTTTTATGGCGACATCAGAACCGAAGCCGACATTGAAGAAATAAGCAATATGTTGGGTCGGAAAATCAAAAATGCCATAAGAGGCGATTGAAATGGGTTTGAAAATAGTCAAAGGCGGCGATAGTTGGGAATTGCCGAACAATTTTCACCTGACAGATGCTGGCTTTGAGAAAAGGATGGAACTTACCGAAAGAGCCTTTTCTGATGGCGGAATCAACAAGGGCGATGATATGATTGATATTCGCTCGTTGAAATTAGAAGGGGAGCTTCTGGCAAATAGCGATGGCGAGTATGATAGCAAATGGAATGAATTGATTCTTAAAATGACCCAAGTAGAATTTTATCTTGAAGATGGTAGTTGGCAAATTTTAATTGCTGGAGCAAAAAGGATAGACCAGACTTTTGACAAAAGCCTGAGGAAGCGTTTAGGACAGATTGAAATAGAACTTGTGGCATCCGACCCTTTCTGGGAGCATAAGGATTTATCGACCAAAGAAGAATCCTGCCCCGCCCCGCCAGAGGAATTCGTCGTTACCAACGATGGAAGTTATGTGGCATATCCTGTAATTACAATTACCGCAAATGCAAATAATCCCAATATGACCCTCAAAAATATAACCGACAACAACGCCATCTTTTCTTATATCGATAGTGGATTTTTAATCACGAAGGTTCTCGTTGTGGACTGTAAAAAAGGAACGGTCAAGTTAGATGGAACGAATACAATCAGATACTTTGCTGGGCAATTCCTGCGGCTTCTCCCCGGAAATAATACCATAAGATATGAAGGGGCCAATGCAACCGTAAAGTTTGAATTTTATAGAAGGAAACTCTAATGTATGAACGAGAAATAAACAGGTCGGCTTATGGCACCCGTTCTTACGGGGACATACGATATAGTGATTTTATTGTTGTTCTTATTTATTACCCGCCCACCAAGCGGGGCATCAAGTTAAAGTTTTATAACACCGAAGGGATAAAGCAAGCGGAGATAGGCGATGATACGCAACAGGGAATGATTCTTGATGTCAATTTTGACTTGCTCGAGTTGGGTTGTGGCCAATTTAATTTTACTCTGGCGAGAAAACCTGATTTTACCATAGATTACAGAACCCGAGTAGATATACACCTATTCAACGATGCTAACCCCTGGTTCAGCGGATACATAATGGAATTGCCCATCGAGGGCACTACCGAGGTCGAATATGGATATGCGGGCTTCGGATTCTATTATCAATTAGAAACCTGCATTGTAGACAAGAAATATACCGCTACTGAAATATCGGCGATCATAAAAGACATAATTCAAACATTTGTCGAGCCAAAGACCGATATAGTTTATGATGCAACCAAGATAGAAAATACTGGCTATACGGTCAACGAGATAGAATTCAATAAGGTAACGGCCAAAAAGGCATTGGATGACCTTGCAGAAATGGCACAGGATTTCGTAATGGGCGTGGAAGAAGATAGAAAGTTTTTCTTCAGGGCAATACAGACCTCGGTCAATTATGATGCCATAAAAGTCATCGGGAAGCATTTCAGTCGTTATGTTTTGGAAAAAGACACATCGGGAATACTGAATAAGATTTACATACTGGCTGGGAAGATTACCTCTGGGAGTAATTATATCTGCATGGTCGAGGACCTTGGAAGCAAGACCACCTACGGAATCAGGGAAGGGACTTTGACAATTCCTTCAAGCCTCAATTTATCGGATGCCGAAAGGTGGGGAAATTATAAATTGAGCCGACTCGCATATCCTGTAGAAAAAGCCAAAGTTGAAGATGTGGAACTATATATGAACATCATCAAAGCAAAGGGTAAAGCGAGAATCTTCGGGAGAGAATAATGCCAGCGAAAGAACTTTTTATTAAAAAAGTAAATTATAGGATTTCCCCTGCAGGAATCAAATGCGATATGAATTTAGGCGAATTACATTCCTTTGCCCAGGAAATACTAAATCCTGTGCGGGCAATAGCGACTGAAAAAGAACTTACACAGATGAACATAAAACAGCTGAAGCACGGTATAGCAGCCGATGATGAAACCGCCATAAAAGTCAAAATTGGCTCTTTCACCTGTCCAGCGGCAACAGGTAATTATTCCGTAACAGGAGTTGGATTTAAGCCGAGATATGTAGAGTTTATGGCTGGAGTTGTAAGTGATATAGGTGCTTACAATAATCACGGTTGGATGGATTATAATGGAAATCAGGGGGCTATCTCAAGTGCTGTTGGAGCCGCAACTCACGAATCCAGAGGAGCCCAATATCAATCTGCTTGTATTTACTTTAGAAATTATCCTGGAGAGATTGTTTTAGCAGCAACATTCGTCAGTATGAACTCTGATGGTTTTACCATAAATTTTGTAAATACTAATGCAACTATCACGATTATGTGGAAGTGCGTGAGATAGGGGATAAATTTAGAAGAAGGGGGATAAATATGCCATTATCTACAAAAGTAGATTTCATAAAAGACAGATTTGACCCATTCAGTGAGGTTTTCTCGCCAGCCAGTATAGACGATGAGCAAAAGACAATACCTGCAGCAAGCCCGTTTTATGTAAGGACGAAAGAGGTGGTCAAGCAAGATTCGCCCTCATCGATAGAAATCTGGACAGGGGCAGGGAAGACGGGAACGGAATTTACTGAAGTGTCAGGCACACCAGGGGCAAATCAGTTTCAGGTGGATTACAAATTCCAGAGTGGATATATCAGGTTTAACGAGGCAAATGCCAATCTTCTAATTTATATCAGTTATAAAGGGCTGGGCGATGTAATTCAGGCGGTGCATATGAATACGGTGCAAAATGTCCTTAATCTGGATAACATTCCGTTGACGGCTGTGGGTCTGGCAATCGATAGTGTTGAGACTCTCAAGATTAAGGATTTGAATGTTACTGGGGACAAGATTGCGAACTTAAATGTTGCTGCAGGAAAAATAAAAACATCAGTAGGTTCAAGTTCGGGAAATGTAGCTGGAAATGCAAGAGTTTTTATCACAATGAATGATTATTGCTTTTTCCCTAATATTTACCTGAGTGAAATTGGAACATTGGCAGCATTCAATACAAATACTGCCGATTATATAGGACGGTTCGCAATATGGAATGAATGGGCATCAGCCGCAAATTATTATGTTCGTTGGCGTTATATTGCAGCAAGTTAAAAGGAGTATAGAATGCACCAAATTTGGATAATTGTCAACGAGAATAACAAAATCAATTATTGTTGGGAAGCTCCAGACCCCAGCAGTCCCGATAAAGAAAATGAGGCGCCGATAACTTTAGACCCTATGCCAACAAATTGGAGAATAATTAAAATCAAAGAACCAACATTATTGAAGCAATTTCAGGAAGAGGCACAAAATAAGAAGAAAACTTTATCACAGCTCATTCTTGACGAATGCGAAATTGATGATAAGACGAAACCCGTAAGACCACCTAATTTAGCAACTAATATCGATTTCAAGGAAATAAAGCGAAAGTAAGTTGTCTTGGAGTGAGATATGCCAAAAAAAGTTAGGGATGGAGATGGTAATTTGATACCAGAGAGAAGAAAAAATAACAACAAGGCGACTTATGTTGTTACTTGGGGGGCGATTCTTCTTCTGGCTACTTTTATTGGCTGGCTTGTTACTGTCAAAGGGCAGACAGATATTAAAGTGGAAAAAGTCCAAAGCGGTTATACGGAAATTAAAGAAGATATTTCAGGTATCAAAAAAGATATTGAGTGGATTAAGACTTATTTACAAGAGATGAGGAGGAGGTGAGGTAGATGAAAAAACTAATTATAGCGATTCTTTTGGTTGGGTTTATGTTTGGAATAGCAAATGCTTACAATCTCAACTTAGAGAGTTTGACAGTAGGTTCATTTTATGACTTCAATAGAGACGACCTTCTACTTGGAGGATTTACATCTGTGTTTGACCTGGCAAAAATAGTTAGTGTTGACATTGGGTTAGTTACCGACTTGGATTCGGTGGCACTAATGTCGGGAGCAAGTCTTGATTTACAAAATGCGGTGAACGGATTAGCAACAATAACAAAACTTCCGTTTCACTTCAATTTGTCAGAATCATTAGACCTCGGAGTTTACGGAGCCAGAAACTTTAGTGTCAAAAAATGGTTATGGGGAGTTTTCGGGGGGTGGAGGTTTTAATATGAACTGGTTGAAGAAGTTAATTTTGATAAAGCAGATTGAGAAACTGCTGAAGGAGTTACTTATGAATGACAGGTGGACTTCAAGAAAATTCTGGTTAGTTGTTGGAGTTCTTGTAGCTTCCTATGTCCTTGTCTTCAAGGGTATGTTACCTGTAGACAAATGGATGGAATGGGCTAAATGGGTAATAACGGGTTACCTTGCCGTAAATCTGGGTGAAAGCGTGGCTCAGAAATTCAGCCCGAATGGGAAATAAGCTAATGAGCCCGGATTTACGAATAATTAAGGAATTCTGCGAAGCCCTTAAAATTGCCGCAGAGCAGGGATTTAACAAATTGGGAGTGCTCACGCATGCCTGGCACGAATCTGGGGCATTCAGGAAAGTTATCGGTAATCACGGTTATTGGGGGATCAAGAAGCCGAAAGTTTGGAAGGGGAAGGTCGTCCTTGTCGATACCCACGAATACATTGACGGCAAACGGGTGCCAGTTAAGGCACCGTTCATTGATTTTGATTCTGCCAATGATGCGATTATTTGGTACTGTGGCTTTATTAGGAGGCTTTATCCCGAAGCCTACTACAAACGGGACAATCCAATGGAGTATTTTATTGGCCTTATGAACGGTGTAATGACAAAACAGGGACCATTACAATATGCCACTGACCCGAATTACCCTACCAAATTGACATCCCTCTATCGAATTTTGCAACAGGATAGCAATATCAAATTTCTAATAGAGAAGGTTTGAAACGATGTTTCATTTAACTGCAGAAATGCAAGCCAAGCATATTAAGATTTTCGACAGAAGGACGAATCCGAGAAAGCGGGGCATCAGAATTCCTAAAGCAAGCGAGAAATATTTTTACCATTTCTTCGGCCGACCCAGGCTGCCTGTGAGACACGAAGACGGAATTTGGCGGTGAACAGCGTCGGGAAAAAATAATTGAAGATTTCTCTTGACAAATATTTCAATATCTGATACTCTGTAATCACAAAGGGGGAAAGAAGCCCTTGACAAAAGGAATTTTTTGTGGTATAATTAGTTAGGAAGGGAAAATGGGAAAAAGAGCGACCTCAGACAAGGGATGTTTTTTTATAGGAAAAATTCGTGGCGGTTTGACATCTCTGACCGAAAGGTTGAGGTCGCCCAGACCGCCATTTTTATTTTAAGATGACAAAAATTATAACTCTACTTTTATGTTTGGTCTTGTTGATTACGGGTTCTGCATTGGCGGCAACCTTGCGTATCCGTGATAAAGAAAGCCAAGATGATTTTTCAACCACGACTATTCAGGAACATACCAAATTGAAAGGATTACTACTTATTGGCTGGTCTTTGTTTGCTGGCTATGTGGGATACAGAATGTTAACCGATAAGCCTACCATTAGCGAAGGAGACGTAAAACTGGTCGGGAATTTGTTTCTTGTTTCTTCCACTGTTACATTTATATGGGGAATATTTTTAATTTTTTAATTCTACTATGGCAAAGAAACTAAACAAATTAGGCAGAAAGAAACGCCCCAAACTCTATGATGATGTCATTGAGATTCGGGTAAGCACAAATCTCAAAAGAAGGTTCTCAAAATACTGCAAACAAAGAGGCGACACGCCTGCGGCTCTTTTAAGAAAATACATAATGAAATCAACAAGAAGTGGCGGGTTTTAGTTTTTTTGTGGCCACAAGTACATATAATGTATATTAGATTAACAAAAGTATAACTTTGTAATACTTTTGTTAACGACGAACCCGACATTTCTTGGATTAAGATTTGTCGGGTTTTTTATTTTAGAAAAAAGGAGAGTGAATGATGCACTACATTAAGATTAAAGCGGTCAAAGAGAAATTCCACCAGGCAGGCAAGCAGATAACAAGGGATGGATTGATGGCTCTTGACATTACGATGGAACAGATAATTGAGAAGGCTTGCAGGCAGTTCAATGGGCATCATAAAAGGATTGATAGTACGCTTATAAATTTAGGTCAGAGGATGGCTATTCTTTTGAAAGGCAAAAGAAAGGTGGTGAAAAAAGATGTATCAAACACCAGAACAGAGGGAACTGGAAGCGGAAGCCCTAAGACTATTCCTGGCAGTGAATCAACAGATTGACAGGATTGGAACGATTATCAAGGAGATGAGGGAGTTAATAAAGAAAGGGAATGAAAAAAATTAAAATATGTAAAGATGGAAGAATTTGGGGGCGAATGAATACGGATTACCACAATCCTGAATATATAAAAAAACAACGGGAATGTAAACTGGGTAATAGAAATCCTAATTGGAAACATGGTAAGTTTGAAGGTATAACAGGTAAATTTTTTGTTAGAAAAACCGAAGGAAAAGGATATAACAAAGGAGAAAGGAATCCGATGTATGGGGCTCGAGGGCGGGAAAGGATGATAAAGTTTATGACTTCTGGGAAATGGAAAAATAAAGAAACATCGATAGAATTAAAATTGGAAAATGAACTAAAACGTCAAGGCATTTCTTATATGAAACAAATTCCTTTGGAAGGTATAGCAATAGTAGATTTTCTATTACCGAATAAAATTATCGTGCAAGCAGACGGAAAGTATTGGCATAGCAGGGGAAAAAATAAAGGTAAAGATATTGCACAAGATACGATTTTAGGATTTAAGAGTTATAGGATTTACAGATTTACAGAAACGGAAATAAACCATTCTGCAAGGCGGTGCATAAATAAAATCTTCAGGTAAAGGAGGCAAAAAGATGTTGGCGGAACTGCTTCACAAAGTTGCAGCTCAGGAATATCAGGAGAAAGAGGATAGTCATTATTATCCGAGGCCCTCGCTATCGGGGCCCGACCGCTGTATCAGGCAGATGGTGTATTGGAAAATGGAAACTCCCGCCACTCCTTTGCCTGGGAGAGCAGCGATGGTTTTTGATGATTCTAATTGGCATGAGGAACTTACTGCGGACTGGATTAGGAAGACAGCATATAAATTCCACTCAAAAGATTTGCCAACTGACTCACATCGAGAAGGTTATCCTTTCAGACTCAAAGGGAAAATTGACGGAATCATACAAGATATAATGGACTACGATAGACATTATGAACATAAAGCGATAAATCATTTCAAATTTTATGAAAGTGCAAAAGGAAAACCACCTCTCGATAATCTGAGTCAGGTTTGTGTTTATATCGACGGATTGAGTGAGATTTGTTCAGAGATAACTGAATCTATCCTGTTATTGAAGAATAAAAATACTGCTCAATATCTTGAATTCTCCATTGAGTACCTCAGGGAAAAAGATTTATGCTTGGTAAAGTCAATGATTATGTCGGGAGAAGGTATGGACCCGACTCCATTGAATTTAGAATTCCCGAATATTGTCAGGGACTCCTTCGCAAAGTTTCAAGCAGTCGAAGAATTCGCTTCCCGGAAGGAACTACCACCAAGACAATATGCCAAAGACTATTGGCGATGCGAGTATTGTCAGTACCATGAAGTTTGTTGGGCGAACTACGAGGCGGAATTCCAGACATTAGGTACCGGGGCTGACCTGCAAGACATGGAAGAACTGTGTGCTTATTACCTGGAAACAGCTGGGCATCTAAGCGAAATGAAGAAAGAGAACGAGGAATTGAAGGAAAAAATTAAGAAGGCTCTCCTGGAGAAAGGCGTAAGGGAAGGAACGACGGACAGGTATATTATCAAGAATAACCTTATCAAATCAATGCGTATTGATAAGACACTTATTCCAGCACCATTTTTGGGGCTATGCGAGAAAGAGGGCTTTTCGGAACGATTAAGTATCAACTTGAAAAAAGAATTCAAAAAGAAGGAGGCGAAAGAGAATGGAGCAAAAATTCACATCGATTAAGGATTTCAAGAGGATTCAGTACCTCCCGCGTTTGGGAAAAGTAAGATTGGGAATTAAGGTAATTAGCCAAAAGACAGGCAAGGAGTACCCGAAGGAAGTTGATTATTTCGTCTGCCCGCCAGAAGTCAAGGCAGTCTACGGAGAAAAGCCGAAGATTCTGGATGTAATGTTTCCCAGCGAAAACCAGGCAGAAGTGATCCCTTATTCTTACAAATCCTACGGCTCAAATCAAAGGCTCAAGTGTAAAGGGGACGGGGAAGAAGCGATTTGGTTCAATCCTGAAACGAAAGAGATGGAAGAGAAGAAATGTCCCTGTGATGCACTGGAGAAAAACGAATGTGGCAAGAGGGGACATCTTATGGTCATTCTTCCTAAGGTCTCCCTGGGTGGAGTCTACCAGATTGATACTGGCTCCGGGACGAATATCAACCGCATTCTCGATGTTATGGCTTACTGGAAGGAGATGGTTCACAGGTGCAAGTGCATTCCTCTGACTTTGGAAAGAGTGGCCGAAAAAGTGGGGAATCCCGCCAATGGCACAATGCAGACCCATTACCTTTTCCGATTCTCAACGAACCTGAACACGGAAATGCTTAACCAGGCCATCGAAAACAACCGCAAGATCCTGGCGATTGAGTACAAGGTTGAGAAGCCCATAGAAGAGGGCAAATTGGACGATACGCCCATTGAAATCATCGAGGACGCAGAAATAGTCGAGGAAGAGGAAAAAGAGGGCGAATTGGCCAAGCAAGGGGGGATAGAAGACATTCTGGCAGACCAACACCCTAAACCAGTTGAAGAGGTCTTTTATTGCCAGAATCCGGGATGCAAGGCCGTAGTATCGCCTGCTTTGGCGGAAGAATCGAGGAAGGAATTCAATGGGAGGGTGTACTGTTTTGATTGTCAGGCATTGATGAGGAAACTGACGAAGAAGGACCGCGCTAAACAAACCGAGCCTGAAAAGGAAAAGAAGTTCA
>Ga0315296_10000779_pt1 | contig 28644 bp, 27 predicted proteins | sample YL17G14_18_MG_FD_203921 | JGI IMG/M metagenome (GOLD analysis project Ga0315296, IMG submission 203921) | Sediment microbial communities from Yellowstone Lake, YNP, Wyoming, USA - YL17G14_18 | ecosystem: Environmental > Aquatic > Freshwater > Lake > Sediment | place: USA: Wyoming | collected... | reverse complement strand
CGTTGATTAGGCCGACGATGACTTCGACTCTCCTGTCCTGATGCGACTCCACGAGGATCTGTTCAGTGGGGAACTTCTCTCTCATCTTCGCGAATTCGTGCTCGAGTTGATCCCTGGCAACGTCGAGGATGACGCCGCCAACGTCGGTCTTGTGCAGTATGTTCGGAGAGCAGACTTTCAGCACGGCAGGAAACTTCAGTTTCTTTTGGTCGATGTCCTCGAACTTCCGCACGACCTGAAAATCCGTTGTGGGGATGCCCGACTCTCGCAGAAGCTCCTTCACCTCGTTCTCCGCAAGTGACTTCCTGCCTTCTTTCAGCACGGATTCGATTATCAAGTTCCCCGCTCCCTCGATACGAATGTTGTCATGTTGTTTAATCCTTGCTCTTGTTCTCGAACGCCTCTCTTCCCAGCTTGGTCCCGACGGCCAAAGCGGACCTGTTCAGATCGTGTGTGGGTTTTGGAAGGGAATCGAACAAGGCTCTCTCCAGCGCATCATATGAGACGATGTCTGATATCTCCCTAAAAGCTCCGAGCATCACCACGTTGGCAACAATCCTGGTCCCTATGTTCTCGGCCGCCTTCGTCGCCGGCACATAGAAAACGTCCCCTTTCGGCCTTTCGAGGACGAGGTCCGGATCGATCAGGATCCTTGTATCGGGCTTCCTCTCGTGGATGTATTTCGAATAAGCCTGTTGGGACATGATGACGAGGTAGTCGGGTATCTCCACGAACGGGTAGAGCATCTCCTTGTCCGAGATCTTGACGTCGCACTTGGAATGGCCGCCCCTGGCCGAAGGACCGTAGGATTGAGTCTGGATGGCGGTTTTTCTCTTGGGCTTTCCGTCTTCGCCGATCGGTCTGTCATAGAGAGCGGCCGCGCGTCCGAGGACGATGCCCATTAGGATGACGCCCTGGCCACCGAAGCCGGAGAACCTGATCTGCCTATCCATGCTTCTCAACTCCGATGAGTTCCTCGTAGCATTCCCGGTTCCTGTCCACGAACTCCCCTACGGTGATCTGACCTGCCAGATTGAGGTCTACGTGGTCGACGGCTGCAAGCCTCGCCTTGTCTCGCCTGACGGAGCTCTCCTTGAACCATTCCAGCATCTGTGTTGGATCGGCCATCTTGTTCCGTCTGCCGAAGTTGGTGGGGCATTGCGAGACAACCTCGACGAAGGCGAACCCCTTCTTCTGGAGCGCGGTCTTCATCGACTTGGTCAACTCGTGGACGTGCCTCGTAGTCCATCGGGCGACGTAGTTGGCGCCAGCGGCCACCGCAATCTCTGCCAGGTCGAATGGATACTCCTTGTTGCCGAACGGCGTGGTGGTTGACTGGAAATCGTGCGGAGTCGTGATCGACGCCTGCCCTCCCGTCATTCCGTAGATGTTGTTGTTTATGCAGACCACGGTCATGTCCAAGTTGCGTCTGCAGCCGTTGATGAAATGGTTGCCACCGATGGCGCCCAGGTCGCCGTCGCCCGTGAATATCACGATCTTCAGCTCTGGTTTTGAGAGTTTGAGGCCGGTCGCAAAGGCGATTGCTCTTCCGTGCGTGGTGTGAAGTGCGTCGGAGTTTATGTAGAGCGGGATCCTAGAAGAGCAGCCGATCCCGCCGATGAAGGCCGTCCTGTCTAGAGGCAGGTTGAGCTCGCTGAATGCCCTGTAGAAACAATTCATCACCGTGCCGTTGCCGCACCCAGGACAGAACACATGAGGCCATCGGTCTCTTCGGTAGAACTCGAAGAGCTCCATCAGATCGCCCCCATTGCCCGAAGCTTGTGCCGTACTTCGCTCGGGGTTGGAGGTTCCCCGCCGACCTTCGAAAGCAACTCGACCTTCTTGCAGCCGGCTTCGAGCGCCACTCTCTTGATCGACCAGTAGAGCATGCCGAGGTTCATCTCGCAGACCAGGATCTGGTCGCACTTGCTGGCAACCTCGTAGATCGGCTCTTCCGGAAGCGGCCAAATGCTCTTGAGCCTGAGAAGGCCGACTCTTTCATCCGACGCGGCCACTTCTTTTGCGCCCAGGGCGGAAGAACCGTACGAGACAATCATCGTTTTCGAATCCGGACAGGTGAGTTCCCACTTGTTGATATCTTTCCTGTTCTTGAGGACCTTCTCGGACAGGCGTTTGATCAGCTGCTGGTGGACCTTGGCATCCTCAGGCTCGATCCGCGAATCGTCCGTGTGAGTCATGCCAGTTATCATGGTCTTGTGTCCTTTGCCGAAAATCGGGAACGGATGGACAAGGTCGTCGGGCACGTCGTACGCCTCGTCCGGTCTCCGAAGACCCTTCTCCTTCCTGTTCACTATCCTGATCTTGTCCGGGACAGTTAGCAGGCCTCTCATGTGGCCTACTTCGGCATCCGACAGAAGGAATGCTGGCACACGGTACTTCTCGGCGTAGTTGAAGGACTCGATCGTGAGATCGAACATTTCCTGGACTGAGGCGGGCGCGAAGGCGATGACTTGGTAGTCGCCATGCGAGCCGTACCGCGTCTGCATCACATCGCCTTGAGACGCTCGAGTAGGCTGACCCGTGGATGGGCCACCCCTCATCACATTCACGATCACGACCGGGGTCTCTGACATCGCTGCATAGCCGATCGCCTCTTGCATGAGTGAGAAACCAGGGCCAGAGGTTGCCGTCATCGACTTGACGCCCCCCCATGACGCTCCGATGACCGCGGAGATGCATGCGATCTCGTCCTCCATCTGGAGGAATACGCCATCAGCACCTTTCAGCCTGTGAGAGAGGCCCTCGGCAATCTCGGTGGAAGGCGTGATGGGATAGCCCGCGAAGAACCTGACGCCGGCTGCGACCGCGCCTTCAACGCATGCTTCGTTCCCCTGAACGAAGTACTCACCGGGAGCTATCGTCATCGTTTCTTCTCCTCCTCTATTTCCGGGTGCCAGGAGATCGCCTGGTCCGGGCAGCTGAGCACGCACAGTTCGCATATGAGCTTGCCCTCTCTATTGTGATTGTAGCATTTCTCAGTTGAGCTTGCCACGGCATCGAAGTACCCCATTTCGGATATCTCCGCCCCCTTCGTGTAGCACTTCTTGGGGCAGATGTAGACGCATATGTTGCATCCTTTGCACAACTTTGGGTCTATCACTGGCTTCATTGACAACCTTCAAAGCATCGGTCGAACGATATTTGAATGTATTCGAGGTAAAAGAAACCGCTAGATGAGCTTCTGGCGCTATTATTGTCGAGCTGCTAGAGCCATAGCGGTCTCGAGGGACGGTAATCGTCTGAATCCCTTGAGAAACAAGGGCGGCCAAGCGTTCGGACGAAAGGATTAATATGGACCTGTCGCTAACCGCGTTCGAAACCTTGAACGCCATTCAGAAGCAGATCCTGGAACTCAAGAAAGAGAAGAAGGCGATCATTCTCGGCCACAACTACCAGAGGAAGGAAGTTCAGGAGGTTTCTGATTTCCTTGGGGATTCGTACGGACTATCCGTTCAGGCCTCCAAAACCGATGCGAAGATCATTGTTTTCTGCGGCGTCGACTTCATGGCCGAATCAGCCAAGATCCTGAACCCGCAGAAGATCGTCCTCCACCCGAACCTAAAGGCAAAGTGCCCCATGGCCGCGATGGTAGACGTGAAGTCTCTGAACGATCTGAAGGCGGCGCACCCAGGGGCACCTGTTGTGTCCTATGTGAATACGTCCGCTGATGTGAAGGCGGAATCGGACATATGCTGCACATCGGCGAACGCAGTCAAGATCGTGCAATCACTACCCAATAAGAAGATTATCTTCGTTCCTGACACGAATCTTGGCCTCTACGTTCAAAGGTTCGTGAAGGACAAGGAGATCATCCTTTGGCCAGGATACTGCCCGACTCATGTGAACATCAAGCTCGAGGATTTGAAGGCCCTCAAGAGGAAGCACCCCGAGGCCGAGATACTGGTACATCCTGAATGCACGCCGGATGTCGTTGACTTTGCGGACTTTGCGTTCTCCACGGAGGGCATCATCAAGCATGTCGTCTCATCCACCAAGAGGGAGTTCGTCATCGGCACCGAGGCGAACATGCTCCACAGGCTCCGGAAGGAAGCGCCTGGCAAGATCCTGTACGAAGTGCCAAACGCCACATGTCCGAACATGAGGGAGATCTCTTTGGAGGATGTTCGAGACTCCCTAGTGAAGATGCAGCACAAGATCGAGCTCCCGCCGGACATAATCAAGAGAGCGAAGATCCCCCTCGAGCGGATGATAGCCGCTGGCCGCTAGTTCCATCGTTTTGTTCAGGTCGAACCGGTCAGCTCGCTTGCCGGACCGAGCATGAAGTAGATTCCAAAGATGATCATGAGGGCACCGCAGGCGCCGAACACTACCTCGTGGACCAGGGGCGTCCACAGGTGTTTCGTTCTGAAGACTGCGAATGATGTGAAGCTGTACCATGCCAGATCGCAGGTCCAATGAACGACCGCGAAGGCGACAACGACGATTGCGCCGAACTCCTGTGCATTGGATATGAGCAGAGCACCGACGGTCGCCCACCACAGGAAGAAGTACGGGTTCGCCGAAGTTGTCAGAGCTCCCGTCGTGATGGAGTTGTATGGAATGTAGTCTTTGTTGCCTCCGGCGATATCTTTTCGGTCTTTCACCATCATAATGCCGAGGAAAACGAGAAGGAATCCTCCGACCAATCCGATCCCCAACTTGACAGCGGTGTTCTGGAAGACGTATCCGAGGCTCAGAATGATCAACACCATCAGGGGAAATTCGACAAGTCCGTGCCCGAGGGCGATCTTGATTCCAGCGCTCTGGTCCTTGTATCCCTTGGCAACTGCCGCCGCAAAGACTGGTCCAGGCGTCATCACTCCCGACAATGAGATGACTACCGCGATGCCGAAGAATATCCAGATGTTCTGGGTGAGGTCTTCCACCTTTGGTGAACGGGAAATCGTGGTATATAACTCGTGGCACTAGCTAGCCTCATCAGGACTCCCATAAAATACGGGGATGACCATGGGGGTGGCACGTGATGACAAGAGGGTCAGCTGAGGTCCGCAAGGACCAGTGATGAGCCCTATGAGTGCTGACGCTCATCGATGGTGCGCCATCAGTTGAGCGGACACGGAAGATACAATTGCCCCAGGATGTTCTTCGAGCATGCCCGAGACCGCAGCCAGAGCCCAGAATCGACCTCTTGGCGTGACTCTGCTCTCCGTCGTCCAGCTCATCCTGGGGATAGGGTACCTCTTGAGCATGCTTTGGGCATGGTCTATATCCTCTTGGGCCGACAGCGTTGACGGACAGATGAGACTCCGGTCCGTCGGCGGCGACGAATTGGCGAAATCCTTTCCCACTTTGTTCCTGGTCGTTGGCATAGTCTACCTAGTGCTGGGAATCTCCTCCCTGATGCTATCGAGAGGCTACTTCAAAGGTCGCGAAAGAGCAAGGCACAGGGGAAGGACGATGGCAGCGCTCGCAATCGTGTTCGCATTATTCTGTCTCCTGTTTCCGGTTCCAGCGAAGCTCGGACCGGACTCTCCTTTCTGGTCGATTGTTCTCAATGTGTTCTTAGTGATTTACCTGGCAAGGCCCAAGGTCCTGGCATTCTTCAGATCTCATTCCGGTGCGCGCCACTCCTAGAACAGAATGAGCCAATGATTCTGGGTCCCTGCGACTAGCTGTAGATCGTGACGATGTAGTCGATGAACTTGCTCAGGGGCATGCCGTCGTGCCACCTCATGATCAGGTTTCCCTCTTTGGACGGCGCGATCTTGGGGAGCCTGCTGTAGACGACCTTGAGACGGCCGTTGATCGGTCCGACATCCAGTGTGAAAATCCTCCAGGCGTCTCCTCTCTGCCGCTTGTACCTGAACGCGTATATCGGCATCAGGCCGACGCGCCTGCAATCATCCATCATCTCCTGCGCCTGGATGGCGAGTTTCTCGTTCCTGCTGAATCTGAGGACGTCGCTGACGGAGCTCTTGACCTCGATCGGGAGGGATATGTCAGAGCGTATGGCTACGATGTCGATGCCCAATGAGCCCGCTCCTCGGATGACCATGAAGGGTCTCTCGCAGATCCTGTAGTACGCTTTTCTCTCGTGCTCGTCGCAGGTCTTTGTGACCCTGACCAGCATGTCCTCGTCCGCTCGAAGAATGCCCTTGAGCTCACGCTCAAAAATGCGTCCCATCGCCTTCGGCCACTGGATGCGCGTTCAGGTTTAATCACTTTTGGCTACAATCAGATATTGCGCACGCAAGGATCTCGTCCTTGGAAGACGCTTCTGGAATATTGGCGAAGAACCTAGCCTGAGTCGCGCCCGCTGCTTCGCCAGGAACGCATTCGCAGTCATCGGTGAGAGCGGCGTAGACCAGATGCAGCCTCTTGACAGACACGTCAGAGTAGTGCCAGACGACATCATACATGCCTGCCAATTCGACACTCTTCAGACCTATGCCGCATTCTTCCTTCGCAATCCGTTTCGCAGCTATGACCGGTTCTTCGCTTGTTCCGATCCTGCCAGAGGGAAGACTCCACGCCCCTCCCTTCTTCTTGGTCAACAACACGCCATTCTTCCCGGATATGACCAGTACCAGCTGTCCCTTGCACGGGACGTAGTTGAGGTCCGCCTTCATCTCCTTCATATCGAAATCGAACTTACGGACCTCGATATGGGGCGTGGTCAAAGCAAGTGCGTCAATCTCGTCTGCAGTAGGCAGCTCTATCAGCATCCGCTTGGGAGCCTTCTTCACGGGACCAGCCTTGACCTGTCTCTTGGGTATAGCACAGCCTCCCTGATATTGGGCAAATCCAGCATCTTCTGGACATAGCGCTCGACCCCGAATCCAAACCCTCCGTGCGGCGGCATGCCGAACCTGAATGCTTTGAGGTAGAAGTCGAAGGAATCGAGGTTGAGGTTGTTCTCCCGCATCTGCTCTACGAGGACGTCGTAGCGGTGTTCCCTCTGTCCTCCCGAGACTATCTCCTGCCCTTTGTAGTCCAAATCGAAATAGCCCGTGGTCTCTGGGTCCTCGTCCGACCGTTTGGCGTAAAAAGTGCCTCTCTTCAGTGCTGTTGGAAACTCGGTGATGAAATAAAGTTCACAATTCTTCTCGCGTTTCATGGCCTCTCCGAGGGCCTTCTCGCCCTCCGTTCCGAGGTCGTCACCGTGCTCGATCCTTAGGCCGGCCGCCTTGACGATTTCGACCGCCTCTTTGTACTTCACGCGCGGGAAGGGGGTCATCGGCTGCTCGATCGTGACTCCCAACTTCTGGAGCTCATCCTTCGCGCGGTCGCGCACGTATTCCAAGCTGCTGACAACGATTCCCTCGGCTACCGCCATCACGTCTTCGGATGACTCTATGAACGCCATCTCCACATCGAGCGAGATGAACTCCGCGATATGCCTGATCGTGTCCGATGCCTCTGCCCTGTAGGCGTGGGCGATCTCGTAGATGCGGTCGAGGCCAGTCGCCATGAGGTTCTGTTTGTACAGTTGTGGGCTCTGGGCAAGATAAGCGCTTCTGTCGAAGTACTTGATCGGGAAGAGCGTCGAGCCGCCCTCCGCGCCCGCCGCAACGATCTTCGGGGTACTGACTTCGACGAATCCCTCGGACACGAGGAACCCTCGGATCCCCTCGATCGCCTTCGCTTCTATCTGGAATATCGCTCTGATATCCTCTTTCCTCAAGTCCAGGAAGCGATTGTTCAGACGAGTGTCCAGATCTGCCCAGACCTTGTCAATGACTCCGAGGGGCAACGGCGTTTCCGCCTTGTTCAACAGAACTATGTTGTCGGGAAGTATCTCGAAACCCGCCCTGGCCTCCTTGCTTTCCTTGACCGTGCCAGTCACAAGGAGAACCGACTCCCGTGATAGTGAAGCGACAAGATCGAAGAGATCCTTGCTCCTCTTCTTCAGAGTCGTGACTTGTACGACCCCGTCTCTGTCACGCAGCTGCAGAAAGGAGATGCCGCCCAGGTTCCTCAGGTCCTGGACCCAACCGCCCACTGTGACCTGCTGGCCGAAGAGGGCCGACGTGATCTCCTTCGAGTATGTGATGTGTTGCCATTGCGGCAAGAAAGTACACCTGTCCTGCGTAACCTAGTGGAGGGTAATAACTGTTTCTCGGGCTTGGAACTCGCCCCTCGCATCCCTGCGAAAGTTAATCTCGGCGTAAGGCCAATCCCTCGCAACCTGAGGATAGTGCCCCCATGGACCTTATGATACTCGTCTACGTCCTTCTCATCGCTGCATTCGCCAAGGCGCTTGGTGAGGCTGTATCTAGGATCAACCAGCCGCCTATCGTGGGTGAGCTTCTCGCTGGGATTGTGCTTGGGCCGTTCATCCTCGGGAGATTCTTCGTGGGTTTGCACGATATGTGGGAGCCCGGGCCGAGGAGCACTTTCATGGGACAGCTCGCGGACCTGGGGATGCTGTTCTTGATGCTATATGTCGGTCTCGAGTTCTCTCCCAAGCTGATCAAGGCATCCTCTTGGCTTGGCACCGGCATCGCGGCCGTCGGGATTGCCGTTCCAGCGGTGTTGGGAGTCGTGGTCGGACTGGCCTTTGACCTTGACGGCCTGACCCTCGCATTCATGGCGGTCGCAATGGCCGTAACAGCTCTGCCCGTCACAATCAGGATCCTCAAGGATATGGACGTCATCGGCACGAGGACCAGCGGCACCATAGTGAGCGCCGCGTTGATCACTGACATCCTGCTTCTGCTCGTTCTCGGGATCATCATCGGGGCGTGGGAGGGCTCGGCGACATGGTCTACTGCAGTCTACATCGCAGTTGGTTTCGCGTTGTTCTTCGTTTTCGCGCTGCTCGTCGGCCGCTTGATCGTGCCGTACCTTTACAGGCTCTTGAGATGGATGCAGACTGGCGAGGCGGCGTTCGCTGTGGCCGTCGGCATGGCGATGTTGTTCGCCATCGCTGCAGAATGGGTAGGTCTTCCAGGAATCATTGGTGCGTTCATAGCCGGTCTCCTGTTGCGTGAGACAGGCAGGGGCCTCAAGGTGTGGACGAGGGTTGAGGGGATACTGTCCGGAGTCACGCTTGGGTTCCTCGCCCCGATATTCTTCGTCTTGATCGGATTCTCGGTCAAGTTCGAGCTCGTGGCGGAGCATCTTCTGCTTTTCGTCGCAATCCTTCTGGTCGCAGTGGTGGGGAAGCTAGGAGGCACTTTCTTGGTAGCCAAGCTAGGCGGTTTGAGCACCAACGAGTCCATGGCCATCGGCTCGATGATGATAGGAAAAGGCGCGATGGAGCTTGTCTTCGCCCAGATCGCTCTCGAGGTCGGACTGTTCGCCGGAAGGGAATACTTGTTCTCCTTGCTCGTCCTCATGGCGTTCATATCTACAATCCTTGCGCCAGTGTTCTTCAAGCTCTACTACAACAGGGGAGTGTTCGCAGGGGAGATATCAACGCAGAGACCGGTGACGCATGAGACCTATGGGGACATTGGCTTGTCTCCCTAGACAGGAAAGGGCCTCAGGCGGGCTCGCGACCTTTCCTGTTGGCGATCGCGATCCCTGCCACGATGACTAGACCACAGAACGCCGTCCAAGTGGCGACTCCCTCGCCTCGTATGGCCCACGCGAACAGAGTCGCGAACACTGGCATGAGATATATGAAGAACGCCATCCGCGAGACCTCCTCGTGTTCGAGGGAACTGAGATAGAGTACCGATGACACCCCAGCGCAGAGGAATCCTAGCACAGCGATGTTCAGGATGGAGTGTTGGTTGAATTCCATCCTCAGTCCTTGTTCGAAGGGAACGGCAATTCCAAGAAGGGCCGTTCCGAACAGCAGGGACAGTCCGATGACTAGCACAGGCGGGTTCCTGGCAATCATGTTCTTGGCTGAGACCCAGGCGAGGCCGTAGGAAGTCGCAGATATCAGGATGAGAACGTTGCTCACGAAATCCTGGTTCTTGAGAGAGGTCCCTCCGCTGGCGACAAGCAGGATCGTCCCGGTCAGGGCGACAATGGTGCCAATCGTCTTCATCCTCGTAAGTCCCTCTTTCAGGAGTAGGACGGCGAAGACCAAGGTCATCACGGGACCAGATGACTGGATGACGGATGCGATTGAAGATGTCCCGTGCTGAAGGCCCAAGTTCTGCGCCACATTGGGTATTGCGACATATAGAAGCCCAAGGATGAGCAGTGGTTTCCATTCGGCCTTGATTGCCTGGACTATCCTCCCCAGCGGATACTTGATGGCGATGACCCCCAGCATGAGAACCGAGGCCAGGAGGAATCGGACAAAGCCCAGCAGGACCGGAGAGAAATCGACAAGTCCTTCCTGGATGAGAGGAAACGCTAGTCCCCACAATGCCACAGCTGAGATGGCGGATGCAGACGTCATCAACGCACTCTTGGGCAGGGACATTCGTCTGTGGGCCATGACGACCTAGGATTTGAGTCTTCTTAGAGCGTCGCCGATCAATTGCCCGAGTTGTCCGTGGGCTGTCTCTTCTTGGTCAGGATCTCGAGCCTCCTGCCTTCGTCATACAGACATCTGACAGCCTTCGCCGCTCTCATTGCGGACGGGTAAACCGGAATGTTCTTGACCCTGAGCTCCTGAACGACCTCATCCACTTCGGGCCCACCCACCCAGCACGCGACGATGGGCTTCTTGAGGTTCCTCTTCTCCTCGACGAGCTTGATCACGGCACCGACATATTCTCTTGGTCTGGCGATCCCTGCATGGACGCATGTCATGATCAGAGCGTCAACGTTCGGATCTGAGAGCATTATGCTTCCGGTAGCGTGGTATCTGTAGAACCTTGCATCTCCGGCGACGTCCAACGGGTTGCGCGCGGTCGTGATCGAGGGGAGATGCGGCCGCAATGCCTCGACCGTCTTCTTCGAGAGATTGGGCACTTTGAGACCTATGGACTCGCACCAGTCAGCTATCATGATGCCCGCTCCTCCGCCGTTCGATATTATCCCGACCTTGTTGCTGAGGGTAGGGGGCTGATAGGCCAATGCGCGGGCGAAATCGAAGAGTTCTATCACATCGTACGCTCTTTGGATATGCACCTGCTTGAATGCAGAATCGTACACCGCGTCGGAGCCGCTAAAGGATCCAGTATGTGTCGAGGCTGCGGCCGAACCTGCTGGCGTCCTTCCCGCTTTGATTGCCACGATCGGTTTCTGACATCTGCGCGCCGAGTCGAGGAATTTCTTGCCGTCCTTGATCCCCTCGATGTACATCGCTATGACCTTCGTCGACGGGTCGTTGTCCAGGTAGTCAATGAGGTCAGCGTCGTCGACGTCCGCCTTGTTGCCAACGCTAATCACTCTCGAGAGACCGATGTGCTCTCCGTTGGCGTAGTAGATCATGCCTATGCAAAGCGCACCGCTCTGGCTGATGAGGGCGATCTCGCCCGGCCTCGGCATTCCGAAGACGAACGCCGCATCCAGGTTGTCGATCGGGTCCTTATATCCAAGTGTGTTTGGGCCGATGAGTCTTATGCCGCCTTTCCGGGCGATCTGAAGGACCTCTTCCTCGAGCAGCTTTCCCTTCTCGCCTGTCTCACTGAACCCCGATGAGATTACGATCACGCCCTTCACTTTCTTCTTGGCGCACTCGGTCATAACCTTCGGCACGAACTCCGCGGGGACCGCGATGATCGCGAGATCGATGTCGTCCTTCACCGCTAGCACGCTGGGCTGTGTCTTCAGGCCCATGATTGTCGGCGTTTCCGGGTTGATGGGGTAGACCTTACCTGTGTAACCCTGGACGAGTATGTTCTGAAGAATCTCGTATCCGATCTTCATAGGGCTTCGGGAAGCACCGATGACTGCGATGGATTTCGGCGAGAATATGGGTTTCAGGTCTTCAACGGTTCCCATGAGTACTTCACTCGCGCTCGGAAAAGAGCCCTATGCTCGTTTAAGCCTTTCCACCGAACGGTTCAGGAACAATTCGGGTGGTGAAGCAGCCTGGAGACACGGAAATCGACTCCAGGGAGCTACATGTAGTCGGAAAAGTGTAATTGATTCTATACGAGCGAGCGATGGCCGCACGGTCGGAGCCGAATGGAACGAGTGGCATTGCTGGCGTGACCTAGAGGCCACCACCCGATAATGCAACAAAACCATATATGTCAAGAGTCTTATTGGCCGCATCAATATCAGTTCCGATCTGCAACTAATGGAGGAAACTGAAATGCCAGAAAAAGTGACGGTATCACTAATCAAAGCGGACGTTGGATCGATCGCTGGTCATTCGAGGCCGCACCCGAGGATGATGGAGGTCGCTTCCGATATGCTCGGGAAGGCCGTCAGGGATGGCCTCTTGAACGACTACTACGTCACAAGATGCGGAGACGACATGCAGCTTCTGATGACTCACAGGAAGGGCGAGAACGACAGGGGGATCCATGAGCTAGCATGGAACGCGTTCATGGCCGCTGCGAACGAAGCGAAGAAGATGCATTTGTATGCCGCGGGGCAGGACCTGCTTTCCGATGCCTTCTCTGGGAATGTGAGAGGGCAAGGCCCAGGGGCTGCAGAGATGGAGTTCGAGGAGAGACCCACCGAACCTATGCTTGTGTTCATGGCTGACAAGTGCGGCCCATCCGCCTATTCGCTTCCGATCTCGAAGATCTTCATGGACCCGTTCACTACCACCGGCCTCGTGATAGATCCCAGAGCCCACCTCGGCTACGATGTCGAGATTGTGGACGTCGTCGACCACAAGAAGGTCTTGATGAGCTCCCCCGCCGAGCTCTATGACATATTGGCCCTTCTGGGAGACACGACCAGATATGCGGTCAAGCGGGTCATCCACCGTTCGGTCGGCATAGCAGCAGTCGTCTCGACCGAGAAGCTGAATATGCTCGCTGGCAAGTATGTTGGCAAGGACGACCCCGTGATGTTGGTCAGGTGCCAGTCAGGCCTGCCTGCAGTCGGAGAGGTCCTCCAGCCGTTTGCATTCCCGCAGTTGGTAGCTGGCTGGATGCGCGGCTCTCACTATGGCGCGTGGTACCCCTGCGCCGTCGACCAGTCCGACCCGACCTACCACGATGGTCCACCGCGGGTCTGCTCCCTCGGTATCCAGATTACGAACGGTAAGATACAAGGCTGCGAAGCGCCGGGCTCGAAACCGGGAGACCACAAGCCGATAGACTACTTCGCCGGTAGAGAGTGGGACATCGTGAGGAACAAGGCCATGGAGATATCGATCTACATGAGAGGGCACGGGCCATTCATGCCAGGCATCGTGTCCCCAGAGGAACTGGAGTACACCACTCGCCCAGACATATTGAAGAAACTAGAGCCGAGGATGCAGCCTCTGTGACGAGGTCGTGAACTTTGCCCTTCCGAAAACCAGTGATCGTGGTCAACTTCAAGACATACCCCGAAGCGAGCGGCCCAGGAGCACTTGCTCTTGCGAAGCTCTGCGCTCAGATCTCATCCGAGACTGGAGCACCATTGATTGTGGCACCCCCGATGCTTGACCTAGCCATCGTGGCATCGACCGTGAAGATACCGGTCTTCGCGCAGCATGTCGACAGCGTGCAATCAGGCAGCACAACTGGACACGTCACGGTCGAAAACGCGAAAGCCTCTGGCGCGCTGGGAACCCTCGTGAACCATTCGGAGAGGAGGATCAAGATATCCGAGATCCATGAGATCATTGACAGGTCTAGGAGAGCCGGTCTTGCGACCATAGTCTGCACCAACAACCTCGCTGTGAGCAGGGCTTGTGCGGCTATGGAACCCGATTTCGTCGCGATCGAACCTCCGGAACTCATCGGCGGGGACGTATCTGTCACGACTGCCAACCCGAAAATAGTCGCTGACACTGTGTTGGCGATCAAAGGGATCAGCAAGAGCGTTGGCGTGCTCTGCGGCGCTGGAGTCAAGAACGGTCGCGACGTCGCCAAAGCGCTCGAGCTCGGGACCGATGGCGTCCTTCTGGCAAGTGGAGTCGTCAAGGCTAAGGACCGCAGGGCAGTCCTGCTGGACCTGGTCTCCGGCCTCAAGGGATGAGGAAGCCTACTTGTAGCGCACTCGGTCTTCTCCCCTCGGTTACCTCAGCTGGTCGATGCGGCGCGTATGCGTTCTGGCGGTGTCATCGGCCTTGCTCTTCATGTCGGTCGCGTTCGCGCCGTGTCACTTCCTCTCATCCGACCGAGCTGGTGCCGAAGCGGTCCCAGCTGAAGCATCAATACTGATCTCGGAGTTCTATCCATGCGGTCTCCTTGACGACGAGTACGTGAAGCTGAAAAGTGCAACGCAGATTCCTGTCGATCTCAGGAATTGGAGCCTGACAGATGGTGAAGGCGTGTTACGCTTCTGTCAGGATCAGTGGCTCCAGCCCTCTGCTAGCCTGACCATCTCGATGAACTCGAGCTCCTACTTCTCGGCCTATGGTGTATATCCAGACATTTCGACGAACGACCCGAGGACACAACGGAATGTCTCGCGCAACGGGAGCTGGCGTCTGTCGGATGCAGGCGATTCCCTCGCGCTCCTAGATTCTAACAGCATAGTTGTCGATTTCGTCGTGTATGGAAATTGCAGCGATACCTCCTCCCGAGGCTGGAATGGTCCTCCCGTCCCAGCCCTGAGGAGGGGCGAGGTGGGCAAGAGGATAGCGACTGGCCTATCTCACCAAGACACGAACAGCCGGATGGACTGGCAGCCTTTCAGAGAATACAGATATGGCTACACCGAATTTGAGCCGCTGGAAACGACGGTAGCGCCTGGCGCGTTGACCTCGTTCGTCAGCCCTGATTGCTCTTTGGAGGTCGTGACAGAAACGCTCAACTCGGCCCGTTCGAGTATAAGACTCTGCGCCTACGAGTTGGACTCAGTTGCTGTGTGCACATCTCTCTTGCAGGCGGCGGCGAGAGGAGTGAGTGTTCAGGTGTTGCTCGACGGTGCGCCCGCAGGAGGAATAAGCAAGCGCGAGACAATCTGCGCGTCAGTCCTGGTGGCAGGAGGAGTGCATTTGGACATGCTCAATGGGAATCTCAGCCGTAAGATCGTGCAGCATGTTGGGCCATTACATGCGAAGTATCTGGTTGTGGATTCCAGAGCTTCAATAGTGCTCTCCGAGAATTTCGTCGAGAGTGGCCTCCCTATCGACAAGCTATGCGGAAACAGGGGATGGGGAGTCAAGATCGAGGACTCGAATGTCGCGAGATACCTCGCTGAGCTATTCGAATCGGACTCTCGAGCATCACGGGGCGACGTCCTCGAATGGAAGACGGACGCGCGCTTTGATGCCCATGCAGTTTTGCCAGCAAGTCCACAAGTCAATCATACGAGGGGAATACTGCGTCCTCTTCGCTCGACCTGCGAGTCACGGATAAAGCTGGTCCCGTCCCCCGATGGATCATTGGTTGCTCCGTTTGCCGGATCAATCCTCTCCTCCGCATCCTCGATCAAGACGGAACAGTTTCAGGTGGATCTACTGTGGGACACACGGTGGGATGAGTCTCCTCGCCTCAGCCCGTTGCTCGAGGCCCTTGAGGTCGCGATGTCGCGAGGCGCCAGCGTCGAGATGCTTTTGGATTCTACATGGTTCAACTTGGAGATGAATTCGGACGTGGTCGCTCACATGGCCTCGAACGCGCTGAACGGGAGCTGGGCAGGGGAGTTCAAGCTGTTGGATCCTTCGAGCCCGGTGACTGTGTTGCACAACAAGGGCGCGGTGATCGATGGTAGACGCGTATTGATATCCAGCAACAACTGGGGATACTCTTCCTTTGCCCGGAATAGAGAGCTCGCTGCTATTTTGGAATCGAATGAGCTGGCGATATATTTCTCGAAGGCGTTCGGTCTCGATTGGACTCCGGATGAGACTGCTCCAAATGCGGATGCGGGGGAGGATCAGACGGTCGGGCTTGGAGAGCAGGTACGATTGGATGCGGGAGGCTCGAGCGATGACCGGGTCATCGCTCACTGGGCTTGGGATATCGATGAGGACGGGGAGGCGGAGTGCACCACTGAGCAAGCTCGGTTCTTTGCCACCAGACCAGGACGGATAGAAATCTCCCTGACAGTCGAGGATGCTTGGGGCAACAAAGGATACGACACCCTTACGATCGAAGTCCTGTCGGATGGCAGCCCCACTTCCCACGGTGGCGATTCCGTGGGTAGACTCGGAGTGTTGATTTCTATTGTGGGCGGTTCTATCGGCCTTCTGATAGGAGCGCTCGTCGCCAGGCATCAACATCGATCAATTCGCAAACTTAATCATCCGAAACGAGATTGACATCGCCGTCATGATAGTCACCAGGCCGTTCTCCCCGACCGATATTCCGTTCATAACGAAGATCGTGAAGAAGTCGCTGGGCGAGACATATCCTCCATCGCTCTACCTGACGGTCCATAACCTCTGGCGAGAAGGTTTCCTCGTCGTTCAGGACGACGGTGACATCGTCGGATTCGTGGCGACAGTTCCTTCCGGTCCGAAGGTCGCTCGAGTATTGATGCTCGCCATCCTCCAAGAGAAGAGAAAGAGGTCGCTCGGCCGGACGCTCATGGAGGAACTGTGTTCGAGCTGTCTCGCGAAGGGATTCGACACCGTGATCCTGGAAGTGAGGAAGAGCAACAAGGATGCGATTGCCTTCTACGAACGGCAGGGTTTCTCCCTCTACGGAGAAACAAGAGAATTCTACACGAATGGTGAGGACGCCTACAAGATGATGAAGGTCCTTCAGACATAGGCGGAATGCTCAGCTGTATCCGCGCTTGTCGTCATGGACGTGGTAGTTCCAGTAGTGGTATGGCGACGACTCCTTCTCCGATGTGCTGACATCTGAGGCGACACCGCCCATGTAGCTTCCGTATCTCTCCTTTATCTGCTCCTCTACGGGGCGTGCTCGCCTGAGAGCATCTTTGATGTGCTTCGCTTCGATAAGCGTGGCATTCTCAATGACTGCAACATCCCCCGCGGCTCTCACGAGTCCGCCGAGCTCCCTAAGCCTCAGGGTCAGCGACTTGTCCTTGTTGTCGATGGTCTTCGCCCTCTTCTTGGCCTCTTCTATGATCAGCTCGACCGCCTCCCTGCTCGCGTGCGGGATCCTCGCGTCCATCACGATCTCCTGGGCGACGAACTGCGTGAGCTTGAACCTGTTCTCTACTGTGTCCGGCATGACGGTCTCGACCAGCACCTCATAGCCTCCGCCGTTGATCCTCGACCTCAGAGGGGACAGTATGTGGGGCAGATCCTGTATGTTGCAGGCGCCGACGAATATGAAGTCACATGGAACGTTGTCCACCCGCACGCTCGCGCCAGCGCTCTGCGGGTTCCTACCTGCGATCGGGAAGCGCTTTTCCTGCATTCCCGTCAATATGAATCTTTGGAGATGGCCCAAGAGTGGTAGCTCATCGACGAACAAGACACCCTGGTGGGCACTGTGGATGGCGCCAGCAACGACTCGATCGTAGGGCTGAGTCCCGAGCTGTGGATGGCCGCCGTAGGGATCGTGCCTTACGTCGCCCAGAAGCTCGACCTCGCTTGCACCGGTTGCCAGAACGAATGGATTCCTATTGATAGGTACGATGACTTTCTTCGGACTCTCCTTCTCGAGCTCGCGCCGTTTCTCAAGAGCTTGCTGGTCCAGAACCTTGATCATTTCGCCGGCCCGCTCGAAAACGACCACCTCCTCCTTGCCGAACCTTTTCCTGGTCGTCGTGACGCGCTCCCTACCTGCCATCTGCCCCATCGTTACTTCGACAAGGCCGCCCAGCAGGTCTCCGAACGGGTTGTTCGTCGTGGAGCGGACCTGAGCGACTTTCGCCCTCGCGCATTTTGGGCAGAAGCTGTCTTTCGGAGAGGAATAGGTCCCGCAGCTCGCGCATCGGTATCCTAGGCGCTCAGCAACATTGACGGGAGCCTCCTTCGGATCGATGAACTCCCCCTCTGCGTAGCCTTTGGATTCGAGTTCCTTCGTGACCTCATCGAATCCCTTGACCTCGACGAGCGGTCTCTCAGGGTTCTCCGGATTGTGGACCACCCTGATCTCCTCCGTTGGCCGGCTGAGATGGAGGGACAGCGCCTGCGCTATCATTGATTTCCCTGTTCCAGGAGGTCCTACCAGGAGAAAGTGGCGTCTCTGGGACGCCGCTATCCTGGCCAGTCTGACCGCTTCGTCCTGTCCGATGACTCTCTGCAGCGGGTCAGATGAGATCTTGATGTCCTCGGTTGTCTCAAATTCGTCAAGGAACCTTGGAGATTTCCCTGAATGCTCGTCTTCTTTGGGCATTTCGGTCACGATGTTCAGCTGAGGTCCTCTTTCGTCAGCACCTCGACGCTCGTCGGGAGCTTGGCGATGTTACCCAGTTTAACACCGACTACCGTACTGATATTCTTTTCCACCGCGATATCGAGGACACGCTGCGTGATTATCCCGTCAAGGATGACCGCAGTCACGCCCTCGGAGGTTTCCTTGAGAGTATCCGCAAGCGTGCTCACATGGACTTCCTTGAGCACGTTCCCGGTCGAGTTGAGCAACTTGGCCTTCGATGAGTTGCTAAGCTCCTCCAACACGGATTTGTATCTTGCCTGTTCAGGGGAGAACCTCCTCACTGCCTTCTCCTCGACAGGCCGGGGCGGAGGCTTTTGTTCCCTCTCCCTGACGTGTCTTCCTCTATCCTCTTCATGCCTGTTGCGGTCACCACGCTCTTCCTCGCGTCTGACCTCTTTTTGACCATTCTTGGGTGCCCCAGAAAGTATGTTGAGCATTTCTGCAAACTGGTCCGCGGGAGATTTGTTCCTCAAGCACTTGACGATCTGCTTCTGCGTGAGTTCCTCGACTTCTTGTCCCGCAGGGGCTCTCGCGACGAAGTCGACCTCAGCTACTTGCAGCAACTCTCTGAGGATCAGCTCGCCGCCTCGATCTCCATCGACAAAGGCGGTCACGACCTTCTCCTTGGACAGGTCGATGATCGTCTGAGGCACGTTGGTCCCCTCGACGGCTATTACGTTCTTGATGCCGTACTTGAGAAGGTTCAGAACATCCGAGCGTCCCTCGACCACGATGATCGCATCCGAGTCCTCGAGGTTCGGACCAGCTGGCAGCCTCTCTTTGCCGTAGTGCATGACCTCTTCGATCTGTACGGATTGTCTCACGGAGTCCGCAAGATCGACCCCGCTCACCTTCGACGCCTTGAGCAGTTCGGTGAGCAGTTGCTTCGCGCGCTCGACGATCTTGTTCCGCTTGGAGACCCTGACATCCTCGATCTTCTCGATGGATATCCTTGCCTTGCACGGGCCGACCCTGTCGATAGTCTCCAGGGACGACGCAAGTATCGCCGTCTCAACTTGGTCGAGGCTAGAAGGAACATAAACTATTCCCTCGGACTTGCCCTTGCTAGAGCTCACTTCGACTTCGATTCTTCCAATCCTGCCACTCTTCTGAAGGTCTCTTAGATCCAGCTCATCGCCGAGAAGGCCTTCAGTCTGTCCAAAGATAGCACCTACGATGTCCGGCTTCTCGACAATCCCATCCGTCGAGAGCTTCGCGGAGATCAGGTACTTCGTTGTACTTGGGTCAATATCCATTCTGTTCACTTCCTTTCGCGAAAAACAGCTCCGTCAACCTGCTCCTGTCAGCTTGCTGAGACTGCCGTTTCCAGCCTCGGCCCACCAGCCGACGGGGGTTGACAGACATCTAGCCCATGAGGATCTGGCCACTGCCGCGAGGCAGTCCCACATCCTTTGACATTCACTTGATTATAGGATGATATGTCAGATGAAGTTTGATGCGCTGTTCTTCGGCACTACTAATACGCAGGTCGATAAATACTTTTGGAAGGCTCTCAAAGACGAATAACTCATCACGCGACTATCGTGCTCACTGGCTTCTTAAGCTGACGGGTCAGGTAGGTAGTGACGATCTCCGCGACATTATCTAGCGTGACATAGGTGGGGCGCGCACCCTAGTTGCACGAAGATGCATGATCTGTGCTGTTTTCCTAGGCAGCAAACCCGTGCGCAGAACGCAGAGGAACGCGTTGTCGCTCAGAGTGGGTTTTGTAAAGGGTTTGGGGACAGGGCGAAGAGTCAATCCCCACTGATTGAACCATAGCCAGTAAGTCGGGAATGGACCATGTGGGGTCCACTACGATTCTCAGGAAAGACCTCTATGTTGAAGTGTCCCCTCGCCTAGCCTGCATCGCGTTGCACGTTCTTTTGATTTGCCTCCGTTCGGGTTTCGCTTTGATCGGGGTTCGGACATGCCTCTATTCGCGGTTTTCCCGCACTATGGTAGCTTCGTCCCTTGTCAGGGATGTGCCCCAATCCATAGGTCGCACTAGCAGTGCACTCTTTTCACGGGGTTGAATCCGTGACTGTGAAATGGCTCGTGTCTCACGAGCATCCAGTAGATGATCCGAAGGAGCTTCCTCGAGGTCGCGACTGTGGCAACGCGCCTTCCTCGTCGCTTCGCAAGTCTCGCATGGAATCGCGAGAGTTGTGATCCTGGCTCGTATCGCGTGTGGACGTGGACCGACTCCGTGAGGATCCACCTCAGATACGCGGATCCGTCCTTGCTGATGCTTCCGTACTTGACAGACGATGCCGACTGGCTCACGGTCGGCACCAGCCCTGCGTATGCGCACAGCTTCTCAGGATGACGGAATCTGCTTACATCGTCGATCTCAGCGAGTATCAGAAGAGCGCCGTAGAACCCGATGCCGGGGACAGTCGATATGAGCTGGGCATCGGGTCTCCGATTGTACTCTTCCAGCAGCTGGATGTTCATTTCCTCGACCTGTGCCTGGATGTTCTCGAGGCAGTTCAGGCACGACGTCACAGTGGGGATGTCCAGAGAGCGCATCCAGCGGATGCTTCTCTGCGCGAAGGGTGTCTTGAGGTTCTCAGGACGACGAACTCCTCGTCTGAGGATCTCAGCGTGTATCCTGTTCTTGAACCTGGATGCCTGCCGGACGAGATATGCGCGCTGTCTCACGAGCTGCCTGAGATCGCGCATATCTCTTGATGGCACCCACGATCTCGGGATGAGGTCGGCCCTCAGCAGCTGAGCCAGAGTCTCCGCATCGACCTTATCCGTCTTGACTCTGGCTTCCGCGATAGCTCTCACCCTGAGTGGGTGAGCCAGCACCGCCTCGAACCCTCTCTTCTCGATCCCCTCGTAGATGAACTCCCAGATGCCCGTCGACTCCAGGACGAACTTGGCATCCTGGAACCTATCCAGGAACCGATCGAGCTCTTCGCTCGTGGACGAGAACCTCTCGTTAGAGAGGGCTCGTCCAGACTCATCAATCACGCACGCCTGACAAAACTCTTTATGCACATCCAGTCCAATGTATAGCATGGTCTCTCGCCTCGTCGTAGTCTACCAACCACGATATTGGCGGGGGACCACTTCATCATAACATCCATAGGGGAGGAATGGCGATTACTAGATTCCGGAGAGAACATGGCGAAGAAGCTAAGCTATGATGACATACCCCCTGGCGCAATCATCATCTGCCCCAAATGCAAGACCGAGAATGTGACAGCAAATCAGTATTGCCAAAACTGCGAAGAAGATCTCCGCTCTGCTAAGTTGGACTTCCTGATCAAGCTCGGCAAGACGCCGAACGACGAGAGGCAGAAGGCAATCGCGTGTTCATTCTGTGGTGCGAGCAACCCCCATGGAGCCATTTCTTGCCACAATTGCGCCAATTCCTTCAAGAAGTCTATATGGACTCACAAGCGAACTATTGAGGACCTCAGAGAGCGGTATCTTGAGTCAGTCATTGTGTCACTCGTTCTTAGCGGTGCCTCCTTCGCCCTGGGAATCTGGGACGACAACTACACGGAGATGACTTTCGGAGTTGGTTTCATTGCATTGGCTGTTATCCTGTTCCTGCGTCGACATTGGGAATATATTCCGAGGAGAAATGATAATGCAGAGGTACCGCGCAGCACTGCGGAGCGTACTCCGCAATCGCAACCTGTGTCTGTAGGGAATGAGAGAACAGCGGTTCACATGAGAAGGAAATCCATGATTGTGGTCAGGGTAGGAATCGCCCTTGTCCTCGTTGGCTTCGGAGTTGTGGTCGGCGATTTTCTGGTCGAAGACAGCGCACACAGTGCAACAGGGGCTATTCCAGGAGGTTACTACATTGCTTTCCGCACGAATAGCCAAGAAGTTTATGGACATCTGTCAGGTAGCTATTCAGTTTCACCAGGCGGCGTCAGTTTCCGCATATACACTTCTAACCAGTTTCAGTCATACTCAACGGCTGGCTTTGCAGACAGCATATACCAAAGCAATGGACCCTCAGGGTCCTTCTCGGTAGACCTCCCAGGTACCGGAACCTACTACCTGGTGGCGGTCCACTCTGATGATTCTTCTCTCCAGTCGACAACCCAGAATCTCAGTCTCACATACTCACTCTCGGGGATTGCTCTTGGAGACCTTATTTCCGGAATCGGAGTCATTGTCATTGGTGCCGCCCTCATTGTCATAGGAAGACGAATTCGCGACAAGGTCAGGAAGTCCTCATCAGCAAGATCCAATGAACCCGCATCTTGTGAGCCATGATGGCTGTTGAAGATGCTTTATCATCAAATGAGAACGAATGGGTAAGACGGGACAAATCAAACAGCTTTGACTCAGTCTTGCACGAATCATGCTCAGGCATGAGGGTTTCCAAGGGGTTCATGTCCTTCACCTAGGACCGTTCTTTGTAGTAGGTTCTGTGAAGACCTTGCCGTTGAAAATACTTCCAAGTGCGAGTATAGACCTCTCTCCAATTCAACTCCTTGTAGGTACATTCTTGCTGTCTCTTCAGTTTTGAAGCTATGTAATCCAAACAAAGGTGACCATGAGCTATTCTCACATAGTCTGTAGCAGTCGCTTGACCGATTGTGCCTATGCTGTTGACTATGTTATCTATGAAATCCCTGACACCGGGGTCTGAATGATAATAGTCCAATTCCCTATGCATATCTGCAAGATGCTTTGAGTTCTTGTCCATACGCGCATGGACGGAGTTGCCGTCAGTGTCATCAGAGATCACTGCGTTCTTTCTCAGCCGTTCATCGAACTCTAGATGATGCTTTCTCGGTGGCATTCCTATTCCTCCAGCTACCCAACCAGTATGCAACTGTGTGCGTCATAAGCGTTGTCCCTCCGCCCATCAGCAAAGCCCATAGGTAAGGAAAGGCGATGCGCAATTTGCGGGGCTGCCGAATGTCCCCGGTTCTAGCCCACAGCCAGGGTACAATCCTACGACGTCAGCGAGAGCAGTTGTAATTAGGGCTTCTGTTCGCTGAACGACAAAGCCCCTAGAAACGCATAGGAACGCGTTGTCGCGCAGAGTGGTCTGAAAGGGGTTTGTGGGGAAGACGGAGGGAGACACTTCAACTGCTGGCTAAGGTTTACTCACTTTTGAGGCCGTGGCAAATACTTTTCCTCATTCGCGATAATAATTGTCCTTCTTATAGCCAGTGATTCCGCGATTCACCCTCCGGACACGACAGATATCAGTTTCAGCTCGTCGCCGTCTTCGAGCTTCTCATCCAACGGCAACGGCTCGTCGTTCCTGACGGGGATCCACTGGTCCGGGTAGAGTCCGAGCGCTCTGATGGCTTGCTCGACGGAGGAACCTTTCTTGAGTTTGATGCACCTCGTCTCCTTTCTCGTCGGGAGCAGGTGAATGGTTATTATCATCGCACGACCGTTCGCTCGAATGGGGTCGTCCATATTTACCCTTTCTTTGTATTTGGAGCCATCCCTTGGTCGTGCCCGATTCGGCTCCGATAGAAACATGTCTATTGAAAACGACAAATACTTGGCTGATAATGCATGAGTGACAATCCAGCATACTGCCGAGGTAGCTAAGCTAGGTTTAAAGCGGTAGCCTCGAGAGCTACTGGTGCTCGTCACCACGGGAGTTCAAATCTCCCCCTCGGCGCTGGCCTCGTGCATCGTGGGCCACCTGGCGAATGCTAGGGGTTAATATCGAGCCGCACCATTCAGCACTCGCGCCATGACAGCCAAGAAGATGCTCATGATCGTATGCGACGGCCTCTCCGACAGGCCAGTGAGAGAGTTGGACAACAAGACCCCACTTCAATTCGCGAAGAAGCCCGCAATGGATGCACTCTCAAGGCACGGTGTCAACGGCACCATGGACGTTGTTGGACCTGGTGTCATCCCTGGAAGCGACACTGCGCATCTCGCCCTCTTTGGGTATGACCCGTACGCGGTCTACACCGGGCGTGGCCCGATCGAAGCAGCGGGTGCGGGCGTCGCTCTGGATGGAGGTGACGTTGCTTTCAGATGCAACTTCGCCACTGTTGACAAGAACGGCATGATCACGGACAGACGGGCTGGGCGCATCAAGTCCGGGACCGACGAACTGGCCAGGGCGATAACTGGTATGGAAATCGACGGTGTCGAGATCATATTCAAGGAAGGCTCAGAGCACAGGGGTGTCCTCGTCCTCAAGGGAAAAGGCCTGGACCATAGGGTTTCGGATATCGACCCTCACCGCGAGGGCCGTGTCCTGGAATCAAGGCCCCTGTCGCCAGAAGCGGAGAAGACGGCGAAGGTAGTGAACCAGTTCGTGAAGAAATCCTCAGTGATACTCGCAGCCAGTCCTGTCAACATGCAGAGGGTGAAAGATGGACTCCCTCCAGCGAACATCATCCTTCCGAGGGGAGCGGGCAGCACTAGAGCGCTCGAACCTTTGACCGACCGCTACGGGATCACTTGTGCTGCAGTCGCGGGCGTGACACTTGTGAAGGGGATCTGCCGCATCGTAGGTATGGATGTGCCTGATGTCGCCGGGGCGACGGGAGGTCTGGATACGGACTACAAGGCCAAGGCCGACGCCGCTTTCAGACTGCTGCAGAACCACGACTTCGTTTTCGTGAACGTCAAAGCGGGCGATATCGCCGGCCACGATGGCGATTTCCGAATGAAGGTTCGCGTGGTGGAGAGCATCGACATGATGCTGGGCATCTTGCTGAAGGACATGAAGGAGGATGTCGTCGTTGCCTTGACCTGCGATCATTCGACGCCCGTCGTTGTCAAGGAGCACAGCGCAGACCCTGTGCCGATCACAATCTCGGGAGGCGGCGCGCGCGTTGACGGAGTGCGCGAGTTCGACGAGATATCATGCGCCTCGGGTGCTCTCGGAAGGATGAGGGGCATGGACTTGATGCCGACGATGTTGGGAATGGCGGACCGCGCGAGAAAATTCGGAGCTTAGTGTGACCTGCTGTCTCAGGTCCCCTTCAGGGTCCTGTTGATCTGGTCTTCCATCACGTGTCCCACGACTTTCACATCGGCCTTCTGGACGCCCTTGAGATCCTCCAGCCTCCGCTTGATGTTATGTGCGAGCTGAATGCCCAGAGGACAGAACGGGGATGTGGGTCTGAAAGTCAGGCTCACCGATTTGCCTGTCACCTTGAGGTCGGAGATCAATCCCATTTCGTAGACGCTCAAGTTGGTGTGCGGATCGATGATCTCTTTGAGCGTCGATATGACATCCTTCTCTGTCGGCATCTTGTGATCGCCTGCTCCCTTCTGCTGGGTCCTTTGTTGTCGTACCTTTCAAGCTCTAGATTAAGTTAACGCATTTGTCTTCTGGTCGTCAGATGGAGTGTCTCTGCTTCTTGAAGTAGTCTAGGACGATTTTCCTCTGTCCTTTTCGCAGTATCTCGGACAATGTCGACGGGGATACTTCGAACATGCGCGCCAGCTCTCTGAGGCTTATCCTCTTCGGGTAGTCGAAGTAGCCTCTATCGAAAGCAACATGGGTGATCTTGTCCTGCCGCTCGGTCAGGCTCTCTTTGTCGTCAATCTTGGTAAGTTTGATGAGCTCCGCCTCGACGCTCTTGCTCTTGAGGTGGTCGAGTATTCCCTTGAGGACATCCTTCTCGCTCAGCACCAGGGTCCATTCGACCTTTCCTCCGCTCTTCGTCTCAGCGGAGATAAGGAAAACATCCGAATCGGTGAGGATCCTGCAGATGTCGCATCTCGAGGTGGTGACGGCTCCGATGACCTTGCCTTTCTCAGTGACGGTCGTATCCAATTTGGAGACCAATGGGTTCTTCCTGATGTCGTTCAGAACCTCCTCCATTATGTCCTGAGGCCCTGAGATCTCGACGAGGTCCTTGACTCCTCTGTCGGAGTATGGCACCCTCTCGATCACCTTGATGCTCACTGGATGTTTCTCAGGGATTTCACTCATCCAGTTCTTTGGGATCTTGAGAGATATGACTGCTTCCATCATCGACTGACACTGCCCCCGAACCGAAGACGAACAGCTCGAACTGAGTCGTGCATATATCTACTTTAAGGTAGCCATCAATCGATTGGGTTGGGGTGTTTGCACTTTCGCTTGTCCCATCCTCCTCCTTATCTATCCTCTTGGAGTTTACGAGCCAGGATGGACCTATCTTCTTTCAGCCGCTCAAATGCCATGGTCGATAGCTCATCCATTTTCGACGAACTGCTCACACTGGATGGTGTTTCGGCTAGATCCTCGAGATGCGTCTACTGCAAAGGTTCGAAGATGCTCTGCGGCAAGGAGAGATGCTCAGTCGTGGCGCGATTCTACTCCGCGTCCAAGACAAGGTCTCAGATTGACACCACCACCCTGGAGGGTTCCTGCCCACCGAGCGTTTTCGTCGGGAGAATGGGATATCCAGATGTCGCCATAGGACCGATGATCCCACCCGTCCATGGTGATACCTCCCTCCTCGACACACCAGAGAGATGGGTCGGGCTGCCCATTGACGACATCATCGATTTCAGGTCGACCCTCGTGAGGGGAATGCACAGGGTGAAGGTCGGCGATGTCGAGAACCCGAACAAGCTCGTTACGAAGACCAGGGATCTTGCACTTGCCCGCAATCCTCCTGATGTGATCGCCGAGTTCCAGAGAAAACCGACTGGCAGGCTGACAGTCGATGACGACGTCCAGCCATTTGGCCCATCAGCACCTCTGAGCAAGTTCGATGTCTCCAACTGCAGGTTCGACAACAGACTCGAGAAAGCATTCTTTGACACGGACCTGAGGGCGCGTGACGCTCTTGTTACATTATACAAACAAGGGACTCTGGTGTCCCAGATTCAGCGCGCTTTCAGCATCGGGGCCTTCGGGGTCGGCAAGCGCAGACGTTTCGTGCCAACCCGTTGGAGCATCACGGCTGTGGATTCCAACCTCGGCCTGCACATGCTCGAGACAACGAAGACCTACCCGACCATCAACGAATACCGAATCTACGAAACCACTAGCCTGGACAACCGCTGGGCGATTATGATGATGCCTTCATCTTGGAGATACGAACTCATAGAGGCATGGTATCCCAGGACTGCGTGGAATCCCAACAGCGACAGGATCGCCATCATGTCCGATTGGGAGTTCTTCGACGGAAGGACGACCTACGCGAGCATAGGAGGCTGCTACTACGCGGCCAGACTCGCGGTCAATGAACTGCTGCAGAGGGAACGCAGGCAGGCGGGAGTGTCAGTCATGCGAGAGGCACACCCAGGTTACATCCTGCCCGTGGGTGTCTGGAACGTCAGGGAGAATGTTCGCGCAGCCCTGAGGACGACCCCGAAGCGATTCGCGACCCTTAGGGAAGCATTGACGCACGTCTCCACAATCATGGACATACCTGTCTCGAGATGGATCAAGAACAGTGCCATTCTCAAGGACGCTCTCTATCAGAAGCGTGTTGACGACCTCTGGAGTTGAGATGATGGCTGTCAGGTTGGTCGAGTGCAAGAGCGCGATCTCTCGCTCACGGCTGCCAGGCTTGGACTGGGCCATCAACCCGTACCGAGGGTGCGCGCATGCTTGTCGATACTGCTATGCACAGGATGTGACCAGGTTCGATATGGACAAGGAGTGGGGAAGTGTAGTCGAGGCGAAGATCAACATCGTGTCAAGGCTGAAGAAGGAGCTCGAGAAGGGCGCAAAGGGTATCTATGGCATAGGAACCGTGACTGATCCGTATCAGCCCGCGGAGAAGGAATACGAGCTAACGAGAGGTTGCCTCGTCCAGCTGAAACGTGCGAAGGCAAAAGTAAGCATACTCACAAAATCTGATCTCGTCCTCCGCGACTCCGATATTCTGTCCGATTGGGATGGATCTGAGGTGGGGATAAGCATCGGTTGTCCGTGCGACAACGTTGCCTCTGTCACAGAACCTGGAGCTTGTCCTCCGAGTCGTCGATTTGCAGCCCTGGCGAGATTGTCGGAGGCCGGGATTACGAACTACTTGATGGCAGCCCCGATACTGCCTGGCATATGCGACTCCAAAGAGGCGTTCGAGGATTTGGTTCAGAGAGCCACTGAAGCGGGAGTCAGCAGGATCATCTGGGATGTGTTCAACCCGAAGCCATTGGCTACGGCTCGCCTCAAGCTAGCGTTGTCCTCCAAAGGATTCACCCTCCGGAACCCGTCCGGGCGGAGTGATGCAGACACCGTGCGTGCAATCCTTGCCCACCAGTGTTCCAGTCGCGGGATCGAGCTCATGGATGCTTTCTGAATGAAGCGGGAGAGCTGACAACGGAAATGTTTTCAGATGGCGTTGCTGCTCTGTAGAAACCCTTGAAAAGCGACATCCTGGAAAGGTAGAAACGTCGGCACAGCATGGCCCCTCCCTGGAGACAAGCCAGTTCTGTGCAAGAGTTGTCTTGGCTCCAGGATGGGATGGCCCTG
>Ga0315296_10000778_pt1 | contig 28656 bp, 24 predicted proteins | sample YL17G14_18_MG_FD_203921 | JGI IMG/M metagenome (GOLD analysis project Ga0315296, IMG submission 203921) | Sediment microbial communities from Yellowstone Lake, YNP, Wyoming, USA - YL17G14_18 | ecosystem: Environmental > Aquatic > Freshwater > Lake > Sediment | place: USA: Wyoming | collected... | reverse complement strand
TCACAATAATAACATTTTCTTTTAAGAAGCGAGGTAGGCAGGATTGTGAGGTGGAGTATTCCGTAGTCAAACTAAATTATTTAAGCGAGGCAAGTGGTTTCAGGGTGGCTTAAAAGCCGAGCGGGCATGGTGTCCCGAACGAAGCGAGGGACGAGCACAGGCTTTTACGCCAGTGAGCGAGACGCGCTGGGCGAGCGAACGACCCTGAAATCAGCTTGCCGAGCGGACATTTACTGCCAAACCCTACTTCCTAAAACCAGTTCCAGCCGGGATTAATTTCCCAATAATAACATTTTCTTTTAATCCCCGCAGTTTATCTTCCTTTCCCTCTAGGGCAGCTCTGATTAAAACCCGGGAAGTTTCCTGGAAAGAAGCAGCTGATAAAAAGGAATCAGTCGTTAGAGCCACTCTTGAGATTCCCAATAAAATCGGGGTTCCTTTAGCCGGTTTTCTTTTTTTCTTTTTAAGTTGAATATTTTCTTCTAAAAATTTGGTTCGCTCAACAACTTCGCCAATGGAAAAGTCAGTATCGCCAGGATCTTTAACTCTTACTCGGGAAAACATCTGGCGAACTATTACCTCAACGTGTTTGTCATGAATAACCGCTCCCTGGGAAACATATATTTTCTGAATTTCATTAACAACATAATGCTGGGTAATTTCTTTACCAACCGTTTTAAAAAGCTCTTTCAAATCCAAATTTCCTTCGCAAAGTTGTTGACCTTTTTTCACTTCCTCTCCTGGTTTTACCCAGATTGCCAATTTTGGCGGAACCCGGTATTCAATAATTTCGGTTTTCTTTTGTTTTTTATTTTTAGTTTTAGGCTTGGGATTTCCATTCACGGCTTTTATTTTAATTATTCCTTCAGCCGGATTAATCTCCAAAACCTTTCCATCAACTTTGGAAATTTCCGCTTTTCCGGTCGGAACTCGTGCTTCGAAAATTTCTTGAACCCGGGGAAGACCAAAAGTAATGTCTCCGCCTCCGGCTACTCCGCCGGTATGAAAGGTTCTCATGGTTAATTGGGTTCCCGGCTCGCCAATGGCCTGGGCAGCCACAATTCCGACCGCTTCTCCCAATTTTATTAATTTGTTTACACCTAAATCCCAGCCGTAACATTTCTGGCAAATTCCCCGAACGGATTTACAACTGAGAGGAGAGCGAATCCTGACTTTTTCTACTCCGCTTTCAATTATTTTCTCTCCTTTTTGCCAATCAATAATTTCTCCTTTTTTAACAATAATTTTTTTATCTTTAGTTTCGGATTTAATATCTTCCAAAGCAACTCTCCCCACGATTCTAAAAAGCAGGTTCTGACTTATTTCATCAGCATCTTTTTTTGATATTTCAATACCATTATCATCACCACAATCTTCTTCGAAAATCATCACTTCGTGAGCAACGTCAATTAATCTCCTGGTCAGATATCCGGCCGTGGAGGTTCGCAGAGCGGTATCAGCCGTTCCTTTTCTTGCTCCATGAGTAGATATAAAATATTCCAAAACATCAAGCCCTTCTTTATAAGAGTTTTTAACCGGCAATTCGATAATTTGGCCGGCCGGATTAATAACCAGACCCTTCATGCCGCACATCTGAACAGGTTGTGACCAAGAACCTCGGGCACCGGCATTAACAATTGAAAAAACCGGTCCTTCTTCCGGCAAGGTTTTGGGGACTAATTTTTCAATTTCCGATTTGGCTTTTGTCCAGACTTCGATTACCCGATTACTTTTTTCTTCTTTCGAAAGAAGACCTTTTTTAAAATGTTCTCCAATGGTGGCTACTTCTTTTTCTGCCATTTCAATAATTTTCCCTTTTTCCGGAGGGACAATCAAATCTTCCATTCCCCAAGATAATCCGGAAAGAGTGGAATATTCAAATCCCAATTCTTTTATTTTGTCTAAGGTTTCTTCGACAATCCTGGAACTTTCAGATTCTTCTAAATTATTAGTTGAGGTTTTTTCAATCCTGTATTTCTCAATAGTTTCTCTGACAATTCTTTCCAGGTCTTTTACTTTTATTTCCGTGTTTTGGAAAGGAAAGTCTTTGGGCAGGGCTTGATTAAAGATTATTCTTCCCACTGATGTCTCAATAAAATCAGTTTTCTTCATTCTGCCCTCTACATTCTGCATTCTTACTTTTATTTTGGCTTTTAAATCAACTTCCCCGAATTCATAGACCAGAAGGGCTTCTTCTTCTGAACCAAAAATCTTTCCTTCTCCCTTTGCTCCATTTTGAATCTTGGTTAACCAATAACAACCAAAAGCAATATCCTGGTAAAGGGTGACAACAGGTGTGCCGGTAGCCGGTTTCAGTAAATTTATACTTGATAACATAATCTCTCGACTCTCAAGTTGGGCTTCTTCTGAAAGGGGTAAATGAACGGCCATCTGGTCTCCGTCAAAATCGGCATTAAAGGCTCTACAAACCATTGGATGAATTCTAATGGCGGTTCCTTCAATTAAAACCGGCTGGAAGGCTTGAATTCCTAACCTGTGTAAGGTGGGAGCTCGGTTGAGTAAAACCAATTTATCTTTCACCACTTCTTCCAAAATCGCCCAAACCTCGTCGGTTTCTTGTTCAATTAATCGAGAAGCTCCCCGGACATTAAAAGCCAATTCTTTATCCAAAATTCTCTTAATCACAAAGGGTTTAAATAATTCCAGAGCCATTCTCTTGGGAATTCCGCATTGATGGAATTTTAATTCCGGCCCCACCACAATTACCGACCTTCCCGAATAATCAACTCTTTTCCCCAAAAGATTTTGTCGAAAACGGCCTTGTTTCCCCTTGAGCATATCAGCTAAACTCTTTAAAAGTCTTTTCCCTCCGGTGGTTGCTTTAATCATTGTTCCTTTTTTCATTCCATTATCAATCATGGCATCAACCGCTTCCTGCAACATTCTTTTTTCGTTTCTGACAATAACCTCGGGGGCATTGATTTCCAAGAGATATTTTAATCGATTATTTCGATTGATGACCCTTCGATAAAGGTCATTTAAATCAGAAGAGGCATATCTTCCGCCGTCTAACTGAACCATTGGTCTCAAATCCGGCGGAAAAACTGGTAAATTGGTTAAAAACATCCATTCCGGCCTGAGACCGGCTTTTTCCATTCCTTGTAAAAGTTTTAATCTTCGTAAAATTTTTCGGCGATTAACCGGAGTGGTTTTTTCCAATTCTTTTCCTAATTTGTTAATTTCTTCTTTTAGATTAAACTTCTCAAAAATCTTTCGTAAGGTCTCGGCTCCGGTTCCGGCTTCAAAAACCTCTCCATATTTAAAAGAAAAATCGTGATACTCTAACTCAGACAAGATTCTTAAAGGTTTCAAACTCAATAATTCTTCTTTTGCTTTATCTCTGGCTTTTTTCAGTTCATCCAATCTAAGATTTAATTCTCTTTTACTTTTAATCCTTGGCTGTTCAGAAGATTCTTTTTTTAATTTTTTCTTTCTTTTAGAAAAAGAGTGGATTAAACTTTTATTTTTTGATTTGTATTCTTTTTCAATTTCCTCGAGGGCTTTTTTCTTTGCTTCTTCATTAACGCTGGTAATAATGTAACCAGCAAAATAAATTATTCTTTCTAACTGTTGCATCGGAGTATCTAAAACCATTCCTATTCTTGAAGGGACTCCTCTTAAAAACCAGATGTGGGAAACCGGAGTGGCTAATTTAATATGCCCCATTCTTTCTCTTCTGACCGAAGATTTAGTTACCTCGACTCCGCATCTGTCGCAAACTATTCCTTTATACCTGATCCTTTTATATTTTCCGCAATAGCATTCGTAATCTTTTTCCGGACCAAAAATTCTCTCGCAAAAGAGACCATCTTTTTCTGCTCTCTGAGTTCTATAATTTATGGTTTCTGGTTTAGTTACTTCGCCATGAGACCAATTTAAAATATCCTCAGGAGAGGCTAATTTTATTCTAATTGCTTCTAAATCTTCTACTTTCATATTAGATTTAAGATTTACGATTAAAGATTTAAGTTAACTTTAATCTTTCAACTTTCAACTTTAATCTTCTTTGGGTTTTTCTTTTACTTCCACGTTTAATCCCAAGGCTTTTAATTCATTAACCAACAAATTAAATGAAGCCGGGATATTTGGCTGTTTTATTTTTTCTCCTTTTAAAATGGCTTCATAAGTAGCTGCTCTTCCCGAAACATCGTCAGATTTTATGGTTAAAATCTCCTGCAAGGCATTGGCTGCTCCATATCCTTCCAGGGCCCAGACCTCCATCTCTCCAAAACGCTGTCCCCCAAACTGGGCTTTTCCACCAAGTGGCTGCTGGGTGATTAAAGAATAAGGACCAATTGAACGCATATGGATTTTATCTTCCACCATATGAATCAATTTCATCATATATATGTAACCTACCGTAATTTTTTTAGGAAAAGGAAGGCCGGTTCTTCCATCATAGAGAGTAACCTTTCCATCTTCAGGAAGACCAGCCTCTTTTAACTCTTTTCTGATATCTTCTTCAGTTGCCCCAGCTAAAGCCGGCGAAACAGCGATAAAACCTTGTTTTTTAGCCGCCCAGCTTAAATGGGTTTCCAAAACCTGACCAATATTCATTCGGGAAATTACACTCATTGGATTAATAACAATGTCAATTGGAGTACCATCTTCTAAAAACGGCATTTCTTCTTCGGGTAAAACCTTAGAAATTACTCCTTTATTCCCGTGACGGCCGGCTAATTTGTCTCCGGCCTGAATCTTTCGAATTGAGGCTACTTCCGCCTCAATTCTTTTTAAAACTCCTGGTTCTAATTTATGACCTAATTCTCTGGAAAAGACTTTTACGTTTATTACCCTACCCCATTTACCATGCTCCATTAAAAGAGAAGTATCTTTTACCTCTCTGGCTTTTTCTCCAAAAATGGCCCTCAGTAATCTTTCTTCAGCCGTTAAGTCTGTTTCGCCCTTGGGTGAGATTTTACCAACCAGAATATCATTAGGACCGGCCTCGGCCCCAATCCGAACAATTCCTTCTTCATCTAAATCTTTTAATTTTTCTTCGGAGACATTGGGAATGTCGTAAGTAGTAATTTCCGGTCCCAGTTTTGTTTCCCTCACATCGCAACTAAAATTCTCAATATGGATTGAGGTAAAAATATCATCTTTGACTAATCTTTCAGAAATAATAAGGGCGTCTTCAAAATTCCCTCCTCGCCAGGAAAGAAAAACAGCCAAAATATTTTTACCTAAGGCCAGCTTTCCCTGAGAGATTGCTCCGCCATCGGCCAAAATATCGCCTTTTTTAACTTTTTGGTCCTTTTTAACTATTGGTTTTTGATGAAAACAGGTATATTGGTTGGTTCTAATAAAATTTCTTAAATCGTACCTTTTAGGTTTCTGATTTTTGGTTTTTACGACTACATGATTAGCGTCCACTTCTGAAACTATACCATCGACATCGGAAATAACTTCCAGACCAGAATCCCTGGCCACTCTCTCTTCTACTCCGGTACAAACCAAAGGTGGCTCAGGCCCAATTAAGGGAACTGACTGGCGTTGCATATTAGAACCCATCAAAGCCCGATTAGCATCATCATTCTGTAAAAAGGGGATAAGACTGGTGGCAACAGAAATAGACTGTTCTGAAGAAACATCAATGAAATCAATTTTTTCTCTATCAGTTACTCCCGGTTCTCCTTTTATTCTTGCTTCAACTTTTTTTGATGTAATATTTCCTTTTTCATCAATTTTTACTCCGGTATGGGCGATATTGTATCTTTCTTCCTGATAAGCATTTAAATATTGAATTTCTGAGGTAACCCGACCATTTTTTACCTTAAAATAGGGGGTCTCAATAAAACCATAAGGATTGACTTTAGCAAAAGAAGCCAGATGGGAAACCAATCCGATATTCGGACCCTCGGGGGTTTGAATGGGGCAAATGCGGCCATAATGAGAAGGCTGAACATCCCTGACCTCAAATCCCGCTCTTTCCCTGGTCAAACCGCCGGGACCGGTAGCGGTTAATCTTCTTTTGTGCTCAACTTCAGCTATGGGATTTTCATTGTCCATAAATTGGGACATTTGAGAAGAGGTAAAGAATTCTTGAACCACTGCCATTACTGGTCGGGGGTTTATCAATTGAACCGGGGTTAGGGTGGAAATATCAAGAGTTGACATTCTGTCTTTGATAATTCTTTCCATTCTCATTAAGCCTACCCTTAATCTATTTTGCAAGAGTTCTGACATCGTTCTTACCCTTCGGTTTCCCAAATGGTCAATCTGGTCCGGTTTTCCTTCTGGATTATTATTTAAGCGGATAATTTCTCTCAAAACAGCAATCACATCTTCGGGTTTTAAAACCCTGTCATGTGTCGTAATCTCTTCTTCGGTTTTAGATTCCTGACCCTTAGTCTTTGATTTTAATTCCGGTAGTCTCTGCCACATTCTCCATCTGCCGACCCTAGATAAATCATATCTTTCGAAATTAAAAAACATATTTTCGATTAACTCCCGGGCTGTATCAGGAGTGACCAAATCACCCGGTCTTAATCTCTGATAAATTTCCACTAGGGCTTCGGCTTGATTATGGGTGGAATCTCTTTTCAGGGTTTCTTCAATGTATTTAATTTCCCCATTTCTATCAACATCCTGAAAAATTTCTTTTATAGCTTTATCATTGTCAATTCCAAAAGCCCTTAATAAAGTAGTGGCTGGAGCCTTTCTTTTCCTGTCAATTTTGACTCCAATTAAACCTGAGGTTTCTGTTTCAAATTCAAGCCAGGCTCCCCGATTGGGAACAAGTTTGGCTCCAAAATATTTTTTACCCAAAATTTGCTGAACAGTAAAAAAGGCTCCGGGAGAACGAATCAGTTGGGAAATTGCCACTCTTTCCACCCCATTAACAACAAAAGTCCCCCTTTCCGTCATTAAGGGAAAATCGGTTAAAAAGACCTCTTGTTCTTTTATCTCTTTTGTTTTGAGATTAACCAGTCTCACCCTTACCCTGAGAGCGGCCTCATAGGAATCGTTGTTCTGTTTTGCCTCAAGGTCGGTTTTGTATTTTGACTCGTCTAATTTGTAATCCAGAAACCAGAGTTCCAATTCCTTTTTGGTATAATCCCGGATGGGAGAGACTTCCTGTAAAAGTTCTTTTAGGTCTGATTTCCAAAACCTATCCCAGCTTTCTTTTTGAATAGCCAGTAAATAGGGAAGAGATAGAGAGATTTGGGATTTTCCAAAATTTTTTATCATATTTTAAAGACTATGAAAAAATGCGAAAATACGAAAAATGTTATTCGTAAATTCGTACGCTAATAGCACAAAAAACCCTAAATGGCTTTTATCTTAGGGTAGAATCTTTTATTAAATTTTTTTAAACAGGGAAAATCAATCTCAAAAAGTTTTTAAAATCAATTAAATTTTAGTCTTTTTATTTTAGAAAGTCAAGAAGGTCGGTTTTTTATATACATATATTATTTCCCATAAATAAAAAGGTTCGTCAAGCCGGTTGCTACTGTAGCTGCTCAGGTGCTTTTTCTTCAATTGGCGGCTAACTGGAAACTATCCCCTCAAGGGCTGGTTTTCTCCCTCTAAAATTATTAAGAATCTTTTTTTGACAAATCCTTATCGAGCTTAAGGATGGATAATTTATTCGATATAGCGACTTTTTTTAGTGGGTTTTAATACTTTGAATTATTCCTAAGCCGATATAGATAGTAATTAAACTGCTCCCGCCATAACTAATTAAGGGTAAGGGGATGCCTATTATGGGCAAAATCCCCAGGTTCATACCGATATTGATAAAAATTTGAGAGAAAATTAGAATAGCAAAGCCAGTAGCAAAAAGTCGGGAGAAATTACTAGTTGTTGTGAAAGCAATTTTTATTATCCGCCAGAAAAGAATAAAAAATAAAAGAAGAATGGTTCCGACTCCCACTAAACCAAATTCTTCTGATAGAGCAGCGAAGATAAAATCTGTCTGAGGTTCGGGTAAGAAACCATACTGGGTTTGGGAGCCCCTGCCAAAACCCTGGCCAAAAATTCCTCCCGAGCCGATGGCAATCTTTGCCTGATTCTGAGACCAGGCTCCTCCAAGTGGCTCAATCTGAGGCATAATGAAATTTAAAATTCTTTCTTTCTGATAATCTTTTAACAAAAATAGCCAGCACAAAACAAAAAATAAAATAAAAATTAAAAGTAAAATTAAAAAAAGACGAACCCTTATTCCAGAAACGAGCAACATTCCTAACCACAAAGCAATTAAAATTAATATTGAACCCATGTCTGGCTGAAAAAAAATTAAAACAGCCGGCAATAAAACGTACAACCCGGAAATAAGAATATGTCTTGTTCGATACATCTCAATATGGCGAGTTGAAAAATATTTGGCTAATAAAATTATTAAAATAATTTTGGTAAATTCTATCGGGTCAATTGAAACAGGACCTAATTTATACCAACCCTTTATTCCCCTGATTTCCGGAGCGAAAAAAAATAAACCTCCCAAACTCAGAAGACAAAAAAAATAGAAAAGTAAAATTAGATAAGGGTCGTCTCTTAAAACGCGCCAATCAAAAAAACTCAAAATAATCATTAGAAAAAAACCAATTCCCAAAAAAATAATCTGTTTTTTAAAATTTAAAAAATCTCCTCTGCCCAAAGAAGAACTATATATTAACAAAAGTCCAATCCCGGACAATAAAAAAACAATACCTAAAATTCCCCAATCTAATTTTTTAAAATGTATTAAAATTCCCTTCATTATTTAAGCTCGCAGAGGCCCGTCCTCTGTTTTTTAGTTTTTTAGTTTTCGAGAAAGAGTTCGGCAAATCCTTTTATTTCTCTTTTATATCTTACCCAATTCTCAACAAAATCTTTACAACCGTTTTTTTTATTTATTATCTTTAAAATAAATTTTTTCTCTGTCGCTGAAGGGAAATTCTTTTTACCGATATAATCTTGATAACTTGACCATTTATAATTCTCTAAAAATTTAATGACTTTTTGTGGATTTTTTATCCCTTTTTCTTTCCAATTCGGTTCTATAAGAGATATAGGATTGGTATGAATATAAACAAATACGGTTTTTAATTGTTCATCATTTTTAATATGAACCGCTAAAAATCTATTCTGAAACACATAACCTTTGCGGCTATATTTCTTATTAAAATGTCTTCCGTAGCCGGTGCCAACTTTGCTCATAAATTTGGTTATTCCTCCTTCCTTAATTTGTCTTACTAACAAATGGATATGGTTTGGCATAAAACAAAAGGCAAAAATATCTACCAATTTATCCCGTTCATCAGTAACAGAGGACGGGCCTCTGCGAGTTTCTTTTTGTAGTTTTTTTATCTTAAGTCGGGCCTCCCGTCGTGCCCTAATAGTGATTGGTTTTGTAGTGTTAAATTCATAAATAGAGAAAATTCCCCGATAATAATCGTCTATATCTTTAAAAATTAAATTATCATCAATCCCCCTTAAGACAATATGATAAATCTCTCCATTGATAAATTGTTCTTTTCTATACGGCATAACTTTACAGAGGACGGGCCTCTGCGAACTCTGAGCTCACAGAGGACGGACCTCTGTTGGCTTATTTGAGAAGGTTGAGGAAGGCTTTTTCGGTGAGTGTTTTTATGCCAAGTTTTTTGGCAATCTCTAGTTTAGAACCTGGTTCTTTGCCGGCAACAACAAAACTTGTCTTTTTTGAAACTGATTTGGAAACATCTCCTCCCAAAAGACGGATTTTTTCTTTCGTTTCTTCTCTGGTCATTTTCTCCAAACTCCCGGTTAAAACAAAAATTAGTCCTTTTAACCCCGCACCAGAACCTTCGGTTCGGTACGGGGCATGCTTTAAACTTTGTATTTCCACCCCAACTTTTTTTAATTTTTCTAAAAAAACTAAATTTCTTTTTTCTTGAAACCAATCATAAATTGAACGGGCAACCACTGGCCCGATATCCATTATTTTTTGGAGTTCTTCTAAAGAAGTTTTTTTTAATTTTTCCAGAGAATCTAAATATTCTGCCAGATTCTGAGCAGTTTCTTCACCAACATTTCTAATACCTAAAGCGAAAATGAATCTTGGAAAAGTAATTTTCTTTTTTGATTGAATTGCTGAGATTAGATTCTGGGCTGATTTTTCAGCAAATCTTCCTAAGGGTAAGATATCACCTTCTTTTAATAAAAATAGGTCGCTGGGGTCAAGAACTAAACCAGCGTCAATTAATCTATCAATAATTTTGGGGCCAAGGCCGACAATATCAAAAGCGCCCCCGGAAACGAAATGAGAAAAATATTCTCTTTGGCGGGCAAAACATCTGGGATTGGGACATCGCCAGATCACCTCTCCAGCCGGTTTTATCAATTTTGTGCCGCAGGCCGGACATTTCTTTGGGAGACGAAATTCTTTTTCTTTGCCAGTCCTTAATTCTGGCAAAACCTTGACAATATCAGGAATCACATCCCCCGCCCTACCAACAACAACGGTGTCGCCAATTTTCACTCCCAATCTTTTTATTTCATCTTCGTTATGTAAAGTGGCCCGGGAAATTGTTACCCCTCCCACCTCAACCGGTTTTAAGTAAGCCACCGGCGTTATCGCTCCGGTTCTGCCAACCTGAACTGAAATTGCCTCCACAATTGTGGTTGCCTGTTTTAAGGGGAATTTATAAGCAATAGCACCTCTTGGCGCTTTCCCGACCACTCCTAATTTTTCAAAAATTTTATTTGAATTAACCTGAACAACTATACCATCAATTTCGTAATGTAATTTTTCTCTCAATTTTTGAGCCTCTTTGTGAAATTCAAAAACTTCTTTTAAATTTCGGCAGTATTTTGAGTATTTATCGTTGGTTTTAAAACCTAAGGCTTTTAAAATTTTATGTTTTTCTTCGTGGGTTTTCTGACCAAAATAGGAAATTAATTCATAGCAGTTGGAGTCCAGATGTCTTTGAGCAATCACCCTTGGGTCTAATTGTCTGATTGAACCGGCTGCCAGATTTCTTGGATTGGCAAAGGGAGAAAGCCCTTTTTTTATTTGTTCTTTGTTTATTTTTTTAAATTCTTTTTTTGTAATTATTACCTCTCCCCGCACAACAACTTCTTTTAATCCTTTTTTATCTATGTTTTTAACTATTTCTTTTAAGTTTTCTTTTTTAAAATCTATCACCACTTCTTCTGCTTCCCTTAATTTCAGAGGAATGGCTTCAATTGTTTTTAGGTTTTGAGTAACGTCTTCACCAATTTGACCATCGCCTCTGGTTGCTCCAGTTTTTAAAATTCCATTTTCGTAAATTAACTCAATAGCCAGACCGTCTAATTTTGGCTCACAATAATAGTCAATTTTGGAAACTTCAGGGGCCCCACCTTTGGCGGGGACTCCGACCCTCCCACCGCCCTCCTGAGAGGCACCTCGGACGGTGGGTGGGTAGTAGTCTTTTGTTAAAATTTTTGAAATTCTTTCCAGCCAATCTTTCATGTCTTTCTCAGAAAAAGCATCATTAAAAGAAAGCATCGGTCTGGGATGTTTTACTTTTTGAAATTTCTCCAGAGGTTTTCCCCCTATTCTCTGAGTAGGAGAATCAGAAGTAATAAAGTCGGGAAATCTCTGCTCCAAATCAAAAAGCTCTTTTTTTAAAGAATCAAGAGCGGCTTCGGAAATCTCCTGGCGGTCAAGCACGTGATATAAATAACGGTGGTGGTTGATTAATTTTTTGAGTTTTTCAATTCTTTGCTTAGCCTCTTTTTTCGTCATAATTTAATAAAATAGCGATTATCTCCCGACTTCAATTGCCCTTCTGGTTTTTTGATATAAACCGACAGATTTTAGACAATAATAAGGGGTTGAACACTCAGGGCCGGGAGGTATAAATTGGACATCATAACTTGCTCCATTTTCTAAATTTCCCAGAGGAACACTTTGCCCCTCATACAATCCTCTTTCTATTCCGGTATCAGCAGCAAAAAAAGCTATTACTGAATTTCCAATCTCTCTGGCCATTCTTAGTTGACTCACTAAAATTGTGCTTGTGCTTAGGGCAATGGCTAAAACCAAAACTAAAATCATTATAGCTAAATACATTGATACTCCTTTATTAGAAATTAGAAATTTAACGTAAAACATCGAGGTTTCTTTGAGAAATAGTAGTTTGAATTTTTATTTCCGGCGGTCTTTCCTGATTTCCCCCCAAAATATCTAAAAAAATGGTTACCTTGGGCTGAAGGTCATCGCTTTGGGAATGACCGGAAAGAGAAAATAAAAGAGAATTAAGTTGAAAATTACCGGAAATTAAAAGTGAAGAGCTCTGGAAATTTGAAGCCTTGTTATCCGAAGACTTTCTCTCTTTTAATTGATTTCCTTCCAGGAAAAATTCCTGGCATTGGTCTTCATAGTTTATAAATCTTATCCTGTTTTTTTCTGCATTTGTCTCATAGTTATAGTATTGACCGGCGGTAGTCAGGCATTCGCCAGTTAAATCTTTTTTTGCCATCCTTAGGGCTCGGCTCATATGTTCCAAAGCATAACCGGTCTGGTCTAAAATTTGTTGGATTGTTAAAATTTCTCTTTGGCTTCGAATAGCTGAAATAAAAATTCCCATGGTTGCTCCTATAACAAGTAAAAAAATAGTAATGGCTGTTAACATCTCTATTAGGGTAAACCCCGTTAGAAATTTGTTCTCTTGGTGCTTTTTCCTCGTTCCTGTAATCTCTAACGGGGTAAATGATTTTGAAAATTTTTCTTTCGTCATAATAAATTATCTCCAGTTATATAAATTTTCCTGGACAGTCATCTGATAACTCTTTCCCCTGTCCTCCCACTGGGTTTGAATTGAAACCTTTAAAATATAATCTTCTTCAGGAGTGATGGTGATTTTTCTTTTAAATTTTGTTTCGGTTCCGGAATCGTAATTGTAAAATCCGCCATTAATCTTTAGGTTTCTTTCGGTCGATGTTGTCAAACCATTATCATTATAGTCAGCTTCCCAGTCTCCGGCTGCCAAACCATCATTCCAGGGAGTAGTGGTGGCGGTTCTCTGTTCCAGCCAATTTCCATCCCTGATATTCCTGACTATTTCTATTCCTTCTTGACCTAAATAGGCGACAATTAGTCTTGAAGAAGAATTGGTTGTCAAATTAATGGTTTGAGTAATTAAAGAAAGGGGTCCCGTTAATCCTACTAAAACTACAAAAATGACAATAATTATTTCCAGAAGAGTAAACCCACGCACATAATCTTTAGTTATGTGCGGGGTAAATTCTTTTTTAGTTGATGAAAAATTTATTTTAAACATTTTAGTCAATATCAATAAGACCGACGGAATTTACGGTAATAATTTTGGTTTTGCTTTCGTCTCCCTCCTGAGCCAAGGTGATGGTTATTAATGAATAGGGAGTTCCTCCTCCCGATTCGAAAATCTTAATTGTCGGGTCAGGAGGTTTGAAGTTAATGCTGATTTTATCAAATGTAGAGCCGTCAACTCTCACTTCTTTTATTTTCACCTCTTTTTCCAAATAAATTCCATCGCTTTTTTTATAAATGGTTTCTATTTCTTCACCGGAAGTATATTTTTCATTTCCGTTAAGGTCAGCATAAATATATATATTGTAATTGGTTAGACCGGCTTCGGTATATTTTTCAAAAACAACTCCATATCCGCCTGGAGGAATTTGACCAGAAAGCAGTTCTTTTGAAGACATGGCCATCTCCTGGGTTCTTCTGATATCCTGGGCTAATTTATGAGTAGCCCCTAAAAGAGCAAATTCTCTTTCTCCTCCTCGATAATTAAGAAAAACCATAGCTGACAAAAGAACAATAATACCGCAAACAACAAGTAATTCAATAAGGGTAAACCCCCACACATAATCTTTAGTTATGTGCGGGGTAAACCCCGCACCACTTTTTAATTTAGTAGATAAAACTCCCATTTTTTTATAAAAAGAGATTTAAATACCAATTAATTATTTCTTGTCCCCAGAAAAAACCAATAATCGTTCCTGTTACTAAAAAGGGGCCGAAAGGAATTTCTGATTTTAGAGTTTTTTTACCGGAGATTATTAGTTCTATTCCAATTATAGCACCGAGAATAAAAGATAAGAATATCGCTACCAAAATGTTCGGAAAACCCAGAAAAAGACCCATAAAAAAAGTTAATTTTATATCGCCTATTCCCATCCATTTACCACGAGAGATTAAAACTATTGCTAAGAAAAAAACGGCAGCGCCAAAAGCACTTAAAATTGAATAATTAAAAATTGAAAATTGTTTAGAAATTAAGAATTGGGAATTAAAAATTAAAGCTATAATAATGGCGGGGTAAATTACTTTGTCGGGAATGATATAATGTCTGAGGTCAAAAACAAAAATTACGATTAAAAAACAAAAGATTATCCAATAATAAATTAAGTTTAAGAAATTAAAAACTAGAAACCCTTCTGTAGTGAGCTCAGGGCCGAACTGTTGGAAATTAAAAATTAATAAAAATAATCCTCCTGTTGCCAACTCAACTAAAGGATATTGTAAAGATATTGGTTTTTTGCAATATCGGCATTTTCCTTTTAAAATTAAAAAACTAAAAACAGGAATTAAATCCTGCCAGTTTAAAAGGTGTTTACATTGAGGACAATAAGACCTGCCCTTCAAAAAACTCTCTCTTTTTTCTTGTCCGCCTAAGTTTTTCTCTGAAAAATTTTGGAGGGCCAAGCGATAAATAACGCAATTTAAAAAACTGCCAACAATTAGCCCAAAAATAAAAATTATTGGATAGAAAAATAGATTCATCTATTCATTATATCTTATTTAAAAATAAACCAAAACCCGTTCTCTTTAGCGGGTTTTTGGTTTTTAAATGGTGAATTCTTAATTATTACTCGCAGACTTTTGTTCCCTGACCGACATCACAAACCGGAGCTGAATCATACTGTTTGGACCTCAGGGCGCTGTCTACGCACCACCATTTGGTAGAATTTAATTGAACCTCAACGCAATAACTGGAACCAGCCGGAGCGGCTGTTTGTATCTGGCAGTTAAAGTTAGTTCCGCTCTGCGTAGTAATATCGGATTGAAGGGTAGTAACATCAGTAGAACTGCAAAGATTGGTGTAACTGCCAGTATTCCTCAAAAAAATCTCAGCTGAAGAACGAATCTGGCCCATATCAGCTATGATTCTGGCATCTTTTGTCCTGTTTCTGGCTCCGCTCAAGAAAACCAAAACAATAGCTGCCAGTAAAGCAATAATGGAAATAACTACTAAAAGTTCAATTAAGGTAAAACTTTTAGATTTTTTAATCCAAAATAGGGCCATCTTGTTTGGTTAATTTAATTTCTTTTAAATCAAAAAGTATTACTCACACTTACAAGTAGCACCGGCACAAGGAGCACAAGAAGTATCGCCATCATACTGTTTTGACCTCAAGGCACTATCTACACACCACCATTTGGTTGAATTTAATTTGGCTTCAACACAATAACTATTGCCTACTCCTGTCCCTGTTTGCACATTACAAGAAGTGGCGGTACCTCCCTGGTCCCCAATATCAAGCAGGAGAGTGACGGTATCGGTGGCACTGGCGGCGCAAAAGTTAGTATAGCTTCCGGTATTCCCATAAAAAATCTCAGCCGAAGAACGGAGTTGTGCCATATCGGCTATAATTCTGGCATCTCTGGCTCGGTTTTTGGCTCCACCCAAGGAAACTAAAACAATGGCCGCCAAAATTCCGATAATGGCAATGACTACCAATAATTCAATTAAGGTAAAACCTGATTGTTTTCTCATAAAAATTTTAAATTTATTTAATTTTAATTAATTCTAAACATTTCGACCTTTATTTTTTTCTTAATACTTTATTTTAGCACAAAAAAGAAGAGTCAAGTTGTGGATAAATCTATCCCCTTAATAGAAGGTGAATCTTTGATAAAGAGGTAAAAGAATGCTGGCAGTCAATCCGGCCACCATCAAAGCTAAAATAACAATCATGACCGGTTCTAAAAGCCGGATAAAATTATCCAAGGCTCTTTCAATATCTTTTTGGTAGAAATCAACGATATTTAAAAAGACTGAATCTAAACTGCCAGTTTTTTCTCCAACCACTGTCATTTGAACAAAAAAGGGTGGGATGTTTTTGGGATGATTTTCAAAAATAGCGCTCATTTGTTCACCCTTTTTAACCCTATCAGTGGTTTCTAAAATAATAGATTTGAAAACCTCGTTACCTACCACCTCGCCGGTAATTTCCAAAGCCTGGGTAATTGGCAAACCTCCGGAAATGAGAGTGGAGAGATTGGTAGCCAGGCGGGTAAGATAAAGTTTTCTCAAAAAAGTCTTGAGTATGGGTATTTTTAATATCATTTTATCAAAAAATTTTTTCCCTTCTTTGGTTTTAAAATAGTAGTAAAGAAAAAATATTATGAAAAGCAAAAGTAAAATTAAAATCCAACCCTTGCTTCTTAAAAAATTAGAAGTCCCAATAACTATTTTAGTAATGGTTGGAATTTTTCCACCTGATTCGGTAAAAAGCTGACTCAAGGGGGGAATAACTAAATAAATTATGACGGTGAAGATTAATATAAAGACTACAAAAATAAAAATCGGGTAAATCATTGCTCCCCTTATTTTTCCCAAAAAATAATATTCCCTTTCTAAATAATCAGCTAAGTATGAGAAAATCTCAGATAACTTTCCTGAAACCTCACCGGATTTAACCATATTGATATAAAATGGTGAAAAAATTTCAGGATAATTACTAAAGGTTTTGGAAAGGGAACTTCCTCCTTCTACCTTTTCTGATATGTTTAAAATTTTTTCTTTCAGACCCAAGTTTGTGGTTTGTTTAGCCAGGGTCTGTAATGCCTCCACCAGAGGAACCTCTGATTTAAACATAGTGGCCAATTGACGAGAAAAGGCCACGATTTCCCTTTTTGAAATCCTTTCAAAAAACTTTATTCTCCGAGCATAAAAAGGAGGGGTTACCACTTCTAAAACCGTAACATAAAGATTATATGACCTTAAAAGATTAATCGCTGCCTCCCGGGAAGAAGCTTCAATTACTCCTGATTGAATTTTTCCCGTTTTAGTTCGGGCCTGATAATTAAATTTCATAAGGTTTTTATCTTAAAAGAGTTCTTAATTCTACCGGATTAAGAGAATAAACAAGGGCGCTATCTAAAGAAATTTCTTTGGCTTTTACTAAATTGGCTAAATATTGATTCAAAGAAATCATTCCCAATTCAGCCGAGGTTTCAATGGCCAGAGGCAACTCGTGAATTTTATTTTCCCGAATCAAATTAGAAACGGCCGGATTGGTAATCATTATCTCGCAGGCCGGTATTAATCCTCCTTTAATCCGGGGGATCAGTCTTTGGGAGATGACTCCCAAAAGCGAACCGGATAGCTGAGCCCTGACCTGACTTTGCTGTTCGGACGGAAAAGAATCAACCACCCGATGAATGGTTTGGGCAGCTGAATTAGTGTGGAGAGTAGAAAAAACCAGATGGCCGGTTTCAGCGGCGCTCAAAGCAATGGCTATACTCTCAGGGTCTCTCATCTCCCCCACCATAATCACATCGGGGTCCTGGCGAAAAGTTGAACGAAGAGCCCTAGCAAAAGAAAGGGTGTCCTGATAAACCTCTCTCTGGTCGATAATCGCTTTATCATCTTTAAAAATATATTCAATAGGGTCTTCGATAGTTATGATATGAACCGGCCGACTATGATTTATCTCATCAATCAGGGCAGCTAGGGTTGTTGATTTTCCCTGGCTGGAGGGACCGGTAACCAAAACAAAGCCCTGGCTCGACTGGCAAAATTGATGTAAAATTGGGGGAAGATTTAATTCTTCAATGGTGGGAATTCTGGCAGGAATAAGCCTCAGGGCACAAGAAATATTTCCTTTCTGGAAAAAGACATTTATCCTAAATCTGGCTTTGTTTTCAAAATTATATGAAAAATCAATTTCTTTGACACTCAAAACCCTTATTTTTTGCTCTTCGGTCATTAAAGCAAAAGTCAGACCCTGGCTATCGGTACTATCCAGTTCTTTCATTTTCACCAGGGGGACAAGTCTATCAGATAATCTCAAAATGGGTGGGTGACCAACCGAGATATGTAAATCTGAAGCTTTTTCTTTTATGGTTAATTCGAGGAGTTCTTTAATTTTTTCATTGTAATCCATATTGTTTGTCATATTTTTAGAAATTAAATGATTAATAATTAATTACTATTTAGTGTTTTTTTAATTTCTTCTACTACCTCGCTGGGCGTATAATGGGCTTTAATCAGATATTTAATTGCTCCAAGTCCAATTCCTTTTTCCACATCTGTTTTTTCGCCAAGATTAGAAAGAATAATAACCTTCAAATTTTTTAAGGTATCATCTTTTCTAATTTCTCTCAGAATTTCCCAGCCATCAATCTGGGGCAAAACAATATCTAAAATCAAAAGGTCAGGTTTTAATTCTTTTATTTTCAAAAACGCCTCTTCGCCATTATTAACTACTTCTACATCAAAACCAACCTCTTTTAGTTTAGTGGTATAAATATCAATTAAGAAAGGGTCATCCTCAACCAATAAAATTTGCTTCATATATCGAGCTTCCGCAAGCGGAAGCAAAGATGAAGAAGAAGGAAAAACCTTCTTCGACTTATTTTTCTTCGGCTACTCTTAAAACTTCTTCGATAGTTGTTAATCCCTCCAAAATCTTAAATATTCCGTCCTGTTTCATGGGCATCATTCCCTGTCTTTTTGCTTCCTCTTCTATTTTGGTCTCCGAGGGTTCCTTCAAAATTATTTCGGATAACTGGTCAGTCATTTCTAAAACTTCAAAAACCCCTGTTCGACCAGAATAGCCCGAACCATTACATTTTTTACAACCCACTGTTTCATAAATATATAAGGGTTTAGGAGTCTCGATATTTTCTTTTGTAATCTGAGATAAAATTTCAATTTCTTTTAGAATCATTTCTCTGACTTCTTTTTTTGCTCTTATTTTTTTCCGGCAACTCCCACAGAGTTTTCTCACCAATCTCTGGGCAATAACAAGATTTAAGGTTGGAGGGATTAAAAAGGGTTTTATCCCCATATCAATTAATCGGGGAATTACTCCCAAGGTATTTGAAGTATGAAGAGTCGATAAAAGCAAGTGGCCGGTCAAGGCAGCATGGATGGCTAAAGAAGCTGTTTCTTCATCGCGAATTTCTCCAACCATCAAAATGTCAGGGTCCTGTCTTAACATAAATCTGAGACCGGTGGCGAAATCATAACCAATTTCCGGTTTAATCTGAGACTGATTAATTCCCTCAATATAATATTCTATCGGGTCTTCCAGGGTCATAATATTTACTCCTTCTTTATTTAAAATTCTTAAAATGGCGTAGAGGGTGGTGGTTTTTCCCGAACTGGTAGGGCCGGAAACTAAAATCATTCCATAGGGTTTTTTGAAAGCCCTTTCAATTTTTTTAAAATTTCTGGCTGAAATCCCCAGTTCTTTTATGCCCACCAAAGCCTGTTCAGGATCAAGAATTCTCATCGCCACCTTTTCCCCCAACATGGTAGGAAAGGTTGAAACCCTGAAATCAATGTTTCTTCCCCCGACTTTAGTTGAAAATCTGCCATCCTGGGGAATACGAGTTTCGTCTATTTTTAAATTGGAAAGAATCTTAATTCTCGAAATTACGGCTGGCAGTATCCTTAAGGGCAAAAAGATGCTGGAATGCAAAATCCCGTCCAATCTGAATCGAACTCTTATTTTTTCTTTGGTTGGTTCAATATGTATATCGGAGGCATTCCCCTCAACAGCGTGACGTAATAAAACTGCTACTACTTTTGAGATGGGAGCCTCTTCAGCCATTCTTTCAAATTCAGTTGCCAGTATTAATTTCTCTTCAACTCTTTCCTCCTCCAGTTCGGTTTCTAATTCTTCCAAGGCCCTGGTCACTTCTCCTCTTAGGGACCGGTATCTTTTTAAAAGATTTTTAAAGGTGGTTAGGGTAATTAAAAAAACCCGGTAAGAAAGTTTTTGCCGCCGGGCTAAAAATTCCAAGGCCTCTCTGGCTTTTACATCTTCCGGATAGACCATTCCTACTTCCAAAATGTTGTCTTTTTGGGCCAGGGGAATCATTTGATAATATTTAGCCGAGTCTTCGGGAATTAACTCCAAAACCTTTAAGGTGACGTCTTCAGGAAAAACTTGTTTTACCGGTATTTTTAAATTTTCACTTTTTAGACCAAAAAGAAAATCTTCTGAAACTATTTTTCTTTCTAAAATTACTTCTTCTTCTTTTTTGCCAGAAGTTTTAATTTCATATTCCAGAGAGGTTGCTTTTTCTTTCTCTAATAATCCTTTTTTAACCAGATGTTGAATTAAAGTCATAGAAAAAGGTTTAAGATTAAAGCCAACTGCGTCTTGCAACTCACAATTTAAATCTTACAACTTACAACTTACAACTTACAACTTACAACTTACAACTTAAATCTAATATGGGAGGAAGGGAGTTTTCCTTCCTAAAGTTTCCTTAAAGGGTTTAATTTCTTCGAAAATCTGAAGTTCCTTTAAAAGCGGGTTTTCCAAAACAGTGAAATCTATCACTATTTTTTTTCCCACTGGAATCTCTTTTTTTACCAAAGGGGGTTTTTGTTTTTTAAAATAAAACTGCCACAAAACGAAAATGGTGGTCAGGGTTACTAATATAAAAACCACAATAAATAATCTCTGTCTTTTTTTCTCAGTAATATATGGTATAGCCATAATTCAAATACTTAATATGAAAAGGTTTTTATTTTTAAATTGAAAGAAAACATTTCTTCTTTTGTTGGCGAAGAAAAAGAAACGGATTCCGCCTCAATTAATCTGGCGCTTTTTTGAATAACAGAAAGGAAGTTTTTAAAAGCTGGGTAATTACCGTAAAGAACCAAACTCAGAGAAATTCCTTTAACCCTTGCGCCTTCTTCTATTGGAGATATCTTATCTAAAGTAATATTTTCTAAAATCAGGCCACTTTGAGAACTTGTTTTTCCCAAATAATAAAACAGGTTGGGGATTGAAGGTTCTGGCGGAAGAGCAGTATTAATTTTAGCCAGTTGTGCTTCGTATTCCTTCAATTTATCAGAAAGTTTAGATAGTTGGGAAAAATAATCTTCTTTAGTTTGGAGTTCCAGCTTTTTTTCCTGAACATTTAGTCTTAAATTAATAAATTTCTGGTATTTCGGTTGCCAGAGAAATATTATTCCCAAAACCAACAAAAATAAAAGAAATAAAATTAAAGGGGTTTTTGGCATTATTTAAAAATTTCCGGGTCAAAAGTAAGTCGGAGGTCAAAACTAATTTTACCCTCCTTACTTATTGAAACCTTGGGTAAATTTATATCTCTTATAATTTCCTCTTTTTCAAAAATAAGAATTTGTTGAGCAAGGGTTTCGAAACTATCGGTCTGACCAGAGAGATTGACCACTTCCTGTTCTGAAATTAAATCAAATCTATTAAACCAAACCTTGGGATGACTGACTTTCTCAAAAAAATCAAAAATGTTTACTGGAAATTGATGGCTGGAAATTAAAGGTCCAATATCGCCTATTTTTTCCTGATAACCGGTAAGTTCCTCTTCTAATGCCTTTTCCGCCGGAGTTCGGGTTAGATTTTTTTCTAATTCAGAAAGTTCTTGAGCTAATTTCTGTTGGGATTTATTTAAGATAAAATAACTCACGAAGAAACCTAAAAATATTATCAAAAGAAGATACAAAATAATATTAGCCCAAAATACCTTTTTAACTTTTCGTTTTGGTATAATTTCTATTGCCATGTATTTTTAGTTTTTACCCCGTTAGAAATTTTGAAGTTCAAGAATAAAACTTAATAGTGAAAAATTCCTTTGAATTTTGTGGAATTTCTAACGGGGTTTATTCTAGTCCTTTTAGGGCCAGACCAATAGCAATAGCATAGGTTGGTCCTATTTCTTTTAAAACTTCATCTAAAATCGGTGGGGAAGAAATACCAAAAAAGGGATTGGCAATTTCTATTTCTTTTTGAAACTCTTCGGCAAAATATTCTTTTAAACCGGGGAGTAAGGCGGAACTGCCAGCCAAAACAATCTTTTCTATTTCTTTGCCTTCCTGGCGATAAAAAATTTGGAAAATTTTCCTTATTTCGTTAAAAATTGAATCAATTAAAGGAAGTAAAATTTCCCTGACATTTAGCTCAAACTTATTCATCTTAACCAATCCGTAATTGTTTTTCAATTTCTCAGCCTCTTCGTAACTAATTGATAGTGATCTGCTTAAGATTTCAGTCAGTTCATTTCCGGAAATATTAAAACTATGGCTTATTTTTAAAATTTTCTTTTCCAAGACATTAACGGTAGTAGACCTGGCTCCAATATCAATTAGTCCGACCACCCCCTTTTCGTTTCTGACCGAAGATCTGGCTAAGGCAAAGACCTCGGCTTCCAGGGCCTGAAGTTTAAGATTGGAAAACTGGGCAATCTCCTGATATTGATTAATCACTTCATTGGGAATAGCTGCAACCAGAATTTTCAGAGGACTTTTTAATTTCGCCGAAACCTCACCCTCAATTACTGTCCAGTCGAGAGTTATCTCGGAAAGAGGAAGAGGAATATAACTTCTCGCTTCGTATCTTACGGCCTGAGGGAGTTCCTTGGGGCTCATCGGCGGTAACTCAAAATTGGTAAAAAAAGTTGAGAAATCGGGAATGGAAAAATTAACTTCTCTGGTCTTAATCCCAGCTTCCTTTACGATAGTTTCAATGCTCTTGGCTATTTCTCGGTTAGAAAATAAAAGCGAATCTTTTTCAATTGTTCTAAAAGGAGTTTCTTTAGCTGAAACAGTCTTCATCTCTCCATAATTCTCCAATTTCCTCGTCTGACCTTTTCGGCTGAGTTCAACCGCTCTGATACTGGCAGTCCCAATGTCTATGCCCAGAAAACTTTTAGGAAAAGTTTTAACCCTAAAGGGAAACCATTTCATTACCTATATTATACTACATTTTAGAGAAAATAAACTATTGTGGAAAAATCAGGAAATCCTGCTAAAATATCTAAAACCATTCTTTTTGCTTAAAATGTCAAAAATTTTAATCTCCCTGAAAAATTTTTTATTAGACCTTCTTTTCCCGGCCCTCTGTATTAATTGTCAAAAGGAGAGAAGTTATCTCTGCCCGGATTGTTTTTCCTTAATTGAATTGGCACCCCATCAATACTGCCCTTTCTGTAATTTTCCCAGAATTGTTCCCGATGGTAAAACTTGTTTAACTTGCCGGAAACAAGGTAAAAAACTGACCGGCCTTTTTTCGGCTGTACCCTATACAAATTTCTTAGTAAAAAAGCTAATTTCTCAATTTAAATACCAACCCTATGTCAAAGACCTGGCAAAAACCTTAACTTCTTTAATAATACACCATTTCCAGTTGTTAGACAAAAAGCCTGAGTTCCTCCAGGATAACTTTTGGGCTAATCCTCAATCAGATTTTATATTGGTTCCCGTCCCCTTACATAAAAAGAAGTTAAAACAGAGGGGATTTAATCAGGCCCAAGAAATTGCCAAAGAACTTTCCAATTTTTCAAAAATTTCTCTGTTTAATGATGTTTTATTGAAAATAAAAGAAACCTTGCCCCAGGTCGAACTTTCCGGAAAAGAAAGAGAAGAAAATATAAAAGGAGTTTTTGTAATTCAGAATCCGGAAAAAGTGAAAGATAAAAAAATTCTTTTGGTTGACGATGTTTTCACCACCGGCTCAACTATGGAAGAGTGCGCCAGGGTTTTGAAGATGGCTGACGCCAGAGAAATCTGGGGAATAGTGGTGGCAAGAGGGTGATAAATAGAATATAGAATTTAGAATTTAGGGATTTAAAAACCCGAGTTAAGCTCGGGTTTTTTGTGGCGGTGTGTATTTGAAAATATCCGAACCGATTTTAGAGAAAATTCGGAAGACCTCTTGCTCACGCCATGGGCTTGGAAGTCAGCAGTGGCTTTCAATGGTTCCCAGTCTCTATTGTTTAAATAACGCTGAAATAACTGTCTGAAATGTCTATTAAAGCGTCTGCTCTATCTGTTGCCTCTCTTATCTTAATTTTGTATTTGGAAGGAGTGGTCGAAAAACCCGATGGTAGATATAGTGGAGCTCCATAAGGGGCCCAATAATAGTATCCTTGGCTTGTAGAAGCTCCTGCTTTAATTAATTTCCAATCATTGATTTGGTTTCCGTCCGCATCAAATCCACCAAGAAGAATATCTACTTGGCTGTATACATTACCAGTGTAACTCCAAGAAATTTGGTAACTTTGGTTTCCATTAAGTTGTTCCCCTCCGTTTGGCGAAAGGACGGTGATGGAAGGTTGGCCCACTTTTACCATATAAGTAGCGGATGCAGCGCCTCCCTTGTTGTCACTGACCGTAACCGTGATAGTGTAAATACCCGAGGCGGTCCAAACGTGATAAACCGAATAGCCGTAACCCGAACCAAAATTTTTGCTGTCTTTGGTGCCATCGCCCCAATCAAAGGTATAGGTGATATCATTACCATCAGGATCAGTGGAAACGGCGGCATAAAGATTACTGGAATTTACCATAACACTTGTCGGGCCACTAACTGTTGGGGTAGAAGGTGGATTATTTACAGATTGGCTTACTTTTACCACATAAGTGTTCGACGCTGTCCCGCCTTTATTATCATCAGCAGTTACTTTAATTGTATAAATTCCAGAAATTGACCAACTGTGATATACGGAATATAAATAACCCGAACCAAAATTTTTGCTGTCTTTGGTGCCATCGCCCCAATCAAAGGTATAGGTGATATCATTACCATCAGGATCAGTGGAAACAGCCGAAAAGAGATTGTTAGCATTAATAACAACGCTTGTGGGACCGTAAATAGTCGGACTAGAAGGCGAAGAATTAATAGGTTGGGTTACCGAAACAATGCTGAAATAATTATCGCTTTCATCTCGTATCTCTGTAGTTGGTACCGGGGTTTCTATCGTTCTGATAATAATTTTGTAATAGTAGCGTGGAACAACTATACCAAAATAATCGTCAAGAGTTTGTTGAGAAGGAATCCATGAATAAGCTCTTTGGCTAGCCGAAACAGTGCCTGCTATTAAATACTGAGTACCGAATGGACTATAATTTTTGTCGTAAGTTTTTAATAAAATATCTACTTTATTATTTTCTAATCCTGTTTGACTCCATTTAATTTGATAAGGTGTCCCAAAGGTTAAATTTTCTCCTCCATTTGGCGAAATGACTTTAATATATGCAGTCGGTGTAGTTGGAGGCGAAATAGGTGTTGTTGGTGTTGGAATAGGAGTTGGTGTTATCGGTGTCAGGGGTGGCGTTACGATAGCACAACCATAAAGCAGATTTAATTTTGTTCTAGTAGCTTTACCAACAAAACCAGTTCCGTATTTTAAACCCAGAGGGGTTAAAATTTTTTCTTTATATTTTTCCTGGAAGCCGACTACAGCTGAAGCAGTTTTTTCATCGAAGTCTCCACTAACTTCCGTTAAGAAACCTTCTTTTTCTAAGGCAGTTTGTAAAGCTGTTATTTCTAAGCCAGAATTACCTATTCTTAAATTAGAATTAAAATCGTGGCACCAACTTACAGGAGTACCTTGGGTTTCCACTAATTGCTTTCGAAGTTGAGCAATTTGTTGCAGGAGTTGTTGAATTAAAGCTTGAATTTCAGCAACCGTCGTTGCCCCAGCAGTCGGCGTGCTGAAATTAAATAAAAAACTGGAAATAACTAAAAAGGAGATAACGAAAATGATTTTTCTGTAACTCATATTATTTTCTATTAAAAACTCCAATGTTTTTAATAGAGTGTTAATCAATTTATAATTTGACCCTTCTATTTTTATTATACTTCCTTAAAAATAAAAAGCAACCCCTTTTTGGGAAAAGAAAGATCGGTGTGGCGGCTTCGCCGCAATCTTTAACAATTTCAAGTTTCCTTTGTCGGCAAATTCTCTAATTGGTTTTGGGATATACTATTTTACTGTCGTTAAGAATAGCATATATGCCATTAAAAGTCAAGAGGCGGCGTATGCCACCTCTTGGAGAAAATTTTTACGAAAAAATTTCTTTTGCCCTTAACCACTGGTTTTCTTTTTCGAAATTTATATTTTGTAGCGGTGGGGGTGAGATTCGAACTCACGATGCCATTTCTGACATATCGGTTTTCAAGACCGACCTATTCAACCACTCTAGCACCCCACCAAAAATTAGACAGCCCCGCTATGCGGGGCGGAGGGGGTGGGATTTGAACCCACGAAGGGATTTTACTCCCTTAGCACATTAGCAGTGTGCCGCAATAAACCGGGCTATGCGACCCCTCCCGTAATTTTATTTTAGTATTAAAATTTAAACAAATCAAGTTGAAAAATTATTAATTTTATGATAAATTCAAAGAGTAAAATGCGTCCCCATAGCTCAATGGATAGAGTAGGGGCTTGCGGAGCCTCTGATGAAGGTTCGACTCCTTCTGGGGACACAAATAAATTTTAACTATGAACCTCTTAACACCTATTGAAGAAATTCCCCGGGTAGGTCCGGCCTATCAAAAAAAATTAAAAAAATTGGGGATTAAAACGGTCAGAGACCTTCTTTTTCACTTCCCTCATCGCTATGAGGATTTTTCAAATTTGATTCCCATCTCAAAAGCTGAACCGGGCGGTCCTTTTTGTTTTCAGGGAGAAATTTTAGATGTAAAAAACATCCGTACTTTCAGAAAAAGAATGATTTTAACCCGGGCAACCATTACCGACGGCACGGGAAAACTGAAAGTTATCTGGTTTAATCAGCCCTATCTGATAAACACTTTCAAAAAAGGAGAGTATTTGTGTTTGGCTGGCAGAATCGTCAAAAAAGACAGCGCAAAATATTTATCTAACCCGGCTTATGAAAAGATTCCCTCTTTTGCCCTCCAAGGCCCTGACCAAGAAAAGTTCCGTCTGACTGTTGAGAGTGAGCCAGAAAATTTAAGCGTCTTAAATTCCGACCTCACCCATACCGGCAGGTTAATTCCTGTTTATCCGGAAACCGAAGGGCTTTCTTCAAGATGGCTGAGATTCATTGTCAAACCCCTTTTAATAAATTTAAAAGATAAAATTCTCGATACCCTGCCGGAAAAAATAAAAGAAAAATACAATTTTTTGCCTTTTGAAAAAGCAATCTGGCAGATTCATTTCCCGGATTCTTTAAAATTAGCAGAAGAAGCAAAAAAAAGATTTGCTTTTGAAGAATTATTCATTCTTTCTTTGTTTATTTTAAGAGAAAGAATGAGGTTAAACAAAGAAAAAGCCGTCCCCATACCGATTAATCTTCCTCTGGTTAAAAAATTTATCCAAAATCTGCCGTTTATTTTAACCAATGCTCAAAAAAAATCTGCCTGGCAGATACTTAAAAATTTGGAGAAAATAAAACCGATGAATCGGCTTTTAGAGGGCGATGTCGGTTCGGGAAAAACTGTGGTGGCGACAATCGCCGCTTTTAATATTGCCAAAACCGGCTACCAAACGGCTTTTATGGTGCCGACAGAAATTCTGGCAAAACAGCATCATAAAACCATAAGCAATCTTTTGAAAAATTTTGATTTGAATGTCGGTTTGATTACCGGTAAAGAAAATTATTACAAAAACAAAAAAATCCCAAGGAAAGAACTTCTGGAAAAATTAAAAAATAATGAAATTGATATTTTAATCGGCACCCATGCCTTAATCCAAGATGAGGTAAAATTTGGAAATTTAGTTTTGGTAATTTTAGACGAACAACATCGTTTCGGGGTAGAACAGAGAGCTAAATTAGCGACAGGCGATAAGCAAAAAACAACAAGAGTAATTCCCCATCTCTTATCAATGACCGCCACCCCAATTCCCCGCACCCTTTCCCTGACCATCTACGGCGATCTGGATTTATCAATTATTGATGAGTTGCCCAAGGGCAGAAAAAAAATAATTACCAAAATCATTCAGCCAAAAGACAAAAAAGAAACCTACGGTTTTATCCGTGAACAAGTTAAAGAGAGACGTCAGGTTTTTGTCATCTGTCCCCGGATTGAACCTGTCAAAATCTCGCCGGAAATTTCCGGTAAAGAACTCGACCAACGGACACTAAGCTGGATGGAGGTAAAAGCGGTGAAAGATGAATACCAAAAACTATCAAAAGAAATTTTCCCCGATTTAAGAATCGGGATGCTCCACGGGAAAATGAAAAGCCAGGAAAAAGAAAAAATAATGAGGGATTTTAAAAATAGAAAAATTGATATCCTGGTTTCAACTTCGGTGGTGGAGGTCGGGGTTGATATTCCCAATGCCACGGTAATGATGATTGAAGGTTCAGAAAAATTCGGACTGGCCCAACTTCATCAGTTCCGGGGCAGGGTGGGCCGTTCTAATCACCAGTCTTATTGCCTTTTGTTCACCGATACGCCGGGCGTAGTAACAAACAGGAGGTTAAGGGCGCTGATTTCCTGCGAAAACGGTTTTGAATTGGCTGAAAAAGACCTATCTATCCGGGGACCGGGAGATTTCATAGGTTCCCGGCAATGGGGAATTCCCGACGTGGCAATGGCCTCTCTGAAAGATATGATTTTGGTTCAAAATGTCAGAGAATCGGCAAAAGAAATTTTAGAAAAAGACCCCGAACTTAAAAACTATTTCTTATTAAGAAAAAGGGTTGAAGAATTCAGAGA
>Ga0315296_10000777_pt1 | contig 28703 bp, 30 predicted proteins | sample YL17G14_18_MG_FD_203921 | JGI IMG/M metagenome (GOLD analysis project Ga0315296, IMG submission 203921) | Sediment microbial communities from Yellowstone Lake, YNP, Wyoming, USA - YL17G14_18 | ecosystem: Environmental > Aquatic > Freshwater > Lake > Sediment | place: USA: Wyoming | collected... | reverse complement strand
TTTTGTCTTCATGGGGGGTGTGGTGGTTGATTGGGACCTCAAGACTAATCTTGAAGGTTTATATGCGGCGGGAAATCAGATTGCGGGAAGTGGAACTCATACTATCGCCGCTACCAGCGGCCGATATGCGGGGAGGAAAGCTGCCGAGTATGCCTTGAAAGCGGGAAAGCCAGTGGTAAACCGGAAGCAGATAGAAGCAGAAAAGGCTCGCGTCTACGCCCCGGTAAAGCGGAAGGACGGAATAGGCTGGAAGGAGTTACAGGCCGGGCTATCTCGGATTATGCAGGACTACTGCGGCGAGTATAAGGGTGAGGAAACGCTGAGAATGGGTCTAAGATGGCTAAATAGCGTTGGAGAGAGCGAGGGAGCAAGGGTTTATGCCCGAAATCCCCATGAATTGGCCCGCACTCTGGAGTGTTTTTCCCGCCTCACCGTCGGCGAAATAATTATGAAGGCTTCTCTGGCACGAGAGGCAAGTAGCCAGTGCCTGAACTTTCAGAGGATAGACTACCCCGCAGTAGACCCGCCAGAGTGGAACAAGTTTGTCACCACCAGGCTGGAAAATGGAGAGGTCAAGGCTGGAGAGCTGCCCTTCAACTACTGGCTCCTGCCACCTAATGCTCCCACTTACAAGGAGAACTATGAGCGGCGCTGCGGGGGTAACTGCCCGCCCGGAAGGAGTTAGTGATTATGGAGAACAAAGCATATATGGTACCCAACCCGATGACACCATGCCCGGCAATATTTATTGACGCTGAGCTCTGTATCGGCTGCAAACAGTGTGTCGAGGTATGCCGGACGGATGTGATGGTACCCAGCCTGGAGAAAGGCAAGCCACCCATAGTACTGTATCCTGATGAATGCTGGTTCTGTGGTTGTTGTGTTGAACACTGCCCGGTGCCGGGAGCAATTAGGATGGAGCACCCGTTGAACCAGAGGATAGGCTGGAAGCGCAAGGGGACTGGTGAGTACTTCCGCATCGGGATGAAAAATCCACCGCCGCCCAATACGAGGCCACCGGTAGGTTGAGATACAAAATGCTAGTCAAGCTGGAGGTTTGATAGTAACAGACCGTCAGTCGGTATTATTGACAGCCCCCGAATGCTGGGGTATATTTATCGTCAAGAACGTTTTATTACGGTGATTTTATTATATCAGATAAGGAGGATGAGCAATGGCAATAGACGGTACCTACAATCTCACAGTCAATACACCTATGGGGGCACAACAAAGCCAGGTAATACTTAAAACAGAGGGCAATACTTTGACCGGCACCCAGAGCGGCTCCTCGGGTGTGGAGACAATTAAGGACGGCAAGGTTAGCGGCAACGAGGCGGAATGGTCAATAATGACGTCCACCCCCTTTGGCCCGATAAAACTCGAGTTTAAGTTAACTTTCAGCGGGAACAAGGTGACCGGACAGGCAGTTACTCCCTTTGGCCCCTCGCCGGTAGAGGGGACAAAGGCTTAACATCTTGTCTTCGGAGCTATCACCTTAAAAAGGGTACGCCCCGACAGTATCAGTTCACAATTAGTCATTGCCACCCTTTATCCTGACTAGGTCAGGAAGGGGGCTTTGGCTTTTGCTCTAGGCACAAAGCTGAGGCATGAATAGCCAAGGCTAGGCACTAGAGTTAAAAACAATTACTGATAGGAGGAGAAGACAATGAAACAACTAGAAACTGATATAGCGATTGTTGGAGCAGGTACTGCTGGGTTAGCGGCGGCGATAGCGGCGACAGAGAAAGGCGCTAAAGTAATCATCTTTGAAAAGGCTTCCACCACAGGCGGAACCGGCAATATGGGAATGGGCCCCCTCGGAGTGGAAAGCAGACTACAGCGCATGAAAAATGTCACACTTACCAGAGAGGAAGCTTTTAAAATCTTCATGGACTTTACCCACTGGCGCGTGGATGCAGCCCTGGTCTCAACCTACATCAATAAGTCAGGTAGCACCATCGAGTGGTTGGAGGAGATGGGAGTTGAATTTGCCGATGTCATATCTTATTTCCGGGGGTCCTATACCACCCATCATCTCGTAAAGCCAGCCACCGGTACCCCTGGACCTATGGCCACAGCTGCCATGATGAAGTGCATGACTGATAGAGCTCTGGAGCTGGGAGTCCAAATCCATACTCAAACATCGACCAAGAAAATCCGGAAGGAAAAGGGCATAATTGTCGGCGTTATTGCTGAAGATAGAGATGGGGGAACCATCCAGGCGAACGCCAAGGCAGTGGTAATTGCTACCGGTGGCTTTGGCGATAATACGGAAATGATTAAGAAGTACACTCCATATGAGTGGGGCAAAAATATATTCTCGATGAGAATCCCCGGTGTAGCCGGTGAGGGTATCCGAATGGCCTGGGAAGTTGGGGCGGGTGAAGAAGGAATGAACATGGAACTTATCTACGCACTGGCAGGGATGATGGGAGGGAGTATGGACCCTGGCGGCATGGCAACGATGATGCAAATTATGGCAGCCAACTATGCCTTCCAGCAGCCAAACCTTATTGTTAACCTGTTAGGCGAGCGCTTTATGAACGAAGAGATAGTGGGAGCTTGGACATTTACAGCCAATGCCCTCGCCAGGCAGAAGAATGGCTGTGGATTCAGTATTTTCGATGAAGCTACAAAGAACCAGTTTATAAATGTAAGCCTGGATATTGGGACGTCTCCCCTCCCGGTTAATAAACTTGAGAATCTTGATGCCGTATTGAAGCAGATACTTGACAAGGGAAGTAACATGATTTTTAAGGCAGATTCACTGGATGAATTAGCCGGTAAAACCGGAATTAATGCCGCTGCTTTAAAGAAAACGGTAGAGGAATATAATAAATCCTGCGAGACAGGCCGTGATGAGATTTTTCACAAGAGCCTCAAGTACCTCAGGCCGGTTAAGCAACCTCCATTCTACGCCGGGAAAATTGCCCCTAGCGCCTACGGCAGCCTGGGAGGAATAAAGATTAACCATAAAACGGAGGTTGTGACCAAGGACTTTGAGGTGCTCCCCGGACTTTATGCCGCGGGGACTGATGCCTGTTCAATATATGCCGACAGCTATGTATTTGTTCTATGTGGCAATACCATGGGCTTTGCCCTTAATAGCGGGCGTATTGCCGGGGAAAATGCGGCAAAATACGTAAAATCCCTCGGTAAATAACTTTTTCATCTGACTCTGTAGGTAGTGATTCCAAACTATACAATAAGGAGGCAGTGGCGATGAAGCTTCTTGGATTATCCTTCGGGACAAAGCTGAGAGGGGGGATGATGTCGGGGACCAATGAAATTCTGGTTAAAGAGGCTTTGATAGCTTCCACGGTTGCCTTCATCGAGTCAAAGGCAACTGTGAGCAAACAGCTCATCCCCACTACCTGGGGTTTGACCTCCTTAATTTTCGCCACGAACTTGTCTGCGGAGACATCAACGCCGAGGTCGTGAACTTCAAAGCCATTGACATCCAGCATGAACTCCACGATGTCCTTGCCCAGGTCGTGGATATCGCCGGCTACTGTGCCGAACACCACCTTAGCCAGTTTCTTATCTGTAGCTCCGGCTTTAATCTTGGGCTTGACCATCGCCTGGATCTGCTTGAGAATCTCACCGCCCATCAGCAGTTCGGAGACGAAATACTCTCCCTTCTCAAACCGCTTGCCGACAATCTCCATAGCCTCGCGGCAACGGCCTAATAGCTTCATCGGGTCGGTGCCGCTGTCCAGCATTTGCTTGGTCAGGGCTAGCGCCTCGGCTTCCTTCATATCGACAATAGCATCCACAAGTTTGTCAGACACAATTCCCCCCTAATAATTATTTTTAAGATGTATCCTTAGGCTTCACCTGCCGCCGTTCAGGCACATCTTACATTATCATTAGCCTTTTTTCAATACAGCCGGCGGCGATGGGACTGGACGGGGCTAAAGATACCATTAGGCACGGAATGGTACATGGGGTCTGGGCTAGACGGTACTCCCTGTGAATGTGGGGAACTGAGTGGGACAGAAAACCTTTGTCTTTTAATCAGGTGGTCGCAGGTTTGAGACCTGCACGGCCTATATTACCACAAAATGTAGTATAACGGGAAGCTAGAAAAACAATATATTGCTGGAATCGGCCTAAAAAGGGGCCGATTTTTATTTAGCCTCGGCAAAGTTGTCAACCTGATTACATTAACATCTGTCAACCTGATTTTTAAGGAGGCCGGGATGAACAGCAATACACTGGAACTTAAAAACCTCATCGAAGGGTTTAAACTCTCCTGTCAAACAGAAGGAAAAAGCCCCAGGACGGTAGAATGGTATGTCTCTTTCCTGACCAGGTTCAGGCTATTTCTTGAAACAAGCAAATTACCTTCCGACATAAGCGGAATTAATAAAAGTCACATCAGGGAATTCATCCGCTATCTGCAGACAGATGCCAGAGTGTGTCGATGAAACAAAAGATAGGAAAATATTTTTTGAAAACTGATAGATTATCTGTAATAATATAGATTATCTGTAGTAATATTGTATAAATGAACTTTAGAAAGCGATTGCAGTATTAAACTTCGTTAAATAATCAGGCTCCGGTATCAAAGACCAGATATCAAAGGTCGAAGCGATAGATTGGTTTTAAGTAATTTTCAAAGCTACCAAATCAGACTATTTGGAGGTGAAGGAATGACATAAGGTAACCCAAACGCATGGTTAAGCGACATAATTTTTTAAAGGAGAATAGTATGGCTACAAAACTTTACGATTTATCTAATCTTACTGGATGGATGAGCCCGGTTTGGCCTCACGTGACGATAACCGGTTCGTCTGCAATATCACCCGATCATTCTTTACTGCGAGCCCGAGAGCACAATATGGGCATTTACAAGGGAGCAAGTAGAAGAGTGAGCATATGGACCGGCGGCATGCACTGCGGTACCCATTGCGACGCTCCACTTCACGAGAAAGAAGGCGGATGGGGCGCCGGCGAAATACCTCTGGAAAAATGTTATGGGACCGGGGTTGTGGTTGATTTCCGGTATATGAAGAAATGGGACCGTATCACCGCAGAAGATTTCGAAAAAGCAAAGCCTAAGATTGAAGAAGGGGATATCGTAATCATTAACACCGGGTGGCATCATTGGTGGTGGAAGAAGGCCTATGTTTATCATAACCACTACCCCGGCCTTGTCCCCAGCGGGGCTGAATGGTTAGTCAAGAAAAAGGTCAAGGCTGTAGCCGGAACCTGGGGGTCACTCGATCATCCTCTGGCCTATCATCCACTGGGACGCGACTACCGATGGCGATATGACGAATATGTGAAAGAAACAGGAAAGGACCCGGCGAAAGAGTTTCCCGATTACGAACCATGCCATAGAATACTGTGTACGAATGATATCCTTGCCGTTGAAAACGCCGGCGGGGACGTTGACCAGGTAACCGGAAAGCGTTGCACCATAGCCGCTTTCCCCTTCCGCCTAGAGGGAAGTATTGGTCATTGGATACGTTTGGTTGCCATTGTTGAAGAATAGGTTTGAAGGGAAACCTTTTAGACAGTGATGATTGAAATCAGCCTGTTTTCTTACCTGGATGCGATATTAGACCAACTAAGATTTAAAGGAGAATAAAAATGGCTTACAAATTATATGACTTATCTCAACCTTTTGGGACCGGGACTCCCATGTGGCCCAGGTGGTTATCTCCCGATATTCTCGTTGGAAAAAGTTCTTTCACCGGTATAACACCAGCGGGTCATCCTGAGTTCCCACTGCTAAGGGGAGGAGGAATAGGAGGAGGAGCGTGGGTCGGTCACCTGCATTGTGCAACTCATATCGTTGCCCCAATTTACTGCATGGACTATGGGCGAACTCTTGAAAAAATCCCCCTTGAAAATTGTTATGGAAGTGGTGTAGTGGTGGATTTCCGGTATATGAAGAAGTGGGACCGAATTACCGCGGAAGATCTCGAAAAGGCAAAACCCAAGATTAAAGAAGGCGATTTTGTAGTCATCAACACCGGGTGGCATAAGTATTGGAGGGTGAACGAGTATGTTTACTATCACCACTACCCCGGGCTTACGCCAAGCGCAGCTGAGTGGTTAATCAAGAAAAAGGTCAAGGCTGTAGCCGGAACTTTCGCGGCACTCGATCATCCTTTGGCATTTCCTCCGCTTGAAAAAACTATCCCGCATTTGAATGTTGAATATAAGAAGGAAACCGGGAAGGATCCTATTGAAGAGTTCCCAGACTATGAGCCAAGCCTTACAATGCTTCTAGAGAAGGGAGTCGTTTGCATTCCTAATGCTGGCGCAGATATTGACCAGGTGACCGGAAAGCGCTGTACGTTAATCGCATTCCCCTTCCGCTTGCAGGAAGCTGATGCCGGTATGGTCCGGCTAGTAGCCGTTGTGGAAGGATAGGGAAAACAGGAGGTGAAAAATGAGCAAGCAACTGGACAAGGTCAAGTTCTAGCAATCCGATAAGGGATATTAGAGTAAAGCGGCAAAATTTAGTATAATATTTGTACAATATTAGTGAATAGTAGAAATGGAGGAAATTAGCCAGGATGAAGATCGAAGACGTAAGTTCAATTGGCGTACTAGGTGCCGGAGTCATGGGTACTGGAATAACTCAAACTGCTATCCTTGCAGGCTACAAAGTCATTTGCCGGGATCTGACCGACGAGATATTAAAAAGAGCGAGAGATACTATTATTAACGGCAGATTTGGTCTAAAGAGTGGCATTGAGCGTGGCAAGCTAACCCAGGAGAAGATGGACGAGTCGCTGGCCAGACTTACTCTGACTACCAAGGTCGAAGACCTGAAGAACTGCGACATAATTATCGAAGCGATCGGCGGTGCTTCCGCTGGTGAGCTTGAAAACAAACCTTTGAAGTTAAAGGTTTTTGCCGAGATTGACAAAATCATTAAAAAACAGGCCATATTCGCCAGTAACACCGGCATGTTCACTATAGCCGACCTCGCAAAAGCTACTCAACGTAAAGATAAGTTCGTCGGGATGCACTGGTTCAGCCCGGCTACTATCATGAGAGTTGTTGAAGTAATCTGGACGGCCGATACCTCTGAAGAGACCATACAGCTAATCGAAGCACTCTGCAAGAGGTTAGGTAAAACTAGTGTCCGCGTGAAAGATGTACCAGGGGATACGGGCTTTGTTGGTCTACGCGTCTTCACCGCAGCAGTTAAGGAAGCTCAGAAGATTATAAAAGAAGGCATTGCAACGCCCGAGGGTGTGGATACAATTATGATGGGAGGCTTTAACTGGCCCAGCGGTCCAATCGGACTGAGCCAGGGCGTCCGTAAGGGCTGGGAGCAGAAGAAATAGCAGTACCGGCTCATGCCTCGAAACGACCGTGGGGTTGATAATATCCAGTTTATATTCTGGGCCAATAATTAAGGAGGTTCTAGCTATGGCTGTTGATTACAAGAAGGAAGGTAGAATTGCCGTCATCACTCTCAACCGCCCCGAGGCACTAAACGCGATAAACGCTGAGTTGAGTAAAGAACTGACTGAGTACATAATAGATTTCCGTGATAACCCGGACCTTTGGGTCGCCATTATTTGCGGAGCCGGCAGAGCCTTCTGCGCAGGAGCGGATATAAAACAACGCGGGTCTGCTACACTCGGTAGACAAACCGGGATAGATGATCCCGTGCGTCCGGACCAGATTTGGAAGCCGTTCATTGCTGCGATACAGGGCTATTGCTTGGGCGCTGGCTTTGAGATGGCGATGACTTGCGACCTCAGGATAGCTGCTGAGAACGCCCGTTTTGGTCAGCCTGAGGTGAATGTGGGTGTTATCCCTGGTGCGGGTGGTACCCAACGGCTTTCCCGTTTTATTGCTCGGGCTAAAGCGGTTGAGTTAATTCTAATGGGACAACAGATAGACGCACAAGAAGCTTATCGTATCGGTCTGGTAAACAAGGTAGTACCACCCGACCAGCTTATGACGACAGCCATGCAATGGGCTGAGATCATATGCCAAGCAGGCCCCTTGCAAGTTAGAGCCGCTAAAGAAGCTATATTGAGAGGTTATAATGTTCCTTTGGAAGAAGGCCTGAGGATAGAGAGAGAATTACATAACCGTGTCGCCGCCAGTGAAGACTTTAAGGAAGCAGGTAGAGCCTTTATCGAAAAAAGGAAGCCCAACTGGCAGGGGAAATAATTACCTAAATAAACCTATTCACCTGATAATTATTAATATTTTTCTTACCGATACATAAAGCCGGCACTACCCCCTCCATCAACGTAGATGACTTGACCGCTAACGAAACCTGAAGCCTTTGAAGCCAGGAATATTGTCGGTCCGATAATGTCATCCAATTCTGCTACACGTCCCAGCGGAAACTGAGACGCAAAATTCCTCGCTCTTACCGGGTCTTCGAAAAGAGTCCGGGTCAATTCCGTTCTTATTACCGAAGGCGCCAATGCATTCACATAAATATTGTACTGGCCCCACTCACAAGCCAAGGTACGTGTTAACGAATCTACACCTCCCTTGCTGGGACAATAGGCAGCCCCAAAAGAAGGAACTCCGAATCTTCCTCTAATCGAAGATATGTTAATAATCTTACCCCCTTTTTGCTGTATCATAACTTTGCCAACTGTTTTACAGCAGATGAAGGTCCCCAGAGTATTTAACTCCATGACCTGCCGCCAATCATCGACTGTCGTGTCTACAGCCGATTTTCGAAGGGCTACGCCGGCGCCATTAACTAGGATATCTATGTGAGAGAATTCTTTTACGACACGGTCCACCATACTAACTACGGACTTTTCATCGGTAACATCAGATGCTATTGCTAAGGCTTTTCTACCCAAACCACGTATTTCGCTAGCTACTGCCTCGAGTTTACTTAGATTACGGCTGGTTACTACTACATCCGCACCATATTTAGCTAAAGCCAGAGCAATAGTGCGACCAATTGCACCGGCGCCACCAGTGACAATCGCTACTGTTCCGGTTAAGTTAAATAAATCATCCATTTTTCCCCCTAATATGTATTTATGCTACGCTTATACTACAATTTAACTTCCTATGTCAAGGAAAAGCCTCAGGTTCCGCAAGCTGAATTAAGCAATTAACTCGAAAAAAGTGGCTAACATTATCGCAAAACAATTTGCTAATTTCAAAATATGGATTTTTGAATTAAATATTGCTTTTCAACATATTCCTATATATAATTGAGCGTTGATTGGAAAATCTAAACGACAAATGAAACTACAAGAGGTGAGAAGCTATGGCAATTAAAGAAGAGTTAATAAAAATAGCCGGTGCCGAAAACGTTTTTGATGATACTAATAGACTCAGACCGTATTCCAAGGATTATAGTTTGAGTCCGCCAAGTATGCCCAGCTATGTAGTTCTGCCCCAAAATGCCGAAGAGATACAAAAAATCATCAAACTGGCGAATGAAAACAAGTTGCCGGTTACACCATGCAGTTCAGGTGTTCACTTTTACGGGAATACCATCCCGGTCCAGGCTGGAATAGTGCTGGATTTAAAGCGAATGAACAAGATTTTGGCTATTGACGAACGTAACCGGATGGTAAGGATTGAGCCTGGTGTAACCTGGGGCGAATTACAATCAGAGCTACAAAAGCATGATCTGATGGCTATAACTCCATTGCTACCCCACCCCTTGAAGTCGGCACTTGCCAGCCATCTAGAGAGAGAGCCTGGGCTCATCCCTAAATTTGAGTATACCGATACCCTAGCTACTATGGAGGTGGTTTTACCAGACGGGGAGTTATTCAGAACTGGCTCAGCGTGTGTCCCCGGATTTCCAGATAAAAGCCTAGCCGAGGGGGTCAACCCTTCAGGTCCGGGTGACTTAATGTGGAATCGGCTGTTTCAGGGTGCTCAGGGGACGTTAGGTGTAGCGACCTGGGTACAGTGCAAGATCGAATACCGGCCAAAAGTCAATAAAACCTTTTGTATTCCATTCAATAGCCTCGCCGACGTCATCGAGTTTACATATAAGCTACAACGGCGTATGGTAGGTGAGGAGTGCCTGATATTAAATAGTTTCAACCTGGCGGCTATGCTGGCCAAAAAGTGGCCTAGCGATTTCGATACACTCAAGAGGACTTTCGCACCCTGGACATTAATTCTTGTGCTAGGTGGAGGTAAGAGGTTCCCTGAAGGGAGGATAGAGTACGAGGAAGAGGCTCTAAAAGGAGCAGCCGCCGAGTTATCTATCACCGATTTGCCCACCTCAGTGCCTGGTCTGCCCGGGCTTGAAAGGCAATTACCGGATATGCTGCGTACCGCCTGGCCTAAGGAAAAAACTTACTGGAAATTTGCCTATAAAGGTTCCAGCCAGGATCTTTTCTTCCACACAAAACTAAATGAAGCACCAGCGTTTTATAACACCGTTAGTGAGATAGCGGCTAAATATGGTTATCCGAGCCGCGACTTAGGTTTCTATATTCAACCGATGGTTTATGGTGGCGCTTGCCATTTTGAAAGTAATTTTTATTATGATCCGGCCAATGCTGAAGAGGTGAATACCATCACGAGATTGTTTGGTGAAGCCGCTAAAGCGGTACTGGATAAAGGCGGGTTTTTCAGCCGGCCGTACGGTCCGATAGCCAATATGGTTTACCGCCGAACCGCGAACTACACAGCAACATTAAAGAAGCTTAAGAAGGTGTTAGACCCCAATAATGTGATGGCTCCGGGTAGGCTATGCTTCTAAAATTGAGTAATAAAAGGAGGGTGATATGCTAGGGGTTGAAGAATACAAACGCCAGGCAAAATTATGTGTGCGGTGCTCCTTTTGTAAATATATCGATATGAACTGGATTGACAGTTTAAGGTTTTCCCGCCAGTGTCCGATAGATACTAAATATGGGTTTAATCTTTACTCCGCTCATGGTTTACTCTATGCCGCCCTGGCTGAGCTGGATGGAAAGCTGGAATTCACGCCAAAGCTTGTGGATGCTCTGTATCACTGTACCCTTTGCGGTGCTTGTGATAGCCGGTGCAAGCGAAATCTGGATATTGAGGTTCTCCAGGTCATTGAAACGTTGCGGTCCAGGTATATTGAGCAGGGGAATATTTTACCCGCACACAAGGTTATGGCGGACAATATCCGTAAGACTAAAAATGAATACGGCGAACCACACGAGAACCGTCTCAAGTGGCTACCTAAGAACTTCAAGCCGGCGCAAAAGGCAGATATTGTTTACTTTGTCGGCTGTAACTCAGCTTATAAACAGTCTGAGTTAGCCAGAGCTACGGTAAAGCTTTTTAATCAGACCGGAACTCAATTTATGCTCTTAGCTGACGAGTGGTGCTCCGGTAACACTGTGCTTGCTACCGGTCAGGTGGACCTGGCTCGCGAGTTAGCTGAGCACAATATAAAGGCGATTCAGGAATCAGGAGCTAAAACCGTAATCGCCAGTAGTGCCGAATGTTATAAAAGTCTGAAGGTAGATTACCCCAAGCTTATGGGAAAGTCAACGGAAGAGATGCCTTACGTCACCATGCACATCACAGAGTACATCGACAAGCTAATGAAAGATGGCAAATTGAAATTTAATAAAAATCTTCCGATGAAGGTGACCTACCATGATGCCTGTAACCTGGGGAGACTTAGCGAGCCCTGGCAGGAGTGGGAACCCAAATATGATGGTCCCATACCGATAGGTAAGATATGGCGCCGCGGTGACAGAGGGATTTATGACCCACCAAGGAATATCCTTAAAGGCATCCCGGGACTGGAGCTTGTCGAAATGGAAAGAGCCAGAAGCAATGCCTGGTGTGTCGGTAGCTGCGGTGGGGTAGCCCAGGCATTCCCCGATTTTGCCCTCTGGACTGCGGGAGAGAGAGTGGAGGAAGCCAAAGCTACCGGTGCTGAGGCCATAATAACCTGTAGCCCTGAAGAAAAAGAACTGCTTATCGAGGCGGTTAAGGTCAAAAAGGCTGGAATGAAAGTCTACGATATTACCGAAATTATGCTCCAAGCAATCTAATTTAATGGGAGGTAGTTATGGGTTTACTTAAAGAAGCTTATCAGGCGCTACAATCTATTGTTGGCGCACAGTGGGTCAGTGATGACCCGGCGATTTGTGAAGCGGACCGTCCTAAAGGTGGTCACGGAACTAAAAAAGTGCCCTTGGTAAGGCCAGCCTGTAGCATCCAGCCTGAGACCACGGAAGAGGTCCAGGCGATAATCAAGGTCTGCAATCGGTATATGATACCTTTTGTCGCCACCAGTACCTACGGTTCCGACCCTCCCGGCTCTGATAGGGAAAATATTCTTTTCATTGACCTGAAGAGAATGAGAAAGCTAGAGATAGATGAGGATAACCTATACGCTGTTGTCGAGCCCGGCGTGGCTTCTGCTTCCTTGCAGGGTGAACTGATGAAGAGGGGTCTGATGACCTTTGTCCCGATGAGCGGGGGGGAATGTTCCGTGCTGGCTAATGCTATCAATATAGGTGAGGGAGCCCTTTCATACCGTCTTGGCGATAGGGGTTACCGGCGTGTGCTGGGCGTAGAATGGGTAACCCCGGATGGGGAAATACTTAACCTAGGTTCGAGAGCAGCGTCAGAGGATTTCTTCTGGGGTGAGGGACCGGGACCTGACCTTCGTGGTTTATTGGTGAGTTCAGGATATGGCAGTCCGGCGAAAAAGGGTGTCGTAACCAAGATAGGCATAAGGATATTTCCCTTCGTTACTGAAAGGCTGGTGCCTACGGGGGACGCGCCGACTACGACACTCCAGCTACCGGAAAAAAGGTTCGCCTGGTATAACTTCATCTTCCCTACCAGAAAGGCAGCCATCGATGCCATTTACGAAATAGGTAAATGTGAGATAGGTTTGCTGGCGATGACGGTACCCCCGTGGTTCGTCTCAATGGCCAGAGCCAGGGGGACCGGTAAAGACCGCCTGACCGGGGCGGCTGGCTTCTGGGATAACTGGAATAATATAACAGGCCCAGCGGCTCGTGATAATCCAGAGCAGACAACGGCCAGAATACTATTATACGGTATTGGTTCGGAAAAGCGTCTAGCCTATGAGGAGAAGGTATTGCTGGATATTTGCGCTGAGTTTGGTGCCTCAGCAAGAAAAAGCAGAGGTCTCCAGGACCAAACCCATTTTATGTCTTCGGACGCTATTGTTTCCAACTTGGCCGGAGGGCGATTCACCTCGGTAATCTTCTTCGAGTCTCTGGACCATGCTTTGAAAGCGGCTGATATTGTTAATGTACATACCCGGAAGCATGTACCTCCGATATTTGATGATTATGGGACAACAAACTGGTTCCTTCCTTATGATATGGCTCACACTGCCAAGGAAGAGAGCCTTCGTTTCACTACAGTAGAAAATGAACATGAGCTTACGCTATTGATGCAAGATTGCCATAAGGATTTCGTAAAGAGAGGCGGTTTCCCGATGGCTCCTAATGTTGAGTATTATGGGCCGGCATGGGAAAACTATCCCGAGAAGGAGAGAAAGGTTATGCAGATCCTCGATCCAAATAACCTCGCCCCTTGGAAGTAAGACCGAAAATACCGGTTGATAATAAATAAAAGGAGAAAAATTTAATATGGCTTTGGCAAGTGGAGAAAAAGCATTACGCAAGGTAATTATTACGGCAGCCATTACCGGTCAGGGGCCGATGCCGACAATGTCGGAGTATTTACCGCTGACTCCGCAGCAAATAGCGGACGACGCGGTAAAGTCCTATGAAGCAGGGGCGGCTATTGTTCATATTCACGCTCGCAAAGCGGAAGACGGACAACCAACTGCTGATTTGAAGGTATTCCGGGAGATACTCACGAGCATCAAGAAAAGATGTGACGTGGTAGTCTGTCTCACCACCGGCGGCGCGGGAACAATTGAAGAACGTATTGCCGTAGTCCCGGAGTTTAAACCGGAATTAGCCACGCTTAACCTCGGTTCGCTGAGTCTCGGCAGCAGCCTGGCGATGTATGAACGGATGAAAGCCAGGGGTTTTAAATACCCCTGGGAGGAGAAGCGCTTTGGAGAGGATAGTGTCTGGATTAATACATATAAAATGATGCGCGAGTACAGCACCATTGATAGAGCGAATAATAGCAAGCCTGAGCTGGAAGTATGGGATACCGGACAGCTACGTGCCATTAAGTGGCTATTGGAGAATAATTTAGTTGATAGACCGATTCATATCCAGTTCGTGATGGGGGCTCTTACCGGTATGGCGGCGACACCGGCTATGTTAGTACACATATTACAAGAAGCGAGAGAAGAATTGGGTGATTTCACCTGGTCGGTGGCGGCAATGGGTAGAGACCAGCTGGCAATGGCGGCAGTAACATTAGCTTTGGGAGGTCATGTACGAGTTGGATTGGAGGATAATTTGTATTGTGGATATGGTAGACTAGCCCGGGGTAGTTATGAACAGGTGGAGAGGGTAGTGAAGATGGCCGAACAGCTGAGCATCGAGCCGGCCACTCCGGACGAAGCCCGGAAGATGCTAAGTTTGAAAGGGAACGACAAGGTAAATTTCTAATTGTCGCTTATTAAGAAAAACATTCTAGCGTTCAACCATAATAAGATACAACATAGAAAATAAATGCATAACCAAACATTAATAGCCTGCTTTTTTATTAGTACGAAATAATTGTTCTGGAGGATTTAATGAGCGAAAGAATGATTAAACGAGTTGCTATTATCGGGGCAGGCCAGATGGGTAGCGGCATCGGGGCTGAATTTGCCCGGTTTGGTTACAAAGTTGCCTTACAGGCCCGGCATGACGAGACCCTCAAACATTCAATAGAAAGCATTCGCGAAGACCTCAGCTTGATGATGGAAACTGAACTAATCTCGGCTGATGAGGCAAAGGCCGCACTTAGCCGTATTCGTACAACTAAAGATATGGCCGATGCCGTAAAAGATGCCGGCCATGTCGTCGAATCAGTGCCGGAAAACCTACCCCTGAAGCAACAGGTATTTGCTCAACTCGATGAATTGTGCCCCCCGGAAGTTACTCTAGCTACCAACTCATCAGCATTGAGGGCTGATGACTGCGCTGCCCAGGCAAAGCATCATCCAGAGCGGATTTTGATAACGCATTACTGGTATCCGGCACCTTTTATACCTCTGGTAGAGGTTATCGGTGGAAAAAGAACTGCCCCGGCAATCCTGGAGCGGATCGCTAAACTTTTGCAGAGTATGCACAAAAAAGTGGTCCTCCAGAAACTTGAACTGCCAACCGGTCCAGCCGGTTGGGGCAATGCTCTCCAGCACCCTATGGAAGATAACGCCCGCAAATTAGTCGATGAAAAGGGCTGCGAACCCCGCGTCGTCGATGACTTGATTCGCTTTGGCTTCGGACGCCGACTGCCCTTTACCGCAATTTTCCTTCGCTATGATATGATCGGCCTGGATTTCTTTTATAATGCGGCGAAAGCACGCGGCGCCGAGGTATGGAAACCTTTTAAAGACAGGGTCGAACGGGGCGAAACCGGTATGAAGAGCGGTAAGGGCTTTTATGACTGGCCGGGTGATTCGGCAAAGCAGTACCTCCGTCATTTCAACCGTGAGCTTATCCACCTTATGAAGCAGGATATGGAAAGAGGCGATATCTAATTAAGTAGCGTCATTTTGTCATTGTAGGGAAATGAGGCTACTTCCCCTGAAAAACCGGCGGCCTTTTTTCGCGAAAGGCTTTTACCGCTTCCTTGAAATCCTCGGTTGTTACACAAATTGCGTTAGCTCTGGCTTCGTTTTCTAATGCTGACCTGAGCCCTTCGTCCCATGATTGGTACAGCGATATCTTCGCCAAGCCGATTGCCACCGAAGGCCCCTTGACTAAGCTGAGTGCAAGTTCTCTGGTAGTGCTGACCAGTTTGTCCCTAGATACCACCAGATTGACCAGCCCTATCCTTTCGGCTTCTTTAGCGTCGATTGTTTTTCCCAGGAAGATAAGTTCGCAAGCCTTAGCCATTCCCGCGATACGCGGCAGAATATAAGTTATTCCCACTTCAGGATGAAGCCCAAGCCTGACGAAGCCGAAGCCAAAAACCGCATCTTCTGAAGCTACTGCCATGTCACAAGACAGAAAGAAGCCTAAACCCGCACCGATTGCCGGGCCGTTTACCATAGCAATCACTGGCTTTGGTATTTTCCTCAAGTCAAACATTTGCTTCTCCTGGGATGCTATCGCCTGTCTCATTCTCATTGTCTCCGGCATAACCACCTGAGATGGCGTTTCCCCCACTGAAAAATCATTACCGGCACAAAACGCGCTACCAGCGCCGGTAATAATTAGGACCTTCACCCCCGGATCTGCTGCCGCATCTTCCTTCGCCTTAATAAACTCGTCTAGTAACTGTGAGTTAAACGCATTACGTTTCTGAGGACGGTTTAGCGTTATAGTAGCTATCCCGTCTCCCTTTTCCAGAATAATTGTTTGATAATCCATAATTTACCCTCCTGGAAAATTTGTTGTAAAAATACCGACAATCCGAATTCTTAATGAGCACGTGAGCTGTTCAAAAGAAGAACATCGTTAAAGCTTTTGATATTATAGACACAAACATTAGCTAATTAGTTTCTTATAGCAGGCTATCAAAATCGAACAGTCTTGTCAAATTCGTGTAATCACTCGAATAAAACCGGAAAAACTCCCGGCCGTAAAGGAAGTCAGTTATGGGTATCGGAACTGTAGACGGTTTCAAGTTTTTTGATGGTTTATGGAGTGATTATATTGTCGTTGAAGCAGCAAGAATAGAAGGATATGTTGAATATATTAACAATAAGCAAACAAAGCAGGAGTGGCAGGATTCGAACCCGCGACCGGCGGTTTTGGAGACCGCTGCTCTACCAGACTGAGCTACACTCCTACCTTAACAATTTATATTATCATAAATTTTGGCAAAAATTAACTACCCCTGGGGCGACTCGAACGCCCGACACGCGGTTTAGGAAACCGCTGCTCTATCCATCTGAGCTACAGGGGCATATAAATCATCCGCTCAGGAGAATACCTTATATTACACTCTTCCCGAAGTGCTTTCAAGTAAAATACCTTTGAGCTTGACAAAAATAAGCTACCTATTCACAATGCCAGTATGATGATTTTTGGCGTGAAAATCAGGGTTGTCCCCCATCTAGACCGGATTTTAGGGGTTCGCCTGCAATTGCATCGTAGCTGGTATCTTGCCTTTGTCTTAGGCATCGCCATCATGGTGACCCAGTTCCCTGAGGCTTACCCCTTATGGCAGAGGGTAGCTGTTGGGGTAGCTGCTGACATTCTCTTTCTTGTCGCCGTGAGTGTTCGTGAAATTATCCTTAATTTTTTGGCTATCATTAGGGGTATCCCGGTGAAGAGGGTTACTTTATTTGTCTTTGGCGGAGTGTCCCCGATAACTAAAGAGGACACTCATCCTATTCTTGAGCTGTTGTTAGCTGCGGCTGGACTTCTATGTAACATAATAATAGCCGGTATATTTTATGGGGTCCATTCTATACTGGTAAACACGGGCAGCGTTATCATTGATGGTCTCGTCCTATGGCTAGCCTTTATGTATTTTATGGTGGCTTTGTTCCACTTTATCCCCGTTTTCCCTCTAGATGGGGGTAGGCTTTTGCGGGTACTCCTGTGGAAGGTGACCGGCGATTATGAGCGGGCAACACGTATCGCGAGCTGGGCGGGACATTGGGTTGGCTTGCTCTTTATTGCTGGTGGCATTCTGTTGCTGATTTTGTTACGTCAATGGTTTAACGGACTGGTTTTGGTATTTGCCGGGTGGGTTTTACAGATTGCCGCAACACAGAGTCGACGGCAGACGCTACTACGTGAAGCTCTTCAGGGTATTACCGCTCGGCATGTGATAGCTAGGGAATGCCCGATTATCAGCCACGAGCTCAGCCTTGGTCAACTGGTTCGTGATTACATTCTAGTTACGGGGCAGCGTTACTTCGTTGTTGCTGATGGTGTTAAACTGCAGGGGGTGGTGACGGTGCGTAATATAAAACCAATACCAAAGGAGCGCTGGGACTCTACCCCTCTCGGTGAAATTATGACGCCGGCTAGCGAGCTTAAGACAGCTCAGGCGGAACAGCCAGCCGCCAGCCTGCTCGAGCAAATGGATGAGTTTCGGCTTGACTACATGCCAGTGTTAGAACAGGATAAGGTAATTGGCATTGTGTTTCGGGATAGTCTAACGCGTTTGGTCAAGACCCGGGCTGAGCTTGGGAAGTAACTAGCCTACTCGCAGCAAGAGCTTTGGCGGCTCGGCGTGGTTTCTGATAACGCCTGTCCCGGAATTTCGTCAATAACTTTCCTCTGGCGGCTTTCTTTGAAGTAGACCCGCCATTCCGCTTTGAACCAGCGGAAGGGGCTTTCTGCTTCTGACTCTATTTGTAACCTCAAGTCCTGGGGGTCAGCTGTTGCCCATGAAGCACGTCTAATACCGGTGAGCGGGGTGCCGGTAGCTATTCCAACTTCATAGTGGTCACGCTCAATCCCTGAAGGCAGTAACCCGCACCGATAAATGCTCCAGTTCACCTGGACATAATTTCCCGGCGCCGCCCTAGTTCGTAAGTAGAGCCGGCAATCTGCAGGGTTATCCGGATTTAACCAGCGTGATTCCTTAATTGTGGCCAGAAACGGGAAATATTTCACTTGTCTGATTTGATAATTACTCCGCTCATCGTTGGGAAGGACCTCCCCAACCACGTCCTCCCACTCCTGCCAGTGGGCGGACCCATTCCAGTGCCGCAGACTACCGCTACTGACAGGAATTTCACCAATAACATCCTCCCAGGAGTCTGTTCCCGGTACCCAGCCCGCCTTGTGTTCAAAGGTGCCGTTTTTAGCCAGAACGGAGCATTCTATGCTCCCGCCAAAGAGATAGCTAAGGATTTGTTCCGCCATGAACCCAGCGACCTCATCTTGGACGGCAAAATCGTTATGACCATGCTCTCCATAGTAGATTACGTCCGCCCCATTAGAATATTGTGCCGAGAGTGGGATAATGGTGTCATCCATGTCTCGGGGGAAAGTGTCAATGCCACCAACATCAAACTGCTGACTAAGCGGTGCTGATTCAGCAGATATGAAAGCTAACCAGTGTTTAGCGTTACCCACCAATCTCCCATCCGTAGTGCTATCATAGTTGACTATAGAGTTAGCAACTCCTTGGTCGGAAATTAGCCCTGCGGCTCGATAATAGTCCAATACCGAAGCGCCACCAGCAAAATAATACTGTTGCAGACTCTTAATCGGGCTATTGATGGTTACCACCAGTATCACCTTGTCGGCTAAACCGCCTACATTCTGGGCTACGGCATAAAGGGCTGATTTGCCCCCCATACTGTGCCCAATTAAGATTAGGTTCTTCTTATTCGGGAAATGCTTATTGATGTTGTCAGCAATGTTTTGGGCCCACGTTTGAATATCTACATCGTTGGGATAGCACCTTAGTAAGGTGTCAGCCTGAATCTTGGTTCCGGGATTGGCTTGTTCATAATCAAGGATATGTGCCGGTAGCTGCTCGGCGATGGTATCAGCCAGAAGCTGAAAATTACAGGAATTGCCACCAGCACCGTGAAGAAAAACGAAGTTCAACTCCTTGACCTGAACCGGGTCTTCTGGCGCTGATTGTGCTGGAGCGCAGAAGCCGATCTGGAGGCACAGTCCAATGGTTATTATTACTGCTAACCGTTTCATAATGAGAAACGCCTACTCCGGGATGGTACCAAACTCCTAATAAGGATTCACCAAAAGCCTCTAAAATGCCTATTGACACTCTCAGACATTAGTAGTATATCAGAAATGATGCCTACTCCGGTAAAGTGTATCATCATTGGCTATTCCATAATTCTCTTTTCCTTTTAGCACAAGTTTGGGACAATTGCAACCATGACTGAAGAGGACCTATATCACTTCTTGGAGGAGCACGGTGACAACCGAGTGAGGGGGGAACTCCTCGCTTTCTGGGGGAGGCACCCTAACGTCAAATTCGGCGAGTCGGCAATCTGCTATGCCCTGGACTTCAGTAAATCAGATGTGGAGAAAGCACTTAAAACTCTGGTGGCGACAGGGTTAGTGAACACGCACATTTACAAAGAAGTGACACTATACTCGCTAACTACTAACGAGGAGAGACGCCGGCTGGTGGTGGGGCTGGGGGCTCTTAGCTGGGACCGGTTGCAGCTTATGCTTAAGCGTATGGAACGGAGCGCTAGGGTAGTCAAATGCTACTATGGAGAAGACGGTAGCTAGAATATCAGTCTTGTATTTTGTTATAATGAAATTGTAAGCGAGGTTAATAATGGGACGAAAGCAAGAAAAGGCAGAGCAAAGAAGGCGGTACAAGGAAGCCTTTAAGGGGGTTAAACACGGTCATGGTGGTCGCCCCATAAGGAAGAAGGAAGAAGCCGCCTTAGGTAAATAGCCTGAGAAGAAATTCCGAAAGCAATAAACGCAAAAGGTGCATATTTTCGGTAAAACTGAGCGGTAGAGGACTTGAACCTCTGACCTCTGTGTGAGACAAGCATTCTAAAAGATTGAGTCCGCTTGCCTCCTTTCTGGTTTTTATTATCCCCTATGACGTGCAAGTTTGGTATTTGGTATAATGTAGAGTACTTGCTAGAGGAGGTAATCGGCGATGTCAAAACACCTCTTATTGAAGGAACTGTCTCGGTATAATATCGGCACGTGGGCAGATATAATCTATAGAAATGCGCTTCTCTATCCCGACCGGGAAGCCTTCGTCTATGGAGATACCAGGATAACCTTCTCCGAGTTTAATACTAGAGTAAACAAGCTGATACATGCCTTACATGGGATGGGTGTGAAGAAAGGAGATGTACTTGGCATTCTATCTTGGAACTGCCTGGGGTTTGCCGAAGTATATGGTGTGGCGATGAAGGGGGGATTTATTGCCTCGCCTTTTAATACCAGGTTACAAGCGAATGAGCTTGATTACATCATCAATTATTCGGAAACTAATACCCTTTTTGTTGGGCCGGAATTATTAGAAGTGGCTAATTCCATAAGGCCGCGTCTACCTAAGGTTAGGAATTTTATCTGCCTTGAGGGTTCTGTGCCCGGCATGACGGCTTACGATGACTTGCTGGCATCACCTTCCGGGCAGGAGCCTGATGTTCCGGTAGACGAGGACGACCCCATTGGCATCATTTATACCAGTGGCACTACTGGTGTGCCCCGTGGCGCCCTATATACTCAACGCCGCTTCATAGAAGACTCCAAGACTCTCGTTATAGATAAAGGCCTGCAACCCGGGGACAAGCATGTTATGGTAACGCCTATGTTCCATATCGCCGGGAATACCTTTTTCCGGGCTTTCCTGTACGTCGGGGGATGCAATGTTATCACGAAGTTCTTTGACCCCGCAGCCACGCTACAAATTATCCAGGATGAACGGGTTACCCATATGAACTTTGTGCCCACCCAACTGGTAGCGATACTCAATCTGCCTGACCTCAATAAGTATGATATCAGCTCGATGAAGTTCATGTGGTATGGCGCCTCCCCCATGCCTTTGGAGGTATTAAAGAAAGGGATGAAGGCTTTAGGCCCTATTTTCGCCCAGGGTTACGGGCAGAGTGAAAGTGGCCCCGCCATTTCTCACCTGTCGAAAGAGGACCACAATGTTCTGGGTAGACCCAAGAAGGAACAGAGGAAACTTATGTCAGCGGGCCGGCCAGATATCGGGGTGCAGGTCAGAATTGTGGATGATGATGGTAATGATGTCGAGCCTGGTGAAGTGGGTGAGATAACGGTACGGAGCAAGCAAGTCATGGTTGAATATTGGCACAAGCCCGATGATACACGGGCTAACATCGTCAACGGCTGGCTTCATACCGGGGATATGGGCTACTACGATGCTGAGGGCTATATCTACATTGTCGACCGGAAAAAGGACATGATTATTTCCGGTGGGGAGAATGTATACCCGAGGGAGATAGAAGAGATTCTCTATCGGCACCCGGCGGTTCTGGAGGCGGCGGTCATCGGTATCCCCGACCCCTACTGGATAGAAAGGGTTCACGCTGTAGTAGCGATCAAGAAAGGAGCCAAGGCCACCGCCGAAGAGCTTATCGCCTTCTGCAAAAAGCACATCGCCAGTTATAAGACACCAAAGTCAGTTGAGTTCGTTGATTCCCTGCCCAAGAATCCTGCCGGCAAGATTTTGAAGCGCGAGCTGAGGGATAAGTACTGGAAAGGGACACCGAGAGGGACACCGAAAAGGACTTAATAGCGGGCATTGATAGTCAGCTATGCTATAGGGTTAATCCGACCACAGTGCGGGCACCTGACGGCAGGCGCTCTGAAGTTGGGGGGTATCCTCAGCGTGGTGCCGCACTCGCAGGGGATGGTCTTGTAGTTGCTCAGCCGCCACATCAGGTCTGATGTTTCTCGGGCGCGTTCGACCTTCTGCGGGAACTCTTCCACGGGCTTTGTCTCCGGTGACGGCGTCCGCAAGGCAACAGCACCAGCTAACCCCCCCAGAGTCAGAGCTGTGGCCGGAACAATACCAGCACCCTTTGCCTGCCGGTAAGCCTGCTCGTAGTCAGCCAGGGAAGCACCGGCCATGGCACGCAGGATACGGACTCTCTCAGCAATAGGTGGGTGAGTGCTGGTCAGGCTGTTAATGGACATGCCTTTTTTCTGGAAGGGGTTGATGATGTACATCGGTGCTGTGGCCTGATTGGCATTTCTGACCTTGGTGTCCGAGGTGGCCAGCTTTTCCAGCGCTGAGGCCAGCCCTTCTGGATACCTGGTATAGAGGGCGGAAGAAGCATCGGCTAAATACTCCCTCTTTCGGGAAACGGCAAAATAGATGAGCTGGGCGGCAATTGGCGCCAGTATCATCAAGACAATACCAACGAGAATAATTATTAACTGCGCTCCACCCCCACCACCGGACGAGCTGCTTCTTCGATTACCGCCCGCGCCAGTCAGAAACATAAACCGGGAGGCATACCAGGCTAAAATAACAATGCTTCCCAGTGTTATACTCAACAGCACCATGAGGAGCACATCGCGGTTCTTGATGTGGGCCATTTCGTGGCCGATGACCCCCTGGAGTTCATCGCGGTTGAGCTTTTGCAGCAGCCCGGAGGTGATGGCCACACTGGTCCGGTTGGGGTCTCGACCGGTGGCGAAGGCGTTCAGGGCGGGGTCGTCAATAATGTAGACGTCAGGCATCTTCTCCAGCCCGGAGGCAATCTTCATCTCCTCCACCACATTATAGAGACGGGGGTGGTCCTCCGGCCTGATTTTCCTGGCGCCGGACATCCCCAGCAGGATGCTGTCCCCCTGGAAGTAGGCTACCAGATTCATTATTCCCCACACAATCAGGGCAATGATAAGGCCGCCGATGGCACTACCCCAAAAAATGTGACCGAGAAAAGAGCCAAGCAGCAGCAGCAAAGCGCCCATCATGGCTACCAGTACTGTCGACTTTATCTGGTTAGACCTGACCTGTTCCCACATAGATTATGCCATCTCCAGTTAGGGGAAGCTGACTTTGGGGGCCTCTCTTTCCTCAGCTACGGTGACCTCAAAGAATTCACCGGCTTTGAAACCAGTCATACTGGCGATAATGGTGGAAGGGAACATCTGTGTCTGGTTGTTATACTTTAAGATAGAATCGTTGTAGTACTGGCGGGAGAAGCTTATCTTGTTCTCGGTTGAGGTCAGCTCTTCCTGGAGCGCCAGGAAGTTTTGATTGGCTTTGAGGTCGGGGTAGTTCTCTACCACAGCTAACAGCCGCGATAATGCTCCACCGAGCTCGCCCTCAAGCTTAGCTCGTTCGGCGGGACTGGCGCCCACTCCTGCCTGCGCCAGATTGCGGGCATTCGTAACTGCTTCCAATGTCGCCCTTTCATACTTCATGTAGCCCTTGACTGTTTCCACGAGGTTGGGGATTAGGTCATGCCGCCTTTTTAGCTGGACATCTATCTGCGCCCAGGCATTCTTGGTCTGGTTGCGCAGCCTGACCAGACCGTTGTAGGTTGCCACAAAGATAATGAGAAGGATGACAACAATACCAACAATAACCCAAACTGCAATCATCTCTGCACCTCCATACTTACTTCTTGTCGGCGCTAGTCTACTCCTGCGCCTGGAATACTTCCCCCAGGAAAGCCTCAACTTGGTAGTGCGAAGATGGTTTTCCTGAGGGCTTCTCGGATAATTGCTTTACCAGTTGCCCGACCTCGCCACCGTCAAACCACAGACCATCTGAATTCCGGCAGACATCAATGAGTACGCTAGGCTTCTCACCTACGGCTGTCTTTTTCATTCTCTGAGCGCAAATCGGGCACCTTCGCTTCTTCTCTGGTGTTTTAGCCTCCGGGGCATTGAGCAGGTTACTGACGAACTGCCCCCGGTTTTCCAGATTGAGGGGATCCAGAAGAAGCTCCAGTTCTCCGGAATCAAACCATACCCCATGGCACTCCGGGCAATAGTCAAGTTCAATCTTCTGATGTTCGACCACTATCATCTGGCTCTTACAGGTAGGGCATATCATCGCTGTCAGACCTCGCTTGAAACAATAAACAGTGTAGAGCCAGCAGCCAGTGGTGTCAAGAGGACGATTAGCGCCCCATCTATCACTAACCATTCGGGGCTAACATTGAAGCTAAAATGGGCGGTAGAGGGCTTGAACCTCTGACCTTCAGTGTGTAAAACTGACGCTCTAACCAACTGAGCTAACCGCCCCTGCATCCCCAAAAAGCCGAGGGCTTTTTGGGAGACCCACTCAATATGGCGCGCTTGGCGGGTCTTGAACCCACGACCTCAGCCTCCGCAGGGCTGCGCTCTATCCAACTGAGCTACAAGCGCCTCTAAGTGCCGAAGGGGAGATTTGAACTCCCACATCCTTACGGACACTACGCCCTGAACGTAGCGCGTCTGCCATTCCGCCACTTCGGCATAGTGTTACAAGAGGATTATAACGACTTAGATAATCTGACGTCAAGAGAATGGACTCGTTACTCAAAAGCTTAAAGGGGATAGGGTCAATAGCCAATGACACGGAGAAATGAAACACAAGAATCTGTGCCACTAGTTTAGCTGAGCTAACCCAGAGAATTTTACCGTTTAGTATATTGAGGTGCCTTGCGCGCCCGCCTGAGTCCGGCCTTCTTTCTCTCTTTGACCCGTGAATCTCTGGTCAGCAGCCCGTTCTGGCGCAGTGTAGGCTTGAGGCTCTCATCAGCTTCTACCAGTGCTCGAGCAATACCATGGGAGATGGCGCCACTCTGTCCTGATATGCCACCCCCTTTTACCTTGACCACCGCATTATACTTACCCAAGCTCTCGGTAACCAAGAGTGGCTGTAGTATTGCCCGGCGATGCTCAAGGCGCGGGAAAAGCTCCTCATAGGGGATGCCGTTGATGATAATTTCCCCCGCCCCGGCCAACAACTTTACCTGAGCTACCGCCGTCTTGCGCCTGCCTGTGCCATGGAAATAGGTCTGTTTCTCGGTTTGAACCACCCTAATTCTCCACTCCCTTTGCGCTAGTCTTTATCTGAACTTGGTGAGGATGAACCTCACCGACATAAACCCTGAGCTTTTTCATCATGCCCGCCCGCAGACGATTTTTGGGCAACATGCCCTTTACTGCGTATTCAATCACCCGTGTCGGTTTAGTCTGCAGCATTTTCTCCACATTGATACTTTTAAGTCCCCCGGGATATCCTGAATGTCTATAATATGTCTTCTGCTTGGTTTTATTGCCAGTAAGGCGAACCTTCTCGGCATTGATAATGACAACAAAATCGCCGGTATCCAGATTGCGGCTGAATATTGGCTTATGCTTGCCCATAAGTAAGCTAGCTGCCTCAGTAGCTACCTTGCCTAAAACCTTTCCCGAAGCATCAATCACATGCCACTCACGCTTAATGTCGGCGGCTTTGGTGCTATAGGTTTTCATTATACCTCTCCCCCCAAAGGACTAGGGTAATTTATCCGGGTAAGACACAACCCACAGGCAGGGGCAGTTGGTCCCGCCATCCCCAGCTTTCTCGCCTTTATTATACTACGAAATTCATCAATGCTCATCTTACCCAAGCCAACCCTGATTAGGGCACCAACAGTATTGCGAACCTGATGGGGCAGGAAGGAGTTCGCCACTATATTGAAAATAACCAGTTCCCCGTCTCTCTCTAATTCGGCTCTGAACACACGTCTTACCGTACTCTTCAGCCGAGCCCCGTCACCGCTAACAAATGAGGCAAAATCATGTTCACCGATAAGAGCTTGAGCTGCCTGATTGGCGGCTTCAATATCGAGCGGACTGGCCACAAGGTAAGAGGAGGCTTCTCTCATCGGGGAGCGGGTGGGGCTATTTAATATATAGTAGCTATATTCGCGGCTAATGGCATCACGCCTGACATTAAGAGAATCACTCACTCTATACGCTGACCTTACGGCAATATCCCGAGGCAAATAGTAGTTCAGACCGCTAATAAATGTGTTGGCGGGAAGAGGCGACTCAGTCCTGAAGCTGACCACCTGCCCCTTAGCATGAACTCCGGCGTCGGTTCGGCTGGCGGCTATCACCCGGCACCTCTCGCCGGTAAGCTTCTTTATGGCTTTCTCCGTCTCTCCTTGGACGGAGGGCAGACCATCCTGCCACTGGAAGCCACAGTAGCGTGAGCCATCATATTCAATAACTAGTACAATCTTGGCGGTCTCTGCCATGCGCTAACCTCAATTATTTGACCAACTCAATTTGAACCATAGGCGCCCCATCGCCCAATCTCGGTCCTAACTTGGTGATGCGAGTATAGCCACCGGGGCGCTCAGCATACCTTGGAGCCAGCTCATTAAATACCTTCTCCGTGACCTTCTCATCAAAAATAAATGATAGTGCCTGGCGGCGGGAGTGGAGCTCTCCCTCCTTACCCAGTGTAATCATCCGCTCCGCCAGGCCGCGTATTTCCTTAGCCTTAGCCTCAGTAGTGGTAATCTTCTCATAGTTTAGCAGGTCGGTCACCAGGTTACGATACAATGCCTTGCGGTGAGCTGAAGACTGCGTCAATTTTCTACCGGCTACCTTGTGTCTCATGTTGCCGACCTCTCTTCTTGGTTCTCAGCTTCTTCCTCCTCAGGAGGAGTGAAAGATAATCCCAATGCCTTTAGTCGCTCCTCTACCTCCTGCCGGGACTTCTGCCCAAAATTGTGCAACGACATTAATCCCTTCTCCCCCCGGTTTATGATTTCCCCCACTGTGGTGATGCCACCACGCCTTAGACAGTTCATGGTGCGCACGGAAAGGTCTAGTTGTTCCACCGGCATATTATATTTTTCATCAGGGATAGAGGCGCGAATGAACTGCTTCTCCGCCTCCACGCGGGAAACCCGGGCATAATCAATAAACGGAGCTAGCTGCTCGGTCAGAATTTTAGCTCCCTCGCTGACTGCCTCTACCGGTGATATCGTGCTATCGGTCCATACCTCCAGCTCCAACCGCTCCTGGCTTGTCTCCCGACTGATATGGGTTGGCTCAATGGTAAAATTAACCTTTCGTATCGGGGTAAAGATGGCATCCACTGGAATCACCCCTATCGGCAGGTTATCACTGGACTCGGCTTCCCGATAACCTTCGCCTAATTCAACGTCTAACTCAATATTAAGCTTGGCTTCAGGCGAGTCTAAGGTAGCGAGATAAAGCTCAGGGTTGGCAATTTCAAAGTCGGTGGAGGGCTCAATGTCAGCGGCACAGACTCGCCCCTCCCTCTCCACATTCAGTATTAATTTACCTGGTTGACCGGAAAGGGGTTTTAACCTTATTGCCTTAACATTAAGTAGAAACTCGGTGACATCTTCCTTTACCAATGGGATGGTGGAAAATTCATGTTGAATTCCCTCAATCTTAACCCGGGTCACCGCTGCCCCGGGAAGGTAATTAAGGAGAACTCGCCGCAGAGCATTACCCAAAGTGATAGCAAAGCCTTTTACTAGTGGCTCAGCTCGAAAGCGGCCAAAGTTATCCCTACTTTCAACACACTCAATTTTAGCTATGGCTAAACGAGACAAGGTGCCACCTCCTCAACTTATCGCGAGTAGTATCCGACTACACTCTGCCACTCAAGTTTAGCCTCAATATCATCAGGGGTGGGCAGAGATGAAACCCGACCAACAAGTTTCTCCCTATCCAGGCTCAACCAGTTCGGAATAACCTTACCCTCAATACTTTGAACTATCTGTTTATAATACTCAGTTTTGGTGCTCCCATCTCTCCAACTAATGGTATCACCTTCCTTGACCAGGCAGGAAGGAATATCTGTTTTGTGCCCATTGAGCATAATATGCCCATGTTGCACTAGCTGGCGGGCTTGGGAACGGGAGTCAGCGAAGCCTAAGCGATAAACGATATTATCAAGCCGTCTCTCCAGCAGCACCAGTAGATTTTCTCCGGTGATACCGGCTTGCCTCTGTGCCTGGCTGAAAAATCGCCGGAACTGCCTTTCCAGGATTCCATAGGTATAGCGGGCTTTTTGCTTCTCCCGCAGTTGCAGCCCACGGTCAGAAAGCCGCCGCCGACGACTGGGTTGTTGTCCGGGTGGTTTTCCCCGCCGGTCAAAGGCACATTTAGGTGTAAAACACCGGCTACCTTTTAGCATTAATTTATCGCCGCTACGACGGCATAATCGGCAAGCCGCTTCTACGTACCTCGCCATCTGTCTACACCCGCCTTCTCTTGCGTTGACGACAACCATTGTGGGGG
>Ga0315296_10000776_pt1 | contig 28704 bp, 21 predicted proteins | sample YL17G14_18_MG_FD_203921 | JGI IMG/M metagenome (GOLD analysis project Ga0315296, IMG submission 203921) | Sediment microbial communities from Yellowstone Lake, YNP, Wyoming, USA - YL17G14_18 | ecosystem: Environmental > Aquatic > Freshwater > Lake > Sediment | place: USA: Wyoming | collected... | reverse complement strand
TACGATTGGTGCTCAACCCGGAAAGAATGGTCATCAAGGAGACCCAACGCACATTCACCTACCTGAACCTGTACGGCTACGCCACCGACCTGGTGGTCTGCAACCGCGTCATCCCTAAGGCGGTCACAGACAGCTACTTCCAGGCCTGGAAGGAGACCCAGGAGCGCCATTACCAGCAAGTGGAGGAGGCCTTTGCACCCCTGCCTATCCTCAAGGCCCCCCTCATGGAGCAGGAAGTGATGGGGCTGGCCATGCTGGAGCGATTCGGGGAGGCGGTGTACGGCACCCTGGACCCGACAGCCGTCCTCCACCAGGGCCAGATCCACCAGATCCGTCAGGAGGACAGCCAGTACGTGCTGACCCTGACCGTGCCCTTCGTCACGAGGGAAGAGATCAGTCTCTCGCAAGTGGGAGACGAGCTGGTGGTACAGGTGGGCAACTTCAAGCGCAACATCATCCTGCCCCGGGCTCTCGTGGGCATGGAGAGCCGGGGCGCCAAGCTGGAGGGCGATCGGCTGAGCATCCGTTTCGCCCGGCCGGAGTCGTAACGTCCCATCCCGCAGAAGGAGGCCACCGTGGCGGAGAAGTTCTTTGAGTGCGAGTACTCGCCGGAGGAGGGCTTCAGCCTCCGCATCCGCAAGCCCGTCTTCCGGGCCTTCTCCCCGGAGGCCCGGGGTCACCTCCTAGAGGCACGACGGGAAACGCTGCTGGCCCTGCGCAGCATGGTGGAGGCGGCCCTGGAGCGCCTGGAGGAGAAGGAGGGCACCCGCAGCCGGCGACGCCGCCGCATCGAAGTCGAATAGGGGCTAGCCTCCGCCGGCCAGGAGACGGTCCAGGTCAGCCTCGCTGGTGATACGGGCCGCGGTGTGGATGAAGTCGCCCAGGGAGCTGCTGCGCTGCCGCAGCTCCTCCAGCTTGGGACCGATGGGGCTGCTGGAGGCGGGCGTATCGGCATAGAGGCCGTGGAAGGCGAAGTACGCCTGGTTGATGCGCCGGATGAAGTAGCCGTGGTCAGCCAGGAACCGGCGCTTCTCCTCCATGAGCGACTCCGCCTCCGCCACCTTCCCCTCGGCAAGCAGGCGGTCCACCTCACGCCTTAGTTCCCTCATCACCAGATTGAAGTCGATCCCGGCGCTAGGCCCTGGTGCTGCACCCGCGCCTGCCTGTCCGGCAGGCAGGCTTGGCTGTTCGGTAGGCGGGCTCGCCGACAAGGGGTATTGCTCCGCCACCAGCGCCCCCAGCTCGTGCCCGGCCATGTTGGCCACGGTCTCGTTGATGGTGGCGAGGGCAGGGTCGCTGAAGTAGCGCGAGCCCAGGGGGCGGAAGAAGAGGTACTGATGCAGCCACTCGTGGGCCACCGTCTCCACAAGATGGCCGTAGTCGGCCTCGGGGGGCAGGGCGCTGGGATAGGTCCCCACGCCGCCAACGCCGACCACCAGGGCTGACACCCCCTTGGCCTCCCAGCGCTGCTCTACCTTCTCGATGTCCTTCGGGGTGAGGTCGCTCCTGAGGAGGCGCGTGCTCTCGAGATAGATGCGGTCGCGGGGCGAAATAGCCAGCACTCGGGGCGGCGCCGCGAACTCGAAGTCCACAGGTGGGAAGAGCCACCGCGCTTTGGGGAAGAAGGGGAAGGAGCTCTCCAGTCCCACGTCTTTGGCCACGCGGGACACCCGCTCCTCCAGGGCGGCCTCCACGGCGTTCTCCAGCCGGTCTCGCTCGCTGCGGAGCGCCGCCAGCTCGTCGAGGATGGCGGGGTCCTCCCCAGCCGAGCCATCGGAGCCCTGGGTCAAGCCCGCCTCGCCCTCCAGCGACGCGATCTCAGCATTGAGACCCAGGAACCGCTCCAGACGGTGGGTCTTCTCCGCTTCGTCTGGTCCGCCGCGGAGGAGGGTGCCGACCTGGTAGAGCCACTTGTTGGGGATGTGGCGCACCTCCCATTGCACGAGGTTGTAGTCCTCAGGCCCGGTGGGCAGGTCGATGGCGGCGGTGACGAGCCAGCCGCCGACCAGCGCTGCTCCAACGGCGACTAGGGCGACGAAAAGAGCCACCAGGCGCGACCGGCGGTCTGACATCGGGCCCTCCCTCGATGAACACAACTTAGCACCGGCCCTGTCGCCGCAGCAACCGCCAGAAGGCCAGCCTTCAGGCTGGCGGAGCGATGGTGCCGGGCTGAAGCCCGGCCTTCGTCTTTTTGAAAGCCCCCGAAAGGGCCCTTCGGGGGCAGCGGAGGGCCGTGCTATAATCGCCCCCGAAGCGCCACATTTGCCGGCCGGCAGGAGAGGGAGCCGAGTGACCGCCATCGCTACCGTCCCCGGTCTTAGGAGAGCCCGCCTGGAGGCACGTCTGGTGGCCTTCGTGGTTGACAGCGTCGTCCTCCTCTCCTTCACCCTTGTCCTCCTGGCGGTGGCCGGCCTCCAGCTCCTCATCGCCAGCGACTTCGGCAAAGAAGACCCACCTGATTCCTCCTTCTATGCCATCCTGGCCATTGTCATGGCGGTCATCCCCCTCTGGCTCGCCTTCAACGTCGTCCTCTGCCGCTGGCGAGGCCAAACGGTGGGCAAGTACGTCGCCGACATCAAGGTGGTACGGGAGGATGGGCAGCCGCTGGGCCTCCGGACGTCGCTGGTCCGCTTCCTGCTCCTGCACCCCTTGCTCTTTCACCCCTTTCTGGCTCTTCTCTGGTTGCTGACGGCGGCTGTGGTTACCTCGTTAACCGTCAGCGCAGCGGTTCTGGCGGTAACCCTGGCTCTGGTCTTCGTGTCACTGGCCGCCCCCTTCCTAGCCACCGGTGCCGTCCTCCTAGATGGCAAACGACGCGCCCTTCACGATCGAGTGACGGGCACTACAGTCGTGCCGGCTAGCACTCCAGAACGGCCACCGCAGCCGGCCGCATGAGCCTAGGGAAGGACACCATCGAAACGGGAGGAAGTCTCCACCCGGCCCCCGCGACCGGCGGGCTGTTCGGATGGCGTCGCCACGCCCCGCAGGTCGCCATAGCTCTCGCCCTGGCGATGGCGCTGCTGGCCCTTTTCGTCGCCCTCAACCTCCTCCAGTTGACGGCGCCCGGCCCCGCCCATCGCGCCCTTCGCCGCGCCGTAGCCAGCCTGACCGAGATCGACTCGCTCCTGGCGGCGCACGACGCGGCCCTCCGCCAGCAAGCAGAGGCCTCGCCGGACGAACTCCTGTCGCTGCCCGACTACCCGCTCGACGTGCCCCTATCCCCTGAGGAAGCGCAGCGCCCAGCCGTCGAGGTGCGGGACCTGCTATTGGAGCGGTCGGCGGAGCGGGTCTACCAGGAGGGGTCGGCAGCCTTCCGTGAGGAAGGACAGTCGGGCGACGCCCCGCGACTCTCCGTGCAGCGCGCCGTCCGCACGGGCCTGGGATTCCTCACGGCCGGCAACCACGACACCCTCCGCTGGGCAACCCTGGTGCTGGCGATGGTCTGTGGGGTGCTGTCGGGCGCCCTGATCCTCGTCACGCGAGGCTACGGCCGGCTCAGCGCCCTGGGCGGCGCCGTCGCGGCGGCATCGCTGCTCTTCCTGCTGCTGGCGGCGGCTGTGCGCCTCGTCCTTGGTCTCGCTGGCTGGGGGACGGACGACTACATCACTGTCCAGCTCCTTGACCTGTCGAAGGAGGCGGCGTGGTTGCCGTTCCGCAACGGCCTCGCCTTCAGCGGGCTGGGGCTCGCACTCCTGGCGCTGGGGCTGTTGGGCTCGCGGCTGAGCCGGTCGGCGGCCCTGGGGCTGCCGATGGAGGGGCAAAGGAGCTAGGAACGGGGCGCTGGACGGTCTGACGGCCACCGGTGTATATTGTCGCCGGGCCCCTTGGCCCGTACTCCGCGGGAATAGCTCAGTTGGTAGAGCATCTGCTTCCCAAACATCCCTGCCCCAGCGCTGACCGCCGGAATCGCGACCCCCAAGCGAAAGCGCCACAGTTATCGAGTATTTCCGCCATTGCCGCACCCAGGCACGTATGACCAAGAAGAAGACGAAACAGCAGCGGAAATCCGGCAGGTCTGCATCTTCTCTCGTCGATCACCAGAAGAGAGGCAAGATTCTCACTCCGCCTTTCATGCGCTCTCCCCGTCTTACGCTAGCGGCTTGGTCGGATCATCGTCTACCGGAGATGCTATGGGCTTGTCTTCTGTTAACCACGCTTCCCCGGCGTCAGGTAATAGGAATCATGCGGCGCATCGCGACTACCACCCTTGAATGGAGTCGCGAAACCGCCGAGAAACCCAAGGATCTCGGAATCACTCATTCGGCGTTGCCGGACTTGCCCCAGGAACTTCGCACAAAGGTCATGGCGATAATCTGCGAAGACTTGCCAGCGCGTCGAGCACTAGCGCCACTCCTACTGTTTCCCGAACTTCCTGGTTACTCGATATGGCAGGAATCCCTAGACCGGCTTGGTGTCGAGCCGAACTGGCCACCGCTGATGCGGGCCGTAGCCCGGACCTTGTATCACCAATCGGAAGAAGCAACGGACGCTCGATGGATGAAAGTCTTCTTCTCGCTCGCCGCTGGCCAACTGCATCTTCCCAGCGAGGAGACGGTCAGAGAGATAGTCGAGTATCCGGATTACGGCGACCTACGTGCCGTGCGGCCGACGATCCGTGCGTCTGAGGGGGCGATGGCGGGTTTGCAGAGTTTGGAGGGTCCATCCACGAACTGGGCAACAACTTTCTGGACGAAATGTCTGGATGAGACCCCCTGCATGCAGCGTATTCCTACCCAGTCGACCCCTGTAATTCCGCCAATCGGCACCACCGCCCAACAAATCGCCAGCGTTAGAAATGACCTAATTGAACACTTCTTCGCAACCCTCGAGTCCACAGCCATGGATCCACGTCACGATACGTCATTCGGCACCGCTCTGTATTCTCTCTCAATCCTCGAAGAGCTAGTACAAATTCGAGCTGCCACATCCATAATGGCAAGATTCGCATTAAGGACTCTGCTAGAATGCACCATCACGCTCGCTTACCTCGCGCACAAAGATGATCCCGACCTTTGGAAGTCTTATCGAGTGTACGGAGCAGGCCAGGCTAAGCTTGCTCTCCTCAAGTTAGAAGAGGACGAAGGTCCTGCGGAGTATGTAAGTTTAGAGGAGCTCGAGGAACTCGCTAATGACGATGCATGGGAGGAATTCGTCGAAATCAACTTAGGCCACTGGGACCGGTCGACCCTCCTCAGAATGGCCGAAGAAGCGGGGATGCGTTCCTTCTACGATCGTTACTATCCATGGACCTCAGCATACCTCCACGGCCACTGGTCAGCGATTCGCGATTCCTCCTTTCAGCACTGCATGAATCCCCTTCATCGCCTTCATCGCATTCCTCGCAGCACTGCGCGGCCGCTCCTCGATGTACTGGTGGACGCCTGCGCCATCGTTGATGAAACCTTGTCCGTCCTTGCCAACCTGTATCCGCCTTTTGTCCCCCGCGTCTCGCTCAGGCCATAGTCTCTGCATCCCGGTTCATCTAATTCCGACCGAAAAGCGCTGCCTGTCGTACCAAGCCCCGCCAGAACACGACCTCCCCCATGTCCTTCCAGAGGTACTTCCCCCAGTAGGGCGTCACATCCCTCTAACAACGCCGGCGCTCCAGCCCGATGTACCCCTGAGGCGTGAACCATCGCTCTGAGACCAACCGGACTTCGCCGCGCTGGAGCCCTCCCAGATCCAGGACCCCTGAACATGCGCGGTCCCGTCCATATTCGGGCCGGACCTTCCATGCTCCGGCTCCGCGCTGGCCCCCCGCGCCGACCCCTCTCGGGCTCGTGCTCTGCGGACGCCCGCGACGGGACCCCGACGCCACTGCAAGTGCTCCCGCGCTTCGCACACCGGCGCGGCCGCCGGTCCGCCCGACGCAACCCCGGTCGCCAGGGCGGGGAGCATGGCCGGCGACGCGACGGCGACGGCACCCCTACTGCTCCGCCGCTTCGCACACCAGCCCGGCCGCCGGTCCGCCCGACGCAACCCCGGTCGCCGGGGCGGGGAGCATGGCCGGCGACACGGGGGACGTGCGTCCCCGGCGGCCGCGCGCCGCGTTGACGGGCGCCTGCGGGCATCATTAGAATAGTGACCGAGCGGGAATAGCTCAGTTGGTAGAGCATCTGCTTCCCAAGCAGAGGGTCGCGGGTTCGAGTCCCGTTTCCCGCTCCAAGAACGCAAGACACACGGAACGGCCGCCTGAGGGCGGCTGTTGCCGGTTCTCTCTCCGCCAGCCTATGTCCCGAGACCCTCTGCGACCGGAAAGCGGCCCTTGGTTCGGGCACCGACGCGCGCGCAAAAGGAGGAGGAGGTTCAACCAGGCGCCGACTAGTCAAGCAGATCTCTAAAGCTGTGATCGCCCCAGGCGCCGAATCGATTGATGATACCGATAGCCGCATCTTGAGACTCGCGATCAGCGCGCAAGGCCGCCTCGAGAATCCGCCGAGCGTTTTCGCTTTCCATTCGAAGGACGTAGGAGGGTAGGGGCTGCCCAGTCAAGGCGTCGAGGACCTGAACGGCTTCAGATGGGTACTGGCTGGCCTCGCGTGCCAGATACTGCACTACGTCCCTCACGTGCATCTCATCTCTCAGACGCCCGACGGTCGAACGCACCAAGGGAAAGCAGGAACCTAGACTCTCGGGTATGGCCTCCAGCCACCATGCAAAGCCAGCTGCCTCCTCCCGAACGATGGGGTCGGCTGGGTCCGCTTCCGTTACCCTCCATTCCCACAGTCGCCGAAGTCTGCGCCAAATGGGGTCGTCTTGGTCCAAGCGAGCGTCCCGCAGGGTACGACCAAGAAGCCACAGAAAGCCACGTCTCGCACGGGCCGGCCCCAGCCGGAAGAGCTCGGCCACTAGAGAGTCACTCGAATCTTGCCCCTCCCAGCCCTGCCAAAAGGCTACAACAATATGCTCGGCTACGCGCTCGACTACGTACTCAGAATGCTTACCCCAGCTGTCCTGGCATAGGAGTGCACGCCTATACTCCTCTCTCAGGAGAAGGTACAGATCGCCCACGATCTGTCTGTAGAGAACATAGGCCAACACGGCTGCAGCCCAGAAGGACTCTTGGTCTGGTGACGAAGGGAAGATCGCAGACCACTTCTCTCTTGTCCACATGGGGTCCAGCCAGTACAGGTTGCCGAGGTATTGACCGAACGTGGAGTGGACGGCAGGCGACTGCTCCCGTTGGCAATCCACCTTCCACTCAAGAAGCTCTCGTGCTTCCGGCTCCAGCTTCGTCGTTGCACCGGCCCTGCCTAGTGTTCGCCCACGCCAGAGCGCATACATCATGAGCGCATCCACGGCTTTGCCACGGGCCGTGTTTATGCGCAGCTGCGACGGGTCCATGTTGTCTCCACCATACTGCCGCTCATAATCCGTGTCAGGCTCTCGTTCGCTCAGAAGCTGGCGGATGATTCCGAGAAGCCGGGGCGCAAGCTCTTCTGGCGGCGCGAACTCGTCCCTACGCATGGCTTCCCACGATAGGCTAGCCATCGCCCCTTTCAACCATGACACCCTGAATCCATGATCGCCCGGCTCGTGAGGCGATTCGGTATCGGTCAGGTTGGTGAGAAACTCGCAGAGGCCCACGACGGGCTCGTACGGGAACCGGCGATTCTCCCTTAGAGCGTCAGTCCACCCCATCACGGCGTGATAAGCGTAGATACCGCACAAACGTGGACTCGCGAACAACAGGGCCTCCAGGGCCCAAGGCTCAGGCTGTTGACTCACCGCATGCTGCAGCGCCCTGGCCAAACCCTCCGCGCAAGGACCCATGAAATCTCCCGATGGCGCCCAGGTTTCAACGTACGCCGCAAATCCTGACGGACCCATGTTGACGATCTCATTGCTCCCAATAGGCGATGTCGGACCCACCATGACGCCGGTAGACCAGACGAGGAAGTCAGGGTGGTCTGGCTCGCCGTGCTGGTCGACCAGCCGTTGGAGATGATCACGCTCGGCATCTGGCAAGTGCTCACGAATGGCCCACAGGAAGCGCCGCTGGTGGTCCAGCGTAAACCTCTGGCGTTCTTCCCGGCTCAGGCCGCGCGTCCGCGGATAGGGCACTAGAAGGGTGTCCAAAACCTGTCGTCTCTCCCCGTTGGGTAGTTGGGGATACGTCGCTTCCAGCAGCCGGTAATACTCATGATGCTCTTGTGCATCGAATGAGTGCCGCGAGTCGGCAAGGACGGATGTAATGAACGGTCGACAGTCCTCGGTATGGATTGTCAGCTCATAAAGAGCCAGACGGCGAAAGATAGCGTAGCGGGAATGCAATAGCCGGCGGACAGCCCTCTGAGCCTTGCTCGGAAAGCGGGCATAGAGCTCGTCGAGTGAGTCACGCAGCGATTCGAAGGCCAGACCCTTGTAGTCTCCGAAATGATGGTTCTGGGGATGATCCTCTACGGCGGCTCTCCAGCCAGACCATCGGTCGCGGCCCCCTGCGCTCTCCATTACGAGTGCTTCGGTCAGAAGCCTCTCGAGCATGCGAAAGGTCTCCCAGGGCCTGCGCTGTCGAAGATCTGCGACGAGTTCCTCGAGCGTCTGCTCGAATGCATGGCTGTCCCCCCTCGGTTCCACTTCCGGCGGCAGCGGGGAATCAGGAGGCAACTGCCGCAGCTTCGGCTGAAGGAGCGCGGTGGCAAGTGCGAGCCCTGCGCGCCACTGGTCGGCCGCAGTGAGAGACTTCGCGAGGCTTAGGGCTTCATCTGGCAGAAGCCATCTGACATCCATGTCGAGCCAATTGATCACAGCAGGCACAAGCTTCGCTCCGTCCTGCGGCCTCATCCGTTGGGCCGCCTGCACGAAGCTCCTGAACACCGCGGGATTGTCGGTCTGGACCGTTGCCGCCAACCGCCCTACGTCATCGGGCAGTGCCGTGGCGATTCGCGCGAGGTAGTCTCCCTCGGGCCACGGGACTAGTCGAACGCCACCCTCCACAGGCTGGAGACCGGGAGGAGACGAGAATACCCGGCGGCGATTCAGAGGGTGAAACCAGCCGGGGGCGTCAAGCCGGGTGAAGAAGTAATCGGCAAGCGGCCCCTCCTGCAGCGCTTGAGCGACAATGCCGACGATGTCATCATCTGGGGACTCGATCTCCAGCAGGACATCGAGGAGCTCGGCTCACGTATAGAACTGCCACTCATCAGCCGGGAGCACTTCCCCTAGCAAGCGAACGCCTAACTCGGGCATTTCCGCCTGGTACATGGCCAGCATCCACCGAAGCACTCCCCGGCAGAACCGCCCCCCAATCTCCTGCGCCACTTCGCGACCCGTCATTCGACGCCGGAGGGCTGCGTCCCAGGCGTACACGTAGTCGTGCAGCTCCTGGTGCCGAAAGCGGAAGGTCTCGCCCCTGGAAGGGACTAACACGCCCCTACCGACTAGTCTGTCAAGCGACCGTCCAGCACCGGATGGTATGGGGAACTCCCGCTCACCCCTGGCAAGGCTGTCCCGTGCAAGGGCAACTGCATCATGAAGAGCGGCTGTACCCTCCCGGTCTTCTACGGACCTTCGGTACCGATGCCACAGATCGAGCTTCCCAGTGATGCTGGAAACATCCTCGCCGACCTGGACAAGTTCGGCAATGAGACTTAGGTTAAGCAGATTGCTGGCCAGGTCTGTGAGGACCGGGGAAGGCAACGTCAGTCCTAGGCGCCGAAGCTGATTGCTGGCCTCCGCTTGGGTAAGGGGCCGACTCTCGACTCTCGGCAGGGTAAGACGACCGAGCTCCGGTTCCTTTTCGGCCTGCCACGTCCTGCACGCAGCCAGTACATGTACGTTCTCGAGCTCAGCGGCCATTCCGATCAGGCCAAGCAGGTTATTGAACAAGGGGGTGCCAGAGGCCGAGTCCAGTTGATCAACGATCACGAGACAAGGCACGAGGTTGGCAGTACGTCTGAGGGTCACCATCAATGATTCGCGTATAGGCAGGCGTGCCTGGATTGCGGCGACATCATCCCCTGGGTTGAATGAGCTAGCGCGCACCATCAGGACCACCGTTCCCCGGTTCCTCGCTTCTCCAGCTACCTCCGCAACCAAGGCGCTCTTTCCCGTGCCACCCTCTCCAACTACGAGTACTTCTCCGTGCTCTCTCAGACAGCTGTCGATTTCTGCTCTCTCCTCTCGTGGAAGCGTGCCGAGAAGGGGTACGGTAGAGCTAATGCCGCGAAGGGATGAGGCAGTGAAGGTATCAAGGGCCTGCACAATCTGGTCCACTGTGTCATCTGTGACTTCGGGCGCGCCAAATTCAAGTCGAACATGCCTACCTTCTTCAGGGTCGGCTATCACGGCTACGATGTCCCGAAGGCCCCAAATCTCAGCGCGCGTCTCGACTCCGGCCTCAGCCAGGCGCGCCACTGCCCAGGTCAATTCGTCATCCTTGTCGCCAGGCAGCAATGGAGGCGCGCTGCTGCGTTCATGGACTGGCTGGACTGTGGCAAACAGCCACCGTTCGGGCAGTCTAGGGTATGTGCCCTCACGCACCCGCCGGATGAATGCCCTGAGCTCCCGCCGGAACTTCTTCCGCCACCCCCGTTGCGCTGAAACCTGAACGACGCCGCATGGCTGAGGGTCCGCGCGATCGAGCTTGATGACCACATCGCGGCCAGCGTCACCATAGCCACTTGCTCCACCTCGAGACTCTACGACGAGGCCCGGGTAGACTGTCTGAAGCACACGCTCGACGAGCGATTCGAGGTCGAAGGGATGACGGTGGAAGTACAAGAGGGTCCAGAATTCGTACAGGCTCAACCTGCACCTCTTCCACGAGAACAATTCCTGACGCGGTAAGCATACATGTTCTATGACTCCCCGGCAAGTAGTGATCCTTTCGGCTCCGGACTACAATCGAGGCGCCACGGGGCGGGCTTCCTGTATGAGCTGGATACTCATAATCAGTCGGCCTGCGAACCGTCGACGCGGTGCCTCCGGACGGGCGATCGGCAGCCGGCGATTTCTGCGACCAGTGCTTAAGCGCGCCCGAGGCCGGTCCACGCCCAGGGCTCGAGACCAGTAGAAACTCGTCGCATTTCGGCGGCGGTGTAATGTTACAATACGGTGCCTGGCATCGCTCCTGCTTCCACCGGATGATTGTGGCCCTCGAGCAGGCTCTGGGAATCCGGCCGACGCAACAACGTCACGTGGGGACACGCTGTGTCTGGTCTGCCGACAGGTCGTCAAGGCAGAATATGTTCAGCAGGCGGGGCGGGACGGCAAGATGGCGGCAGTCATGACCACCGTGGTCCTGGAGTCGAAGGGACGCAGCGGGAAGCGCTACCGCGCGGATCGTCCAGAGGATACGCAGGCGCTGGTTCGGGCTGCCTCGCGACTCGCCGACATGGAGGGTGTGCACGAGGACGAGCTGGCGCTTGTGCCTAATGAGCCAATCGCCGAAGACCCGCGTGGGATGTGGTGTTACCTATACGGCCTGGACAACTTTGGCAAGGCGTTCAACCCACGCCAGCTGCTCACGCTGACGACGTTCTCCCAACTGATCCGTCAAGCCCACGCTGGCATGCTCGCTGCTGGGATTGACGCGCAGTACGCGCAGTCGATCGCGATGTACTTGGCGTTCGCGGTTGATCGGTTGGCCAGTGACAATTCGACTCTTACCCGCTGGAACCCTGCGGGTCCGAAACCACAAGGAGCGCTCGGCCTCCAGGGGATGCCATTGGTCTGGGACTATGCAGAACTCAATCCGTGGGGCGGATCCGTGGGCGACGCGGCGACGAGCGTGGAGATTCTAGGTTCGACGATACCGTCCCTCAGCGAGTCATCCTCGCGGGCGGGGCACGTCGAGATGCGGGACGCCCGGGTGCAGACGGAGGGCAAATTCAAAGCAATTATTACTGACCCGCCTTATTACGACTCAATCGACTACGCCAACGTCTCGGATTTTTACTATGTCTGGCTTAAGCGTAGCATTGGATTTCTACACCGCGACCTCCTCGGCCTGCCGCTCACACCGAAGAGAAACCAGATCGTCATGAACCCCTATACGAACGGAGAGGCCGAGGGGGATCGACGAGAAGCTGCGCGGAGGCGTTATGTAGACGGGATGGCAGTGTCGTTCGGAACCATCGCGCAAAGTCTGGAACCCGACGCTATCGTTGGCGTGGTGTTCGCACATACCGACCCCGACGCTTGGGCAACCCTCATCGAGGGCCTGTTGGAAGCAGCGTTGGTGCCAGATGCCTCGTGGCCGCTCGATACCGAGATGGGAACAAAATTTGCCGGAATGACCTCAGCGAAGCTCAAGACCTCCGTCTGGATGGCCTGCACGCCCCGTCTGGAGGACGCCGGGCAGGCGTTCATTGGGGACGTGACGGAGGAGATGCGGCCGGTCATCCGGAACCGGTTGCTCTACTTCTGGAGCATGGGCATCCGAGGCGCGGACTTCTTCATCAGCGCCATCGGGCCCGCCCTCTCCGTCTTCGGCAAGCACAGCCGCGTACTCCGGCCGGACGGCTCACAGGTCACTGTGAGGGAGTTCCTGGATCTCGTGCGCCGGGAGTCCACGCAAGTGGCGCTGGAGCAGGTGCTCCAGGGAGCTGACCTGGGCATCGTTGACCCCGTCACGCGCCAGTATGTGACCTGGGTGTGGAGCTACTCTAGGGCGCCGCTGGATGCCGGGGAGACCATCGCCCTCTGCCTCGCCACCGGCGCCGACTACCACCAGGCGGTGAGGCCCGGCTCCATAGCAGTAGAGGTCAAGGAGAAGAGCAAGAAGCTCGTAAAGCTGCGCACCGTCCGGGAGCGCGGCCGCCAGGACGAGGACTTGGGAGAGGACTCGCCGGCCCGTCCGGCGCCCCTCATCGACCAGCTACAACGCGCCGCTTACCTCTGGGGCCTCAACAAGAGCGAAGACCTTGCGAGCTACCGGTCGAGCCTCGGCGAGACGCGCTGGGCGGCGCTGCGCGTCCTGGGCCAGGCCGTCGCAGAGTGCCTCCCGGATGGCGACGAGGACCGGCGGCTGATTCACGGTCTGCTCGGGAGCAACGTCATGGCCAGGGTCGCGAAAGGTGCGTTGGGACGGCCCGCTAAGCCAGCGGCGGAGGGCCCGCGACTGCCAGGCTTCGAGGAGGGGGGCGAGAGCGATGGTTGAGAGCAACCATGCGGCGCTCGGGCAAGGACTCAAGCTCTACACGGATGCCATGAGGGGCTTCGTGAGAGAGCGTCTGATCGCAGCGTTCCCAAACAACTGGTGGGAGGCTGGCGTCGTTAGAACCCTGACGGACGCGCAGAAGGCCAGCTTGAAGCGGGACACAGAACGGGACCCCCACAAGGACAAGCTGGACCACATCGAGCCGGCGCACGTGTCGCGAATCGTTGCCCGCAACTTCGAAGGCGCTTTCCGCGGCGTCTTCGGCGATTTCAACAAGACGCGGTCTTTGCTGGATCAGGTGGCGTCGGCCCGGCTCGAGTGGGCGCACCCGCGCACCGGCGACATGCTGGCCGACGACGTGGCCCATGCTCTCTACGCAATGGGGCAGATCCTGACGACGGCGAACCTGCCCGAGGCGGTAGAAGTCGATCGACTCTACAAGGAGGTGCTCGGCATAGGCGCCGCGCCGGCGGAGGCGGCGGTTGCCGAAGTGCGCGAGGCAGGACCGGGAGAGCTTCCCTACTGGTGGCAGGTCTGTGAGCCCCACGACGCCTTCAAGAACCCGGCCGCCATCGACGAGTCGCTGTTCGCCGCGACCCTCGGTGGGGTGCAGGCCGGGTCAGCCCGAGACGAGTACCTGAAACCCAAGGTCTTCTTCTCTCACACGCACTTCACGGAGAACCTCAAGCAGACAATCCGCGATGTAGCCAGCCGCCTGGGTGGTGGTGAGGGGCCGTCCGTGACCGAGATGCAGACGCCCTTCGGGGGCGGCAAAACTCACGCTCTTCTGACCCTCTATCACCTGATCAACAGCCCTGAGGAATCGCTGGCGGTGCCAGGCGTAGCCGAGGCGCTGGGAGAAGTAAACATCCCCTCGAATGCAAGGGTTCTCGCCTTCGACGGACAGGAGTACGGCACCGATCCGGTCGAGAAAGAGAACGGCGCATCGGTCTCCACGATGTGGGGAGAGCTCACCTTCCAGGTTGACCCAGCGCTGTTCAGGAAACTCATGATGGACCTTGACGACCGGGGGGAGGCACCGGGCAACGCCGTGTTCAGGCAGGTCCTGGAGGGGGCGGCGCCGTGCCTGATCCTTATCGACGAGCTCGTGAGCTACCTAGTCAAGCTCCGGTTCTCGAACACGAAGCGCACGCAGAACCTCTACCGGCAGACCGTCCAGTTCGTGCAAGAGATGCTGCAGCTCGTGGGCAACATACCCGGCGTCTGCGTCCTCCTTTCCCTGCCGCAAAGCAGGCGGGAGTTCGGCGGGCTCGACCCCGAGCAGCTCCAACACCAGCTCTCAGTGATTCCGGACTTGCAGGCGCGTGTTGACAGGGTTGTCTCCAAGCGCACCCCGGTCAACGATGACGAGATCTATACCTTGATGAGCAAGCGGCTCTTCAAGAAGACAGACCCAGAAGCGGCCGCGCGAGTGGCGCGGATGTACCGCGAGACCTACGAGCGGACTCGCGGCCTCTATGACCCCACGGTCTTCTCGTCCGACTACATGGGGCAGCAGATCGAGGCCTTCCCGCTTCACCCCGAGCTGATCGACGTGCTCTACAAGAAGTGGTCAACCGCAACCGACTTTCCTCGGACGCGGGCCGTCCTCCAGCTCCTGGCCAACGTCGTGGCAGAGCAATGGGTGAACCGGCGCGAGGCATACGCGATTCAATCGGCGCACGTGAACCTGGAACGTGAGCGCATTCGCACGAAGATCGTAAGCGCTGCTGGCGCCGGCGGCGGCTTCGACGCTGTGGTCGCGGCTGACATCATCGGCGGCGATGCACATGCCGACGCCGAAGACCAGCGTCGCGGGGAGGACTACGAACGCCGCCACATCGCCCGTGGCATTGCCACCACCCTTCTCATGCACTCATTCGGTGGCGCCACCCGTGCTGGGGCTCTGCCCTCAGAGCTGCGCCTGGGCACCGTGGCGCCAAACGTGGGACCCGAATATGTGTCAGAGGTGTTGGAGTCGCTGGAGCAGTCGCTCTGGTACGTCCACCGAGAGGGCGAACTCCTCCGCTTTCAGACACGCGCCAACATCTACCGCATCATCTCGGAGAGCGCCGAGGCTCAGCCAGCGGCCAGCGTCGCGGAGCGGCTGCGCGAAGAGATGAAGAATGCCATTGGGTCCGACGACCACTTCAAGGTGCTGGAATGGGCTGGGGCAGAAGGAACAATCGTGGACCGTCCGGAGCCTTCCATCGCGGTCCTCGATCCGACGTACGCTGTCTCCCAAGAGGCCGGTGGCGAAGCCCTGGTCGGCCGGGATCGCATCGACCAGCTATGGGAGAAGGCTGGTGGGGGCCTCCGTCAGTGGCGGAACGCGCTGATCCTCGTTGCGCCCGACAAGGAGTTGTGGAGCAAAGCCGAAGAAGCGATGCGCGAGGTGATGGCCTACGAAACCGTGATCGTTGACGCCGAGAAGGGCCCGATGGACGTCAGCCAGCTAGAGCTCAAGGACCTGAAGAGCCGGTTCAACGCCAAGAAGGAGAGCCTCCGCACCAGCATTACAACGGCCTACCGCTGGGTGTTTCATCCCGACGAAGAAGGGCTAACCGCTGTTCCGCTGCCAGTGCCTGCCGTCGCGAATGAGCGTATCGTCCGCCGCACGGTGCAGCGGCTCTCCGATCAGGACTACGGCCATCCAAAGGTGATGGAGAAGATTGGCGCAGTCTACTTCAACTCGAAGCTGGCGCCACGTCTATGGAAAGACGAGGCGAGCGCGCTGGATCTGGAGCAGACGAGTCGACGCTTCTCGCAATGGACTTACCTCCCGATCTTGCCGACGAGAGAGGAGACCTTGCGGGCGTGCATCCGCGAGGGAGTTAGGGACGGTCTCTGGGCAGTCGCTATTGGAGATAACGCTACCTCCACATACCAAAGGCTCATCGACAAGCCAGAGGAGATTGATTCGGTGACAGTCCTGTTCGACGGGTCAGCATCCCTCGTGAAGGGGGATCTCCTAGAGCTGATTCGGGAGGAACTGGGTCAGCCCGTACAAGACGGGAGAGAAGAGAAACCAAACGGCGCCCAGGAGAAGACGCACGGTGAAGGCGGTGGCACGGCGATCTCTGACAAGCCGGGCACGATTCCCGCTCCGGTCGAACGCCTCACCAGGGTGCGGCTGAGGCTTCAAGATCTGCAGATCGGGAAGACGGGCAATCTCCAGCCATACTTGTTCAAGGTGCTCCAAGAGCTGGACGCCGGCGTAGAGGTTACGATCGTCATCGACGTGAGCAGCCAGGCTGGTATACCGACCGATGTGCTAGAGCAACGCATCGTCGAAGCGTTCGACCAGCTGGGCATCACGGTGCGGTGGGAGTCCACGTAGCTTCACTCTTGGAGCGCCGTCGGAGGGCCGGCGGAGATGCTGCAACTCTCCTCCTCGGAGACAGGGCGTTCGCGACCCTCTGCCTCGGAGATATGCGCTCTACAGGAGGCCGTGACCCGGTGCCTCGGAGATATGTGCTCTAAAGAACGCCGTGACCCGGTGCCTCGGAGATATGTGCTCTACACGATGCGGCGACCCGGTTCCACAATTACGAATGGGTGGCTGCTTGACGTGCGCAGATACGGATGTAATATTGGCACCCCACAGGGTTGTCGTTGGCCACGCCCTCAGAACGGGACGACAGTGAGGCAGCCGCATACACCTTGACTCGTGGGTGTAGAATGCGGCTGTCCTCGCTAGTGTTCCGTCAGGAGGTACGACATGAAGCGACTCGGCATCGTGGCGGTAGGTCTTGCTTTGGTGGTGGGCATCTTCGCCACGGCCTGCGGCGGGGGTGACGGCGGCGAGCCCGCAGACGGCGGGACTCCCTCCGGCCCGGTCAACATCACGCTCTGGCACGCGGAGACGGCGTCGAACAGCGACAGCCTCGTGAAACTGCTGGACCGCTTCAACGCCTCCCAGAATGAGGTGAAGGTCACGTCCATCTTCCAGGGCGAAGAGCTGATCGTGAAGATCCTCAGCAGCGCGTCCAGCGGCAACGTCCCCACCATCGCCTACATGTCGGAGCCCGATACGCAACCCATGATCGACAGCGGGCAGGTCGTGCCCATCCGGGAGTACGTGGACCGCGACAAGTATGACCTGTCCGACTTCGCCCAACCGGCGATCGCCTACTACACGGTCAACAACACGCTCTACGCCATGCCCCACGGCCTGGCGGTGCCACTCATGTACTACAACAAGATCCCATTCCGGGAGGCGGGGCTGGACCCCGAGCAGCCACCCGAAGACCTGAACGAGGTCCGCGCCGCCTCAGAGAAGCTCGTTCAACGCGACTCGGCGGGCAACATCACCCGCTACGGGTTCGCCCTCGACATCTCCCCCTGGTTCGTGGAGCTGACGCTGGCTGGCGCCGGCGAGCTCTACGTCAACAACGACAACGGCCGCGCTGGCATCGCCACTGAGGTCGCCTTCGACAACGAGGCCGGTCAGAAGCTCTTCCAGTGGTGGTACGACATGGTGCACGATGGCCTGGCGCTCAACATCGGGGTCGACCCCGTGGGCGCAAACGGCCTCCTCGCCGTCGGCGCCGGTAAAGCCGTAATGGTCCGCGCTTCCTCGTTTGCCCTCCGCTCCGTCATGGACGTTCTTGAGAAGGGGATAGAGGGCGTTGAGTTGGGTGTAGCACCCGTCCCCGGCATCCCTGGCAGAGTCCCCCAGGGCTCGCCCGGCGTGTACTCGCGGGCGCTGTGGATCATGAGCGCGCGGCCGGAGGCAGAGCGCGACGCCGCATGGAAATTCATCAAGTGGCTCATGGAGCCCGAGCAACAGGCCGAATGGTTTGCTGGCAGCGGCTACCTCCCCGTCCGCAACTCCGCCTACGACCTCCCGGCTGCCAAGGACATCATCGCCGAGTACCCGCAGTTCCAGATCCCGATCGACCTGTTTGCAGAGACGGCGACAACAAGCGCTGCCCTCGGACCGCTCCTCGGGTGCTTCCCACAGGTGCACGAGGCGGTCGTGGAAGCTGTCGAGAGCATGGTCTCCGGAAACGCCAGCCCTGATGAAGCCATGGCGGCCGCGGTCAAGGAGAGCAACGCGGCCATCAGCGATTACAACCAACGTCTGGGCCACTAGGAGGGCACCGAGGCCGGCGCGCCGGATCCGGAACCGCTCGGGACCGTAGCTGCCCTCTGCCGAAAGGACGGACCTTCATGAAACGATTCATCCTCTTCGTAGTGATCCTTTCGCTGGTCCTCACAGCCTGCGGTGGGGGTGGCAAATCCGCCAGCAACGAGGCCACGTCTGGCCCGGTCAACATCACCTTCTGGCACTCGGAGACGGCGTCGAACAGCGACAACCTGGTGAAGCTGGTGGACCGCTTCAACGCCTCCCAGAACGAGGTGAAGGTGGAGCCCATCTACCAGGGCATCGACCAGGACCTGACACTGAAGCTCATCGCCGGCATGCCCAGCGGCAACGTCCCGGCCGTCGCCTACATGTCGGAGCCCTTCACCCGGCCCATGATCGACAGCGGCGAGATCGTTCCCATCCAGCAGTACATCGACCGCGACAAGTACGACCTGTCGGATTTCGCGCCCGCGGCGATTGCCTACTACACGGTTGACGACACCCTCTACGCCATGCTGTGGGGTGGCAAAACTCCATCCGTATCTGGAACGCTGACTGGCCGAATTGCCGCGCGAGTTCTCCTTGGCCAGGCGTCGAATCAGATCTTGGACCTCTCTGGGAGGGTGCGCGCTCGCCCCGGGGCTCCGGCACCCCTTGCTCCTCCAGGCCCAGTAACGCCACCATGAGGTGCGCTGCCAATAGATCACCGTCTCCGGCTCCACGAGGACGAGGGCCGACGGCCAGGCAGACCATATGCGTGACAGCCATGACCAGTACAGGCGATCAGCCGGCCCGGCTGGCCAGGGCAGCTCAACATGTTCAACGCCCCAGATACGGATGGGGTTTTGCCACCCCACAAGGTGAACAAGGCGCGGCCTCCTTCAGGACGGATGCGGTAAGGCTCGCGCAGACGCCGTCTTCGGTCAATCAGTCAGATTCGGATGAGATTCTTGGCCCCCACACGATGGCACTTCGCTATTCGAAGACGGGCCGCCCCTGGAATTGGCATTGTGGCCACAGCACCTGCAAGCCCATCAGATGGGTAAGGGGCGACTGCGAAGGCCAAACACACCCAGGTAGCGGCCGCACCAACGAGCACACCCGCTCTAGCGTCGCCCGACCCCCAGAGGGCCCGATGCGCCAGGGGACGCTATGGGGCCACCTCGCCCGTCAAGAATAGCAGGCCCGCCGGGCGCGGCAAGACCCTTCATGCCCGCATCGGCAATTGGAAGTCCCTCCTCTCCCGCACGAGCTGGTCAGTAAAGATCAGGTCGCCGGAGCCGAGGTCCTTGTTGAGGTACTTCGCGCAGTAGACGGCGACTGCACCGGCCTCACGCCGGGGGCTGCGCAGTCACCAACTCGTGGCGCTCTCTCGCTTGAAGAAACAGCTCCGCGCCGTGGGGGATGGTCATGCCGGCCAGTCCCAGCTCCGCCTTGACCTGGGCAATGGCGGGCTGCCATTCCTCTTGGCTTATCGGGGAGTGAGGGTCCTGCAGGAAGTGGACATTCACTAGCCAAGCGGGGACCCTCGCGACCTCACGGAAGAAGTAGAGGTGGGCAAGCCTGTTTGCGGACTGGTAGAGAGGCCCTGTCCAGTCTGCTTCCTGCGAGATGCCCAGCCAGCGCTTTGTCGCCCCGAGGGCTGCTTCTATCTTCTTGCGGGACCTGGGCGATGCCTTGCACCCACCTCCATAGACCTCAGCGGGATGGCTCTTCGCCTCAACGAGTATGACGCCCCTCACGCCAGGGTACTTCTTGAACTCTACTAGCGTAGCGAGTGCATCCCACACTGGCCCGCCGCTCGGCCAGAACCCGCTCAATTTGCTGGCCAAGTGCTCCAGGCCGACAGCACGAAGGAAGGCTCGGTCCTGGTATTCTACGAACCTCTCACTTTCCAGAGGCGATACCCAGCGGATTGTGGCACTCAGTGAAGCCAGAGATGGCAATGCCTGGATCACGTGTTGAGAGAGCTCGTCGGGCCGCCTGTTGACCCATATCTGAATCTGGAGCTGGCTGCCAGCATAGGCCCGCCCGAAGTCATCAGCTCGGCCTTGCCGCTCCGTCATGGCCGACCTCCGTCACGCGCTCAGCACACATGCGTGGTGCTATGATAGGCGCCATGGAACCCCGTATCCAGTACGCTAGGACCGCCGACGGTGTGAGTATCGCCCTCTGGACGGTGGGCCACGGCGAACCGCTTGTCTGGGTGCATGGCATTCTGCATCGTCCCTCAGAAAGCAGATTGCTCCTTGACTTGGCCAAGAGCGGGCCCTCAAACAGCCCAAAGAGTCCGGAGGGCGGCAACAGATACGGACCCGGCTGCTATGCAAGGGAGAAGATCCCATGTCCCTCAAGATGACCCAGGAGGAACGCGAGGCGTTCCTGGCCGATCTCCACGTAGGTGTGATCAGCATCGAGGATCCCGGCCGCGGACCGATCACGGTACCGATCTGGTACGACTACAGGCCCGCGACCGGCCTGTGGATCGTCACGTCACGTACCTCGCGAAAAGGGATAGCGCTTGACAAGGCGGGACGTTTCTCCCTCGTCGCTCAGACCGAGGATGCGCCGTACAAATATGTGAGTGTTGAGGGCCCCATCGTGGACGTCCGACCGGCGGAGAAGGAGAATGACCTGCGGCCGATGGCACATCGCTACCTCGGGGCCGAGTTCGGCAATGCCTACGTCGACAACCAGTCCGTCGAGGCCAGCGCCGTCTACGTGATGCAGCCACAGCGGTGGCTCACCGTCGACTACTCGAAGCTTTTTCCAGAGAGCTAGAAACAGTGCTGCAGCGACTGTTCGCGGTGCGGGAGCAAAGCTGATGGAGCCACGCATCCAGTACGCCAGGACCGCCGACGGGGTGAGCATCGCCTTCTGGACGCTGGGGGAAGGCATGCCGCTTGTAGGTATACCGACGATTCCATTCACACACATCGAACTGGAGTGGCAGTACCCCGAGTTGTGGGGTGGCAAAACCCCATCCGTATCTAGGGATGATTGAATCGCTGAGCGTTTCAGGCCAGCCTCCGACCTGGAGCGGGCCCGCTGCCTCGGAGACAGGGTGCCCTGACCCTGTGCCTCGGAGTCAGATGCTCGTCCGCATCTGCAGGGTTGGCACGCTGAGCTACCTGGGGCCAGCAACGTGCCTCGGCAGCGTGTCGCCTCATCGCGTCGCACTGCGTCTTGAGACGCCCACGGGGCCGCCTGCTCGGGCCGGCCCGCCAGCGCCTGGCCAGATCATCGCTCGGCCGGTTCTGGGCGGTCTTCATCACGAATATGAGTGGATAGCCGCGTAGAGAGACAAAGGCGGATGACATTTTGCCACCCCACAACATCATCGCCCGCTACCCGCAGTTCCAGATTCCGGCCGACCTCTTCGCCAAGACGGCGACAACAACCGCGGCGCTGGGGCCAGTCATTGGGCCGTTTCAGCAGGTACGCAATGCCGTCAGGAGTGCGATCGAGAGCATGCTGTCCGGAGCCGCCAGCCCGGACGAAGCGCTGGCGGCGGCGGTCAAGGAGAGCAACGCGGCGATCACGGACTACAACCGCCGTCTGGGCGACTAGCGGACGCTGAGGCAGACGGGCCGGGTCCGAAGCCTGAAGCTGGCGAGGGTCTCCGGGGGAAAACACCCCACGGCAGAGTTTCAGCGCATGGTGGGACAATGCGCGTCGGCGGGGCGCACTCATGACGCTGTGATCGGTGTGTTCGGTCACGTGGGAGAATTGCCGGATCGCTGGTCTGGGGAAACGTCTATGGCTGAGAAGCAGCTTGCAAAGCGCCACGGAAATCGACTTGTCGTGCGTCGAGTGCGCTGAGGGCGCGGGCTGTGGGGTGGCAAAACCCCATCCGTATCTGGGGCATTGACAGAGTGAGCTCTCCTGGCCAGCCTTGAGACATCATGTCCTCAGGGAGGTCCAGGCTTGACTACCTACCTTCTCCTCTTCTGGTCTCTTCTGCGCAGCGCCTTCGTCTCCCGCCAGCACCTTCTACTTGAGAACCTCGCCCTGCGCCAGCAGCTCGTGGTGCTCACGCGCTCGTCCCGACGACCGCGCCTCACGCCCCCGGACCGCCTGTTCTGGTCGTGGCTCTCGCGTGCCTGGCCTCGCTGGCGATCGGCGCTCGTCATCGTCCAGCCGGATATGGTGATTCGCTGGCAGAGCACGTCATGGCGGCGCCACTGAGCTTGGAGGAGCAACGGGTGCTCGAGCCCTGGGGCGAGCGCGCGTCCCGAGAAAGGTCCAAGATCTGATCCGGCGCCTGGCCAAGGAGAACCCGAGCGGCAGTTCATCCAGTCAGCGTTCCAGATACGGATGGGGTTTTGCCACCCCACAGGATAGCGGCGTAGCGAGAACAAGGCGGATGGCATTTTGCCACCCCACACCCTGACGACCGACAGTTGTCCTGGGAAGAACAGGGCTGCTATCTTGAGAGCAAATGGACCTCGTTTGCCATGGCGACACGGATCGCTCTCCACAACGGAATGTTCTTTCGCCAGCTCAGTACCTGGGAGAGCGCCCGCCGTCGCCAATTGAGGGAATCATGGGGAGGCAAGAGTGCGAAGCATTCAATTGAACAGAACGGAGTACTATGACAAGGTGCTCGCCTGTTGGCTCGGCAAGAACATCGGCGGAACCCTAGGGGCACCCTTTGAGATCAGGAAGTACGTCAACGCCCTCAAGTTCTACGATCCCGTGCCCGACGGGCCGGCCCCCAACGATGATCTGGATCTCCAGCTTGTCTGGTTGAAAATGCTCGAGGATAGGGGGATAGACCCGAGTCTTTCTGACTTCGCGGACTACTGGAAGCGCTATCTGTCTGCCTACCCCTGGAACGAGTATGGCTTCTGTCACAGGAATCTTGAGCGTGGTCTGATGCCCCCGATCTCTGGATGCTTCGAGAACTACTTCGTGGACGACATGGGCTCCCCCATCCGCAGTGAGATCTGGGCGTGCATCGCCCCTGGTGACCCCCAGCTGGCGGCGTCAATGGCCTGGAAGGATTCCGTGCTGGACCATGCGGGTGGGGAGGGCATGTACGGAGAAATGTTCTGGGCGGCTGTCGAAAGCGCTGCCTTTGTGGTGAGAGATCCCAGGACCCTGATCCAAATCGGACTTGCCATGATTCCGCTGCCCTGCGCCATCTCACGCGTTATTCGCGAGGCTGTCTGGTGTTCGGACAACGATATCAGGTGGGCCGAAGCCCGAGAGAGGATCGCGACCTTCCACGGTCACTACATGCCGTGCAACGCGACACCAAACCATGGTTTCACCATCCTCGGCTGGCTGTATGGCGAGGGCTATGGGGACAGCCTCTGCAAAGCGGTGAACTGCGGGTATGACACGGATTGCACTGGGGCGACCCTGGGGTCCGTGTTAGGCATTGTCGGAGGAACGGGCTCGATTCCTGAGGAATGGAGGAGGCCAATCGGCGACACCATCGTGTTGCACGAATACACTGGCAAGTTCAACGCCCCGGCAACGACCGCGGAATTGACGAACCGGGTCGAAGCAATCGCGGAGAGATTTGTTGCGGAAAAGTCGGATACCGTCGAGTTTGCGGAGAAGACGTCTATTCCCCAAGATGTTTTGTCCCTGCTTTTCCGCAGTGAGAAGGCCATGGCCGCACTACGTCAAGATATTCACGCCGGGGTGGTTGCCTGTGGAGATCTCGTGGTCAAGTTCCACTACAATGGTGAACCCGTGCTGCGCCCGGGGATCGAACGTACTTTCAGGGTCTCACTGGAGAAGCGCGACATGCCAGTTGATGCGGGAATTGAGGTCGATGTTCCGCAAGGATGGACTGCTTCTGCTTCTCAAGAAGCTCCTGGCTGTCACCGTCTCAATGTTCTTGCCGACGACGTAGCGGACAGGAACCTCATAACGGTGATTGCCAAACTGCACGATGGAGAACGTCGGGTCACCTTCACCGTGTTGGGGCCAGGCGAGGCAAGAGGTTTCGCGAGTGGAGCAATGGTTGCTTGCTGCCTGAGATGCGGGGCAAGAGAAGGGGCTTGCATTTGCGCTCCTGAGCGGTGAGTCCAGCGCTTCACCCGACAGCGAGCTAGGTCTGTGTTACCGCGGCGGCTACTTCATGCGTTCGGCCCACGAACGGGAATGAGCGAAGAAGAGGCGCGGCTCGTGCACAGGGCGCCCGCTTCTCACTTGCCTACCCTTTCGTTGTAATCGGCCAGGATCCGGTTGGCATTGGATGCAGCATCCCCCAGCGCCTTGAGGGGGTCCTTGCCAGCCACAAGCATCTCCTCCACCGCCTGAGCGACGGTTTCGGCCACCTCATCGCCAGGACCGATGAGTGCTCCCATGGTGGCCGGCGTCGCCGGGGTGTTCAAGTAAGCGTCCAGGGGCACTTGATAGAGGGGGTAGCGAGCCACGACGTCCTTCACCGCTGGCAGATCGATTGAGGAGCGGCTGACGGGCAGGTAGCCAGTGCCCGCGAACCATTCGGCCTGCTGCTCAGGCTCTACAAGCCACTTGATGAACTTCCACGCTGCCTCCTGCTCTTGTTCCGGTCTCTGCTTCAGGATCCACAAGCCGTAGACAGCAAACCCCGTCAGTCCCTTGCCCTCTGGGACGCCGGGCAGCTGGCTGACGCCGATCTCTATGCTCTTCGCACCCGGCTCGCCCCCCTCCAACACATCGATCACAGAACCCAACCCACCCGCGAAGCTGAAGGTCATGGCGGCGCGGTCGGCGGCAATAGCCAGCAGGCCGTCAGCGTAGCTGGGGTTGCGGCCCACGTTGAAGGCCAGTCCTTCCTCGACCATGTCATGCCACCACTGGAAGAACCAGCGACCGGTGTCATTGTCGAAGAGGACCTTGGTGGCGCGGCCTTCGTGGCCGTTGGACCTGTCAACGTAAAGGTCGCCGTGCTGCGCCAGGGCGCCGGCCAGCCAGCCCTTGATATCGATAGCGATGCCGCTGCGCACCACGTTCCCGGCCGCGTCGCGCTTCAGGATCTTCGCCGAGTACTGGCGTACCTCCTCTAGGTTCTGGGGCGGCCTTACCGGGTCCAGTCCAACCTCCCGGAAAACCTTCTTGTTGTAATAGAGGAGGCCCATATCTGCGTGGAAGGGCATTCCCCACTGCGTGTCCTGCACGGTGTAATACTCGACTGCCTTCTCGTCGAGGTCAGACAGGTCATACCTGTCCCGCTCGATGAACTGCTGGATAGGCGTAACAGCGCCACTGTCGATCATCTTCTGGATGTGGCCCTCATCCAGATAAGCCACTGCTGGCACACTGCCTGACGGGATGGAGGCGATCAACTTGGCCATAGCCTCCAGGTAGTCTCCCTGTCGGGTCGCGCGTACGCGCACTTCGTCCTGGGAGGCATTGAAGCGTGCCACGAGGCGGTCCAAGGTCTCCCCGTTTTGGGCGCCCTCGGAGTGCCACAGGTCAATGGTTACCGGCCCCGCGGACCGGGTGAGGCCCGGTGTCTCGGCGCTGGGAGCCGACCCTTCTTCCCCTGCGCACGCCGCAAGGAGCAAGCAAGCCGCGAAAAGGAAGACCGGCCCCAGAATGGACTTCAGCATCACAGGCACCTCCGGCTCCACTTCCTGCGCGCCCATCATAGCACGGGCAGTCATTCTCTCCGTTTCCGTCTGCCGAGGAGCTCCAGGACGATGGCGAACCTGCACAGCGCCTCATCAACAACCTGTGGGGTGCCAAAACCCCATCCGTATCTGTGGGCTCGCTCCCCAAGTCGCCCCTCCGCCTAGTGAACGGCACAGGGCACCGATCCCTGACCCCCGACCAGTGTCGACCCTCTGCGTGATAGGCAGAGGGTCAAGGCCTGATGGAACATCGGCCCACCGGTCCTCGGTGGTCTCCGCCACGAGTACGAGCGGGTCGGCGCTTGACCTGCGCAGATACGGATGTAATATTGGCATCCCACAGGTTGACAACCTCCCCATCGAAGCGTAGTTTGTGCGCGCTCAGTCCGGCAGCGTCAACGACGGCATTGGAGTGAGCTGAAAGGGGGCACGATGCGCTGGATAGTGTATCTGCTGCTACCGGCCTTCCTGGTGCTGGCGACAGCTAATGCTGATGCCCAAGGTGGGCCAAAGGTCCTCGTGACTGGGTCACCCATCCACGGTGCCAACGGAGTTACGTTCGACGCTTCCGACGGGCTGTACATTGCTTCTGCCGCCGGCAGGGAGATCATCGCCATGGACCCAGAAACCGGCGAGATCCTCGACCGGCTGGGGCCCGAGGTGGGTGTCGAATCGCCGGACGATCTCACTTTCGGGCCCGACGGGTCACTCTACTGGACCGCCCTACTTGCCGGTGAGGTGGGCCGGCTCTCCCCCGATGGTGTCACGACCAGCCAGCCTGTCGCCCTTGGCGTCAATCCCATCACTTTCTCTGACGATGGCCGCCTGTTCGTGGCCCTGGATTTCCTGGGCGATGCGCTGTACGAACTCGATCCCGACCTCGTGGATCCACCGCGCCTCATCGCCGAGAACCTTGGGTTCCTGAACGGCATGGACTGGGGCCCTGACGGGTTCCTCTACGGTCCGATCTGGACCAAGGGGGAGGTGGTGCGCATCGACGTCGACACGGGCGCGCTGACGGTTGTGGCCGACGGACTTGGCGTTCCGACGGCAGTCAAGTTCGATTCTCAGGGGCGCCTGTACGTTGGCGACCACATGAGGGGTGAGATCTTACGCGTGGACACAGAGACCGGCAGCAAGGAGATGATAGCCACCGGGCTACCTGGGCTGGACAACATCGCGTTCGACTCCCATGATCGCCTCTTCGTCGCAAATGCCCAGGACGGCTCGATCTTGGAGGTCCTTCCCAACGGCACGACGCGGACGGTGAGCGCGGGCGGCATGATCGCGCCCATAGGTGTCGCCGTTCTACCCCACCCTGACGGGGAATCCGTTTTTGTGGCTGACCTCTACACGCTTCGCGAGTTCGATGGGACGACCGGGGAGCAAAGGAGCATCGCGCGGGGCGTTATCGGAATTCCCGGGGGCATCACAAGTCCAATGACGGTGTCTGCGGATGGCGGCAACCTGGTGTTGTCGTCGTGGTTTGGCAGCGCGGTGCAGGTCTGGAATCCAGACACGCGCGAGGTAGTAGAGCACCTGGACTTTGCCTTCCCGCTGAACGCAGTTCGATTCAGAGGCGACCTCATCGTCGCCGGCCTCACTAGCGTCGTCCGCGTGAGCGCCGCCGACCCAGAAGTACGGGAGACGCTGGCCGAAGGCCTTGACACGCCTGCAGGCCTGGCAGCCACCGACGATGACCTGTGGGTGAGCGAGTGGGGCGCCGGCAGGGTCTTGCAGATCGTCGCGGACGGGGAGGCGCTGTCGGAGCCGGTGCCGGTGGCGACGGGTCTCTCCTTCCCCGAAGGCCTCGCGCTGACGCCAGGCGGGAGCCTGCTGGTCGTGGAGGCCGGGGCCGGGCGCCTCTCGCGCATCGAGCTTGCGACGGGCGAAGTAAGCACCATAGCAGAAGGGCTCCAGCTCGGCGCTGAGGGCGTACCGGGCTTCCCAGGAATCTGGGGCTTCAACGGCGTCGCAGTCGGGCCCTCGGGAACGATCTACGTCACGGGGGACATCGGGAACGTCCTCTATCGCATCGAAGCGGTGGAGGAAGCGCCAGTCATGGTGCCGCCCCCGGCAGCCCTGCCAGCAGCCGGCAGTGGCGGTCTGCTTTCTAAGCAAGGTAGCGGCGTGCCGGTCTGGTGGTATTTGCTGGCGGGAGGTGGAGCCCTGCTAGTGTTGGCTGGCCTCGCCGGCCTGGGCATGACTCGCAGCCGGAGGTAGGGTATTCTGGAGAGCACGTCGAGAGGGGCGACCGCCTGGTTGCCCCTCTCTTTGCGTCCGCCACCGATAGCGCAAGAATCCAGCTTCAGTCCAGAGTTACAGATGACAACTATTGGGGGCACCTAACCCTCTCTTGTATGACTTCTCCTACGGGCTGTGGGGTGGCAAAACTCCATCCGTATCGGGGCGGCTCAGCCAACCCTCTGCCTCGGAGTCAGATGCTCTGCCGGATTTGCAGAGTTGCCCGCCGAGCTGTCCGCGGCCAGCGACGTGCTTCGGCAGTGCTCGGCCCACTAGCGTGATGCCCGGCCTCATCGCGCACTCCGTCTCGAGACCCCCACGGGGCCGCCAGCGGCTGGCCGGATCATCGCTCGGCCGGTAATATACATTCCGCAGGACAACCTCTTCTGAGAAAAATAACGATAAAACATACAAAGGAGCTTCCAATGATCAAGTCGAGACTGTGTGACCTTATCGGGATCAAGTATCCGATCATCCAGGCGGGGATGGGACCCTTCAGCAACAACAACCTGGGAGTTGCTGCGGCCAACGCCGGCGTCCTGGGGCTGCTTTCCACCAGCGGCATCGCTGACAGGGACAGCCAGCCCTGGGTTTACAAAGCCTGGGTAAGCACTGCCGGTGCAGACTACGACGACGACATGCCCACCGTCCTCGAAAAGTGCCTGAAGCGGACCTACAACCTGGTCAAG
>Ga0315296_10000775_pt1 | contig 28715 bp, 31 predicted proteins | sample YL17G14_18_MG_FD_203921 | JGI IMG/M metagenome (GOLD analysis project Ga0315296, IMG submission 203921) | Sediment microbial communities from Yellowstone Lake, YNP, Wyoming, USA - YL17G14_18 | ecosystem: Environmental > Aquatic > Freshwater > Lake > Sediment | place: USA: Wyoming | collected... | reverse complement strand
GTGCGGCGTGGAAACGAACCAATCTGTTTTTCTGTTCCAGAACGAGAAAGATGATGCCACTTATCCACCAGCCTACATAGCATAGTAGTCCGGCAATATTTGGCTCTAGCCCCGTGCTGGTACTTCCTGCTGCCTGCTGTTTCTCTTTCTCTATTCTTTCCCGTGCCTCAATCCGTGCCTTCTCCTCCTCGTAGATTTTATGCTTTTCCTCCGGTGATAAACCCATTTTCATACTCCTTATAGTTTTTGTTATGGGTTAAAAGACCTTCCTACCAATAGTATATCTTTTTGTTATCTTGGCTTCAATTAGGGGGTTATTTATCTACCTCACCCCCTTTGTCCCCCTCTCCTCCAAAGGAGAGGGGGAAGGAAATAAAAAAGAGAGGCGAAGCCTCTCTTGGACTCTCGGTGTGGAGTGGGGTTACAATCTAGGCGTCAACCCCGAAATACGGCCGACTGGATTACTGAAAACCTATCTTTGACGCCAAAATCAGCATAAAGTTTATGAGTCAAAGAACCCTTTGGATAATTGGTTGTCTCTTGTATCATAATTAGCTCTGTTGTTACAAGCAGGAATTCTACACTGAATTCTCCCACCTTATCTAAATCAATAAACGGCTTTACATGTTCAGGCTTGAAGATTTGCAATCGTGGCGGGTAATAGTCGATTGGTTGGATCTTGCTGAACACCTCAAGGAGATGGTTTTTAAGTTCAAGAGTTAACTTGGGATTGAAAGCATTTTTAACATACATCTCAACAATTAAATGTACATGCGTAGGAGTCCTCTCTCTTTTACCCGGTTCACGGAATCTAACCTTAAAATCGTAAGGAGACTGTTGTTTGCTTCCTTTCTCTACGAAAATTTCTACTCCCTTTTGCGTTGTGTAGATGAGAGTACCGTTTCCACGACCAAGACCTCCCTTCCCCACCACAAGAAGGTTCTGAAAAACTAAAATAGCTTTTAGTAAAATTCTGATAAATTTTAGCATCCCTAACTATCTCCACTCCATGCTGTCTTTGAATTTTGATAATTTTTCTTCTTTGTCTGGCTTTCTGAAAATGAATAAATGCTCGTGGTATGTGAGGAGAAAGTCGTGATTATAACTTTCTCTCCATCGCCCCCGCATTGTCTGAGTATGCCACTGTTCCTTTATCACATCTTCTCTTAGGATAAAACCTGCGTTTAGAAACACCTCTAGCACTCTAAATGCTATAGGCACATAGTGCTTATGTTTGTGTGTGTCGCCGATAAGGATAGCGCAGTGTTTAGCAGGTCTCAAGACTCTAAAGCACTCTTTGGCTACATCTTTCATTTCAGAGACGAATTCATCTATGCTGTGGACTCGTGAAAGGTCTCCGTTCTCTCGTTCTCTGGAATAGGGTATTATATTAGCGTATGGTGGATGGGTGGCTATAAGATCTATAGTTTCGTTGGGTATAATGCTTGGATTCAAATTCCTCGCATCTCCAAGATATAGCTTTTGTGTGGTGGCTGGACACTCGCTAGACGTGACATAGGTAAAATCTAGCCGATTATAGGCTACCATTAAGGCGTCTAAGTTTATATCAACCCCTATGCCGTTTCTTCCCAAAAGCTTACATTCTACTAGCGTAGTTCCTGAGCCTACCATCTGGTCTAAGACCAAGTCGTCCTCTTTAGAATAACGGAGGATGATATTTCTGGGAATCTGAGGCGCCCAATTACCGCGGTAATTTCCTCTATGCGTTGCCCAATTACCACGGTGCTCAAAAGACCAGACGGTAGTCTTTTCGAGAGAGAAGTCTTTGGGTTCGTAAAGCTTGATTTGGCTACCCTCAATTAGCTTCACTCTTGTGCCATCTACTGCAATTTCCTTGCCGTCTTTAATAAATTCTCTATATTCTAGCTCGGTTATCTCTCTCATTTTTGCTCCCCCCAAATATTATATCACTTAACATAACCCCAAAAACAATTCCCCAAGCTAACCAGATAGGAATTGTTTCCCTAAAAATAATTTTTCATTTTGTCGCGTGCGTATTCCCTCACATCTCCAGCAGCTCAAACCCGCTTTCTTTATCGGGGAGGCGGGCGGCTTTTGTCCCCACAATCTCATAAATGATGGCTTCCCCCACCAGCCAGGTCTTGACGCCGGGGCGCAGGCAGCCGGTCATGGTCTGCCCCGCCCGCCCCAGTGCCGCGTGGATGTGCAGGACTGGCTTGCCGTCTTTATCCGGGGCGATGATGCCCACCCCTACCACCTCATGGGCGCCGTCAACGGGGAGGAGCATGGGGTCGGGGGGCATTTCCTCAGATTTCCGGGGGCCAACTACAATCTCGCCGCCCCCGACACCACCAATAAGGATAACATGCCCGACAGATATGCCCTTTTCTTCAGCGAAGCGCTCAAGGCAGTCGGGCAAGACATCGCCGTCCTCAAGCCGCACCACAAACACCCGCTTTATGCGCCCTTCGCTCGCTTTCATCACTTCCCCCCAAAATACTGTAGCGCCAGCTTAATCTTTTCCTCAAGGCTCAATTTCTTATCTTGGGGCAGGGTGGCAACAGCGCGGGTGGCTTCCCTAACTGAGTAGCCGAGAGATGTCAGCGCCGTTAAAACATCGGTGTCCTCTGGAGCGAGCTCGGCGGGAGCACCTATCCAAGCAATCTTCCCTTTAAGCTCCAGTATAAGCCGCTCCGCCGTCTTTTTGCCTACCCCCGGAACCATCGTCAGCAGGTCAACACTACCGGTAGAAATCGCCATCGCCAGTTTTTCCGCACTCATGGTTGAGAGCATAGCCAGGGCTAGCTTTGGCCCCACCCCCGAGACGGTAATCAGAGTTTGAAACAATCCCAATTCCTCAGCCGTAGCAAAGCCATAGAGGGTGACATTATCCTCCCTGAGATGAAGGTGGGTGTGCACCTCAACCTCCTCGCCGATAGCGCCGAGCGTGCTCAGGGTGGAGGTGGGCATATATACCTGAAAGCCTATGCCGCCAACATCAATGATTGCCCAGCTGCCGCCTATTGTCTGTAGTTTGCCTTTAAGACCAGCGATCATTTTCCCCCCATCTTAGCCAGCAGGCTATCTAAATGCGTTTCACTCAGGTGACAGAGAGCGACAGCTAAAGCATCAGCCGCATCGCTTGGCTGAGGAACCTCAGCTAGACCAAGCTGGAGCCTGACCATCTCCTGAACCTGCTCCTTGGAACCAGCCCCGTAGTTGGTAACCTGTTGTTTTACCTGGGCTGGGGTGTACTCATAGACTGGGATTCCCCTACTGGCTGCTGCCAGGATAGCTATCGCCTGCGCCCTGCCTACCGCCAGTGCCGATTTTACATTCTTGGCCACAAAGGGCTGCTCTATAGCCACGGCATCAAGCTGATATTGCGACATAATTTCCAGAAGCTTTTGGTACAGATAGTTCAAGCGCTCCCCTATCGGGGAGCGCTTCGGAGTAGCTAAGGCACCGCAATCAACCAGGGTTATCTCGTCCTCTTTAGCCTCAACAACACCGTAGCCCATAGTTATTGTGCCGGGGTCAATACCTAAGATTATCATCGGGCTGGGCTCAACGCTTGGTATTTCTCTAAAATAGAGTCGGAGAAGTCAGCGTTGCTGGAGGCGCGCTGCACCTCATCCAGTTCCTCCAGCTTATCCAGCAGCCTCAGTGTCTGCAGAGCTGCCTTTTCCTCAAGCTGGACTATGGTCTTGGGCACCTTGGACAGCTCCGCCGAGGCTATGGTTATATTTTTCTGCTTCAGTGCTTCCCTGACCTTCTCCAGCTCCTCTGCCTTAGTATAGATTTCTATATAGTTACTCTCTACCTTAACATCCTCGGCGCCGGCATCAATAGCATTTAGGGCTAGCTCCTCAGCATCTAAATTGTTGGTATCTACTGTAATCACGCCACGAGAGTCAAAAAGCCAGGCGACACAGCCGCTCTCCCCCAAACTACCACCGTGGCGGTAAAATATGCTCCTCACATCCTGCAAGGTGCGATTGCGGTTATCACTCAGAGCCTCTACCAAAATAGCCACCCCGCTGGGCCCATAACCCTCAAGAACCATCTCTACCAGGCTGGCTCCTTCCGTTTTACCGCTGCCCCGATTAATGGCTCTTTCTATATTATCCATTGGCATGCTGTTATCGCGGGCTTTCTGTATGGCCAATCTCAGCCGGAAGTTTGCCTCCGGGTTGCTGCCCCCCTCCCGCACGGCAACGATAATCTCACGGGCGACCTTGGTAAAAATCTGTCCTCGCTTAGCATCAGCCATTCCCTTCTGATGCTTAATGTTTGCCCATTTAGAATGACCTGACATATCCCTACCCTCTTTCTAAATTCTACCACCTTACTTGTCTATGGTAAAGAGCTTTATCTGGTCTCGCCGACGACCAGGGCGATAGCATTTTCTCTGGAGTGGGAGAGGCTGATAGCCAATTTATTTAAGCCCAACCCTTTGGCTTGATTTTGCGCCCTACCGTAAAGATTGACCACAGGCTTGCCATTGAGGTCAGAAATTATCTCAATCTCTCTTAAGCTGACAGCACCATTTGGTTTTCCCAGGGCTTTTATTACTGCTTCCTTGGCCGCAAAACGGACCGCCAGCGACAAGGACTTTTTGCGGTAGAGCCTTAGTTCCGGGTCAGTATAAACCCGGCGTAAGAAGCCTTCCCCCCAGCGACCTATAGCCTTTTCAATGCGAGCGATTTCAATTATATCTATACCAACGCAGTTCATCGCCAGACCTGTTAACATAAATAGCTTGTCGTCGGGATTATAGTCTATTTCTGGGGGGCATTCAAGCTTGGAAATCTACTCTGGCTGATGATAGAATGGGTATCAGAAAGAGGGAAGTAATGAAGTATAAACTTCTGGTTGTAGATGTAGACGGCACACTGCTGGGCAGGGATGGGAGTATCTCGGTTAAGGATAGGGAGGCATTAGCTAAAGCCCGTCAGTCGGGGACAATGGTTTCTCTGTCTACCGGGCGGGTGCCTCGCGCCTGCTTAAATATTATTAAGCAGTTATCGCTGGACGGTCTTCATATATTCTTTGACGGCGCCTTGGTCAGCGACCCCAATCAAAGCCAAAAGGTCTATATTCAACCGCTTAATAAATCAATAGTGAGAGAGGCGGTTGAATTTGCCCGCCAGAATGATATATACCTTGAGCTTTATTCGGCAACCCGCTATTTTGTCGAGCAAGAGACATGGGGTACCGATATTCACCGCCAGTTCTTTGACCTTGAGCCGGTAGTGGTCGATTTCGCTGAGCTGTTGAATCAGGAGCGGATTATTAAGTTAGAATTAATGACTTCCACCCCCGAAGAAGTTGCCCGGGCAAGGAGTTTCTACCTTCGGTTTAATGACCAATTTCACTTTTCCTGGGTAAGGACGCCGACTTATCCCGGAATTGACTTTATCAATGTAACTGACCCCCGGGTATCCAAGGGGAAGGCGCTAACGGCATTAGTTACGTATTTAGGAATATCTATGACCGAGGTTATGGCGGTAGGGGACGGAACCAATGATATTCCCCTTCTTTCCTCAGCCGGTCTGGCTATTGCTATGGACAATGCCCCTGATGAGGTCAAGGCGGTAGCTCACCACATTACCCTTGATGTTGACCACAGTGGTCTGGCGGCAGCAGTTGAGAAGTTTTTGCTGTAAAATTACACACTTTGGTTTTTCGTGACCAAACTGGTTGATTGTTTTTTGTACCTGTTCCTGTCATAAAAACTGGGCAATAAATTGGAGGATAAAGCCTATAGTAAGCATAATGAAGCCTAGCCGCTGCCCACATTCCGTAGTGAGCCATAGCTTCCTCCAATCTTTTCCAACAAGAACTCCAGCCTCATCTCCGCGGAAACGAACCCCAAATAGTAAAAGAAAAAATGTGCCTAAAAACGCTAGCCCCAGTCCGACGGTATTCAATACCCAGCTACACATATTGTCCCCCTTTCAAAGGGGCAGTTTTATAATATCGCCGTCCGATGTTTACCCTTTTATTTGGGCGGCGATTCTGACGCCAAACTCCTTACACTTGGGAAGCTCACCTTCGGCAACCGGCCCCTTCATCCCTTCAACCCTTACTGACAGGCCAGGAGCCGCCAGTCTCAGCGCGGGAACCTTTTGCCCGAGCTGCCTTTCCATTTCCCTCACTGCCTTCTCAAAGTCTCCGCCAAGGTAGGTATCAAAGACTGCTGCCAGTTTCCCCGCTAAATTGAGCTTTCCCAGCTTGTCGATAAACTTCCTGATACTCCTGGTAGCGCCGCCCATATGGTTGGGAGAACCCACCAGAATAGCGTCGAAATTGGTGAGCTGGTCCAGAACAACCCCTTTGACTTCGCTGAGTACGGTTTCTATTCCCGAAGCCCCCCTCATGCCGTCAACAATTGCCTCAGCCACAACCTTGGTGTTGCCATACTGTGACTCGTAAACAACCAGGACTTTTGCCATCGGAACCACCCCCTTATAGATGTAGTTCTATAATATCGCCGTCCTGCATGATATGGTCTCTCTTTACCATGATGCCGTCGTGTTTGCCCGAGCCCCAAAGCCGGGCGTATTTTAACTTGTCCCGGAAATCTTTATGGACTTCCGCCGCCGCATCCTCCAGGGTACTTCCCCTTTTTATGACTATTGGGTCGGTGAAATCAGGCTTCTTCCCCGGCACCTTGGTATATACCCGGATAACATCAAGCAGCTGATAGATTTTAAGCTTCAGCTCTTCCAAGCCTGTCCTTTCTTTGGCGGAGATGGCGATAACGGGAAACTGCCCTCCAAATTTATTCGCCAGAGCGGTGTAGTTCTGCTTGGCATTATCCCGGTCTACCTTGTTACCAATAATTAGCGCCTTCTTATGCCATAGAGTGAACTCTAGTTCTTCCCTAGCCTCGGCACTACCGATTACTATTCTCATCTTCTCCAGTTGTTTAATGATAGCCTCAGTTTGGGCTTCCGGGGCATCAGCTAGGTCAACCATAAGTAGTAGAGCATCAGCCCGCCTCAGCAGGGGCGGCATCCAGAAGTCAGTAGACTGCGGCGCTAGGGGTGGGGTATCAATCAACTGTATCTTTATATTCTCAAACTCCATCATTCCCGGGGTGGCGCTGTGGGTGGTGAAGGGGTACTCGGCTACGGTTGGGGAGGCATTGGTGATACTGGAAACAAGCTGAGATTTGCCGGCGTTGGGCAGGCCAATTACCGCTAGCTGAGCGGCCCCCTCCCTGGGTATAACCATTGACCTCCGTTTGGTGGCTGACTTTTTTTCTGCCGCATCGGTCAGCTTGGCAATCCTGGCTCTTAGCTCAGCACGGAGGTGGTCAGTCCCCTTGTGGTGAGGCATAATCGCCAGCATTTCCTCCAGGGCAGCTATCTTTTCCAGAGGGTCTTTCGCCTGGCGAAAATTCTTTTCCGCTTCAAAGTATTGTGGCGGTAAGTTAGCTGGCATTTTCTTCTACAGATACTCCTTTATTTTCTTGGCTAGGCTCTCGGTCATGCCCCTGGCGGCAGCCAGCTCTTTAACGGTAGCCCCCTTAATGGCTCTAACCGAGCCGAACTGCCGCAGCAGGGCTCGCTTACGTCTGGGTCCGATGCCGGGGATACCGTCCAGAGCTGAGGCAAAGGTTTCCCTTTTGTGTATTCTCTGGTGATAGCCCAGGGCAAAACGGTGTGCCTCATCCCTGAGGCGCTGAAGCAATTGGAGACCGGGGGAAGACCGGCGTAGGATGATGGGCTCTGCCCTTCGGGGAACAAAAATCTCCTCCTTTTCCTTGGCTAAACTGGCGATGGGGACAGAGCCGGCCCCCATTTCCTGCATTGCTTCTCGGGCAGCGTTAAGTTGCCCCTTGCCGCCATCAATGAGGACGAGGTCAGGCCGGATTGCCCAGGTGTCGGCGGCACTACCAGCCCGCTTGAATCTTCGACGGAGCACCTCCCGGAGCATGGCATAGTCATCGGCACCGGTGACGGTTTTGATTCGGAAGCGCCGGTAGTGAGCCGACTTTGGTTTTCCCTTGTCAAATACCACCATGCTGCCGACCGCTGCCGTTCCCTGGATATCGGAGATGTCATAGCCTTCCAGGCGAGAGGGCAGGCGGGGCAGGTTAAGTTCCCTTTTTATCTCCTCTAACGCCTCCGACAGTGCTACTGGCGAGGCTAGCTGCTTAATCTTTATCTGCTCCAAGCCTTGCTCGGCGTTTTCAGCCACAATCTTCACCAGTTGTTTTTTGTTTCCCCGGCGTGGCACTTGAATATTGACCTTGCCTCCCCGTTTGCCTTGAAGCCAGTTCTCAATCATCGTCACATCCTCCACCGGGTGCTGGAGCAGTAGTAGCGGGGGGATATGGGGGCTGGAGGCATAAAACTGCTTGATAAAGCTGGTCATAATTTGGCTGGGCTCTTCATCCTTGGTTCCCTGAAGCAAAAAACTCTCCCGGCCAATTAGCTTACCACTGCGGATAAAGAAGACCTGGACGCAGGCTTGGTCTTTGTCCTGGGCGAAGGCGATAACATCCTGCTCTCCCCTTACCGTAGTGGCGATTCTCTGCCCTTCAACCACCCGCTCCACGGCCTGGATTTGGTCTCTGAGCCTTGTGGCAGTTTCAAAGTCTAGGGCTTCAGCCGCCTTATTCATCTTGCTCCTAAGCTCCTGAGCTACCCTCTCCTGCTTCCCCTCAAGGAAGAGGATTACCTGCTTTATTACCTCGGCGTACTCCTCCCGGCTCACCACCCCAATGCAGGGGGCAAGACAATTCCCGATGTGGTACTCAAGGCAAGGTCGGCGGTCAGTGCCGGTGATGGGCTTGGAGCAGGAGCGAAAGGGGAAAATCCCCTTTATCAGCTTCAGCGTTTGGCGTACTGACTTGGCGCTGGCAAAGGGACCAAAGTAACGCCCCCCATCCGCCTCCAGGCGCCGGGTGATATGCACCCTTGGCCAGTCCTCACTGGCGTCTATCTTGAGGTAGGGGAAGGTCTTGTCATCTTTAAGCCGGACATTGTAGCGGGGGTGGTGCCTCTTTATCAGGTTTAATTCAAGGATGAGAGCTTCCTGTTCTGAGGCGGTAACAAAGTAGTCGAGGTCATTAACCGTGCTTACCAACCGCACCAGTTTTGGCGTCAGCTTCTGGCCGGTGCCAAAATATGACCCTACCCGGTGGCGGAGGTTAGCCGCCTTACCAACATAAATTATATTCCCTTCGGCATCTTTAAACAGGTAGACGCCGGGGCTGGTGGGTAGCCCTCTCAGTTGCTCAGTTAAATAGGTTGACGTCATATAAATTTATTTTACCATAGCTCACGCCGAGGGCAAAGGGTGAACCAGTTCAGATAGATTGGTGACACAGATTATCATATTTCGTTTCCCCATGGTATTGACCCTATCCCCCTTTATCCCCCTCTCCTTCTAGGAGAGGGGGATAAAGGGGGTGAGGTTAGCAAAAACTAAAGGGGCTGAATTTTCTTTTTAGTTATGTTAAAATACATAATAATTATCCTGTAGTGAGAGAGATTAGTGAAAGAAGCTATTGACAATTTTCTAAACTATCTGGCTGTGGAAAAGGGCTTTTCCGAAAACACGATATTTGCCTATCGGAATGACCTGCAACAATTGGCTAGCTTTGTTGAGAAGGAAGTGGCCAAGCATAGCACTATCCCCTCGTGGGCTAGCTTTGACCGGCAATCTATGCTGCTTTATCTGTCCGAACTTAAGGAGAAGAGATATGCTGCTACCACGATAGCCCGCAAGGTAGCGGCAATCAAGTCCTTCTTTGGCTTTTTGGTGGCTGAGGGTATTTTGAGGGATAACCCAACCCGGGATGTGCCTTCACCCAGGGTGGGGAAGTCACTGCCGAAGCCCATCTCAATTGCCCAGGCTCGCCTTTTACTAGAACAACCGTCCAAGCGGTCAACGCCAGAAGCCAAGCGGGACCGGGCAATGCTGGAGTTATTGTACGCCACCGGCATGAGGGCGAGCGAATTGGTGTCTCTGAACCTGGCTGATATCGATATTGAAGGCGGTTATGTGCGCTGCTTCGGTAAGGGGCATAAGGAACGGCTCATCCCTATTTATCGACAGGCCAGCCTAGTGTTAAAGGAGTATTTAGCTGACGGGCGTCCTCGCCTAGCGCATAACAGCGAGGAAAAGGCTTTGTTCCTTAATCGCCGTGGGGAGAGGCTGACCCGGCAAGGTCTCTGGCAAATATTGAAGGGTTATGCTAAAGAAGCCGGACTGGAGGCTCAGGTTACCCCGCATACCCTGAGGCATAGCTTTGCTACCCATATGTTGAGTGGTGGGGCTGACCTGAGGTCGGTTCAAGAACTGCTTGGTCATGCCAACATCTCTACGACGCAGGTTTACACCCATCTTACCACCGACCATATCCGGCGTAGCTATGAGAAATCTCACCCCCGGGCTAAGTAGGAGGTTATAGATGCCTAAATCACGACGGAGACGAGGCAGACACCTGCCTCAGAGTAAAAAGGGGAAAGGCAGGAAGGGCGTTTTAGCCCCGGCGGCTCAGCCATCGGCAGTTACACAAAGGTATGAGCCCACCCCCCAAGCTGGCATGCCGGCTCCTCCGGCAAAGGTGCCAACCCCAAAGACTACAGTTACCGTAGCTCAGCCTACCAACATAGCGGCTGAGCTACGCCGAATTGGTATTCTGGCGGGGATAATACTGGTTATTCTTATTGTCTTAACCTTGTTTTTCTCCTAGCCTTATCCCAATGGGTGCCGATTATGGATTTTAAGGCAGCCAGAGCTGAGCTAATTGAGCACCTGAGCACCGAGATTAAAGACAAGCGGGTATTGGAAGCAATGCGCAGCATACCGAGGGAACTTTTTGTGCCACCGGAGCTTCGGCACTCAGCCTATGAAGATAGACCACTTCCTATTGGCTATGACCAGACAATCTCACAGCCTTTTATCATTGCCCTTATGACCGAGGCGCTGGAGCTTAAAGGCAATGAGAAGGTACTGGAAGTAGGCACTGGCAGTGGGTATCAGGCAGCTATTCTGGCAAAGCTAGCCCGGTCCGTGGTTACCACCGAGCGGGTGGCACACCTGGCTGATGCCGCCAAGCAGGTGTTGGCTAGTCTGGGATTTACCAATATTGAGGTCTACCTGGCGGAGGAGACTCTGGGCTGGCAGAGGGAAGCCCCTTATGACGCAATAATGGTTACCGCTGGTGCTCCCCGGGTGCCGGTTGACCTGTTAGCCCAGTTAGCCATTGGTGGACGGTTGGTAATTCCTGTCGGCTCTCGCTATTTGCAGGAGTTATGCAAAATTACCAAGGGTAGAAAGAAGAATGTGGTTGAGAATTTAGGTGGCTGCCGCTTTGTCTCCCTTATCGGTAAGGGTGCCTGGGAAGAGGAATAGAAGCCTAACGGAGGATAAGATGGAGGTTCTCAAAGCTATTAAAACCAGGAGGAGTATTCGCCGTTACACAGCCGACCCGGTTGACGATGAAACGGTGCAGAAGATTCTGGAAGCCGGCGGCTGGGCACCGTCCTGGGCCAACACACAATGCTGGCGATTTATTGTGGTGCGGGACAGCAAGATAAAGAATAAACTCGCCGAGACATTAGTTATTATATCACCAGATAGACCTAATCGGGCGGCTGAGGCTATCAGGAATGTCCCGGTGGTAATTGTCGCCTGTGCCGAGCTGGGAAAGTCGGGGTATCGTTTTGGCGAGGCAAGAGAGCTAGCCACTGACAAGGGCGATTGGTACATGTTTGATACCGCCCTGGCAGTGCAGAACATGGTGCTGGCAGCTCATGCCGTGGGGCTGGGCACAGTCATTATTGGTGCTTTTGATGCCCCAAAAGCCGCGAGGGTTCTGAAGGTACCGGCCGGTTACAGTGTCGTTACCCTGTTCCCGCTGGGCGTCCCTGATGAGAAGCCTCCGATAAGACCGAGGAAAGAGCTATCTGAGATTGTTTTTCATGATAAGTTCGGACTTGGATAATGCGTAGACTGATATGAAATATAAATGGTGGATTCTGGTTGCTATCCTCTTATTCGGTATTGGTATTATCGTTGGTTTGGCTACCCCGGCGACTATTAGCAGCCTATTTTCTGATAAGCTTGTTGGCGTTGAAGAGCTCAGCGGCATCCTGGCGCCGTTTAAGGTCTCTACCGTTATCTTAATCTTTATTAAGAACGTTATAGTCTTGCTGTTTAGCTTCGCCCTCAGCCCAATTTTTTGTCTGGTGCCTATTCTGACTTTGGCGGTCAACGGCTGGCTTCTGGCTTTAGTATCAAGCGTGGTAGTTGAGGAGAAATCCCTCGGTTTTGTCTTAGCCGGCTTGCTGCCTCACGGCATTATTGAGCTACCGGCCCTTTTCATCGGCGAGGCGGCAGCTCTCAGCTTCGGCGTCGCCGCCATGGTAGCCCTGTTCAAAAAGGAGAGGAGAGAGCTACTACTCCCCAGCCTGAGGCAGAACCTGAAGTACCTGTGGCTCGCCTTAGCCTTACTCCTGCCCGCGGCTATCATTGAGACTTATATTACACCACTACTCGCCGCCTAATTAGGCTCGGTATTGACCCTATCCCCCTGACCCCCTTCCCCTGCTAGGGGAAGGGGGAAGTAGTTTTATAAGAGAGGCTTCGCCTCTCTTCAACTCTCCTTTGGGGGAGATGCCCCCTACTTAATCGGGTGTTTAAGAGGGACGAAGTCCCTCTTTTTAATTTCCTCCCCCTCTCCTTATAGGAGAGGGGGATAAAGGGGGTGAGGTTACCATATAAAAACTTAAGGTATTGAACGAGTACAAAAACTTGCCTCGCCGGCAAACCACTAGTATAATACCATCGCGGAATAAATTAGAGGTGTTAGATGCAACAATACGGACTTGAGAACATTCGTAACGTGGTTTTACTATCGCACAGTGGTGCTGGTAAGACCTCAGCCGCAGAAGCAATATTGTTTACTGCCGGAGCGACTACCCGGTTAGGCAGGGTCCAGGATGGCACTACTACCTCAGATTATGACCCTGATGAGGTAAAGCGCCAGATTAGCATAAACCTGTCTATGCTGCCCCTCGAGTGGAAGGGAGTAAAGATTAACCTCGTTGATACCCCCGGTTATTCCGACTTTGTCGGCGAGGTCAGGGCGGCAATGCGGGTGGTGGAGGGGGCGATAATCGTCGTCTGCGCGGCTTCGGGAGTTGAGGTTGGCACGGAGCAGGTATGGTCGTACTGCCAGGAGGCGGAGCTGCCCCGGCTTATCTTTATTAACAAGATGGACCGGGAGAATGCCGACTTCTACCGGACTTTAGAGCAGCTTCAGTCTAAGTTTGGCTCAAGATGCCTGCCGCTCCAGTTACCGATAGGCGCCCAGGATAGCTTCGAGGGAATAGTTGACCTGCTGACGATGAAAAGCTATATCGGTTCCCCGGCAAAGGAGGCTGAGCTTCCCCCATCGCTCCAGACCAGAGCTGATTCCTTCCGTGAGAAGTTGATAGAGGCGGTGGCTGAGACTGATGATAAGCTTATTGAGAAATACCTGGGGGGTGAACAACTCAGCCTGGAGGAGCTTGGCGGTGGCTTACGACAAGCCGTAGCCACCGGCAGGATTGTGCCCGTTTTTGTCGGCTCGGCGATAAAGAATATCGGACTTACCTTGCTCCTTGATGCGGTACAGAGTTATCTGCCGTCGGCTAAAGAGCGCGACGTAGTAATTGCTGGTGATGCCGCCAAACAAGAGAGGACTAAGCCAAGTCAGGATGGGCCGTTGGCGGCTCTGGTGTTCAAGACCAGTGCTGACCCGTATGTTGGCAAACTTACCTACTTTCGCGTTTACACCGGCGCCATTAATAGCAATTCTCAGGTGTGGAATGCCAACCGGGGTGGCGCCGAGCGTATCGGCCAGCTATTTATCCTGAGGGGCAAGACCCAGGAGACAGTGTCTCAGCTCAGAGCCGGGGATATGGGGGCAGTAGCCAAATTGACCACGACCAGCACCGGGGATACACTATGCAGTCAGGACAAGCCGGTAAAGCTTGCCCCCATAGAGTTCCCCGAACCAATTTTCAGCCTGGCAGTGCATCCCAAGACGAAGGCCGACCTGGATAAGCTGGGGGCGTCGCTAACCAGATTGACCGAGGAAGACCCCACCCTTCAGGTGCGCCGTGAGGCTGATACCAATGAGACAATCATATCGGGAATCGGCGAGTCCCAGCTTGAGGTGGCGGCGGAAAAGATGCAGCGCAAATTTGGTGTTGGGGTGAAGCTGGAGATACCCAAGGTTCCCTATAAGGAAACGATTACGGTAGCCACCAAGGCTGAGTACAAGCACAAGAAGCAGACCGGGGGGCATGGTCAATTTGGTCATGTCTTCTTGGCGCTTGAGCCTTTACCCCGCGGCAGCGGCCATGAGTTTGCTGTCAAGGTAGTGGGCGGCTCCATACCCCGGAATTACATTCCCGCGGTGGAAAAGGGGGTTAATGAAGCAGTCAAGGAAGGGGTTCTAGCCCGCTACCCGGTTACTGACGTAAGGGCAACTGTCTTTGATGGCAGCTTTCACCCGGTCGATTCCTCAGATATATGCTTTAAGATTGCCGGGGCGGGGGCGTTTAGGAAGGGGTTGTCCGAGGGGCAACCAGTGTTGCTTGAGCCGATAATGAATATAAAAATCACCATCCCGGAGGAGTTTACCGGTGATATCATCGGCGACCTTAATACCAAGCGGGCACGGGTGCAGGGGATGAACCCCGGGGGTGGGGTCAACATTATTGAGGCTCAGGTGCCGCTGGCTGAGATTTTGCGCTATGCCATAGACCTGAAATCAATCACCCAGGGTCGGGGCAGCTATAAGGTAGCGTTTAGCCATTATGAGGAAGTGCCGTTTCACGTCACCCAGAAGATTATCGCCGAAAGGCAAGCGGAAAAGGGCTAACTTTACCCTTTACGTGGCTCTTATCTCCTGCCGCATAAAAACCACATAGCTTACCGCAAAGCAGATGGCAGTTAGAGCTATCAGAGCAGTGAGCTGAGGCCAGACAAGAAGTATACTTTGACCCAAAGAAAGTGGGTTGGGCAGCATATAAGAGGTTATTTCTTCACCGGCGGTTAGTAGTCCTACACCCCTCCATTGTGGTAGGAGCAGCACCATAGTAGCTTCTCCGAGCAGGGTATTAGGGGAAAGCCGCATTAACATTAGTGCTGTCTCTACCGTCTTGGCGGTGGCCGGGACTATCATATTGATATAAAAGAAGCCAAAGAATAGCCAGACGGCGATTGCCGATAGCAGAGAGACAGCTATCCTCCGGAATAAGACGGAAAAGAGGATAGCTAAACCCATCCAGAAGGCACCATAGATAATGATGAAGACAAAATAGATAAAGAGCCTGATGATTTCTTCAGCGCTTGGTGCTACGCCAATCATCCTCAGACCGTAGCCGGATACTATTAGCATCGTAGCTGCTATCATAATAGCTAGGGTAACTATTCCCGCCAGGAATTTCCCGTTAATGACACTATCCCGGTAAACCGGCTGGGATAGTATGCGGTTTAGTGTGCCACTGGAGCGCTCACTGTTTATGGCATCAAAGCCAAGGGCTATCCCTATTATCGGAACGAAGAGGGTAAGGAAGGTGACCAGTGAAGGCATTACTTCCCCTGAGGTAATAAATAGTCTTAGGAAGACAAAACTGGTGCCACTGCCCGCCCCACGAATTCCTTGATAGGCGGCATAAAGCCCAGCCGCGCTAGCCAGAATCACAAGGAGAAACAGGATGAAACACCTTATGCTGGTGAAATAATCGGCCAGTTCTTTTCTGAGTATGGTTATCACTTCTCTAACTAACCCTCTTTAAAATACTTCATATATATCTCATCCAGAGAGAACTCTTGGATTTTCATCTGAATCAGGGGGACATTGCTCTGTACCACCGCTCTAGCAATCTCCGCCCGAAGGTCGGAATCAGCGCTGATTTGAAGCAGATTACCCTTAGCTTCTACCCTTCTTATCCCGCTGATTTTGCCAATAACCTCTATCAGTTGCGGACTTGACTGGGTGGTTTCCACCTCTATTCTATAACGACCCTCAGCGAGAGCATCTCTACTCAGCTGGTCTAAAGAGCCCTCAATAACCATTTTGCCCTTCGACAATATTCCGATACTCTGGCACACCCTTTGCACTTCATATAGCCGGTGGGAAGAAAGGACTACCGTTGTCCCCGTTTGAGATAGGCTGGCGATTAAGTCAAGGATTTGATTAATCCCTTCGGGGTCAAGCCCGGCAGTTGGTTCATCAAGAATAGCAATCTTTGGCTTTTTAACTAGTACATCAGCTATCCCCAGGCGCTGCTTCATTCCCCGGGAGAACTTGCCTGCGGTTACGTCAGCCATGTCAGCCATACCCACCGCTTCCAGTGTTTGTTCAATCAGGCGCTCGGACTCGGTATCGCTGATGCTATTTAGCTGGGCGATAAACTTCAGGTTTTCCCTAGCGGTGAGGTTGTCATAGAACCCCACCTTTTCCGGCAGGTATCCGGCAAGGCGCTTTACCTCAAGTGGCTTCCGCGTTGAGTTAAACCCAAATACCCGGGCAGTGCCTGATGTCGGCTCGGTTAGTCCCAGTAGCATGAGCATGGTAGTGGTCTTGCCGGCACCGTTGGGACCAAGTAAGCCGAAAACCTCATTCTCAGCGACGTGGAGATTGAGGTGGTCAACCACCATAACGCCGTCATACCTCTTAGTCAGGTCTTTGGTCTCGACAACTATCTTTTTGCTCATCTCCTCACCGTCGGCTGAATCGGGTGAAGATAAAGGCCAGTCCCGCGATGACCAGCACGATAATGCCTACCCCAATCCATCCCCAGACAGTGGATGCCTCCACCGTAACCCTGATAGTGATAGAATCCGTTGTTTGCTTTCCGTTGGCAGTAAGGACAACTTGATAGTCCCCGGCTATGGTTTTAGACGCTGGCTTTATATTCACACCTACTGCCTTACTACCGCCGGCATCCAAAGAATCTATCTTGTCTGGAGCAAACTCAATTGCCCAGCCGCTCGGTTTGCTGGAAGAGAAGGTAATATTATCAATAGCCGCCGAGCTCCCATTTTTTACTTCCACTGAGAAGTAGTTATCCCTCCCCGCCGTAGCCGTGGTGTTAAGGCGTCCATCGGGCGTGGTTAGAGACATTTGGTATCTGGCAGTTACTATTGCGGTGAGTTGAATACTACCCTTAATTTCGCCCGAGCTTGCTTCCACGGTTATCTTGTATTCCCCAGGCTCAGGCGTAAGCCAGGAGGGAGGGGCGGTATAAACACTTATGTCTTGTCCATAGGTCGCCCCCGGCTCAAGCCTGATGTCCAGTATCATTTTGTCCTTGGGGTAGCTTGGGGTGATATATGTCGTCCAGTCCTTCGGCCCGGTAGCTGACAGGTTAAAGACACGAGCCTCACCCCCCTCGTACTTCAGGGTAACAGCGAATTCAAAGCTAGTCCCGGAAGTCCCTTCCAGCTTGGTATAGGGAGTAGTGAGCTCAATCTTTTCCGGGGGAGGGGTTTCCTCCTGGGCCAGGATGGCAGCCGGTGTGAAAATGACAAGCAGGCTGACTAGTAATAAGCACAAACCGAATATCATTCGTCTTTTCATCGTCTTACTCCTTTGATATTGCTAGCGTTACCCGGCGAGAAGCTCCTTAAGCTTACTGGTAAAGGCGGGGAGCACTTTTTTCCAATCGCCGACGACACCGAAGCGGGCTTCCCGGAAGATGTTTGCCTCGGGGTCTTTGTTTATCGCTACTATGGTCTTGGCGCCGGAGCAACCAGACATATGCTGGCTGGAACCGGAGAGGGCTACGGCTATGTAGAGGTCGGGAGTAACAATTTTACCAGTTAGCCCTATTTGCGCCCCGGCGGGCATCCAGCCATTATCACAAGGAGGTCGGGTAGCTCCCACCGCCCCCCTCACCATCCTTGCCAGCTCCTCTAGCTGCTTAAAACCCTCAGCACTGCCAATGCCTCTACCACCACCTACCACCACCTTGGCATCCTCAAGTTTTATCCCTTCTACCTTCTCTGGCACCTTCTCCACTACCTTGGTTCTTATTGCCGAGGGGTCTAGAGCGGCGTCAATGGTGATTATCTCCCCTTTTCTTGACCTATCTGGCTCAAGGGGCGTTATTGCCTTGGGTCTAACCGTAGCTATTTGGGGGAAGGACTCACTGACAAAGACAGCCAGGGCATTCCCGCCATAGACCGGTTTGGTCTGAAGTAACCGCTTTGACTGGGAGTCAATAGCCAGCTCCAAGCAGCCCATAGAAGCCGCCGTGTTCAACCTGAAGGCGAGCCTGGGTGCCAGGTCACGACCGATAGAGGTCTGCCCCAGAATGAGAACCTGCGGCATTACCTGCTGAACCACCTTTTCCAGAACGGTTACATAGGAATCGGTCTGGTAGTCTTTGAGCATCGGGTCGTCAACCACATATACCTTATCGGCGCCAAAGGCAATGACTTCTTGAGCTAAGCCGCTGACGCCACTGCCGATTAATACCGCGGATAGTTCCTGCCCCAGGTCATCGGCCAGCTTTCTGCCGCCGCCCAAAAGCTCGGTAGAGATTGACGCCAGCTTGCCCTCTTTAGTTTCACATAAAACCAGAACGCCTTTACTTTCAGCCATGAATTTACCCCCTTATTATAGCAAAGGAATGTTAAAAACCGGTTAAGAACTCCTATAGTATTTTAACCTCTCTGAGCTTCACAGCTAGATTAGCCGCTGCCTCCTCAGGGTTCTCCCCGGCAATAATCTCACACTTTCCTTCCCGAACCGACTGGAACAGCTTGAGTAGTTTGGTGCGCCTGCCGGCAGCGCCTATCTTGGCGGCCTCAACGCCGATATCAGCCGGCTTCCAGACGACCGGCTCCTTCTTCTTGGCGGCCATAATCCCTTTTATAGTGGGGTAGCGGGGCTCACCAATCTCATTGCTGGCCGTAATCAAGCAGGGCAGAGATACCGCAACCACCTCATAGCCCTCGTCGGTAGTTTTCTCTACCCTGGCCTTGCCGTCGGTGATGTCTATCTTCTTGGCCAGAGTCACACTGGGCAGCCCCAGTATTTCGGCAATGCCTGAGCCTACCTGCCCCGCATTCCAGTCCGAAGCCTCCCGGCCGCAGAAGATGATGTCATATTCACCTATTTTCTTGATGGCCATCGCCAGGGCGTAGGCAGTTGACCAGCTATCACCCCCGTCAAAGGCTTCATCCTCAAGCAGGATGAGCTCGTCAGCGCCCATAGCCAGCGGCTTCTTTACTATATCGCGGAGCTGGTTTGTTCCCAGGCTTATCGCCGTGACTTTGCCCCCCTTGGCATCCTTAATTTTTAACGCTGCCTCCACCGCATATTCGGCATAGGGGTCAATTACTGGCGATACACCGGGGGGTGGCACCACCTTATTGGTGGCGGAGTCAATCTTAAAGCTGGCGGGCGGTGCCTCAGGGTCAATCACCTGCTTGATGCAAACAATCATATTCATTATGCCTGTTCCTCCTGTTATTGTTTACCTAGCCTTGAGGTAAAAGCCCAACTAACTAATTTAGCAGTGTCGCTATTGTGTGTCAAGTTGGACAGCCGATTAGTGGGGCTGAAGCTTATTACCCGGTCGATACCACTCAGGTCAAGCATGACCTCCATTTTACCACCGGGGAAGAGGTCGTGCAGCAAGGCGGTTACGGCTCTTCTTTGCCCCTGCCCAATCTCCAGCAGGAAGAAGCCGCCGGGACGCAGCTTGCTATCTACCTGGCGGCATAGCTGGCGTATCCTTTCCGTTCCGTCGGCGCCGCCGTCAAGCGCCAGCCACGGCTCAAACTTCATGCCGGCTAATTGCGACTTTTTCACATAGGGGAGATTGGCTACTATCAGGTCAATCGGCTCAGGCACCGGCTCAAGCATATTGCCCGGCAGAAGATGAATTCTATCTATCACCCCATGCCTCTGGCAGTTAAGGCGGGCAACTTCAAGGGCGGCGGCGGAGATATCGGTGGCATAAATCTTTGCCTCTGGCAGGCTAAGTGCCAGACTTATAGCAATAGCCCCACTGCCAGTGCCAATATCAGCTATAGTGAACAAAGAGCGATTTTGCGCCAGACTGAGGGCTTCTTCCACCAGCAGCTCGCTTTCCGGCCGGGGGATAAGGACACGGGGGTCAACATAGAAATCAAGCCCGTAGAATTCACGATGCCCAGTTATATAGGCGGTGGGCTCGCCACTCAAGCGGCGTTCAATCAGGCGCCAGAAAGCCGCCCCCGGTTCGGGGCTTAGTTCATTGTCAAAGTCCAGATATAACTGGGTCTGGCTTATTCCTAAGGCGTGCCTCAGCAGCAATTCGCACTCCAGAGGGGCATCCTCAACATTGTTTTCCGCCAGAATGCCCCGGGCGCGGCGGAGAGCCTGTTTTAGAGTCACGCCGGTTGCCTCTCTAACTGTCCACTGGCAGCCAGGGCGTCAATGAGTTTGTCAAGCTCCCCCTCCATGATTCGGGGCAGATTATGGAAGGTTTGACCAATGCGGTGGTCAGAAACACGGTCTTGAGGGAAATTGTAGGTCCTTATCTTTTCGGCACGTTCCCCGGTGCCTACCTGAGAACGGCGCTGTCTGGTTATTTCCTCTTCCTGTTTGCGCCGTTCTATATCCAGGAGGCGGGCTCGGAGCACGGCCATCGCCTTCTTCCGGTTTCTTAGCTGTGAGCGCTCGTCCTGGCAGATACTCACTATGCCGGTAGGCAGATGGGTAATACGGACGGCAGTGGCTACCTTATTCACATTTTGTCCTCCTGCCCCCCGGCTGTGATAGAAGTCAATTTTAAGGTCGTCAGGATTGATAGCTAACTCTACCTCGTCGACCTGGGGAAGAACGGCAACAGTAGCGGTTGAGGTATGAATTCTGCCTGAAGATTCGGTAACGGGCACTCGCTGCACCCGGTGCACCCCTCTTTCATACTTCATACGGCTGAAGACACCTTTACCTTTTATCTCAAATATAATTTCCTTAAAGCCGCCGATGCCACTCTCATTGCGGTCAATAATATCTACTTCCCAGCCTTTAGATTGAGCATAGCGGGTGTACATGCGGAAGAGGTCAGCAGCAAATAGCCCGGCTTCATTGCCCCCGGTTCCCGCCCGGATTTCCATAATGATGTCCCTTTCATCACTGGCATCCTTGGGCTGGAGGGCGAGCTTTAGCTCTTTAAGTTGACGGTCAAGCTTTGTCTCCAGGTTTTCTATCTCCTGCTTGACTAGGGCACTCATTTCTTCGTCCAGCCCACTGGTTAGCATTTCCTTGGTTTCCTCCAGCTCCTTAGAGGTTGCCTTGTATTCTCTATACTTGGTTACCAAGTCCTCAATGCCAGCCTTCTCTCGAGCCAATGCCTGCAATTGCTTCAGGTCAGTTACTATCTCAGGCATAGCTATTTGCCGATCCAGCTCTTGGTAACGATGTTCTATTTGTTCTAATCTGTCCCACATAGTCATTTATTCCTAGAAAAATTATAGCACAGGCACAGCTAGTGCTCAAACTGTGGGTGCCAGTTCTGCACCTCACCCCCTTTTCACCCTAAAAAAAGAAGAAGAAGGGGTTTTCGCCCCTCTTAGACATGCCTATTTATATTAACTTACGGATGTTGGTTTAAGAGTATTCTCAATATGTTGCTACGGTGGTTAAACGGTTTTTTTAACCACCGTAGCTTTGATTGCTTTGGCGACAGAAATATGACTATCTAAGCTTAGCGGTAGATGTAATCGCCGGCCTGATATTTCGGGGGAACTACCGGCACCTGGAGGTACGAGTCATATTTACCCCCTGAGTGAATGATATGGTTACCCTTGTTGTTGGTCTCCCATCTGAGGGGCTCGAACCAACCTTCGCGAATATACCGCCCAGCTACGAGCAGGCGCAGCTGCTGGCCCTTGTGCCAGATCCGGCTGTGCGGCCATATCTCAATATCCACGGGAACAATCTCGCCGGGCTTCAGCTTTTCCTCCTTACGATGGGCCTGGACAGGCTGGAAATCGGTAGACAGCTTCTCATCCAGCTCGCGACGGGATACCCTCAGCTTTCCCCATGCCCCCGGATGGGGCTCTCCCAGTACGGATACCGGTAGCCACTCTCCTTTATGGTCCAGCTTCTGGATCGAAATAAACAGATCCATATCATCATGACCATCGGCCTCGACCCAAAGATGGAGCTTCAGGTAGCCGGTAATCTCTGTCTCTTCCTTAAGGGTGATGTCAAAGGTGGTCGACCCAGTGGTGCCGTCATAGCTCACCTTTGATGACTTGGCAACCGGCTCAAAGGAAAGGGCACCCTTGGCGGCATCAACATAGAGTTTCTTATATTGAGTCCGGGCTAGAGGGAACTCCTTTTCTGGACGATTGACCTGGTAGTTATATTCGTAGGCATCCATGACCTCAATACGGACCCTCGGGGTAAGCTCCCACCCGTTGTGAATCTCCTTAAGATAGCGGTCAAAGAACAGCTTCAAGTCCTCAAGGCCGGCGGCGGAATAAGTATCGGGCCACTCAAACTCCCGGTGTGCCCGGAGCCACTTCTTGGTAGAGCGGATCTTCCTGAAGCCTTCCAAGGAACCGCGGAGGTGGAAATGATTCCAACATACCGTGGTATAGACCGGTATCTTGATATTCTCCCATTTCGGAATCTTATCTTCCCAATAGGCATTCATGAGAGGATACTTCTGGGACATAGCAACGGTATCCTCAATGTATTCCATGCCCGCTACGGCCCCGACAATAAACCCACCGAACATCCCCGGAATGCCGCCCTCAAAAAACGACTCGCGATACATATCACCCGTACCTTCCCATGGCGCGATACAGGTAAGGTGAGGCGGCTGCTCTGCGGCGATTCGCCACTGGGTCATGGCCACACCTGAGTTGCCGAACATGCCGACCTTGCCATTGCACCAGTACTGGGTTGCCAGCCATTCGATAAAGTCATAGCCGTCACGCCCATCCTGCGTGCCGAAGAAATTTACATCGCCCTGCGAATGGCCCACGCCGCGGGGGTCAACATTGGCGACCGCATATCCCTGGCGGCACCAGTAGCCCGGATCGGCAGATTCGAACTTGGTCATGCGGGTAACCGTTCCCGGGGGAACGCCCATAGTCTGCCATTCTGCCTCGACATCGCCCGGACGTTTGCCGAATAAACTCCATGAGATTATGACGGGAATATTTATCTGGCCGATGGGACGGTAGATATCGGTATAGATAATAACGCCGTCGCGCAGGGTCACAGGGATATCCTGCTCGCAGATAATACCGTCTTCCGCAACGTAGGTGCGCTGGTTAAAGGGAGGGCAAAAACTGAACATGACCCCTTTTGTCGACGGTCTTCTTGTTTCCCGGTAGATAACTTCGATCTCCTCATTACCAAACATTTCCTTCTTTGTTTTCAGTTTAGTTTCTTGCTGTTTTTCTTTATTACCGAACAGTTCCGCCATGGTTATCCTCCTTCTTTATGTTTTTTTCGTTAAATGAAACGGCTGAATGCTGTTACCCTCAGCCCCCGCAAAGCTGGGCGACAAATTCAGCAGCCTCACCCAAGGTCTTTTTCCTCCTGAACTCCATGAAATTGATCTGGACGTCGTAGGCATCCTCTAAAATTGCTATTATCTGAACGAGATTTACCGATTTGGCTTTGAGGTCCTCCACAAAACTCGTGTTCGCGCTCAATTCGCCCGGGTCTTTTTTGAAAACCTCCGCGGCTCGCTGAATGATTTTCTCCAATATTTCGTCTCTTAATCCCATTGCTGTCCTACTCCTTTTCTATTCTGGATTTGGGTTTTTGAGGATACCCATAAACCTTAAAACCCTCTCTATCTTTCAAAACCGTTCCATATCGGTACACCGGTATATGTCTTAGGCTGCTCCTGACCAGTAAGCACCCTGAGTGCGCCGCTGGCCAGAGCGTCCATCTCGAACTCACCGGCATAAACCTTGACTGGAGCGATGTACTTCACCATATCGGTTATCTGTTCGACCAGATAGGCATCGTTGGCAATGCCGCCGGTCAGTAGAATGGCATCGACGTCGCCCTTCAAAACAGTTGCGTAAGCGCCGATATTCTTGCCGATCTGGTAGATCATAGCGTCGTAGATGAGCTTGGCATAGGTATCGCCGTTTTTGATGCGTTCCTGTATCTCGCGGACGTCGGAGGTGCCGAGATGATCAACTATACCGCCATTCTTGGTGATGCGGTCATACATCTCTCTCTCCGTATATTTGCCCGAATAACACATCTTGATTATGGCGGTGGCCGGTATCGCGCCGGCGCGAGTGGGAGCCATGGGGCCGTCGCCGTTTATGACGTCGTTGGAATCGATCATACGACCCTTCCGGTGAGCCGTGACCGATACGCCGCCGCCGATGTGGGATATGACCAGATTCAGATCCTCATAACGCTTGCCGGTATTGAAGGCGTAACGCATGCCGACCTCCTTCTGGTTGAGAGGGTGGCCCCTACTCTCGCGGGCAACATCAGAGAGTCCGCTGACCCGTGCGATAAGGTCAAACTCATCAACGTCAGGCGGATTGACGACGAAGGCTTTTCCGCCATAGGTCGTTGCAAAGTCATGGGCCAATTGACTGCCGAGCGTGGCGGGGTGTTTCACGGTAAAGCCTATTCGGGCGTGATGTAACAAGGTCTCGTTTATGGTATATGTTCCGCCTTCCAGAGCGACGAGACCGCCGCCGCGCCCGACAAAGGCGTCTATCCCTTCAAGGGAGATGTTGTTTTTAGCCAGTTCACCCAGTATGGTCTCCTTACGATACGGAAACTGATCGCTTATCTCGGGGAACTCTTTGAGCTTTGCTGCGTCATGGGAGACATTGGCGGCAAACAGCACTGTATCATTTTCAAACAGGGCTATCTTTGTTGAGGTGGAGCCGGGATTTATCGTAAAAAGTCTGTATTTCTTACCCATAACAGTTACCTCCTAAAGTATTGGACCGTATATGTAAGCCTGATAACCGGTACACAAAGCCCTGAGCCTCCCTTTAGGGGGTTGGCAAACGGTTTATTTATTCTGTGCCCGTACCGCCACCATAGTGATGGCTCCGACTATCTCCTCCACGGGCGCTCCCCGGGACAGGTCGCTTACCGGCTTGGCAAAGCCCTGCAGCGACGGCCCGTAAGCAACTGCCTTAGCAAAACGCTGGACAAGCTTAACCCCTATATTACCGGCATCGAGATCCGGGAAGATAAGGATGTTGGCCCTGCCCGCCACGGGGCTGTCTCCCCGCACCTTCCTGGCTGCCACCTCCGGTACGATGGCGGAATCCAACTGAAGCTCGCCGTCTATGAGCAAATCCGGCCTGCGCTCATGCACCATCTCAAGAGCCTTCAACACTTTGTCGACACGCTCATGACTGGCGCTGCCCTTTGTTGAGAAAGACAACAAGGCAACACGCGGCTCCCAGCCCATCAGGCTGTGCACGGTGTCGGCCGTCGAGATGGCTATATCGGCTAGCTCATTTGGTTCAGGCGCCGGACAAACAGCGCAGTCGGCAATCCCCAACAGGTTGCCTTCCGGACCCTCATATCCCGGTATCGACATGATGCCCATGCTTGAGACGGTCGAGATGCCTTCCTGCAAGCCGATGAGCATCTCACTGGACATAATGACCTCTCCGGTCGTATGGCTCAGCCCCGCCACCATGCAGTCCGCCTCGCCTAATCGCACCATCATGGCGGCGAAATTAAGGGGGTCTCTCAACATGCGCTTTATAGCAGAAGCCGGAAAGTCCGGATTGATCTTTGCGTACTCAGCTACGAAATGCTCGACCTTTTCCTGATCGGTGTGGTCAACCACCGTGATACCGTCAAGGGATACGCCGATGCTTCCCGCAAATGCAGATACGGTCTCAGGCTTCCCGACGAGCATGGGATAGGCTATGCCCATATCCCGCACCTGACGCGCCGCACGCAGTATCTTCTCCTCGCCGGCTTCCGGCAACACGACCCTTTGGGGATTAGCCTTGGCCTTAAGCCGCAATTGCTCCATTATATTCGTACTCATATCACTCTCTCCTTTTTAAGGTATAGTAAGGGTCATTATTCTCAAGCGGTCGCTGGTATATCCCAGTACCTCTTTTCTATCATACCACGAAATTAACAAGTGGGTAAGTCTCCGTGTAAGGTCATTTCTCTCCTGATAGCGCGGCCACGGCTACTGCGTAATCGCCATCATAGGAGAGACTTAAAAGCACACGGGATACCCCACGCTCGGCGGCAAGTTCAGCAAATCTGCCCGTGAGAACAGGCATCGGTTCTCCATACTCCCCGTCCCGAACCTCTATTTCCGTCATCTGGACGCCGAAATGCCAGCCTATTCCAAATGTTTTAAAGATGGCTTCTTTGGCAGCAAAGGTCATTGCCGCATAGGCCACGATGTCAGGGTGTGTTTCAGCCCGCTGCCGCTCCCATGGCGTGAATACCTTGTCCATAAACACCTTGCCGGAGGTTTCCAGTATGTCTCTCATCCTGCTGATGGCGATGATGTCCACGCCTACCCCTATTGTCATGGCAACCTCCAGATTGCGCTTTGCTCGCGGCAATGATACCTACCAACTAAAATATTCATGGGCAGTGTGCTGCCTCAAATAATAGCCGCCAGTCTTCTCCTCAGGGGGAAATAGTCCTCACCTGCTTCATTAGCTTACCATTTGGGCGTTTCAAGAGCAAGAGTCACCCAGATTATGAACCTCCTGAAGTTGTGTCCGGAGGTTATTGAGATAGTATCCGACTTAGGCAATAAAAAGGAAAGTTGATATCGAGGACTTGGCACCACGCATAAAGGAACTGAGAGCTCAACAGAAAGAACTCGAGGAGAAACGGAATGAGCTTATGTGTCAAGCTTGAAAACGCTTCATGGCAGCAGCATGCCGTTGCCCATAGATGAGTTAACCACCACCGAGGAAGTTCTGCATATTGATAAAATTGGCTCCCCGACGTGGATTCGAACCACGAACCTAGCGGTTAACAGCCGCCCGCTCTACCATTGAGCTATCGGGGAACACCTAAAAGCCCTATAGAGAGGGCGCTTATCATTACTGTCGTTACCGATGTCTAAATCAAACGGTAGTTTAGCTAAAAGTTTTAGGTAGATGCCGGGGTTTCACCGGGGTGAAGTTTCTTCCACTTCTCCAATAGTTGCGCCCGGCTTTCCTTACGGGCTGGGTCAGCTACGCAGGCATCTACGGGGCAGACCTCAGCACAGCGCGAGGACTCGTGAGCACCCACGCACTCAGTGCACTTGTTCAGGTCAATCACATAGATTTCATCTCCCTCGGAGATAGCCTCATTTGGGCATTCAGGTTCACAGGCGCCACAACTAATACACTCCTCAGTGATCTTATATGCCATCTAACTAACCTCCTGACTATGGCTTATTTTATCATTTACTTCATTCAATTTCTAGGTCAGCAATGGGCGATTTTCCCCCCACCTTCATCCAGATTCGGTATAGCTTTTCTCCACCCTCCTCAAAACACTTAAATCCCTTGGTGTCTACTTCCTCAACCTCAACCTCACCTAGCTCCCGGCATTGCTTCAACCAGTTTCGGAAATGCTCCCCCCCACCGAAGTAAACCTTTCGCCACCTATTTCCCTCGGCATCTATTTTTTCTCTGACCAGCTCTTCCTGAGCTATTCTTTCTACTTCCTCCTCTTGAGCCATTCGTCCCATCCTCTTTAGCCCCCATTATAGATTAAGTCCAAGGCTTCACTTAGTCAAGGGGTGCTTCGCCAAATATCTTCGTCCCTATTCTCACCATGTTTGCCCCTTCCTCCAGGGCAACCCGGTAAGAATTGGTCATTCCCATGGAAAGGTATCTCATCTCTACCTTCGGTATTTTCAGCGCTTTAATCCGGGCGAATATTTTTCTGGTGGTTACAAAATAGGGTTTTGAATCCTCAGGGTCGCCAAAACGAGGACCCATAGTCATCAGCCCCATTACTTTGATATTGGGCAGGCTTGAAATCGCCCTGATTAGCTGTTCGGCACCTTCGGGCAATACGCCAGACTTCTGTTCCTCGCGGCCACTGTTTATCTCGACCAACACCGGCATCACTCTGCCAATTTGAGCACATCGCCGGTCAATCTCTTGGGCGATGTCAACAGAATCAACAGTTTGTATCATGTCAAATAGTCTTACCGCTTTTTTCACCTTGTTTTTCTGGAGGCGTCCAATGAAGTGCCATTCTGCTTTATTTTCTATCACCGAGTAGGTTTTTTCTGCTTCCTGGACGTAATTTTCCCCGACAATCTTTATGCCTGATTCCACAGCTTCAAGCACCTCTTTAGCCGTTCTATCCTTGGCGGCGGCTACCAGTTCAACCCCCTTAGGCAGCTCATTCAGTAGTTGTTGAACGTTTTCCCTGATTCCCACGATAATTTCTCCGTTGGAGCTTCATAAAATAGAGATTGGCTGCCGAGCCTGGATTCGAACCAGGGTCAAAGGATCCAAAGTCCTCTGTGCTACCGCTGCACTACTCGGCATCCTATATTGTGCCGAAGGTCGGGCTCGAACCGACACAGAGGTTGCCCTCCAACAGTTTTTGAGACTGTCGCGTCTGCCTATTCCGCCACTTCGGCTCACTATCCAAACGGAGCGGAAGACGAGATTCGAACTCGCGACCTCCTCCTTGGCAAGGAGGCGTTCTACCGCTGAACTACTTCCGCACTCTATGGTGCCGAGGCCCAGAATCG
>Ga0315296_10000774_pt1 | contig 28719 bp, 19 predicted proteins | sample YL17G14_18_MG_FD_203921 | JGI IMG/M metagenome (GOLD analysis project Ga0315296, IMG submission 203921) | Sediment microbial communities from Yellowstone Lake, YNP, Wyoming, USA - YL17G14_18 | ecosystem: Environmental > Aquatic > Freshwater > Lake > Sediment | place: USA: Wyoming | collected... | reverse complement strand
ACAACTCGGGCTACTCCAACAGCTACGGCGGCGGGCTCTACGTCCGGCAAAGCTCCGCCGTGGTCGCCGGCTGCTCCATCTCCGGCAACGCCCCCAGCGACGCCGCCCCCGGCGCCCTGCAAGGCGGAGGCGCCTACTGCTCCGGCACCAGAACTGAGGTCACCTTCCGCAACTGCATCTTCACGGGCAATCGGGCCGACGTGGGTGCGGGCCTCTACCTCGAATGGCTGCCGGACACCAGCCTACCTCCCGCACAGCGGCTGCCCCGATGTCATGTCGAAATCATCAACTGCACCATCGTGGGCAACGTGCGGTCCGGACCGGTGAAGTCGCCGACGCCGGCCGCGGGAATCCAGTCTGCCTCCGTGGATATCCTCGTCACCAGCAGCATCCTCTGGGCGAACACGAAGACAGCCCTGACGATCACCGACGCCGTCTCCCCCACTCCGGTCACCTATTGCGACGTGGAAGGCGGATATCCGGGGACAGGCAATATCAATAAGGATCCGCTGTTCGCAGACATGGGAGACGGGGACTTTCACCTGAAATCGAAATACGGCCGATATGATCCACAGTCCGGACGATGGGTTGGCGACAGCGTTCACAGCCCGTGCATCGACGCCGGCGATCCGGAGGCCTCGGTCGGGGATGAGCCTGTGCCGAACGGCGGCCGGATCAACATGGGTGTCTACGGCGGGACCTCCGAGGCCAGCAATGGGGCAGGACACCTGATCTACCACGTCGACGGCAGCAGCGGACGTGACAACTGGAACGATGGGCTGAGCAGGGCCCAGGCCTTCGCAACGATCCAGCAGGCGATCGACACGGCCAAGGACGGGGACACGATCTTCGTCTGGCCCGGCGTGTACCGCGAGCAACTCTTCTTCATGGGCAAGGCCATTACTGTCCAGAGCGCCGCCGATGCGGCGGTGCTGACGACTCCGCCGGACAAGAACGACTATGCCGTATCGTTCTTTTACTGCGAAGGCCCGGGAAGCGTTCTGGCGAACTTCGTCATCACCGGCTGCGGCGAGGCGGCGATCTTCTGCAAAGGGGCCTCGCCTTCACTGAGGAACCTCACCATCGTCGGCAATGAGTTCGGCATCGTCGCTGACGATGGGGCCGATCCGAACATCACCAACTGTATCCTGTGGAACAATGACGACGGCGATTTGTTTCAGTGCACGGCCCGCTACAGCGACATCCAGCACAATGTCCCCGAGAAGAAACTGGGCAACATCCGGGCCGATCCATTATTTGCCGACCCGCAAAAAGGAGATTATCACCTGAAGTCTGAGTGGGGCCGGTACGTGCCGCAACTGGGTACCTGGGTGGCCGACGACAGAACGAGTCCGTGTATCGACGCCGGCAATCCGAAGGATGACTATAGCGGGGAACGGATGCCCAACGGCGATCGAATCGATATGGGCGCCCACGGCGGCACGCCCTTTGCAAGTCTCAGTAGCTGATCTTGATTCGAGGGGATGACATGAGGCCGTCCTTCAAAGACCGAGAGTCGCATCCGCGCCCGTCGGACGGCCCCTGCCCTGCCTCGTGGAACAGATGTCTAGCGCTTCGGTCCAGGGTGATCGTGTGGCCTGCGGAGTATAGTTCGCCCGTGATCGTTGCGAACTCGAGAGTGGTGGGAATCGGAGGACCGGTGGCAACACCGGCAGGGGGTGACGGGAGAGCAGTGCAGGACTGTTCAAGCGACTCTCCAGCCGTGCATCTGCTCTCCCCTACTGTTTTCGCGAGAATCTTTGTGACATTCAGGAGATCGATTCAGCGTCAATGACCCTATATATCGTGGCTTGATGCCGGTCAATGTACCATATCTGGCATCGTGGGGGACTTGTAAAAATGGGCAAAAATGGCGTCCGTGACGGCGGATTATGCTTGAAAACACAGCCGCAAGGTCATATAATGGGACACCGACTGATAATGTCGGCAGACAATTAGGTTTCCTGGATTTTTGGGTCTTCGGAGGGTCTGAAAATCGGCACGAGATGTCAAAACATCTGTGTCCGAGCCGGTGGACTGAGAGCATTTACGCTCGTTGAGCTGCTCGTGGTGATTTCGATTATCTCGGTGCTGCTCGCGATATCGGTGCCGGCTTTGAACGGCGCGAGGCGCCAGGCGCACGCCCTGCTCGGCATGCGCAACCAGAAGGAAATCACCGGCGGCATCAACCTCTATGCCATGGACAACGATGACCTCTACCCGCCCTCCGTCGCCACCGTCGGGTATGATGACCGATGGAACTGGTGCGACCCGACCAGGATGATTGGCAACGAGAAACGTACCCCCCAGTTGCACCGCTCGATGAGCGCGTACCTGCACAACTACATTGCGGATGCCGGGACCGTGTTCTGTCCCGACGCCCCGAGGAAGTTCGCGCATCTGCAGGATGCATGGGACGCCGGCGACGAGTGGGACAATCCGGATACGCCGGTCACGTCCGATCCGCTCAGCGGCACCTATTGCTTCTTCTGGGCGTACATCGGGTACATCGGGGAAGGCCCTCGCCTGTTCCGGGGCCCGACGAGCACGGCCGGCGCACGCGGGCAGAGCAGCCTCCTGGTCGCCGACTACTTCGGCTATGGGCATTGGCGGACGCCCGGCGCCTTCAGCAGTTGCGAGAAGCTCGCCGGGGCCGGCGTCGAGCCGGAGACCGAGCTGATGTCCGCCTGGTGGAAAGCCGAGGGCGATCCGAACGTCGCCATGCCCAATGTGACGTTGCGCGCCGGCTACAGCGACGGCCACGTGGAGACATACACCCCCGCTGATGCCGTGCCGATGAGAATCTCACAGGGTCCCAGCGGCGTGCCGCCCTTCCCCGAGGGCCCTGCCACCTCCGGCAAGTTCTACATCCCCCGAAATGCCATGCATTGACAGGCGCTGCAATCGCCCGTTGCGTGCAAGGCGACGCTGAGCAGAACGCTACCCGTTCTCGTATCCTCCGTGTCTAGTTGTCGTCTACGCGTGTTCCCTGTGGAATTGCGTGCCGGTTTCGTGTAGTATCATCGAGAGAATCGCCCATGGTCGTGGGCCGGAACTTGTAGGGGTGAGAGTTATGATAGAGCATGTGAATCGTCGGCAGTTCATCCAGGGGTCGGTAGCCGCAGCGGCGGGGGCCGCCATGGGCATAGGACTTGGGCAATCCGCCGGCGCCGCAGCGGAATCGAGCTCCAAGCGCACGGACGCCGGAGTCGGGGCCAACGGGATGCCGCTGGGCCGGATCAAGAACCTCAAGGTCAGCCGGCTCATTTCCGGCGGCAACCTCATCAGTGGCTGGTCCCACTCGCGGGACCTGATCTACGTGCATGACCTGATGGACAACTACAACACGCCGGAGAAGCTCGTCGAGACCCTGGCCCTGCTCGAAGAGAACGGCGTCAATACGATCATCGCTGACCCACGCAAGAAGCCGATGGACATCTTCAAGAAGCACTGGAAATCGGGCGGCAAGATTCAGTGGATCGCGGAGGGACATCCCACGCCGGAAGATCTTCACACGAATATCAAGGCCTCCATCGACTGGGGCGCCTCCGCCGTCTACCTCCAGGGCGTCATCGGCGACCGCTGGCTCAAGGAGGGCCACGTCGACAAGCTCGGCGAGTGCGTCGAGTTCATCAAGTCGCAGGGCGTCCCGGGCGGGCTCGGCGCTCACATGATCGACGTCATCGTCAACTCGGAGGCCCGCGGATTCGATCCGGACTTCTACGTCAAGACGCTCCACCACACGGACTACTGGTCTGCCCGCCGGCCCGACCAGGACGCCGACGTGGTCGATAACAATAGGGACAATTACTGGGACAAGTCGCCCGAAAAAACGATCGAGTTTATGAAGACGGTCAAGAAGCCGTGGATTGCGTTCAAGGTGCTCGCGGCCGGGGCCATCCATCCCACCAGCGGATTCAAGTACGCCTTCGAGGGCGGCGCCGACTGCGTCTGCGTCGGCATGTTCGATTTCCAGGTCCGCGAGGACGCGGTCATCGCGAAAAAGACGCTCGACGAGATCAAGACCCGCAGCCGTCCCTGGTTCGCGTAGAAGAGCCACTGCAATACAAAGAAGGAGTCGAAAATGACGTTTCGTATCTGTCTGGGAGTCTGCGCGATAATCATTCTACCGGTCGCGATTCACTCAAACGCCGGCGCGGCGGATATGTCCACGTGGTATCGATTCGAGCCGAACAACACGAGCGCGGCCGGGGAGATCGGGATGCAGGACTGGCTCGACAAACCTGCCGGCAGGCACGGCCGTGTCACGCGCCAGCAGGATAAACTCTCCTACAACGGCAAGCCCATCAAGCTCTGGGGCATCAACTTGTGCTACGGCGCCTGCTCGCCGGAGAAGGCGCTGGCCGACAAGCGAGCGGCGTTCTACCCGAAGTACGGCATCAACTCCGTGCGGCTGCACAAGTACGTCGATGGTCCCGGCTGGGCGGGCATCCAGGCGGCGGATAGCTGCGTCGAGTTCGATCCCGCGGGACTGGACCGCATGGACTACCAGGTCGCCCAGCTCAAGGACGCGGGCGTCTACGTCCTGCTCTCGGCCCATTTCGGTGCGCTGAAGCTGGGGCCCGCCGACCGCCAGTATGTCCCCTATCTCGAAGAGTTCGGCACATTCTCCGACAAGCAGGACCGCGTCACCACGCCCCACAGCGCCATCCATTACTCGCCCGATCTGCAGGACGTGCAGATCCGCCAGACGGTCAACCTGCTCAAGCACAAAAATCCTTACACCGGCCTGACGTACGCCGAAGACCCCGCCGTCGCTTTCATCGAGATCATCAACGAGCAGAGCATTCTCTTCTACACATCGATGGGCCCGCTCAAGGCCAGCCCCACGCTGCGACGGATGACGGCCGAGCGGTTCTGCGATTGGCTCCGCGCCAAGTACGGCAGCCAGGAGAAACTCGTGGCGGCCTGGGGCGAGAAGGCGTTCGACGGCTTCCCGACCGTCGGCGAGAGCCTCGACCGGCGCAACATCCTGCCCATCGGCAACCCGTGGTACTGGGACCCGGACCAACTGAACGGCTCGCAGGCGTTCCGCCGGCAGCGCCTGCTGGATACGATGCAGTTTCTCTACGAGTTGCAGTGCGGCTTCTACGACCGCTACGTCAAAGCGATGCGCGAGGCCGGCTATCAGGGCGAAGTTCTCGGCTCCAATTGGCAGGCGGGCCGGGCACTGAGCCACTTCTACAATCTGCACTCGGACTGGCGCATCGGGACCATCGACCGGCACAACTATTTCGGCGGCGGCAGCGCCAAACCCGGCACGAAATTCAACAATGCCACAATGCTGCACACCCCCGGCTCCGGCACGTTGAGCGTCGGTCTTCAGCAAGCCGTAGACCGTCCCTTCATGCTCTCGGAGTGGATTCACGTATTCCCGAGCGAATGGGGCGTGGAAGGCCCGGCGATTCTCGGCGCCTACGGCCTGGGCCTGCAGGGCTGGGACGTCTCCTATATGTTCCAGAACCGCGACAGCGGCTCCTTCAGCGACCGCATTGGCCGGGATCAGTGGGATGCCACAGCCCCGCAGGTGCTCGGCATCTTCCCCGCCGTCGCCAGGGGAGTCCTGCGCGGCGACGTGAAGGAATCCGACCTGGTCGCGCCGCTGTACGTGCACGTGCCGTCGCTGGCCGAAGTCAAGCTCGGTTTCATCGACCGCACCGTGCAAGAGTACGACGTCAAGAGCTTCGATACGGACAAGGTCCCTGCCCGTGCTTTGGCTGTCGCACGCTGCGCCGTTCAATTCACGGAGGAATACCGCGACACGCCGGCATGTGACGTGGCCCCCTTCCAGAAGGACGGGTGGCTTGTCTCGTCTACCAACCAGCTCCGCTGGAGGGAGGGCGGCGATGCAAAGCTCGGCGGCTGCTTCACCATCGACACCCCCGGCACCAAGGCGGTCGTCGGTTTCGCCGAGGGTCAGCCGTGCCGGCTCGGCGACGTCACGATTACGCCGCAGTGCCCATTCGCCGCGATTTACGTCACCGCTCGCGAGCCGGACAAGGACATCGCCACATCGAACCGACTGCTCATCGTGGCCATCGCCCGTGCCCGCAATACCGGCATGAAGTTCAACGACGCCGAGGACTCGCTGGTCGACCGCGGCAATCCGCCCATCCTGATGGAGCCCGTCAAAGCAACGATCGCGCTCGGCAAAGCGGGCCATCCAAAGGTCTATCTCCTAAGCCACGACGGCCTGCGAACGAAAACGACGCTCCCTACCGAAAATCGAACGGTGAGCATCGACACCGCCCGCGACAAAACCCCCTACTATGTCGTCGAGTTCTGACTGTAGAGAATCGGGGACGAGGCAAGCCTGCTACTGTTTATGCGCGGAGTGTTGGAGGTAGACGATGCGTTTGGCGATGGGGGGATGGTCGTAGAAAAGGAGCTCGACGAGGCGGCTGGGATTGGGGTCGGCGAGATTCCGTCCGGCGAGCCTGGCCAGGGCGGAGGTCAGGCTTTCGGGTTTCTCGACGCGGCCGAGGATGAACAGGTCGGCCTGCTTCTCAAGGTGTCGCGACAAGGCTGCCTGCAACGGCCTGGCGGCCAGACTGAACAGCCCGACCCACAACAGCAGCAGCGGAACGGCGCCGATATCGTCCGCGCCCGCGAACCCGAGGCGGGCCGCACTGGACCCCAGCAACAAGTGCAGCAGGTAGAATCCAACGAGGGACGACGCGGCGGCGACCCCGAGCAGTTTCCAGCCGTGGCGCAGGGCCACGTGGCCAAGCTCGTGCGCGAAGACAGCCTCGATCTCGTCGTGCGAGCAGAGATCGAGCAGGGTATCGCCGATCAGGATTCTTCGCTCCCGGCCCAGTCCGACCACTGCGGCGTTGGCCTTCTTCGTCTCCTTACTCAGTCGGATCTCGAAGATGCGTGTCACCCGGACGCCGCACCGCTCGGCCAGGTCCAAAAGCCGCTCGGCAAGGTCACGGTCCGTCAGCGGGTGCAACTTGTAGAACAGCGGCACGATCAGCGCCGGCGTGATCTTGCTCACGAGCACAAGAAGAACGAACCAGCCGACAGCGGCGAAGAGCCACCACTCCTCCGGCGTCACGCGAATCAGAAGGTACAGCAGGTTGAACGACCCGAGGGCCATGACCGCGGCCAGCAGCCACTGCTTGGCGCTGCGGACCAGCCAGCCAGCGATCGTCTGGTTGGATAGGCTGTAGCGACGCTCCAGAACCACGTCGGAATAGAAATCGAGCCCGAGAAAGAACAGTGAGTAGCCGGCCAGGAATACCAGCAGGTACCCGGTCAGTTGCAGGTGGTAATTGCCGGTCAGTCCGGCGAAGAACGCATGGAGTCGCGCGGAGGCGCCCGACAGCAGGAAAACGAGGAGAACAGCGAACGAGAGGATCAGCTTCAGGATGCCGACCGTCAGTTTGCTTCTGGCGTACCGCTTGGCCTCGCGTGGAACTCCCGGCAGACTCACGGTCTGCTCCTCGGACATCGGTGCTGTCGCCTGACCTGCATCCATTTGTTTGCCCCATCGAACGCCCGGCCCGGGCAAAGCCGCCCGCTAGTCCGGTCCCACTCACTGTCCGCAGGATACGCTCCGAACGCAGGCTCAGGCAAGTGGAAATAGTCCTCAATCTGCCTGCCGGGACAGGCAACGGCTCTTCGAGCTTTGTCGTAAGGATTTTGCTTATGTCGCCTGCCGGTCTTCACGGGGTATACTATGTGTTGTTCGCCTTTGGGGAAAGGCTCTGCGGAAGGTTGGGTGGCTGGCATGAATCTCGAGCAGCTTACAGCCTTGGAGTATGGGTGGCTGCGCAAGCAGCACAGGTGCGGTGAAAACAAGGAGACCCTGTACAAACAACTCGGGGTCTATACCGCTTGGCAGGACATCTTCCGGCAGTACGTGGCTCTCGCCAGGCAAGGCAACATTGAGGCCCTGAAGCGAGCCTTGTATTTAGCGTGGACAGAGCGATCGCAGGGCCCGATCCTCAGCGGCGTCAAAGACCTCGATCGGGGACTGATCAGGGAACTATTCGGCCTTGTCGACGGTCTGGCGCGGACCGGCGGACTGGACGCCGAGCTGCAGTGGATGCTGCCCTACTACTATCTCATAGAACCCTCGTACATCGAGCAGTTCAAGGGCTTTGAAGCTCTGCGGCAAGTCAGCCGGCAGGGCCCGTTCCTGTACCGCCAGGCATGCCTCGAATCCTCGTTCGACAATCGCGGCCACATGGGCGAGTACTGGAAGAGCAAGCAAGCCATTCTGCGGCAGTGGCCCTATCCGAGGCCGGACACGCCCCACCCGCCGTAGAGACGGCCGGTGCCCTTGAGTCTTCCGCCCGCTTGTAGTGTGCCCGCAAGGGCATGCGGGAAGAAAAGCCTTACGGCGCCACTACAAGCAATGCTCTCAGACAGCATCTTTGACTCGCGGGTCAAAGTACGTCCCGCCGGCGGCCACTGTCTGGATCGCCTCGATCAGCTCGTCGAAGTCGCAATCCTTGAGCAGATAGCCGCTGGCCCCCGCCTCGTGCATCTCTCGGATGTACCGCTTCGAGGCGTGCATCGACAGACCAATGACCTTCACGTCCGGATTCTCCTGATGAATCTGGCGAGTGGCCTCGATCCCGTTGAGACCGGGCATACTGACGTCCATAATGATGATATCGGGATTCACGTCCCGGGTCAGGGCAACGGTGGTCTGCCCATCCTTTGCCTGACCGACGACCTCGAAGCCCTCCTGCACCTGAAGAAACCGGCTCAGGCCCTGCAGGACGATCGTGTGGTCGTCCGCCAACAAGATGCGAATACTCATGGTGTTGAAACCCCCTACAGGTCAGATCCGCCCGACTGACCCCATTCGATGCTCAAGGGAGCACTGAGCGTCACCTTCGTGCCTTTGCCTTCGGCTGACTCGACGGCGAACTCGCCCCCCATGTGCGCCAACCTCTGCCGGATGCTGAAGAGCCCGAACCCCCCCGCCTTGGCAGGGATGCTCTTCAACCTGGCAGGATCGAATCCCTTCCCGTCATCTTTCACGATGACCCTGATACGCGTCTCGTCCCACAGCAGCAAGATCGAGGCATTCTTCGCTTGCGCGTGCTTGGCCACGTTGACCAGCAATTCGCGCACGGCCCGGTACAGCAGCAGCTCAATCTGCTCGCTCAGCGGCTTGGGCTCGCCGCCAGTCTGAACGCGGCAGACGAAGCCCTCACAATCGGTGAATTGCTCGGCCAGCTCCTCGACGGCCGCCTCCAGCCCCAGCGTCTGCAGCGTCGAGGGCGCCAGCTCCAGCATCAGGTTGCGGACCTGGGCAATCGCCTCGCCGATCTGCTGGCAGACCTGCGCCACCGTATCACGCATCTCGGGCGGTACGTGCTGTCTCAGGCCGCCGATCTCCCGCTTGGAAAAGGCCAGCGACTGACCGATCGAATCGTGCAAGGCCGCCGCGATTCGCTGGCGCTGCCGCTCCTCCGTGATCAGCAGTTCCTCGGTCAGGGCCGACAACTGCTCCTTGTCGGCCCGGATCTCCTGCTCGTGCTGCTTCTGTACCGTGATGTCCTGAATCACCAGCAGGACCTTCTCCGATTCCTGGGTGTACCCGCGGATCGGCCGGGCGCTGAGCATCAGCGACTTGCGTCCGGCGTCCGGGATGTCGTACTCCAGCTCGTACCCCTCGAACGAGCTGCCCTGGGACAGGACCTCGTCCAGCTTGCCGCGCAGCTCCGGGAGGTCCCATCGTCCCTTGCCGAGTGTATAGAAGACCCGCCCTTCCATCTGCTGGATCGGGGTCGTGAACATCTCCTGGAACGCGCGGTTGGCCGAGATCACATGCGACTGCGAGTCCAGCACGACCAGGGGCTCCTGGATCGTATCGACGATCCTCTCGGCGAAGCGCTTGGCCTCGGCCATCTCCTGCTCGGCGCGCTTGCGCTCCGTGACGTCGTTGTCGATTTCGAGAATGGCGACGGGGTGCCCGCCCGCATCGTGGCGAAGGGCCCAGCGGCTGGCGACGGTGATCTGTCGCCCGTCGCGCGTCGTGTGCACCAGCTCGCCCTCCCACCGGCCGTCCCGGATGATTTTGGCGGTGGCCCGGATCAACGGCTCACAGTACTCGGTCTGGAGCAACTGGTGGCTCAGCTTTCCGGCCGCCTCTTCCCGGCTCCAGCCGTACGCGCGCTCGGCGCCGCGATTCCAGAAAGTGATCTTGCCCTCCATGTCGTGCACGAAAATCATGTCATGCGCCAGGTCCAGCAGCTCGGCCTGTCCCTCCAACTGCGACGCGTACTCCTCGAGTTTCAACTGCCCCCTCTTACGATCCGTGATGCATTCGAGGATTCCCACGATCCGAACGGGCTTGCCCTCGGCGTTGAAATCGATCTCCGCCTCGCTATGCACGAACCGCTCCTCACCGCTGGGACGGACGATGCGATGATCGATGCTGAACGGACGCTTGTTCTCCAGTGCATCGTTCATCAATTGCATGACCGTGTCGCGATCCTGGGGGTCCATCAAGGACATCATCGCCTCACAACTGGGCTTGATCTGCCCGGGTTCGAAGCCCAGCACGCGGTATGTTTCGTCGGACCACCAGACGGCCTGACTTTCCAGATCGATTTCCAAATTGCCGATATGCGCGATCTGCTGCGCCTTGAGCAGGCGTCTCTCGCTCTCTCTCAGGTTCTCCACCAGATCGCGATACCTGCGCTCACTGTCTTCGAGCTGGCGGCGAGTCCGCTCCTGCTTTTCGATCGTATCGTGCAGCTCCCTGTTGACTTTGGCGAGCTCCGCCGTTCGCTCGGCCACCCCAAGCTCCAGATCCTCCTGGGCCGCCTTCAGGGCCTCCTCCACCTCCCGCAGATGCACCATGGCCACATCGGTATCGCCGACGATGGCATCCACCTCATGGCCGCGCAGCGCCGTCAGCAGATCTTCCGCCTCGTGGAGCCTCAACTCCATCTCTTCGTAGGTCAGCTTTCCCCCGGTTGTCATAACTACGTCGTCACTTTCAACGCCGACAGCACTTTCTTGGTGTCGGTCAGATTTCCAAAGACAATGGTCCTGGGCAGCGGCTCGACAATCACCAGGGCGGGCGTGATCAGGACCCGCTCTTCCAGCGCGGGCTGGAAATTCTCCAGCACGTCGATGATCTCGATCTGACATTGGCGCTTCAGATAGGTCGAGCAGATTTCGTCCAGGGACGCCCTGGCGATAATGGAGTTCGGCTCATCGCCGGCTACGAACAGCCGCAGACGATACTTCGGCGAGCCGGTCCGGTCGTCCCTGGCCTGTGTCTTTTTTGCTCTCGCCATCATGGTTCGCCTCCCTGATCGACTCCCGCCTCCGCGTGAGATGGCGCCGTCGAGGGCTGAGCCTGTAGTTCGCTCAATCTCGCTCCGCTCGGCATCGACGTGATTTCGATGCCATTATCCGTAATCACGAAGCGGTGATAGCTGTTCGAATGTTTCGTGCCGCGGCTCTTGAGAACCAGCAGGCTCCGCGAGATCCTGTTCGAGATCTCGACGAACCGCAGCAGGATTCCCGCGTGGCCGGCCAGCGCCGACTTGTAGAGGAATTCCAGGCCGAGCATGGTTTTGCCCGTGCCGGGCCCGCCGCTGATCAGTGTAGTCCGCCCTGCCGGAAAGCCGCCCTCCAGGATGTCGTCGAGTCCGGCCACGCCGGTGGCGATTTTCGTCAGGCGCTGCCGTTCGCTGGGGCCTCGCTGCGTTTTCGATCCCTGCTTGCCCATTTCTCTCCTTACCACCGCTTCCAACCCTGCACCTGCCAAGCTCAATCCTAATCGGAAAGCGAGTCTCCCCACAGTCATTGAAATCGATGATGCCCGCGCGCCTGCCTACCCTATTTATCTTCGTCTCTGGGATTACTACTGTCAACGCGAAAACCCTGTTCAGGATAGGCAATTCGCGCCTTCTCAAATTCACAACAGATCTTTTTACCGGACCTGCCGCCGAAAGAGCATCCTCGCGCGGTCGAATCTCCCGGATCGCAAGTCCAGGCTCGTGTGCCGGAGATTCGCAAGCTGAGGGCGGAAATGCCTGGTATAGGAGGTGCAACTACGTTTCGTGGGGGAACAGGCCCCATTTGTCATGCTGAACGAAGTGAAGCATCTGGGCAAGGAACGTAATCAACACTTGTTCCCATGCTCGGCCCGGATCCTCCGCTGACGCTCAGGATGACAAAACGGCTGCACAGACCCCACAAGAGTTAGTCGCACCCGCCATAGGTGCATGAGCACCGGGGTGGCACCGACAAACTCAACTCGTTTGTCGGCGATGTTTAGATTGGCCTGACCATGCGAGACCCCGCGGGCAAACAAGTTGCCCGTGCCACCCGGCTGGCGTTTTCAATACGTCTCCTCGCGGGACTTCGCGATTGCCCTATCGTCAATTCCTTTGTGGTGGGCGCGGCGGGGGTTCGGGGGTAGAATTGTCGCCCGTGACAGACAAGACCTCCAATCTTGTGTGCGGCGTGTCGGCTGCGCCCGGCACATCGGACAGCGACTGCGTCGCGACATGCCACTGCGGCGGCGATCGGAGGCGTCCGTGGGCGACAATCATCAATCGTCAATAATCCTTCATCAATCGAATTGAGGAGACTGCCATGTCAAAGAAGAAAACGAATCTTTCGCGGCGTGCATTTCTGGGGCGCACGGCGGCCCTGGCGGCGGTGCCGTACCTCGTGCCCGCCTCGGTCTTCGGCCGCAACGGAGCCGTCCCGCCCAGCGAGCGAATCATCCTCGGCGGAATCGGCATCGGCACTCGCGGCTCGTCCGTGCTCAACTGGATGCTGCCGGAAAAAGACGTGCAGTTCGTCGCCACCTGCGACCCGCAGAAGCAGCGACGCGAAAACGTCAAGAGAATGGTGGACACCCGCTACGGGAATAGTGATTGTCAACTGTACGCCGATATTCGCGAGTTCCTGGCCACCCGCACGGACATCGACGCGGTCCTGAGCACCACCGGTGACCGCTGGCACGCGACGGCCGCGGTCATGGCCATGCGGGCGGGCAAGGACATCTACTCCGAGAAACCCTCGGCCATGACGATCGCCGAGGGCCAGGCCGTCGTGAATACCGCGAATCGGTATCGGCGGGTCTACCAGTCCGGCATCCAGCGGCTCAGCGAAGGCAACTTCACCTTCGCCAATGAGCTGCTGCGGATCGGATATCTCGGCAAGGTGCACACCGTTCGAGCGCATATCGCCCCGTGGGACCGCGCCGAGATGCGCCACGACTGGCTCCCGGAGCAGCCGCTGCCTCCGAAGGAGGAGGTGGACTGGGACGCCTGGCTGGGACCGTGTCCCTGGCGGCCCTACAACGCCGCCTACACCCGCGGTGATTGGCGCAATCACTACGATTTTCACACGAGCTGCATCGGCGAGTGGGGCGCGCACACGTTCGCCCAGTGCCAGGTGGCGCTGGGCCTGTGGGAGACCTCGCCCGTGGAGTACCGGTACGTGGACAACGACAGCGGCGACGGCATGGTCACGACCTTCGCCAGCGGCGTCAAGATGGTCCTGGAGCGCGACCTGGGCAACAAGATCTGGCACGGCTCGTGCGGCGTCCGCTACGAGGGCACCGAGGGTTGGGTCGCCATCGCCGACGGCTACTCCCGCTGCGAGGTCTCCAATCCCGCCTGGATGGCGGACTTCAAGAAACTCGTGGAGGACTACCAGGCCCGCACACAGCGGCCGATGAGCCACGTCCGCAACTTCTTCGACTGCATCAAGTCGCGACAACAGACCGTGGCCAACCCGGTCATGATGCACCGCTCGATGTCCACGGTGCACGCGGCCAACATCTGCATGTGGCTCAAACGCGATATGAAGTTCGACCCCGTCAAGGAAGAGTTCGTCAACGACGAGGAGGCGAACCGCTTCCGTTCCCGCGCCATGCGCGAGCCGTGGATCATATAGTCAGTTGCCGGTTGTCGGTTGTCAGTGCCGGCGAGGAGAATCGCCCGCTGAGAACTGTGAACTGTCAACTGAGAACTCGTTTGATGAGGAGTTTGCCATGTTGAAGTCAAGAATATATGCGATTCTGATTGTCACGGTGCTGTCGGCCTGCGCCGTGCAGTGCCTTGCACAGACTGTCGCACCGAAACAGGACGAGCCCAAGCTGATCGCCGTCCTGAAATCCCCCGATGCCTCGCAGAAGGACAAGGTCGATGCCTGCCGCCAGTTGGCCATCATCGGAGGCAAGGATTCCATCGCTCCGCTGGCGGCGCTGCTCGGCGACGAGAAGCTTTCCCACATGGCCCGCTATGCGCTGGAGCCGAACCCGGACCCGGCTGTGAACGAGGCCCTGCGCGATGCGCTCGGCAAGCTCAAAGGCGGGCCGCTGGTCGGCGTCATCGGCAGTATCGGCGTGCGGCGTGACGCCGCCGCGATCCCGGCGCTGATCCAGCGGCTGAACGATTCCGATGCGGTGGTCGCCCGGGCCGCCGCCAGAGCGCTCGGAAGCATCGGCACCGTCCAGGCGGCGCAAGCTCTGCAAAAGGCTCTGCCGAACACGCCCGCCGACAGTCGGCTGGATGTCTGCGAGGGCCTGTTCCGCTGCGCCGAGCGATTCGCCGCAGACAGACAGAATTCCGAGGCGATTGCCATCTACGACCAGTTGCGCAAGCTCGACTCCCCGCACCAGGTTCGCGGCGGAGCTTTGAAAGGAGCGATTCTCGCGCGCGGCGCCGAGGGCGTGACGCTGCTCCAGGAGAACCTGCGAAGCTCCGACTATATCCTGTTTTCCGCGGCCGTGCAGGCCGCCCAGAAGATGCCGGGCGCCGAGGTGACGAAGGCGCTGGTTGGCGGGATGAAGAATCTGCCGCCGGACAACCTGGTTGTGGTGATCCAGACCCTCGCCGTGCGCGGGGACAAGGGGGCCCTGCCGGTGCTGTTCGCTGTGGCCGGCAGCGGGCCCAAGCCCGTCCGCGTTGCGGCTATCGAGGCGGCAACCGCGATGGGCGATGCCTCCGCCGTGCCCGTGCTGATGAAGCTGATGGATGATTCCGACGCGGAGATTGCCGGGGTCGCACAGGAAGGTCTCGCCGCCCTGCCCGGCAAGGAGGCCGACGCCGCTGTAATGGCGATGTTCAATAGCGGCAATGCGGATAAACAACTGACGGCGATCAACCTCATGGGACGGCGCCGCATGATGAGTAGCACCCCGGCGCTATTGAAGGCCGCACGGGAGGGCGACCCGAAGGTCCGGCCGGCCGCTATCAAGCTGGCGGGCGACCTGGCGGGTCCGGAGCAGGTGCCAGCCCTGCTCGATCTGCTGGGGCAGGTGGAGAAACGCGAGGATCTGGACGCCGTAGAGCAGGGCCTGACGACGGCCTGCACGAAAGCAGACAATCCGCAGCCGCTGATCGCAGCGGTTATCAACCGGCTCGACCAGGCCAAGCCACTCCAGAAGGCGGCACTGCTCCGCGTGCTCGCCGCCGTGGGCGGAGCGGACGCCCTCAAGGCCGTGCTGGCGGCAATCAACAGCGGCGATCCACAGGTGCATACCGCCGCCGTCCGCGCACTGGGCGCCTGGAAGACGACTGACGCGGCCCCGCACCTGCTGACATTCGCAAAGGAGGCAAAGGACCCCAGCGAACGGACGCTCTTCCTGCGCGGGTACCTGAACATCGCCGCCCGGGCCGATCTACCGGCGGAAGAGCGACTGGCGATGTGCGGGCAGGCCGCGAGCATGATTCAGCGCGATGAGGAGAAGCGGCTGCTGCTTGGCACGCTCGGCAGCATCGATTCGCCCGAGGCGATAATGGTGATCCTGCCTTACCTCGACAACGCCGGTACGCGCGAGGAAGCTGCCGCGGCCATCGTCAACGTCGCCGAGAAGCTCCTCAGAGGACCCGAAAGGGACAAGTACCTCGAATCAGTCTCCGGGCCGGTGGAGAAGGCGGCAGCGGCCACCACGAACAACGATACCGCCAGACGGGCCGAGGCCCTCTTGCGCCGCGCGAGAACCAGAGGCTGACAGCACCGATCGAAATGCCCGCACGACGCCGGGGAATCTCGAAGTCAGATCGAGATCGCCGCCGTCCAGCGCGGGCAGCCGTGATAGAATCGACTACGAAGCCCCAGGCGGGTCAATCCGGCCGGCCTGGGGCTTTCCCTTATCGCGGCATCAGTCCAAGCCCGCTCATAACGACACAGTCTTATATTCCCCTGCCACGATCCTGTCGTACACCTATCGGCAAGTCACGCATTTTCCCGGGACACATTCGCGCGGTTTTGTGGTATAATAAGTGAGTTGCTCTTTTTCGGGTGAATGTGGTTTATGGAGGACTTTCGTATGAAGCTTTCCCATCTGGGGCTCCTGTTCGTCTGTTTCGGGGCACTCGCACTGATTGCCGGCAGCACGCGGTTAATGGCTGATGAGCCCCTCACGGGCGAGCTGACGGCGGATGTCACATTGTCGGGGACATGCGTGATCAGCGGCGCCGTTACCGTGCCGGCCGGACGCATTCTGACGATTCTGCCGGGCACCACCGTATTGATGACGAGCGGCGCCTCGATTCTCGTCGCCGGACAGCTCATGGCCGAGGGGACGCAGGACCAGCCGATCCTCTTTACCCGCTACGCCGCCGGGGTCTCCTGGAAACAGATCAAGTTCGTCGAGGCAGCGGACAGTACCTTCGCCTGGTGCACCTTCGAGTACGCCAACAGCGCGGGCGAGCACCAGGACTACTACGAGCCGGGACCGCGGAATTACCATGAGGCCATCGTCGCCCTCGCCTGCCACCTCGAGTTCAAGAACTGCACCTTCCGGAAACTTCCGAACGACGACTCGCATGCCGAGGGCGATGCGATCGCCATCTTCTCCGACGATCAGGACCACCCGGGCAGCGCCAGCGCCCATATCGCCGGCTGCCGCTTCCTCGGCGTCGGCCAGAGCATCCACACGCGTTTCGCTTACGTGCTCGTGGAAGACTGCTATTTTCAGGATAAGCGGGGCGACAATGACGACATCGACCTGTGGGGCGAGAGCACACCGCCCTGCGTCATTCGCCGCAACCTGTTCGATTTACCCGAGTACGACGACCGGATCAATCCCACGCGGTGCTCCGCGATTATCACGGACAATGTCATCATGGGCAGCAACGACCACGGCATGGTCCTGCGCGACAAGGGCTCGCCCGTGGTGATGAACAACCTGATCATCGGCTGCTCCGCCGGCGGCATCGCCGTGGAGAACTCCTGCAGTGCGACGCTGATCAACAATACGATCGTCAACTGCGGGCGGGGCATCCGGCTGTTCGACCTCGGCCGCTGGGGCTCGCCCTACCGCCTCAATCCGGGCGGCGGCACCGCCACGATCACCAACTGCGTCATCTGGAACTGCCCGCAGACGATCACGCTGGCGGATACTTCGAATACGACGATCAAGGACCGCGGCTCACACGTGACGATCAACTACTGCGATATCCAGGGCGGCCGAAACGGCATCTCCGTTTCCGGATCTCAATCCACCGTCACTTGGGGCAAGGGCAATATCAATACCGACCCGTTCTTCGCCGATGCGAAGAAGCTCGATTTCCACCTCAAGTCGGAATTCGGCCGCTGGGATTCGGCGAGCAAGAGCTGGGTGAACGACGCCATGACCAGCCCGTGCATCGACGCCGGCGATCCAAACATGGCCGTGGTTTTTGAGCCGTTCCCCAACGGCGGCACGATCAACATGGGCGCCTACGGCAACACGGCGGAGGCCGGCAAGTCACAGTCCGGCCCCGTCTCGGCCACGAGCCGGTATGAGTTCATTCCCGATCAGAACGACATCGTTCAGACCGGCGGCATTGCGGGTGTCCATTGGACGTACCAGATAAAGGGACAATTCCAACTGACCATCGACTTCAATGCCGTCGCGGCGTCGTTCTCAGACGTGAACGCCGTGGCCTCCGACGACGGCACGCCGCCGCGCACGCTCGACCCGAACGAGATATTCAACATGACCGCCCTGGCTGGGACCGTCGGCAGCGATCACTCGATCAAGTTTCTCGGCAAAGCCGCCGATGGCAGCGACATCGTGCTGACGCTCACCTTCCAGGGCGATCTCGTCCACCTTGCCGGCGAAACGACCCCGCCCGCCGGAAGCGCCGATTTCTTCCTCTTCAACCTCGACGCCTGGGCCCAGAGAAAATAGAGCGGCAGCGTCACGGAGCCCGTGGCGGCATCCGCGCGCAGTCTGATGCCGGGAGATTGTGAAGGTAAGGGGATGAGAAGGTCAGAGGGGAAGATTCTCTTCCTACCTTCCTACCTTCCTACCTTCCTACCTTCTTACGTTCTTACCTTCCTGCCTTCTTTCCCGCGCAATGAAGTCCCCTCAAGCCGCTACCGTCTCTTGGTCGTGCCCGTGCCGCCGGTGCCTGGGACGACGAGCTCCAGGCCGTCGTGGACGATCACCAGCTCTTCGACGCCCTCGTTGAGGCTCAGCCGGGCGGGCCAGCCGTTGCGGAAATTCCATCGGGCATATTCCTGCGACGAATTCGCCCCGAGCATGACGATTGAGCCGCTCTTCATCGCCTCCGCAAGCCTGCCCTCTTCTACGCTCTTACGCCATTGCCAGATCTGCACACTGCTCAGCGACTCGCGCTTGAGCGTGATGCCGTCCCAGCGAAGCGCCCCGGGGCTCATCTGCCAGGCGACGACGCCCTTCTCGGTGATGACCTTCTGCTGCTCGATGTCGCTGGCGGAGCCCAGGCCTGAGCACTCCCCGTACACTTCCATCTGCTGGCCATTGAGCTCCAGCCGATAGACGTAGGCGTCAGAAGCAACGACGGCGACGGCCCCTCCACCGGCCCCCTGACCCCAGAGCCGATCATAGCCGGTCAACAGGAACGCGGCCACCGCAACGACACAGAATGCCACGACAGACCAGGAACATTTGCGTTTCATTTTGTACCTCCATTTCGCCAAGTTTCTCGCTCAATCCAGACACCTCACACGCCCCACCCGGCCTGCACCCGTGAAATCCACTCGACCGTCCGCCATCCGATCACCTCCTTTCCCCGGCAGCCGTCGAGCTAAAGCAGGCCGTGCGCAGACAACGTACCCTGCGTCTCAGAGTATAGGTCTGTCATCCACCCCAAACGTGACGCGCAAAATGCCGCTCCTGCTCAATTTTTCTCGCCTCGTTCCCCAAGATCAAGCCACACAGGATGCGTCGCGCTCACCATCCTTGCCCGATCTGCCATGCCCAGACGCACCGATGAGAAGGTAAGAAGCGAAGAGACTGGGAGTTGTCTCTCTTACCTTCTTATGTTCTCACCTTCTTACCTTCACTCGTTTCGTGTCGTGAAAGCAAAGGTTGTGCTCGTAAGGTATGTCTGGCCGGGACGCAGGACTGTGGTCGGGAAGTGCGGCTTGTTGGGGGAGTCGGGGAAGTGCTCGGTTTCGAGGCAGAAGGCGGCGTGGTCGTTGTAGACCTTGCCGGCCTTGCCTTTGACGTTCTTCATGCCGTTGGCGGTGTAGAGCTGGACGCCGGGCTCGGTGGTGGCGACCTCCATGACCCGGCCGCTGGTCGGCTCGTACACACGGGCGGCCGGCGAGGGCTGGCCGTATGAAGCCTTGAGCACGTAGTTGTGGTCGTAGCCGCGAGTGTCGGTCAGCTCGCCGATCCGCTCGCCGATCTTGTGCGGCTGAGTGAAGTCCAGCGGCGTGCCAGCGACGGAGCGGATCTCACCCGTCGGGATCAGCCCCTCGCCGGCGGGCGTGTACCACGGGGCGTTGATCGTGACCTCGTGATTGAGCACGTCGCCGTTGCCCGCGCCGGCGAGATTGAAATAGCTGTGGTTGGTGAGGTTGACGATCGTGGATTTATCCGTCGTCGCCGAGTACGTGATTCGCAGCTCATTCTTATTCGTCAGGGCGTAGGTCACAATGCAATCGAGATTCCCCGGGAAGCCCTCCTCGCCGTCGAGGCTCAGGTGCGTGAATCGCACGCCCGCCTCAGCGTCGGTCTTGTACGGGTAGCCGGTCCAGAGGACGCGATCGAACCGTTTCTCATTGCCGCCGTGGATGTGGTTCTTGCCGGAGTTTTTCGTGATGCGGTACTCGACGCCGTCGAGCTTGAAACTTGCATCGGCGATGCGGTTGGCGTAGCGGCCGACGGTCGAGCCGAACATGGGATTGCGCTTGAGATAGGAATCGAGGTCGTCGAAGCCCAGCGCGATATCGCCCAGCTTGCCGTCGCGGTCCGGGACCTCCAGCGAGACCAGAATGGCCCCGTACTCCATCACCGTGGCCCGAAGCCCATTGGCGTTCGTCAGCTCGAAGATCGTCACGTCCCGGCCGTTAGGCATCTTGCCGAAGACCGACGCCGTGACAGCGAGTTCCTTGCGGACCTGGGGCGCCGAATCGACAGCAAACACCGCCGCACTCAATGCCAAGATCGATGCTATCACGACGAAACGTGTGATGCCGATTACGATTGCGGATTTCATGTGTCGCGGGCTTCCAGCCCGCGATTCGAAGGCAAGCTGCCTTCGACACGGCGCGGCCAAGATGGGCGCGACACCACCATCGGCAAGCGGGCGCTTACCGCTGCCACCCGAGGTTTGATCACGCGCTACGAAGCACGCATGTGGAATCGACGTGAGGTACGGCTTGGCATCCATGGCACACCTCTCGGGTCGGTCGATAGCCGTCAGCCTTTTGTCGACGCGCTCCCGTCCGAAACGACCATCGACCGACCCCTAACCCACAACTTCTATCACTTGTCCGCTTTATACTTGGCCCAGTAGTCGGGGAAGAACTCCTTGGACTTGGCTTCGAGCTCCTGATCGCTGATGGCGGTGAGCCGCCCGTGCTGCTCGTACTGGTCGATCACCCAGCGGGCCAGCTTGTGCACCTTGATCTTGTTGATCCGCTCTTCCTCCTTGAGGCCGAAGAACTCGTTGACCCAGTGGACAACGCCATCGGCACCGCTCTTATCGGTGATGGCGACTCGCGGCGGGCGGCCGAGCAGCTTGCCGGTGTCGAACATATTGTAGATGCGCTCGTCCTGCCGGAGGCCGCCGGCGTGGATGCCGGCACTGGTGACGTTGAACGCCCGGCCGGCGAACGGATAGTTGTCCGGGATCGGCAGGCCGATGGAGCGCATGTAGTTGGCCAATTCGGTGATCACGAGGGTATCGATGCCGCACAGGCCGCCCTTGAGGGCGATGTATTCGAAGATCGCGCCTTCCAGCGGCGGGTTGCCGGTTCGCTCGCCGAAGCCGAAGAGTGTCGTGTTCAGCGCGTCGCAGCCGTAGAGCCAGGCGGTGGCGCCGTTGACGTGGACCTTATGGAAATCGTTGTGGCCGTGCCACTCGATCCGGCTGCTCGGCACGCCGCACTCGTGATTGATCTTGTAGATCAGCTTCGGGATGCTTCTGGGCAACTCGGCCCCGGGGTAGCTGACGCCGAAGCCCATCGTGTCGCACAGACGAATCTTGACGCTCAACTCCTCCGGCGCCTTCGCGCTCATCTCCATCAGCCGGTCCACGAACGGCAGGACGAAACCCTCGATGTCGGACCGCGTCACGTCCTCCAGGTGGCATCGCGGCCGCACCCCTGAGTCGAACGCCGCCTGCACCACCTCGCAATACGAGTCCATGCACTCCTGACGGCTGCGGAACTTGAGCTTCTGGAAAATATGGTAGTCGGAGCAGCTTGTCAGCAAGCCGGTCTCCCGGAGGCCCGCCTCCTTGACGAGGCGGAAGTCCCCTTTGACCGCGCGGATCCAGCCGGTGCACTCGGGGTACTTGTGGCCCAGCGCCCGGCAGCGATCGAGCGTCTCGCGGTCGTTTTTCGTATAGAGGAAGAACTCGGTCTGGCGGATGACGCCGTTAGGTCCGCCGAGGCGGCTGAGCAGGTCGTAGATGTGAACCATCTGGTCGATGGTGTAAGGCGGCCGGGATTGCTGGCCGTCGCGGAACGTCGTGTCGGTGATGACGATCGGCCGGTTGCGGACCGTCGCGAAATCGAACTGGACGGGCTGGCCGTCGACGTACTCCACGACGGGCCCCTTCAGCCGGATCAACGGAGGCAAGTCGTACGGAAAGACCTCCTCCAGAAAATTTGGACGGACAGCATCCACCAGTTGGTGACGCTTTTGGCTCGTGCTCATGTGTGGCCCTTTCGATGCGGGACGCTACTCCTCGACGTCCACGCCCTGTTCTTTGCATACATTCGTGATGAAATCCACGGCGGCGCCGACGGTCGTCACCGACAGGGCTGCGTCTTCATCCATCTCGATGCCGAACTCCTCTTCGAACATCGCCACCAGCTCGATCGACTGGACACTCTCGGCGCCCAGGTCCTCCGTGAAGTGGTTCTCCGGACGGATCTTGTCGGGGTCGAGCCCGAGAACTCTCGCGGTCACCGCCTTGACACGTTCTTCCACTGTTGCCATTTTTCTACTCCCGTTATCCAACACTATTTCATCATGGCCCTTCGGCCCTTTTTCACGGCTTCGTCGCGGGTGGGGGCGGTCATCTCGAAGATCGCCTCCCACATGGCCTCCTGCGCCTGGGTCCATCGGCACCCGCGGCGGCCCATGGCCATGCCGGCCGTCTCGTACAGGGTCCGCCGGCCGAATCCCTTGGTCACCACGCCCTCGATGAACCAGGAGAACGACGGGATGAACTTCGGCAGCGGCTTGCCGGTGGCCATAATGATCCCCATGGCGCCGACGTAAGACCCGGTGTTGAGCAGCGTGCCGATGGATGTCTTGGTGTGATCGCCGATGAGCGAGCCGACCTTGGTCGAGCCGGTGTCGATGGAGCGTTTGCCGTCGAGCATGACCGAGACGCTGGAGTAGTCGTTCTTCAGATCGCTGTTGGTCGTCAAGGCCCCGAGGTTGACCCACTCGCCGATGTAGCTGTGGCCGATGAAACCATCGTGGTACTTGTTCGAGTGGCCCTGGATGATGGACTCTTCCAGCTCACCGCCGACGCGGCACACAGGCCCGATCGAGTTGCCCTCGCGGCACTTGGCGCCGAGGAGGACCGATTTCTTGCCGATGTAGCAGGGGCCTTCGATGCGCGTGAAGGGATGAACTTCTACCCCCTCGTCGATATAGACGGGCCCGTGCTCGGCGTCGATGACCACCATCGGGTGAATCTTGACGCCCGGGGCGACGTAGACGTCCTTGCCGCTGCCGCGGATGGCGTTGGGCTGCTCGATGGTCCCCTCGATCCCGTGCTTTCCCGCCGCCGCGAAATCGGCCTTGAGATGCTCCGGGTTGGCCAGGACCAGGTCCCAAGTGTACTCCCAGATGGACAGTTGGCTCGGCGCGGTAGGCAGGTGAGCCTTGGCCGATGCCAGGAAGCTCTCGATGTCGCCGCCCTGGAGGTTCTGGGCGTCGGCCTTCGTGATGCGGGCGTACAGGACCTCGCCGTCAGCGTCGAGGCGGACCTCGCTGCGCCCGCCCGTGGTGATGTCGAGACTGTCCGCTTTCACGCGGGCATCGACGATCAGAATGTCCTCGCCCTTGAGGGCGGAGTTGTCGTTGACCCGCTGGCCGGTCCTTTCCCGGTAGGCCTCCGCCATATAGGCCGGCAGGAAATACGCCACGTCGTTTGTGCCGATCTTCTCTTGAAGTTTGTCCCCGAGCGAAGTGAATCCGCATCGCAGGTCCCAGATAGGCCGGCTCAGCGCCACCGGCCAGAAATTACGTCTCTCCTCAGTTGCTCTATCGACGATGATCAACCGCATGCATTCCCCTTCCTATGCCTCACAGGTCCAACTGCGCCGGCCGGTGAAAGCAGGCTGCCGCCCGGTACGGCGAACGAGATTCTAAGAATCCGTGTGGATGAGGTCAACTTCAAAAACACCCATCTCCAGCGTGGCCCAAGCCCGTCCCCCTGCCGTCACTACCCGAGGGACAGGCCGCCGCCGCAAACAGCCGTATGGGTATGGTCAACGAACCTGTACACGCAACGTGCTGATGCCCAAGGCCCTGACCGGTATTATAACAGAATTGCCCGTGCAGTTCAACTGGGCCTGGTTTTCTTCCACCAGATTTGTCTGCCACGCCTTCTCGATCGCCAGACTCGGGATGGTCAACGTGGCGGTTGTCTCTTTCCCGTCGGTTTCGATGAGTCGTACGATCATGCCCTGCCCATCCTCCGCCCGTTTGACCGTCACGACAAAGACGTTGGGCTGATCCAGGCGGCAGAAGCTCATCCGGTCCTCGAACGGGCCGCTCCGGCCCCCGTTGACGACCGCGGCGATCAGCGGATTGTGAACGGACCAGCCGAAATTGCGGTTTTCGCTGTTCGATTGCGGCCCCTTGCCGCTCATCAACGAGTAGCGGAACAGGATGTCCGCCTGCTGTACGGGCTGGAAATTCGTGCGGAAGTTGGTGTCGAGGACGAAGGCGTACATGTGGCCCTTAGTCATTTGCTCGGGCTTGACGAATGGCTGGCCGAAGCCGGCGGGGGTGACGCCGTGATGGGCCTGCGAGACGTAGCACGGCCACAGGCCACCGAACTCCAGCAGGTGCGACTCTACAGGCGACAGCGTGATCCCGACGCTCGGATTCGACACGCTCGCCCAGTGCTGCACGGCGTAGTAGTTCGTGTTGGAGCCGGGGAACTGGTCCTTGAACGGCTCGATCACCGAATTGGTCCCCTCGAAGCGGAACTTGGGTTCGTCCACCTTGAACGGGAACGCGAAATAGACCTCCAGCAGCGGAGTCGAGTCCTTCAGCACGCGGTTGAACAGGTCGATCCGCTTGAGGCTCTCGTAGAGCACAACCTCCTGGATAATCTGGGGGCAGCCGGCGCCCGAACTCTGCGAGATCAGACTGGCGCACACCGGTCCATTTTGCCCCACGCGAATCGCGGCGGCCGAGGGGCCTTCCTGCTTACCCGTCTGGACCCACTTGGCCACGAATTGATTCAGCTTGTCCGGCTCCTGCCGGTCGACCAGCTCGCGCGACAGGTCTTTGTCGTAGATGCTGTCAATCGCGCCGGTGCGCGGATCGAGAGTGACTTTGAAGAAGCGGTTCTCCAGACTGTTCTGTGCCGCTCGCAGTCCGCTCTCTGCGGCCGGCTTATCCCCACGGGGCACAAGCCGATAGGTCTTGTAGCCCATCGACGGGACACTCTCGGCGACGAATACGAGGTCGGCCAGCTCGTGCTTCTCGAACTGCCCTCTCGCCCATCGCTGCGGCGCGTAAGGCATGGGGGCCAGCGGCCCATCCACGGTGACGATCTGGTATTGCACGTTGCGGCTGGTCTCGGTATCGATGAGGTCAAACGGCTTGTCCTGCGCGAATCGTGTCACGCGGACGATATCCGTCCGGTCGAACGCGAGCGGATTGAAGACCACGATGTGCTGGCGGCGCTCCTCAAGTCGAATCCGCTCGGTGATCCTGCCCAGGCTGTCCGATAATACAGACTGCGCCAAGCCGGCGGCCTTGTATGCGAAGTGGCTCTTCTCATTCCAGCCCCAGTCCTGGGCCTCGCCCGCGGGGTAATCCTTGCCCCAGGTGTGTTCATCGTAGAGCAGCATATTGTCGTAGGCCTGGGCGATCTTGTCGGCGGGATAGGCGTAATCAGCAACGAGCGAAGCGATTGTGGCGGCCTTCTCCGCCGAGAGCAGCCGGTCGTGCGTCAGGCGATTGACGGTGGTCTCCTTGGCCGTGGAGATCGCCCCAACGACATAATCCGTATGCGGGATCTCACCCCGGAACGTGCGGACGTCGCCGCACTGCTTCTCCAGGGCCTTGAAGAACATGGAGTTGGTCGCGACGACGAGCTTCGGGTACGCCCATTTCTCGTTCCACTGCCGGACCACCTGGCTGATCCTGATCTCGGGCGGATAGTTATCGACGCCGTTGTGGATATAGCGCATCACATCGAAGGGCGAGCCTCTGGCGTCCATCTCATCGAGCATGCCGGGCAGGGCTTCCATTACTTCCTCGTACGTGTCCGGGCCGATGACACGCTTGAAGAACCCGTAGCTGCCCTGATAATAGACCAGCACGGTTTGGCCGTCGGGCCCCTGCCACCTGAAGGCATCGGGCTTGCCGTGACGCAGGATCGCTGCCTCATCCCAGAACGCGTGAATATCGTTGCGGCCCCATTGGAAGTAGTCCGGCAGCCCGGCGAAGAAGTACTTGACCCCCGCTCCCGCCAGCACCATCGGCGTACCCCAGCTCAGCCCCGGCAGGTCCGTGATCGAGCCGACGTCGATCTCGCCGCCGTACTGACGCTTGAAGCGGAACGACGGGTACATCAGCCGGATCAGCTCCTCGTGCCCGCAGAGGCTGTCGATCTCGTTGCCGAACAGGGCCCCGACCTCGATTCGGCCCTGCTTGACGTAGGCGCCGAGCTTATCCACGGCCTCTTTCGGCCGGGTCGTGACGAAATGCTGGAGCGACCATGCCCCCTCGATGGTGTAGCGGTACTTCGCCTCCTCCGGCCAATCGCTCGTCTGATCGCAGAAGCGCAGCACATCATCGTAGAAGCCCGCGTAGCAATTCATCACGTTCTCGATCGTGTCGGTGTAGCCCAGATCGTGGTGCGTGATCGGCACGAAGTAGATCGTCCAGTGCTTGCGAGGCTTCCAATCTACCTGCCGCGTAGCCACCACCGCGCCGCCCGCCTCAAGTGCGAACTGCGCCGACCCCGGCTGACTCGGCTCAGGCAGATAGACTTGGACCGTCGATTTGCCCTCCTTGACGACCCCCAGGGGCACGGATTGGGTCAACGCGCCAATCCTGACCTCGACACTCGCCTCGACAGGTTTGCCGGCGTTCTCGACGGCGACTTCCACAAGTTGGCGCAGACCCTCTGCATCGCGCGTGAACAGAGCCGTCGGCTTCACGGACACCAGCTTCATCGGCGTGCCGTCACCCTGGTTTCCGCGTGCCATCGCCGCAACGAGGCCCGCTGAAAGGCAGGCGACCCAAAGCATCGCGCGCAACGTAGCGGCAGGCAGATGTCGTTCGGTTCTCATTCGTGCATGACTTCGGTTCATGGGCTCTCCTTTCGCTGGGACAGGATGAACATTCTGAGCGACGTGGATTATAGCAGCCATTCGGCGCGACGCCATCATATGCGACCAATTTTCATAGGGCTAAGACGACGTCGAGCAAGCGGGAGTGCTACGAGTGTGGTCCCTGGGCCTCTTGTGTAGGTCGTGCGTCCTCGCACGACCCTGGGCGAGCGAGGACGCTCGCCCTACGCGGCGGAACCAGGTCCACGCCACGAAATGTCGTCGCACACAGCGATTTTCACGCCTTGCTTTTTTCAGTTGGCTGGGCGACAATGGCGGGCGTGAGGTTGAGTCGATACCGATGTCAAACGAACTTGGCATATATTGTTTAGCACGCTTAGCCGCAGGTGTCCTTCTCCTGTGGCTCACCGCCTCCGCTGCGTTCTCGCTACTATTCGGCATTGTTCACGCAGACCCACTGGCGTTTCTACTCTACTTTCCGCTTCTTGCCTCGATTGCCGTCCCGTGTGCAGGCGTGCAGATCATTCTGTACTCAATGTTGATGGAGTTCTGTGTCTGGCGAGTCGTGGGCACGAACGTATTAGCCATCTTTGTCAGCTCGCTGCTCGGACTTGCATGCGGGCTATCCATCTATCTCCTCACCGTAAGAGACTTCTTGTCACCTCTCATGTTCTCCGGTTTTGCCGCAGGTCTGACGACCGGTCTTATCCTGCGCTGTTTGAAAAGAAGAGGCCTGGCGGAACGAGTTCCGTCCCATCCTGTTGGAGCGATCACGTGACACCGATAAAGGGAATTGGCATCCTCATAGCAGCGTGGTTCATCGCGGACAGTCCGGCGTCCGTTCGACTCGGGATTGACAACATCGGCGAGCATAAGGAACTGTTCACGGGCAAGCGCGTCGGGATCGTGGCCAACCACACGTCCTTCAACAGCGGGGGCAAGTACATCGTCGATGTCCTTCGCGAGATGGAGAACGTGCGCGTGGTCGCGCTGTTCAGTCCCGAGCACGGGCTCCAAGGCACCGCGGAGGACGGCAAGAAGCTCGACAACCAGACCGACCCGAAGTACGGCCTGCCGGTGTACAGCTTGTATGGCCGGGTCACCAAGCCCACCGCCGAGATGCTCGCCGGCGTGGACGTCCTGGTCTTCGACATCCAGGATGTGGGCGCACGCTTCTACACTTATTTGTATACGATGTCGCTGGCCATGGAGGCGGCTGCCGAGAACGGCAAGCAATTCGTCGTCCTGGACCGTCCCAACCCGATCAACGGCCTGCAAGTCGAGGGCAAAGTCCTCGATCCGCAGTTCTCCAGTTTCGTGGGCCTCTATCCGATCCCCGTCCGGTACGGCATGACCATCGGGGAACTGGCACGGATGATCAACAGCGAAGGCTGGCTGGCCAAGGGCGTCAAGGCTGATCTCACCGTGGTACCCATGACCGGCTGGCGGCGCGGCATGTGGCACGACCAGACAGGCCTGACCTTCATCAAGCCGTCACCGAACATGCCGGACGTTGACACCGCCGCGATCTATCCGGGCTTGTGCCTGTTGGAGGGCACCAGTATCTCGGAAGCCCGCGGCACGTCTATGCCGTTTCGCCAGTTCGGCGCTCCGTGGATTGACGCGGCCAGTCTCTGCACCCGCCTCAACGATCTGCATCTGCCCGGCCTGCGATTCGAAACAGCCTCGTTCACGCCCACATCCTCCAAGTTCAAGGACCAACTCTGCCACGGCGTCCGGATCGTCATCACCGACCGGGCTGCACTGGAG
>Ga0315296_10000773_pt1 | contig 28728 bp, 23 predicted proteins | sample YL17G14_18_MG_FD_203921 | JGI IMG/M metagenome (GOLD analysis project Ga0315296, IMG submission 203921) | Sediment microbial communities from Yellowstone Lake, YNP, Wyoming, USA - YL17G14_18 | ecosystem: Environmental > Aquatic > Freshwater > Lake > Sediment | place: USA: Wyoming | collected... | reverse complement strand
CCTTGGCCTCTCCCAGGGCCGCCAGACGCTCTTTGCTCAAGGTCAGGTGAAAGAGGGCGCGCGTGACGTGAACCACGCCTCCCCAGTACAAAGCCTCCTCATCGCGAGGATTTTGCTTTAGCCGCGAATCGGCCAGGGTTTCAGTCTTCCCCAGGATGCCGAAGAGCTCCTGCTGGAAGCCGGCAGGGAGAGGGACCTTGGCAGATCGAAACGCTTCACCCCGCGGGCCATAAACCTGGCTCTCGAGAAGCTCGCGGCGGAACATTTCCTGCTGCAATACGACCGTGGCAAGATAGTTCAGAGCGCGCAGGTCAGTGGGATGCTGGCCGAGCCAGGCCTCGAGTTCCTTGCGGGCGGCATCGTGCTCGAGGTTGCGAAGGTAGTCGAGCGGCACCGCGAGGGGATCGGACGCCGACACTTGCCCTGGCCTCGCCTGCGCCCTGGCGGCCGCCCCGGGAGAAAGGATAACCAGCGCCAGCAAAACCACCAGCGTCCTGCAAACACCTATCCAGATATTCCGCTGAGTCATCTTCCTCGGCCCTACATCCCTTCGATGCAATTCCCTGCCCTGGACTTCTCCCCATTTTTGAGCTGGTAGCCACGGCACGGTTTTGGTGCCTGCCTGCGCAGGCAGGCCCTGGGTTTTTCCTTTTGCCCGACCTCACGAGCCGACGGCATAACGATCGTGCTGTGGTTAGCGGCTGCGGCCCTTCAATCCCTACAACGAAAAGTGAAACACCAACTGTGCGCCACGCCGCTACCCGCTCGTCACTCGTCACTGGTCACTCGTCACTGATCCTTTGGAAAACTGCGGGATGGCAAGAATGCAATGCCCTTGACTCGAAGGTCAAGTGGCAGTTTAATTCAGCAAGGAGTAGCCACGAGGAATCGGCGGTTTGATTCGTCGTGGGCTCGTCGTCGGGGAAACCCAAAGACCCACGACGAGGAAGAGCGCTCGTCGTGGCTACCTGCTCGTCACTCGTCACTGGTCACTCGTCACTGTTCCTTTGGAAGCGGGTAGCGCGGACTTGCTGTGAAGGTCCGCGGCTTTTTCTTGATTCATCGTGGACAAGCCGCAGACCTCAAACGCGAGGTCTGCGCTACGCGCTTCCTATGCTGTGCGCCGTAGAATCACACGCAAACGCTCGGCCATGGTGGCGTCGCCAGCTTGTTCAAGCACATCTGAGACAAGATGCGCCGTGGTCTCCAGAGCAAAAGACACGTAAGGGACATACGCGACGAGCGGGAAGGTTCGGGGCGCAGTGAAATGCGTCCTGACGAACCCCTTGGGGTCTGCGGTCATCGAATAGTACTGCTTGAAGGAGGCCCATCCAGGGTGTGAAAGCTCGCTGAAGAAATCGTAGGCGGTTGTTGCTCCCGACGCCCGGTCAATCTCGTTGAAGCATTGAACTACCGCCTTGATATGCGGGGGAGCCGGAAACAGCTCCTTGGATCGGGCGGCGACTGACTGCTCATGCATATGGAAGCTCCCTAAGTTGACCTTCTCCAGAAAATCCCAGGCTGCTTGCACGTCATTAGATCTCAGATGCTGCATCACGTGCTTGTGAACGTAATGCGCGTGAGCAGCGAGCTCGAAAAGGCACCGACAGATGACCAGTCGAGCGGGCATGTGGTTTTGGTCAAAGAGGAGGAAAAAGCTCCTGAGCATCTCGCGGAAGTGGGAAAGGAGAGAGTAAGAGTACCACCGACATGACCAGTCCACTTCGTCGCGTGAAGCTGGTCCGCCTTCACCGCCCTGCGGCCTTCGCAAAATTGGAAACACCAGGTTATCCAGCTTGTGTGACGCCACGCGCATTTGCGAGAGACTTTCTCTTTCCCGCTCTTCATTTTCCATTTTCAAACGTCCTCTGTGCACCTGCATTCTCTACCTGCGGGTCATCATGGTGAACGTCGCGGATAGATACCGCTCGTCCGCGCCACCCTTCTGCGCTACTGGCTGTGTTGAGACGAGGCCCTAGTCGGCTGTCTGTGCGGGATGATAATCTTGAATGGGGAGCACCTCCAGGCAACGGCCCGTTGCGACAAAGGCGGAAGACGTGCCGAACGAAAGCTCATAGTCCGAATCATCGGCAGTCACCTTTAGCGGTGGTCGGTGAACTTCAGAGATCAAGGCAATAACCGCAAACCGCTCGGATAGATTTTGGGACTTCGCCTTCGCAAGTGCGAAGGCATCAGCGTCGGCTTCCAAAAAGTAGTAAAGATCCAAACCCACGCTTGTCTCGTCGGTTAGAGTAAACAAGTATTTGCCAGCGCCTTTCCGGACAATGTCGGAAAGGGTGGCGAATATCAGGATTGGTTTCTCCCCCTTCACCATTGCTTCTTCAAGTTCGACGGAATACACCTGGCCCGTCAGGGCGGTCTCTGCAATGGCATCAGCCCAATGGCTCAGAGCACCGTGACGCGATACCATTTCGGCAATTGCCTGCTTGGTCTTCTCTCGCCGTTCACGCTCTTGGCGGGCCTCCTCAGTCTTGATGCGACGCTCGGTAACCTCACGTTTGACGATCCAAGCACCGCCCACGACGAGGAGAAGAACAAGGCTAGCCTTGACAATCTGCTGAAAGCGCATCTGCGTACTCCTTTAGACGAAAGGTTCCACTCAGCCCCTTGCGGGCTTTTTCCCAGAGAGTCCAGCAAGGACAAAAACCGCCGACGAAGCGGCGGTGAGTGCGATGATCCTCAGCGCAATCCTGCGAATGTCAGGTGCGGCAGCAGGGTCTGGGCTCGACCAAATGAATGTGTAACCCACAAATTTCTGGCGACTGTGACCGTAGGAGGGCGAATAGCGGCTGGGGATGACAAACGGAACCCATGTCGTAGCGTAGGTCAGAAGGAATAAGTAGATTACTAGAGCTACCTTTTGAAGCGGCCTTAGGTACATGTTATTACCTCCCAAAATGGTTCGGGCATCCCGAGTTGGTAGCCACGGTTGGCGCTTTTCCAACCGTGGGCTCTTACGGGTTGACAAACCCACGGTTGATTCAAAGGACGAATCAACCGTGCCTACCGGCTTTTCGCCGAATCCGCTCATAGGCTTCGGCAATCGAAGAGTCGTTTGGATCTAGCTCGCGGGCTTTTTCTATCTCATCTAAGGCAGCCGAGAAATCACCCTTGTTCTCCAGCACGACGGCGAGGCTGACGTGAAGGCCCGCGTGGTCTGGCTGGATGCGGATGGCGGCACGGTATTCTGCGATGGCCCCGTCCTGGTCGCCTTTCCCGTGGAGCAGATCGCCGAGGTAGTAGTGTACCAAGAAACTGACTACACCCAGCCGCAGCACCTCCCGATACTCCGCGATTGCCCCCTCCAGGTCGCCTTGGATCATGAGTGTGAAGCCGAGGGAAAAGTGAGCCGGCGAGTAGTCTGGCTGGAGGCGAATGGCGGTCCGATATTCCGCGATGGCCCCGTCCTGGTCGCCTTTCCTGTGGAGCGCGTTGCCGAGGTTGAGGTGAGCCGCTGCGTCGCCCGGCTGGAGGCTCTCGGCCAAAGCCAGTCCCCTCTTTACAAGGGTTGCCGATCTTACAGCAAGGGTCCTGTCTCCCACCCTCACCAGAGCATTTGGAACCTGATTATCGTTCTCGCTCATAAAGTGGCGCCACGTCCCGTTATCGATCCTAATCGTCCTCGTGCCTCCGCAACTTGTTGGTCCACCCCTGCGGATATCTCAGCCAAGAGGTCACGCTTTTCTTCCTCGGCTTGATCCACTTGGGTTTTCAACTGGTAGAGGTCGGTTTCCTCCACGCGCGCAATCTCGGCATCAATAGCCTTCAGCCGACCTTCGACCTGAGCAATCTTGCGTATGACGCGAACGAGTTCGCCTCCCGGCCCTTCACCCTTCACAGACTCCGGGCTTGATTCCCATTCGCGGAGGATTGCCTCCAAGCGAGCCTCGTCGCCCTCCTCGTATGCGCGGTTTGCCTCCGTCATCAATTCATGTCGGCGTTTCCGCTCGCTTTCGTCGGTGGCAAGGTCGGGATGAATGCGCTTCGCAACCTCACGGTAGAGTTTCTTCAGATTCTCCGCGGGCCTGAATGGTTCCCGCTTGCCTGCCTCTTGTTCAGCTTCCACGGTCCGGGCCGAATCTTGAGCTTGGGCGCGCGCCTGCGAAGCTCGGTCTTGGGCTTCCTGGTCTTTCGGCTTGTGGCGAGCCATAGCCTCCGCAATTTTCGCTTCAATTTCATCCAACTCAGCGAGTCGGAAGCCCACGACGCGCAAGTAGATTCCCTCGAAGCTATGCAGTTCGGCCTGGAGAGTTGCCAAATCCAACTCACGTTCGGCTAATCTCGTTTCCAGAGTCGCTAGTTCAGCCCTCTTCTTCTCTAGCTCTCTTGCCTCAGGTGGCTCGGTCTGTGTGATTCGTGTCGTCATTGGGTCAATTCCATATCAGCGTTGCCAAGAAGGAGCAAAACCTGATGTAGCATCTTCGGGTATTCTAGCAGGTAGGGCAGAGTTTGTGCTTCTCAAACTCTGCGGCTTTGCGGGTTGTGGGGGGGGCGTATAATCGGCCCCGTGTGTCGTCTGCGCCGCCTGGTGTTAGCGGACCGTTTTTTCTTTGTCACCTGCCGGCTCTTACCCAAACGGCGGATTCTCTCCGGGTCCGAATTTGCCTGCTTGGCTCGCGCACGGGGCAGAGTGCAGCCAAAACCATTCCCAGCCGCAAGCGTGCAGACGGAAGAGACGCTTCATTTCCGGCGGCGCTTATGCGAAGATGCTAGTGATTGGAGCAACACCCTATGCCGGGGTTGACGCGTGCAGATTTGTTTCCGTCGTGTAATGCTCTCTGCCCCTAAAACTGTCCATGGATAGTTCACCTACCGAACAACCTAAAGCCACGACCGCGACCCTACCCCGCGTCCTGGTAGCCACGACCGCCATGCTGAGTTTCATTTCCTTCTGGCGGGCGGCGGCCATCATCCTGAACGACCTTGCCTCGTCAGCGTTTTACGCGGGCGGCATCGCCGAGCATGCCGTGGGCAAGGCTGCGCCCTGGTTCATCCTCGGCGTCATGCTGTTCTCCTACGCGGTGCGGGCCATCTACGTGGAAAGTTGCAGCATGTTCGTGCGGGGCGGAGTTTACCGCGTAGTCAAAGAAGCGATGGGCGGAACGCTCGCCAAGGTTTCCGTCTCGGCCCTGATGTTTGACTACATCCTGACAGGTCCCATCAGCGGAGTCTCCGCCGGGCATTACCTGATGGGTTTCGTCAACGAGCTTCTGGGGTTTGCGCACGTTCGCTGGACCGTCCCCGAAAACCTGGGGGCTGCTGCCTTTGCGGTGCTCGTGACTATCTATTTCTGGTGGCAAAACATCAAGGGCATCCCGGAGTCAAGCGAGAAGGCGCTGCGCATCATGCAGCTCACCACAGTCATGGTGGTGCTAATGATCGGCTGGTGCGGGTATACGCTTTGGGTGCGAGGCGCGCAACTCCCGCCTCTTCCCCGGCCGGAGAACCTGCATTTTGCTCCGGACGCCCTGGGATGGCTCAAGGGCAGCCAGCTTCCTTACACCATCGGGCTCATCGGAATTTTCATCGGACTGGGCCACTCGATCCTGGCCATGAGCGGCGAGGAATCACTGGCGCAAGTTTATCGCGAGATTGAGCATCCCAAGTTGCCTAACCTGAAGAAGACCGGCCTGGTGATCTTCATTTACAGCCTGGTCTTCACTTCGCTGGTTTCGTTCTTCGCGGTCATGATCATCCCCGACGAGGCGCGCAAGAACTTTTACGAGAACCTGATCGGGGGTCTGGCGATGCACGTGGTGGGACCCTGGACGCTCAAGATTGTCTTTCACGGGTTCGTGGTTCTGGTGGGAACCCTGATTCTGGCGGGAGGCGTCAACACCGCCATCGTCGGGTCAAACGGCGTGCTGAACCGGGTTTCGGAAGATGGGGTCCTGGCCGCTTGGTTTCGCCGCCCGCACCCGCGCTTCGGCACCTCCTACCGGATCATCAATCTGGTCGTCTTGTGCCAACTCGTGACCATCATCCTGAGCCGCGGGAACGTCTATCTGCTCGGCGCAGCGTACGCTTTCGGTGTGATCTGGAGTTTCGCGCTGAAGGGCTTGGCGGTCCTAGTCCTCCGCTACACGCACCCTGGGTCACGCGAGTACCGGGTTCCCCTGAACCTGAAAACGGGGCGGCTGGAAATTCCTATAGGCCTGGGGTTCATCACCTTGACGCTCCTCGCCATCGCCGTCACCAACCTACTGACGAAGGAAGTGGCCACCGTTTCAGGTATTGCCTTCACTCTTGTGCTTTTCGGCATCTTTACAGCGTCCGAGAGGCTCACAAAGGAGCGCGGTGCGGCCCACCTGGAGCTCGACCAGTTCCACCTGGCTCCCGGGGAAGAGATAACGCCCCAGACGGTCGGCTGCCGCCCGGGCAGTGTTCTGGTGCTGGTCCGCGACTACAACACTCTCTACAACCTGGCCGCGGTGTTGGACCGTGTCAACACGGAGAAGCAGGACGTTGTCGTCTTGCACGTGCGCGTGCTCGAGCGGGCAGCCTCCGGCGACAGCGGCCTCATGCCCGAGCAGCTTTTCGCACCCGACAAACAATTGCTCTTCACCCGCGCGCTATCGCTCGCGGAAAGCAAGGGGAAAACCGTCCGCCTGGCTCTGGTCGGCAGCAATCAAATCTGGGACGGCATCCTGCGCGCCGCCCAAAGCCTCCAGTCGTCCACTATTGTCCTGGGGCTTTCGGCAAAGATGCCTGTCACCGAGGAGGCGCGCCGGGCCGGACTGGCCTGGGAACGGCTTCCCGACCCCAAGCCTCAGGTCTCGCTGGAAATCTTCACGCCCGCCGGGCAGGAGGAAATCTTCTATCTCGGTCCGCATGCCCCCCACCTGACGGCCAAGGAGATCGACCTGCTGCATCAGATCTGGCTCCGCTTCAGCACACAATTGGGCGAGGTGGAACTCCACCATCACGACATCATCCATTTTGCCCTCACGCAAATCGGAAACGAACTTGCGCAGGGGAAGAACGACGAGGTCCTCATCCGCCTGAAGCAACACCTTGAGGAGATCAGATCCCGCCGCGTTCTTCATCCGTGATTTCCGGCTTTCGCCTGCTGGTGAGATTTCTTATGCCTGGCGCTCTTCCCCGGGCCGGTAAATCTGCGTCAAGGCCACGCCAAGGGAGACAAGCAGGATGCTAGCGAGCATGAGGGGGCTCAAATATTCATGCAGAAAAAAGCGGGCAAAGAGCGCGGCCACCAGGGGGGTCAAGGCGCGCAGCGCGTACACGCGCGCGACCGTCATGCGGCGCAAGGCAATAAACATGCTGTAGATGCCGACGACGCCCGAAAGAACTCCGCTCGTGAGCAGCGCAGCAACATCCCGTCCGGACGTCGCCACCAGGGCAGACCAACGAACCAGCGCCGCCAGCCCAATTAACGCCACCGTCATGCTGGTCAAAGAATGTGAGAGGATGGCCGTGGAGTGGTGTGCGCCGCGCAGTTGGCCATCTCGCCACAGAACGCCAGATATCCCGTACGTGACTGCCGTGAACAGAGCCAGGGGAATGGCCCAATACCACAGCGGGGAGATGGACTGGCCGCCGCGCTGGCCCACCGCAAGCGCCACGAGCCCCAACGCAATCAGGCCCACACCCACCAACGCCCGGGCGCGAATCCTTTCGCCGAGAAAAAACCACGCCACCAAGGTCCCCCAGATGACGTAGGTCTCGAGCACGGGAATGGTTATCACGACCCCGCCGACTCGAATCGCAAAGTAGTAGACGAATAGACCCATCGTCGAGAGCACGCCGGCAACAAGGAAAGGAAGGATGGCGCGGCGGCCTACGTAACGGGGCGAGCCGGGCCGAAGCTGGTCCAGCGTGCGGTTCCGCCAAACCAGGAAGATCCCCAACAACAAGCTCGGCAGCCCGCGCAACAACGGCCCGAGCAGCGGGTCGGCATGCACCACCGCAATTCGGTCGAAAACGTTTGCCGCCGAGTACCCTAACACCGACCCCAGCGCCCAGGGTTCGCCCCGCTGGCCAACAGGTTTGCTTGCAGGGGTTCCCATGCTTCTCCTGTTCCGTCCTTAAGTCCCGCGACCGGGGATTATAGGGGCAAGGGGCTTGATGTCCAAATTGTTTGTGCCCGATCTGACGAAGGGTGTCACGCACGCGTGCAGAGGCCAGTGTGACACCCTCCCCCGCAGGGAGTGGGTCAGTCTGAAGGTTGGCCAGTCCTCATGCGGCGTGGCGGCCAGGGTCCGAGAAGCCGACTTTTCATTCCGAATCCGATCGCGACGCAATCGATCACGTGAAAATCATTGATGGGATGGGGACTTCGCAACAGCTATCCGAGCGGCAGCAGGTAGCCACGGCATGATCTTTATGCCGTGGGTTCGTAAGGAATGCGAAAAGCCCACGGCACATAAACCGTGCCGTGGCTACCAGCTAGCCTGGGCATTCCCTACTTCACTGGGTTGTGCGCGGAGTAGGTAAGCGCCGGGAGAATAAGTGCAATCCAGAAAAACCACTGTGAGACCGCGTTCCAATCTCGCAGCTTCTTTCTCCCTTTGGCAGCATAGGCAATACCAAGGGCCACAAGCGCGTAAACTATTGCGCCTCCGAATATACCTCCGATGTCACCACGAAAAGCGTTCGGAGTAATCGAGATTCCACCAAGAAGGCAGAAAAATCCCCCGGCATAAAATCTGAATCTGCTCCATGCGGTCAGTGGTGCCTTCGCTGTGGATTCCACTGGGGTCTCTCCTGTTGAGACTTCGAGGCTTTCCAAGGCTGGGGCAAATCTACCACAGTTCGCCCCCCTTGGAATAGCGGGTAGCCACCTCTCAAGCCACGGTCAGGAAGGCGTTTCCCGTGCCCGATTTCCCGCGGGTGGCGCATACATTGTTTTTTATGTATGCGCGCCACGAACACGCGCAACATCTCTGTCACCGCGTCCTATCCGTGGCCTGTCCTGGCTTCTTGACGGTCCCGCAAGGCGGGATGTCGGCGCCACCAGCGCTGTTACGTTGACTTCAGGAAAGAGCTTTCCGGCCTGAAGGAATTGCCGCACGCAGGACATGTAACCGGCGTGTTGGGCAAACGCTCTGGGGGGCCAGATTGCGAGGACTTTCCAGGGGCCTCGGGAAACTTGTTTATCTCCACCTCTTTACCGCACTTAGGACAAAGTGAAAACATACCCATATAAGCGGCTCCCTCTACGTGCTGTAAGTCTGCTCGGGTTTCGTGCCACAAAGTGTATCCCGATTCCCTTGATTGTCGAAAAGGGCTTCGGTCCCATTCTCTTCTCCAGATTGCTATGAGGTCGCGGGTGGCGCCCCGATGCATCGGGGCGCCCCACGGACACGGGCAACCCGTCAGCCGACGGGTCACCGCGTCCTATCCCTGGCCTGTCCTGGCTTCTTAACGGTCCCGCAAGGCGGGAGGTCGGCGCCACCCGCATACATATTTCCGTTCAGGCGCCGGCGGCAACGACCTGTTAGCCGTGCACAATCAAGATTCGAATTCACTTCGAGGTACGCCTGACTGTCGAATAATGGATTGCAGCGTCCCGATGCGGAGTTCCTTATGATCCGGGACGGGGACGGTTACCGTGCCCCAGGCACATCTTTCTGCATTACGATGTGGCTTCCGCGTCTTCGAACTTCCACGAAGCCGTGCCGAGCTACAATCGCACAAACCTCTTTACCTGAGAGGACACGCAGCTTACCCAGTGGCAACCTCCACTTGCGTGACATAAACCTCACTGTGGAGGCGTTGCTTCACCTCTTCGGCAGATGCGCATTCGAAAAACAACTCCAGCGCCTCCCGAAGATTGTCCCGGGCCTGTTCAACACTCTCCCCTTGGCTCGCAATATCCAACTCCGGACACAGCGACACATAGCCATCGCCTTCAGCTTCGATAATTGCAGTAAGCTTCATCAAATAACCTCCTGAGAGAACGGTGGCAGAGCGCCTAATGCCCAAGCTCAGACGCTGGTCGGTGGTGACGAATACATCGAACTTACCGGAGGCGGCGGCGAGAAGAACGCCATTCTCCAACGCGGCCCACCCCATCTCTGGAACAGTTCGAACCTCGTGTCGTGGGAGCTCCCGACGAAACCGGCGCGGCACACGCTCATCCAGGAGAATCCGCCTGCGCGAACACCGATTGCTTGGCCAACTCCAGAACCGCGACCGCGTGCTCGCGACTCATCGTCGGAAAGTCCTCCAAGAAATGATCGAGCGTATCCCCTTCTTCGAGGTAGTCGAGACGCGTTTGCACCGGCACCCGGGTGCCCGCGAACACGACGGCGCCGCTCATAACCTGATCCGAAGGTGTAACAAGAAGTTTTGGTACAGCCATCTCAGTCCTTACGGTACCGCAATTGTAACCCGGAAGCTCTTGAAAAGTGTGTCTAGCTCTTGTTTAGGGCGACCCGCCTAATCCGTCAGCTGACGGAGCTAAGACCAGGCACCGCCACGATTGCGGGGTGGACAAGTCCTCATTATAACGCCACTTATGATCTATCAGGTAGGTTGCCTCCATCTTCGGTGGTGTCCTAATTTCGCAAGTGTCACCCGGCTCGCCGGCGCTGTCATTCTGAGGAGCCGCAGGCGACGAAGAATCTGCTGTTGAGCCATAAGCAGATCCTTCGCTACGCTCAGGATGACAGCCGCACCAACCTCACAGCCTCGGAGCGGCACGTTCTAATTAGCACACTACCGCATCTTCTTAGGCCGGCGGGTGGCCTCACCTAATCCGTCAGCTGACGGACTTAGGACTAGAACCCCGCCGAAGCCGAACCCTGGTTCCGCCCGAGTGAGGTAGCGCAGACCTGCTCTACAAGTTTGCGGCCTTTTTGCTGAACGAACCGCGGACCTACAAATCAGGTCCGCGCTACACACTTTCCGAGCAGCGGGGCGCCACTGGGCCGGATAACGCGCTTCCAGGAAGGTACAAACCCCGAAGGGCAGCCATGACCTCGACGCCAGCACAGGCAAACGGACCCGTAACGCCCGCGCGGAACGGCTTGAGTGCTCGGGGCCAAGGTGGTAAACTGTAGCGGTTTTGAATGTAAGACCTTCGGGGCAGGGTGAGGGGAGCAAAGATCTCTGGCTTCCCAATTCCCGATCGGCGGTAAAGCCCGCGAGGAGAAGCAGGAGGACGGTGGCTAGCTAGGCGAACCTTGTGACCTCTGCGGCCCATTTTCGGTCCGCTACTGGTCACTTGTCACTCGTCACTGCCTTTTCCACGACCCGGTGAAACTCCGGGGCCGACGGTACAGTCCGGATGGGAGAAGGTCAAGGCCGGTTGTGGTCCGCAGTGCGCGTGTAGTCTCGCGCCGCTTGAGCCGAGAGGCTGCTGCGCCACGCGTGCCCGACCGGCGCATCCCGCCTCTGCCCCGATGAGGGGTATCCCCTTTGTATCCGACAAGAAGGAAGTCCTGGTGGCAAGTTCTCGCGCGCATAGCGGCCGCACTGACCCTGGTGCTGGCCCCGGTCCGTCTTCGCGCCCAAAACTGGAACAGCAATCTGGAGGGCCTGGTCCTCGACCCCAGCGGCGCGGCGATTCCCACCGCTTCCGTCGAGTTGCGCAACCCGGCGACAGGGCAGACGCGCGTCGCGCGCACAAACGATTACGGCTTCTACAGCTTCCCCCTGGTTCCGGTTGGCACTTACAACCTCGAAGTCTCCAAAGCCGGTTTTGCCGCGAAAAGGCTGCGCGGCTTGACACTTCAGGTGGGCCAGACGGCGCGCGTGGATGTGGTCCTGGGACTCCCGCGCGAGCAGACGGCGGTCCACGTGGACGCTCAGCCGCCGCTCCTGGAGACTGCTTCGCCGGCCATCGGGGACGAGATCGACAACCAGCGCGTCAGCCTCCTGCCGCTGAATGGCCGGCAATTCTCGCAACTGGCTCTGCTGGCCGCCGGCGCCGTGCCGCCGTACCCCAACAGCGCCGTGCAGCAATTCAACACCGCCGCCCAGGGCATTGGATTCTCGGTGAACGGCCAACGCGCGGAACGCAACAACTTCTCGCTCGATGGCATCACGCTGATGGAGCCTTTCGCTTACAGCCTCACGGTGAATCCGTCGGTTGATGCCATACGGGAATTTCGCGTCGTCGAAAGCTCCTACTCTACCGAGCAGGGGCTGACCTCGGGCGCCCAAGTGAATATCGCTTCGCGCTCCGGCTCGAACCGCTTTTCCGGCACAGCTTACGAGTTCCTGCGCAACAGCGCTCTGGACGCACGCAATTTCTTCGACGACCCGCGGCGGCCTATCCCGCCCTTTCGCCAGAACCAGTTCGGCGGAAGCCTCGGCGGCCCAGTGCAGCGCGACCGCACGTTTTTCTTCGCCAACTACGAAGGCTTCCGCGTTCGCCAGAGCGTCACCAACACCACCTTGCTGCCGAGCGAGGCGCTGCGCGAGGGGGATTTCAGTGGCCTCAACCCAGTTACCGGCCTGCCCTTCCCGACCATTATCAACCCCGAAACAAATCAGCCTTTTGCCGACAACCTGATTCCCGCGGCGAAGATCGACCGCTTATCGCGCGCCATCTTGGATCGACTGCCGCTGCCCAACCAGCCGAACGCTGCGTCGGGTGAGAACAACCACATCAATGTGGGCCTGCGGCGCGTCGCGAGCGATCAATTCCTTCTGCGCTTTGACCACCAGTTGACCGCCCAGCATCAACTCTTCGGGCGTTTCCTGCTATTCAATAGCGCTCAGCTCTTCCCGTTTGTCCCCAACGGATTCGCCCAGAACCCTCCCGCGGCGCCGGGCTTCGGTACCAACAAGGGCGACCGAGGCAGAAATCTCGCTTTGGGAGTCACCTCCGTTTTCCGGCCCACGCTCATCAATGACTTTCGGTTCGGTTACGTGTACTTCCTGGGAACGAAGGCAGCGGAAAACATTCAAAGCGGTTTCCTGGAGTCGCTCGAGATCGAGCGCGCGCCCGGGGCGACGAATCGCGGCATCCCCGCCATCAACGTCCCAGGGTACGCGGACATGGGCGACAGCGACATCTTCCAGCCCTTTGTCCGCAGGAACCACACATTTCAATTCACGGACAACCTGGTGTGGGTGAAAGGCCGGCACACCTGGAAATTCGGCGCGGACGTCCGCCGGTTGCGCCTCTTGTACCTGGTGGAGGATTTCGGGCAAGGGATCTTTTCGTTCAGTGAGGGTTTGGGTTCGGTCTCAGGAACCGCTTTCTCCGACTTCCTGCTGGGTCGGCCCTTCCTCTCCTTTGCCCAAGCGGGAAATTCCGGCGGCAACGACCGGCTGAACTACATGGGGTTCTACTTCTCCGATGAATTCCGCCCGACACGTCGGCTGACTCTGACCTACGGCCTGCGCGAAGAATTCTTCTCGCCGCCCACGAATGCTGACGGGCGCGCTTCCATCCTCGACCCGAGCGACGCCACGCGCTACATCATCCGCAACGAGCGGGGGCAGGCCGCGGGCCTACTGAGCAATCCGCTGGTCGAGAACCTGCAGCAGACCTTTGGCCTCCAGTTCATTACTTCCCAGGAAGCCGGACTGCCCGCTTCACTCTTGCGGCCTGACTGGGCCGGCTGGGCGCCGCGCGTGGGTTTCGCCTACGACGTTTCAGGGCGCGGAACAACGTCGCTGCGAGGCGGCTTCGGAGTGTTCAATTCCCTGGGCGAGCTTGATTACGCGGCCGAAACGCGTCTGAGCGCGCCCATCACCGAATTCCTTTTCGGCTTGGACCTCTGCCGGTTCTATGGCCCGGGGGCCTGCGGGCAGCCTTGGGCACCCGCACAGTTGAGTTACGCCCTGGCCTATCAACTGGGCAACTCGTCGCCCGTGGCTGTTTCCTCGCCTCCCTCCATCCGCAACGGCTACGCTTACGAATGGAGCCTCTCGCTGGAGCGCCTGCTCACGCCCAGGACCGTCTTTTCCGCGAGCTACGCCGGCGCCGTGGCGCGCAAGCTGCCGCGCCGCGCCCTACAGAACCAGGGCGTGCCCAACCTGCCAGGCATCCGCCGCGGCTACCACCCTCAACCTGGCTCCAACCAATTCGTGCGCGCGACCGACGTCAATTCCAGCTACCACGCCCTGATTCTTCGCCTCGAGCGTCGCTTCGCGCACGGCCTGTCGTTCGTGGCGGGGTACACCTTCGGCAAGTCCATCGACACTGCCTCCGGCTTGAATGGTACCAACCAGCCTCAGGACAACTACAACTTGAAAGCCGAGCGCGGCCTTTCCGACTTCGACGTGCGCCAACGCTTTGTGCTCTCCAGTACCTGGGAGTTGCCTTTCGGAGCCGAGCGTCGCTGGATGAAGGAAGGCTGGAAGGCGAGACTCTTCGGCCAGTGGCAACTGGCAAATATCCTCACCCTGCAAACTGGCCAGCCTCTGACCGCGGTGCTTCCCACAGCCCTGAGCGGCACGCAGTCGAACGGCACCGACCGTCCGGATTTGATTGCCAACCCCAACTGGCCCGTCAATCGGCGCGATCCCAGTCGCTGGTTCAGCACGGAAGCCTTCCGTACACCGCTGGTCTTTTTCGACGCGCTGGGCGCTTTCAGCATGCCCGGGAACGAAGGCCGCAACGTCATCACCGGCCCGGATGTCAAGGATTGGGACGTGAGCCTGGAGCGGCACGCCCGCCTGAACGAGCGCACCAGCCTCGTCCTGCGTGCTGACTTCTTCAACCTGACCAACCACCCCAACTTCGACCGGCCCGGACTGATCGTTGGAACATCCAACTTTGGCCGAATCAGCTCCGCACAGAACTCGCGGCAGATTCAGTTTTCCCTGCGCCTGAATTGGTAGGTTTGTTCGCTGTCAGTTGTAGCGGCGGGTTCATCCCCCGACAAGTCGGGGCGTAAAGCCGCCGCTACTTGTACAGGGAAGCGACGTATTTCTCGTAGCCGTTATACAGCCGGGTGGGGACCACCTCGCCGGTCTCGACCAGTTGCTCCTGGGCCTGCGACCAGCGCGGGTGGGGCTTGGCGGGGTCAACATTGGCCAGAAAATCGTATTCCGCGGGAACCGTGGCATTCCAGAATGTGGCCGGCTGCTGGTCGGTGAATTCGAACTTGGTAATCGCCTTTATACTCTTGAAGCCATATTTCCAAGGGACGTGCAAGCGCAGCGGCGCGCCGTTCTGGTTAGGCAGGGTCTTTCCGTACATCCCAACCACGAGCAGGGCCAGCTCGTTGGTGGCCTCGGCAAGCGTCAGAGCCTCATGATAGGGCCAGCGATAGCGGCTGGCTCTCCGCTGCCCTTCCGCCTGCGCCGGCCGGTAGAAGCTGACCATCCGCACGTAGCGCGCGTTGGACAGGGGCGCGCACCACTCGACAAACTTCTGCATCGGGAAGCCAATCCAGGGAATGAACATGGTCCAGGCTTCCACGCAGCGCAGGCGATAGACGCGTTCCTCGAGCGACATCTGCCGGATCAGGTCGTCCACGTCGATCGTGCGGGGCTTTTGCACCAGACCCCTGATCTCGATCTGCCACGGCCGAGAATCGAACTCTTCCGCCAACTTCCACACGCGGGCCTTGGTTTCGGTGAACTCGTAGTAGTTGTTGAAGCGCGTCGCGACTGGCTCGGCCGTGATTGGATGGTCCACCTGATATTCCGCCTTGCGAGTCGCGCTCAGCGGAAGTAACCGGGCGCTGCTCCGGTCTTTTCGGTCCGGCTCGCCACGCGCCAGGCCGTCTCCGCCGGGAACGACAAGGCTCCCCATTCCCGCCAGCGCCGCCGACGCGCCTGCCAGGAACTTGCGTCGGTTCAGATAAACGCGCTCCGGCGTGACTTCGCCTTCGGAGATTTCCCAGCCTCGTGGAATCCTGATGAGCATGGCGCCCCCGCCCTGTATCAGATGCAGCTATTGCGGCATCGGATTCATTTCAACTTTAGCTGTGCTCAGCGCGGGACGAGCTAGCGGGCCCGTAGAAGCGACCCAGGCCGAAAGACGCCTTAGCGGTACGCCTGTTTGCGGTGATCGGCAACCGTCATGAAAACGATCTTCTGCTTGTCGTCAATCTCGTAAAAAAAGCGCCAGTCGCCAATGCGGTAGCGCCAAGTAGGTGGATCCCAGCTTTTCAGACGCTTGATGTTCGGACCGAAGTGAGGGTTTCCGCAAAGTGCGGGATAAACATACTCACGCAGCTTGGCTTCCAGTCGCCTTTCGGCCACACCTCCGAGTCTCGCGAGATCACGCAAGAATTGCCGGGTCTCGAAGATTCTATAGGGCGGTGACGATGCGCCCCTTGCGCTTCCTGGCATCTCGGGAACCAGCCTTCAAGCGTCTTACGAGTTCGGGTCGCGAAGTAATTTCGGCCATTTCGCTATCGTCCACAAAGCTCGTCTCCCTGACATGCCGCAGAGCTGCCGTTTCCACCAGGTTGGCGAGAGACCGCCGCTCCGCCTTGGCCGCGCGAACAAAGGTCTGGTAGGTTTCGTCGTCTAATCGCATCGTGAGGGTCTTCGGCATCAAAAGACCACCTAGCCAATTGTATTCAATTAGAATATAAACGAATACAGGCACTTGGTCAAGGGAGCAGAAGGTCGTCGTCACGGAGTCTGGGTTCGATTCATCGTGGCTTTCCGTAAGCAACAACACCGGCCCTGAGCCAATGTACTCACCGCGGCCGCCTGCTGTCAGCTTGCCCGCATTGACTCCGGCGCACGTCCGGCCTATAAGAGCGTTACACAAATGTGCATGCAAGGAGCTTCCACCATGAAGACCCGGCCCCTCTTGATAGCTCTTGCGCTTGGCTGTCTTGCCCTCTGCAACTTCGTGGGCTGCGCAAAGCCGCGGGAACTGGTGCACTCTCCCGGCAACACCACTTATTACGTCGATGGCGCGCAGGGCGACGACGCCCGTGATGGGACCACACCCGACAGGGCGTGGAAAACTCTCGAGCGCGTCAACAGCACGGTTTTCGCCCCGGGCGACAAAATTCTGTTCAAGGCTGGCAGCCGGTTTTCCGGCCAACTCGCGCCTCAGGGCTCAGGCAAGGATGGCGCCCCGATCATCGTCGATCTTTACGGCACGGGCAACAAACCCCTGATCGAGGCCGAGGGCGACTACCACGAGGCCCTGCTGCTCCAGAACCAGGAATACTGGGAAGTTAACAATCTTGAACTCACGAACCAGGGATGGATCCATAGGGCGTTCCGGTACGGCGTGCGTGTCCGGGCCTGGGAATTCGGCACGATACGCCACATCCACCTGAAGAACCTGTTTGTCCACGATGTTAACGGCTCGCTCAGGAAGAGCCGAGGCGAAGGCCACGGGATCGTATGGGAAAATGGCGGCGAGAAAGTCAGGAGCCGCTTCGACGACCTGCTGATTGAGGGCTGTCACCTGTTGCGCACGGATCGCAACGGCATCTGCGGTTACAGCGAAAACTCCGACCGGACGAACTGGTTCCCCAGCTTGCACGTCGTGATTCGCAACAACCTGCTGGAAGACATCGGGGGTGACGGTATCAAGCCCTGGGGTTGCGACGGCGCCTTGGTGGAATATAACCGGCTGTACAAGGCCCGGCAGCGTTGCCCGGATTACGCCGCCGGCATCTGGCCGTGGAGCTCGGACAACACCATAATCCAGTTCAATGAGGTCACCGGCGTCAAGGGCACGCGCGACGGCCAGGCTTTTGATTCCGACGGCAACTGCCGCCATACCGTCTTTCAGTACAACTACAGTCACGACAACGACGGCGGGTTCATGCTGCTCTGCACCAGCGGCGACTGGGTGATGCCACAGAGTGTGGGGAATGTGGACACCATCATCCGGTACAATATCAGCCAGAACGACGGCGCGCGCACCTTTCACATTACCGGGCCGGTGAAAGACGCCAAAATCTACAACAACATCTTCTTCCTCGGGAGAGGCCTGGACATCCCGCTATTCTTGTACACAGATTACCGTGGGTGGGCGGACGGGACTTACGTTGCCAACAACATCTTTTACGTGGCGGGGAAAGCCCGCTTCAGCTACGGCACAGGCCGGAATTGGGACGGCACTTACGACGACGCGCCCGGCCTCGGCCAGAGCACGAACAACGTGTTCGAAAACAACGTCTATTACGGTAGCCACCAGAATCCGCCTAAAGATGCGAAGACGAGCACGGCTGATCCGATGCTGGTAGACCCCGGCAACGGCAAGCTCGGGTTCGACTCCCTGGAAGGCTACAAACTCAAGGACGGCTCACCCTGCATCGGTGCGGGAATCCCCATCACCGACAGCGGCGGCCGCGACTTCTGGGGCAACAAGATTCCCGAGGGGAAAAATCCTGACGTCGGAGTGCATCAGAAGTGAGGGGCGCGCAGGTGACCACGGTTCGTGCTCTCCGAACCGGGGGCTTTTGCGGTGTGGCGGGCTGAAGCCCGCCGCTACCCGCCCTCCCGAGGCCCGCAGGGCCGAAAGAATCTAGCCCAGGGCGCAACCTGTCCCGATGCCTTCTATCGGGAGCCCTGGGTCAGCCGGGCACCTCCCCCTCACCCCGGCCCTCTCCCCAGTGGGGAGAGGGTGGACGGGCAAGTCGGACCAGGTGAGGGGGTAAGGGGGGGAGAGAGAGGGATCGACAACCAACCCGCTCTGCGGGACCGTGGGCTATCTTCTCGCGCCCGTTGCCGGGGCTACGCCCGTCACAGCACCCCATCTGATCGCAGACATCGTAAACGACGCGCCGTCCGCGCCACGCGTGATTGGGCTCACCGTCCTGAGCCTTTATTTCGCGTATTGCTCCCTCTTCCCGTGGGCGGCCGTTTGAGCCGGCGGCGTCTGCCCGGCATGGAGCGCCGAATAGGCATCGCGGTGCCGATCATGGTACTGAAAAGCTGACTCGAAACCCCACTCCGCCTGCAACTGGGCCGTCGTCAGCGCGGGGTCGATGGGCTCCACCAGGAAGTGGCCGTCCTCCACGTAGGACGTGATCCGCACGCGCCCCGGATACGCATCCAGCAGGCGGTCCGGGATGGCATAGTTGAAGTCATAGTGCGCCACCACGAAATCCAGGTTGAGATCGCGGACGACAAAGTTCACCTGCGAGTCCGTCTCCGCCACGACGCGCCCGCAGGGGTCAATGATGCGCGACTGCTCCGTGCGCACGGAGGTGATGACGTAGTAGTGGTGGAGGTAGGCATACGCCTGCAGCGGGAATCCGCCGTGGTAAGCCGAAGGCCAGAAGACCGCCTTCGCGCCCTTGCGGGCAAGCGCCGCCCACGTCTCGGGAAATCCCGCGTCGAAGCAAATCTGAATCCCGACCCTCCCGAAGTCCAGATCGAACACGGGAGGCTCGCCGCCGGGGAAAATGCCGTCCTCGAAAACCGTGTAGTCCGGCGACGTGGTCACGGGATGCACTTTGTCGTAGATGCCCAGGATCTGGCCCGACCGATCCAGGACCACGGCGGAGTTCCACTGCTTCCCCTCCCGGGCCGTTCGGATGGGACAGACGACGTAACAGCGATGCGCTTTCGCCCGCCGGGCAAACGCGTCGGTCGTCGGGCCCGGCACGGGTTCGGCGACCTGCGCACGCGCTTTGTCCGGAATGCCGACGCCGGTGAACGCTTCTGGGAAGCACACCAAGTCAGGCTTTTGCTTCAGCGCCCGGTCGAAGAGGCTAAGCATGTAGTCGCGGTTCCCGTCCACGGTGGAATGCCCCTCACCGTTCTGACAAGTGGTAACGATGCGGGCTATGGTGCCCTTCCGATTCCTCTCGGAGATGTCGTTCAGCGGGCTTCCGCTGAGAGAGTGCGTTGCAGCAGCAGCCACGCCTGCCGCCGCGCCCCTCAATAACTCGCGACGTGAAAGTATCGAGCGAATCATGATCTATGTCCTCCTACTCCTTTTCCGTTTGGAATGGTCCCCGATAGCGCACCGCGTCCCCGCTGGGGGGCGCGGTGAAGGATTGACTCCTGCCGGGACCGTCGCGGTGCCCACCGCTGACGAATCGATGAAGCACGAAGGCTCGCAGGCCGAAAGATGGTAGCACAGGGCGCAACCTGTCCCGATGCTTTGTATCGGGAGCCCTGGGACGCGTATCCCCCACGCCCTTTTGTTTCCCCTGCCCCGCGCGAAAGGGGGATGGGGTAAGGGGAAGAGGGACGTCTCGCCAACCCACGGCTCACGTCGTGGGCCATCTTCTCTCGCCCCTCACGGGGCTGCGCTTCGACCACAGAAATCGCCAAGCGCCGGATGGCACATACGCGCTGGGTCTGCGATCTTGGCACCAGTTGGGATCTGCTGCGCCCCAGGCGCGCAGACCTGAAAAGGTCTGCGCCAGCCTGCCCTAACCGGGTCATTGTTGGGTTTGGCCCTTTCGTACGTTAGGTATTTCCCGTACTTTAAGTAGAGTTGTGCTTGCATGAGGCCTACGAGTCAAGAGGTCTCAGCGTGCGGTAGTGGTTCAGTTTGCAGAAACTGTGTAGTCAAACCTCTCGGCCCAGATTTTGCAGCGCCCTCGCCAACGGCCCTCATGGAACGTTGCATCGCAGCTTACCTCAACGTTTTCAGGTCCATACCATTTGCGCAGCTCATCCCGGACAGTTTTTGTAATCCTTTTCTCGCTCAAGCTGGGAAGGTCGCGAGTTTTTCCAAGGTTAGGAAGAATAACTCCGTACCCATTGCTCACCTTAAGGGTATTCATTCCGCCTGCCTCCTGCGCTGACCGCCTAGCTTGTGATTTGACCACCGTCACCATTCCCTCAACCGTCCAGACATGATCGCACCAGCCATCCTCGATAGCCGGAGTGACCCGCAAAGTCTGGTGAATCCGTCCACAGTTATAGTACATGAAATGCAAGGCTACCGCGTGGATTAGATTCTCGACGTTCTTCGAGAAGGCCTTGGTGAGCCGCGTAAACCGCCACATACGCATACGCCTCGTGATGTTCTGGCGCTCCCCAAAACTGGTCGAAATGTGCTTTGCGTCAGGCTTCCCGCTGACAGTTCGGAATGTATCGGAAGCCGCTCCCAAATTCGTCCCTTGAATCTACATTAGGTTGGTCAACGGGTAGAAACCCACGGTTGGGAAAGCGTCAACCGGGGCTGCCAACGCTGAGGAGGAAAAGGAGTCGCAGACCTGAGGGTCCGCGCTACACGGCTTTCTACCTGGACGGGAACGAACGCGGGAAGAGCGCAGGAAGATGGTCTCACCCTGGTCGTGATTGACGTGGAACGGTGACGCGGGCCGCGCCCCCGTCCTGTCATGCTGAGCGGAGCATCGTGGAGCGAAGCATCTGGTTTGGATCAAGTGGCTTCAAAGGGAGATCCTTCGCTGCGCTCAGGATGACATCCCTGAGGCCGTCATTCTGAACTGGGGACGGATAGCGCGGACTTGTTTTTCAAAGTCCGCGGCTTTTCACCGTGGTTGAACGGCTTCGATTGCCAAAAGCCGCACAGTTACAAAACAACTGTGCGCTACCCCGCTTCTGACTCCTACCTCAGCCCCAGGGTCACCCACATCGCATCCACCTTCTTCTTTGTTTCCCGGTCCATCTTGATTTCATCGGGCCAGGGGCGGGTAAAGCCTTCGCTGGGCCACTTGCGCGTGGCGTCCACGCCCATCTTGGATCCGAAGTTGGGCAAGCGGGGAGCAGGGCAAACCTAAAGGGTGCGGTAGACCTCGCGCCGATGGCCGATCTTGATGATGAGAACTGTGGAGCGGTCATCATCGACTGTGTAGATGGCCCGATAGTCCCCTGAGCGAAGACGGAGATACTCACGCCGGCCATGAAGGCGCTTGACCCCTGGCGGGCGGGGGTCCACGGCAAGGCGGTCAATCCGCTCCTTGAGGCGCCTTTGTTCGAGCCTGGGAAGCTCAGTGAGTTGACGGAGGGCGGCAGGTAGGATGGCTAGGCTGTAAGTCACGGTTCAAAGCCGGAGCTTCTTCTTGGCCTTCTCCCACGGAATGGGCTTCTCACCCTTGGCTTTCGCCCGGGCTAGGATCGCATCAGCTTGCTCGACATCCAGACGGTCCTCGAGTTCTTCCAGCAGCGCCAAGTCCTCCATGGGAATCAGCGCCGCCAGGTCCTTCCCCCGACGGTGTAGGACAATCCGCTCGCGGCCGTAGGCCACACGGTTCACGGTCTCGGAGAATCCCTGCCGAACCTTCCCAGATGCCAGGCGTGTCATGCTAGATTGCTCCAATCGTACGTTTTGTACTTAACGTACCTTAAGTACAATTGTCGCACCGATCTGAATGTTCGTCAAGTAAGAAGCCGCTGGCTCGGACCCCGTGGGTTTGCGATCTTGGCATCGGTTGGGATCTGCTGCGCCTCAGGCGCGCAGACCTGAAAAGGTCTGCGCCAGCCTGCGGAACGTCTTCCTGAGACGGCCCACCGGGCCGAAAGATGGTAGCACAGGGCGCGACCTGTCCCGATGCTTTGTATCGGGAGCCCTGGGACGTGAACACCCCACCCCCTTTTGTTTCCCCCTTCCCCGCTGGAGCGGGGGAGGGGGTAAGGGGGAGAGGGCAGGCTCACAACCGCACCCCGCGAGGCGGGACCGTGGGCTATCCGTCGGCTGAGGGACGCCCCTGCCTCTGTACGGGTATCACAAACGATGATGCACACATCTATTTCATCGCTCGTATCGCCCATGACCGACCGATGCTGACGAATTCCGATTAGGGACGCGTAGTGATCTCGGCGCTGTTGACCAAGGACTCAACATCTTTCGCGTACTTCTTCACGAGACGATCGAAGTCGGCAAGGAAAACGATCTCGTACAACACGACAAAACGATCGTCCAGCTGGCGGAAGAGAAAAATCTCCTTGCCTGCTCCGTTAGGACGGTCAATGAGAAGCGCCGTGTGGGGTTTGGAAAGACTCAGGTTTTCATATGGTTGTGCATCTTCGACAGGAAAGCCTTGGGTCCTGAGTCTCCCGAAACAGAGTGTGATGTAATCGTCGAGACTCGTTACCTTCTGGCCAAACTCCTCGGCAAGGACATCGACCGAGAACACGACGCCGAATTGCTTGCGGTCGTCGCCCGTCGGCTCCAGGATGTATTGGAACTTAGACGAACCTTTCGCCCCGTGCCAGCCTTTGGGCGGCTTGAAGCTGTAGTCGAACATCCGCGCGTATTTATCGAGCACTTCCCCCATCGCGGGGACCTGCTTCCCCAGGCCGAACGCCTCCGCCATCGCGTTCAGATGTCCTTGTTTGTTTAGCTCTCCGTATATGCGTGTGACCGCCGCGGCGACGGCGGGCGGATATTCTTGCAGGAAGATCAGCTTGTCGCTGATGGCGGGCTCGAGTTGATGCTGCGCTTTAGCCCATCCGCTCGCAACACCCTTCGCCAGCTGCTTGTTCGTCGTCGTGTCGTACAGCTCATAGCGCAGGTACGATGAGGCCGACAAGGTCGACATTACCCAGGCAGTGATCATGCCCGCAAAGTCCTCGCGCACCAGCAGGACGTATGGATAACCGTCGGCCTTCGCCTTCGCCAGATTGACTTCGTTCTTGCTCCCCAGGTACGCAGCAGGGTCTTTCGCCGCGTCCAAGTCGAAGAAGTGGGTCGCTTCGAACGCGGCAATGGTGATTGGTTCTATAACGACAGTCCTCCTGTCAAAGGTGCCGACAGCAGCCTGGAGTCGCTTCGATTCGCTTGCGTGTTCCGATGAGGCGATCTTCGACTCGATCAGGATCGGAGCGATCCCGAGGGTTCCTGCCGTGAGCGCACGGCGGAGCCGCCGCCCGGTCGTCCGGTAGTCCACCGAGACCGGCGCTGAGGCGTCCACGACGAGCAATACGCGTACCGGCTTGACCGCACCCTCGGATTGACTGGCAAACGCGAACAGAGGCAGTGCTACCAGGATTGTTGTCAGCAAGGCAGCGGAGTAAGCGAGAAACGACCTGGCCGACGAAGAGCGGTAAGTATCTGCGGGGAAAGCGTCGCCAAACATGTCCGTTTCCTCCTGCGCGTATAGTACTCCACGTTGACGTGCAGAACAAGCGACCGCCTTGAAGCTCCGAGGCCCAGCTCGCCTCTTACGGAAGTCAGCCGGGCACCTCCCCCCTCATCCCGACCCTCTCCCCCTCTGGGGGAGAGGGCATGGGGGAGAGGGAAGGCCCGCTCACCCACGGCTCGCGCCGTGGGCTATCCTCTTCTGCCCCTCCCGGGACTGTACTTGGACCACAGAAATCGCCAACCGCCGGATGGTACGTACGCGGTGGGTCTGCGATCTTGGCATCGGCTGCGATCTGCTACGCCTCAGGCGCGCAGACCTGAAAAGGTCTGCGCCAGCCTGCGGACGCTCTTGCCGGGGCTGCGCTGCCCTGAGGATTCTCTATCGCATCCGTCAGCCGACGGAAAGCAAAGGCGATGTGTGCGCCACGCGTCGAGGAATCGCTGTGGTGCAACAATCCGCGCTAGTCTGCTCCGCATTTTGACTTAGCGATTCGCAGAGTTCGTGAGATTCTCTGCGCACGTTTGAGCTAGTAGACCTATAGTAGACGGATGGACTTGGATAAAATCCGCAAGCTTACGATCACAGCCTTGTTCTCCGACGATGCCCTCTTCGACCAGCTAGTTTTGAAGGGCGGGAACGCCCTGAGTCTAGTTTATGGCATTAGTTCGCGGACGTCTCTTGATCTGGACTTTTCAATTGAGGAGGATTTTCATGACATTGAGGAAACCAAGGCTCGGATCTATAAGGCGCTCAGGGACCGGTTCTCCTCTGTGGGGCTAGTCGTCTTTGATGAGACATTCGACGCGCGGCCGGGCCGACCAAGGGCAGACCAGGATGACCGATGCGGTGGCTACTATCTGGTCTTTAAGCTTATTGAGGCTAACAAGCACGCTGCGATGCGCGGGAACGTAGACGCACTAAGACGCCAAGCCCTGATTGTTGGACCGGACCAGCAACGGAAGTTCAGCGTGGACATCAGCAAGTTTGAGTATTGCGCCGGGAAAATCAAAACGGAACTCGATAACTACACAATTCATGTCTACACCCCAGCTATGCTTGCCGTCGAGAAACTTCGAGCCATCTGTCAACAGATGCCTGAGTACAAACTCATAGGGAATCCGCGTCCGAGAGCGAGGGACTTTTATGACATCCACCTCATTGGTACGCAGGCGGGAGTTGAGTTGAATTCCAGTGGTTGCCTTGACCTGATACCGGCAATTTTCATTGCTAAGGACGTGCCACTGCGACTGATCTCCCAGATACCAAACCAGCGGGAGTTTCACCGTCCGGACTGGCCAGCAGTACAAGCGTCAGTGCTAGGGAAATTGGACGAATTTGATTATTACTTTGATTTTGTGGTCAGGCAAACGAGCTCATTGAAAATTCCTTGGGAAAAATAATCGCCACTCTGAATCAAAGTCTTTTTCGCGGAGGTCGTGGGCCAAGTAAAAATCGAAATTCAGCCCCAGCTCTTTTAGAGCGCTGTAATCTTTTTCTCGATACCCCGCTCTCTGCATATAGAATCCGATGACTTGATGGTAAGGGTAGACATAGTTTAGTTTCTTCAGAGTCGCAATTAGTTTCCTAATTGAAAACCGATCTTTTGCTGCCCGATAGACATCCAAAACGTGATAAACGCCGCCACCATAAGCTGGACGCACCGCTATATCGATCAACGTTCTCTCAATGGATGTAACCTCCACGTTTGGTTCTGAAAACGCTGTTACCTCTAGCCGAGCTGTGTTTTTTCCGCTGAGCAATAAGAATTGGTGCTCTCCACATTTAAAGAGGAACTTGGACTGCCGCTGCTTCGAGGCGAATGCGCGATGAATGTTCTCCTGGCTCAAAGTCCCAGAGTGTGATTTTTCGGTTTGTTCGTGATTTACATAAATGGTTTTGGGATTTTGATCCGTAAGTCCATGCAGAAAAACTGCGGTACTGTGAGAAAGATATGCCTGTCTTTTCATCGAGCACGCTAGCTGGTACGGTGAGGCTTCTCCCCAAACATACCGGACTATGTTTGACGCCCTGCTATGCTGCAGGGCCAAGAAGTCTACTTCCTGAAGGGATGTTCTCTCGAGCACGAATTTTAGGAACTCAGCAACTGTTGTTGATTGGGCGAGGCGCCAACTCCTCCGATTATCCGCGAGAATGGAGACGATATCCCTGTACCACAGGATCTTGTTTGGTAAATCGTCGAAGAACGCTGCAATGTCGGGTTTAGCGATTTGTAGACGTGTTGGCAAGGTACCCTCCGAGTATAGGGTATATATACCCTATACTCATGCAAAAAAGCAAGACCGGAAAACAATAGTTTAAGATCCTCTAGATTTTGACCAAATGGCGCTCCTTATTCTACTAGGTATATATACCTAGTAGAATAGGCAAAATACCTGGCTGATTTACCACCATTTTGCGGCTAAGTATCCACAAAATCAGTGAGTTCGAAAGGGCCTTTGAGCACCATTCATAGCCGCTGCTCCTTGGTATATATACCAAGGAGCAGAGCGATCATAGACAACCCCTACAGATGGCCCAGTCGCTAGCCTCCAGCATCCAGGCCCAATGACGCCCACAACGCGTCGATTCTCTTCTTCGTCTCCGCGTCCATTTTGATTTCGTCGGGCCAGGGGCGGGTGAAGCCTTCGCTGGGCAATTTGCGGGTGGCATCGACGCCCATCTTGGAGCCGAAGTTAGGCAGGCGCGAAGCATGTTCGAGCTGATCCACCGGTCCGAGGACAAACTCAATGTCGCGTTCCGGGTCGATGTGCGTGAGCGCCTTCCAGGTGACTTCGCGCGGGTTGTGGACGTCCACGTCCTCGTCCACCACCACGATGCACTTGGTGAACATGGTGCCCGGCAGACCCCAGATGGCATGCATCACCCGGCGTGCTTGGCCGGGGTAGCTCTTGCGGATGGAGACGATCATCAGGTTGTGGAAGATGCCTTCGACCGGCATGTGCATATCCACGATTTCCGGAAGCTGCTTGCGAATCAAGGGCAGGAAAATGCGCTCCACGGCGTAGCCCATCCAGTAATCTTCCATGGGCGGCGCGCCCACGATGGTCGAAATGTAGATGGGGTTTTTCCGCCGCGTGATGCAGGTCAGATGAAACGCTGGGAACTTGTCTTCCAGCGAGTAATAGCCGGTATGGTCGCCGAACGGGCCTTCGGCGCGGATGTCGTCCAGATCCACGTAGCCTTCGAGGACGATTTCGGCGTTCGCCGGCACCTCCAGGTCCACCGTCTCGCACTTCATCAATTCCACCGGTTCTCGGCGCAGGAATCCGGCGAAGATGAATTCGTCCACGTCTTCTGGCAAGGGCAAGACGCCCGCGAGCATCGTAACGGGGTCCGCGCCGATGGCCACTGCCACATCCATGCGGCCGCGCTTGCCCTGCCGGGCTTCGCCTGGCGAGCGCAGGCGCTCGACCCAGCGGAAATGCTCGGCGCCGCCCTTGTGGATTTGCCAGTGCATGCCCGTGGTGCGTTCGTCATAAACCTGCAGGCGGTAGCAGCCCACGTTGCGCCGGCCGGTCTTGGGGCTGCGCGTGATGACCATGGGGAAGGTGATGAAGCGGCCACCGTCCTGCGGCCAGCACTTCATGATGGGGAAGCGGGCGAGGGACAAATTGTCCTTCTCGATCACTTCCTTGGCTGGGCCGCCTTTCACCACTTTGGGGAAGAACGACCCAAGCTCGGAAATCAGGGGAAGCAGCTTGACCTTGTCGAGGAATCCTTCGGGCGGCTTCAACTCCAGCAGCTCTTCGATGCGCCGCGCCACATCCTCCAGCGACCCCACTCCCAACGCCAGCTCCATTCTCCTCTTTGAGCCCAGTGCATTGATGAGTACCGGCATCGAGTAAGCCACGCCGTCTTTCGCCGAACGCGGCTTCTCAAAAAGTAGTGCTGGACCGCCCGCCTTCGAGACGCGGTCCGTAATCTCGGTGATCTCCAGATCCACGTCCACTTCGACGGCAATGCGCTTCAGTTCGCCTTCGTGTTCCAGCCGTCCTACAAATTCGCGCAAGTCTCGATAGGCCATGGGATTTCCTCACTTCAAAGGAAGCTCTCACCTATCAGCCGTCAGCTTTCAGCAAAGAGGGCAGCAGCGTTTGTTCCACAAGGCGCAACGCCCCAACCAAGCTCCTTGACTTTCGTCCCGCTTGCTGATGGCTGACAACTGAGTGCCGACAGCTCGAGGTGAAGGATTGCAGATTGCGCGCGGCAAATCAAGGCGCGTGCGTGCGCCGCGCGACCTTGACAAGGTGCAGCGTGGGCGGGATACTACTCGCGCACCTATGGCCTGAAGTTTCTCGTGAAGGGAGCTTGACGGCGGAACTTCCTCCATTGCCAACCGGGTCTGCCAAAATGGGCGCGCCAGGGTGCATCATGCGCTCAGACGCTCTGGCTACAATTCGTCTCTCGCTCCTAGCCGCCGCGCTGCTGGGAGCCCTCGCCAGCCTTCCCGCCCCGGCCCAGGAAACGCGTGCCCCTGAACTCACTACCCGCGAGAATGACACCACCTTCAAGGTGCAAGTCGAGCGCAACGTAGTGCTGGTGCGCGTGGTGGTTCGCGACGCGCGCGGACGGCCCCTCGGCGACCTCCGCAAAGAGGACTTCCGCCTCTTGGACAACGGCAAGCCGCAAACCCTCAGCCACTTCGCCCTCGAAGTCCCCGCGGCGAAACTGCAGCACTTCACCACGCCTGCCGAAGACGAAGCCGAGTCCGAAGCAGAACCCGAGACGACGTTGGCAGCTTCGACCCCCAAACGCTACCTGGGCCTGTTCTTTGACGACATCCACATGCCCTTCGAGGATGTGGCGCGAACTCGCGAGGCTGCCG
>Ga0315296_10000772_pt1 | contig 28729 bp, 22 predicted proteins | sample YL17G14_18_MG_FD_203921 | JGI IMG/M metagenome (GOLD analysis project Ga0315296, IMG submission 203921) | Sediment microbial communities from Yellowstone Lake, YNP, Wyoming, USA - YL17G14_18 | ecosystem: Environmental > Aquatic > Freshwater > Lake > Sediment | place: USA: Wyoming | collected... | reverse complement strand
CCGTGACCTTCACACACGGCGAGGCCGGTGCGTGATATAATATTATGTCAAGACACGTTCCGGCGCCTGCAACGCTGCCCTGGGACGATGCGGAGGAGAGGTGACTTCCAATGGGGCTCTGGCTCAAAGGCTGCCCCAAGTGTAAGGGCGACCTGTATAGCGACCTCGACATCATGGGCTACTACCGCCAATGCCTGCAGTGTGGCTACACGTTCTACGAACAGCGCCGCCGGGAGGTGCGTCCCCCGGTGCGGGTGCCGGCCTCCGGCCCCGTCCCCCCGGGGGACGAAGGCGAGGAGCCCGGCGGGCCCAGGCCTACCCTCGCCGAGGCCGCCTGAGCGGCCTCGCTGTTTCCCTGACTCTTTCAAGGCACGCCGATCCCGCCGGCCCGTACAATGGCTCCGCGCGAAATCCCCGCCCAGGCCGACGCTGCCGCCTTTTTCGAGTAGAATAGGGAGCGATCGCGAGTCCCAGGCGCCATCGACGAGCTATGGCCACTTACGACTTCGGCCCCGTGGACGCCCTGGACGCCGAGGCCATCGGCGTGCCGGGCAAGCGCGCCTTCCGCATCCGCGCCTGGAAGGATCAGGCTACCGCTTCCCTCTGGTTGGAGAAGCAGCAGCTCCTGGCCCTTTCCCTGGCCCTGCGACAGGTGATGGCGCAAGTGGGCCAGAACCCGCAGCCCCAGGCTCCGCTCACACGGCCGTTTTCCGATCAGCCCACCGTGGACATGAAGCTGGGGCGCCTAGCCTTGGGTCGAGATGAGGACAGCGATCACCTCATCCTCTGGGCCCATGAGGCAGGCAGCAGCGAAGACGCGCCGCCCAACTTCAGTTGCCACTTCAACTGGGACCAAGCCCTGGCTTTTTGCGAGCAAGCAGAGGCCGTCTACGCCGCCGGCCGCCCAATCTGCCCCCTCTGCGGCGAACCCATCGACCCCGAAGGCCACGCCTGCGTACGCTCTAACGGCCACTCGCGGCAGGAGATCCCGCCCCTCGAACCCGGCGAGAGCCCCTAGCCGAAGAGGTCCTCGTCGGCGCAGCCGGGGCCTCTTTCCTTGACACTCTGCGAAGGCCCTCTCTATAATCCTCTCACGCGGGGATATAGCTCAATTGGGAGAGCGCGGCGTTCGCATCGCCGAGGTCGGGGGTTCGAATCCCCCTATCTCCACCAACTGGGAGGTCAACGGTCAGGGGCTGGAGGTTGGACGGGGGACGGTCGCGTCCAGCCTTCGGCCTTTCTTCTCATCGCCGGGCGCCCCTGTAGCTCAGTAGGATAGAGCAGCGGTTTCCTAAACCGCGTGTCGCGGGTTCGAGTCCCGCCAGGGGCCCCACGTCGAATCTGGCCCCCCTACCGTCCACGAAGGAGGCTCGTGGATGCTGAACAGAGCAAGGCTGTCTCGACGCACCTTCCTGGGCGGGGCTCTGGCAGCTACCGGGGCCGCGGGGCTGGTCCTTGTCGGCTGTGGCGGCGGCGGGGAAGAAGAGAAGGGAACGCCTCAACCTGGCGAGGGGAAGCCGAAGCGGGGCGGAACGATACGGAGCGCTACGGCGGCGCTCCTCGGCCTCGACCCGATGACGACGGAGGGAGTGCAGCTCGCCAGCAACTTCTACAGCTCCGTGGTGCACATGACAGACTGGCAGGGCACCGTCGGCGACCTAGCCCTCTCATGGGAGGTCGTGGACAACCTGGACTGGGTATTCAAGCTGCGCTCCGACGCCCGTTTTCATGACATACCCCCAGTAAATGGACGTCTGCTCGTGGCGGCGGACATACCGAAGAGCATCGACCGCGCGAAGAGCTTGCCTGGCGCCAGTGAGTCATGGAACCAGTGGGTCGACAATTACGAAGCCCCTGACGACACCACCTTAAGACTGCGCACCAAGAACCCCTATGGCTACCTGCTGGGGCTTATCACAATGTGCTCGATCATCCCCATCGAGGCGGTGGAGGAATTCGGCGACCTCAAGAACCACGCCATCGGGAGCGGGCCATTTGTGCTCACGCAGTACAGCCGAGACGAGAGAGTGGAGCGAATCCGCAACCCCCAGTACTACCATGAGTACCCCTACGTCGATGGCCTTAGCACCACGGTGATTCCAGACGAAGCATCTATCCAGGCGGCCTTTCGCGCCGGCACCCTCGACGTATACAACGCCAGCAACAAGCTGAAGGCGGACGCGGTCGAGAACGTGGGCGGCGCGAGCGTCTACCGCTATCTCAACCGACGCTATGCGTGCATTCGTCTCAACGGTTCCAAGTTCAGCGCCTTCAAGGATGAGCGGGTGCGGGAGGCGATAGACTTGGCCCTGGACCGGAAGGCGATGATCGACAAGCTCCAGTTCGGTGACGGCGAGCTTGCCGGACCGGTGCCTCCTGCCTTCGAGACTTCACTCCCCAAGGAGGAAATAGAGACAGCCTATGTCCGTGATGTCCCCAAAGCGAAACAGTTGCTAGCGGCGGCTGGGCAGGAGGGGCTGCGTTTTGGACTGAGCATCGGCAACTACGAGGACATGCCAGACCAGGCCGCGATCATCAAGGACGATCTCGCTGAAGCGGGCATCACGGTCGACATCCAGGCCGGCGAGCTGGGTACCTGGCTCTCCAATATGCTCCTCGGCAACTTTGACGCGACGGCGTTCACGCATCTAGCCTACATGACCGACGAGATACCCCTGCAGTCCCATCACAGCCACGGCGATACCCGAAACGAGCGGAACTACCTCGGCGTCGACGACGCGCAAGTTGACGCGATCCTCGATAGGATACAGCAGACGCTCGACGAGAATGAGCGGAAGGAGCTAGCCTGGGAGGCCCAGCGCCTCGTCTTGAAGCGACACGGTCCAACTCTTCTCCTCTACCAGCCCTACGGGTACTGGTGCGCGTACGACTACATCAAGGGATACACGCCATCAGCCTACGGCTTCGGCCTGTTCAAGTACGACTACTGGATTGACAAGGGCTAGTCCCTCCCACCCCCTTGCGCGGCCCACGGGGCTCGAATACAATGCGCACGAGACGGGAGGCTCGGCCTGTCTAATGTAAGGCGGGGCAAGGCGGGCCAGACGCAGGGATGCTAGGGGGTCGTGCGCCTCACAACCACCAGCCGGGGGGACACGACCCCACTTTATGTCCTGTTTAGCGCGGTCCCACCTTCTCTAGCGGGCCTTCTGGGTGCAACCCGGGCCGTCGTGTGGGACAAGGAACAAGCGTCTGGTCATCCCGCCTGGGCACCCGGCTGCAAGTTGTCTTCTGACGTTATGTCACCTATAATAGAATCGAGCCTTCGGAGTGACTGAGGCAGGGATGCGGAAAGGCTCTCTTGAGGGTTCAGCAGGCCGCCGGGCCCTTTCCCCGCCACCACAGGGCCTGGCGGCCTCTGTGGTGCCCCCAGCGGACCCTCCGACCAGCCTGCCGCCCCTAGTGACCACCGCACGCAGAGACCCCAGGTCGCCCCATGACGGCGGGCATACAATCCGGCCAGCGGTGTCCGTCTCTACGGGGGTTCAAGCATGACTAAGGAAGAGGGCTGGGTTTCGAGCAGATACTCTTCGGAGGATGCCCAGGATTCCTTGCGGCTCTTACGCAAGACCTCGGGCGACATCGAGGCCGCCTCCCCGGCCTACCAAGAATGGCAGTACCAGCGAAACCCTGCGGGCGCGGCCATCGCCACCCTGGCGCGAGAAGCGGAGACGGGCCGGCTCGTCGGCCAGGTGACAACAACCCCGGTCAGAGTAAGGCTTTCGGGCAAGGTGCGCGTCGCCAGCCTTTCCCTGGACCCGGTGATCGATCCTGCCTACCAGGGCCGTGGCGTCCTCGCTGGGCTGTTGAAGGATGTCTGCGCTCTGTCGGCAGAGGAGGGCATCGCCTTCACCTACGGCTTCCCCAGCCAGGCTTCTCATTTGACGTTCGTGAATAAGGCTGGGTTTAGGAATATGGGGTCGGTTCCTCTCCTCGTCAGGCCCTTGAACCCAGAGCGCCTCGCTGCGAAGACAGCGCACAGTCGCGTTCCAGCGAAGACGGCCTCCGTTGCCAGGCGCGTATGGCGTACCCCTGCACCGGCGCCACGACAAGAAGCCGTGCCCGGCCTGGAGATAGGAGAGGTCGATTCCTTCGATAGCTCCTTCGTCCTCTTCTGGGACCGGGTCCAGCACCGATTCCCCGTCATGGTGGTCAGGGACCCCACCTACCTCAAGTGGCGCTTCGCGGGCGCGCCTGTTAGGAAGTACACCACTTTCGCCGCCAAGTCGGAGGGGGAGATACGAGGGTTCGTCGTCCTGCGCGCCGCGCCGCTGGGTCAGTTCTCTGCGGGCCTCATCGTGGAGCTGGTAGTGGAGGCCAGCGCCGAGGGGCGCGCGGCGGGCCGCCTCTTGATTGACAAGGCGTACTCTTACTTTGAAGACCAGGACCTAGACATGCTTGCCAGCCTGGCTCTGCGACACACGGATGAGTTCCGACTCCTCCGGTCGAGGGGCTTCTGGGTATCTCCTAAGTTTCTGGAGCCCCGGCCCTTCCGTCTCATTGTGCGCTGCCACGACGAAGAGCGCAGCCCCAGCCGCCTGGCCTATGACCTCAGGAACTGGTTCGTGACGATGGGAGACTACGACGCGGGGTAGACAGGTCTGCTGAGACTCGAGGCTTCGGCGGGCACTGTCACTGCCACACGCGTCCCTGCGCCCGGCTCTGAGTGTACAGCCAGGGTTCCCCCAAGCAGTCGAACTCGCTCTTGCATCCCTATTATGCCGAGCTTCCCGGACGCGGCCAGGTCGCTTGTGCTCCGCGGTAGCTCAAAGCCGTCGCCGTTGTCGGCGATCATCATGGTGATCCCGCCGGCCCTAAAGTCCACCGTGACTTCAACCGCGGATGCACCCGAGTGCTTTCTAACATTGTTCAGCGCCTCTTGAGCAATGCGGAACAGGGCCAGCTCCGCCTCATCCGGGAGGCGGCGCTGCTCACCCAATACCCTGATGTTTGCAGCTATGCTGTGCTGTTCCTCCAGAGCTGTCGCAAGCCATTTCAGCGCTGGCAGCAAGCCTAGATCATCGAGCACAGGCGGACGCAGGTCCCGGCTGAAGCGGCGAACACCCTCCAATATCCTGTCGCTCTGCTCACGGAGCTCCTCAAGGCGCTCCGGGATCTCCTTCGGCAACTGGTCTCCGCTGGAGGCCATCGTGTCAACGAGCATATCGAGACGACGAGAAAGACCGGTGAGAGCCTGCGCGGTGTCGTCATGAAGCTCGCGGGCGATGCGCAGCCGCTCACCCTCTTGAGCCTTGAGAACTTGTGAGAGGTAGAAGCGCAGGTTCTCCTGCATTCGCCGCTGCTCGGTCACATCTCTCACGATCGCCTGGACACCTATGGGCTGCTCGCCCCGAATGATCAAGCTGGGCATGAGTTCAACTATGGCCCGCGTCCCATCTCGCTTGGTCAACCCAAGCTCGAAAGGACCCTCGATGGCCTCGCCGTTGAGCTGCCTCCTGACAATCTCCTTCACAGTGTCTCGGCCCTGCCCCAAGAGGAACCTGCCGATGTCCATCCTGGTCATTTCCGCACGACTATAGCCAGTAAGCTTCTCACAGGCGCTGTTGGCCGCGATGATCTTGCCGTCCAGGTCGTGAACAAAGATTGCTTCCGTAGCGTTCTCAAAAAGGCCTCGATAGCTCTCTTCGGACTGCCGAAGCTGCTCAGCCGTTTCTCGCTCCTTTTGATAAAGACGCGCATTCTCAATGGCGACGCCGATCGCGTTGCCGATGGCGTTCAGCACCTCTATCTCGTCGACACTAAACTCCCTCAGGCTGCGTGTGGCCGCGCACAGGGTGCCCATCACTCTGCCTTTCGACTTCAGAGGCACGATGAGCTGCGCCTGCATCTCGCCCAGTCCCCCCACGCCGCTGTACGGTGCCAGCTCGCCGGAGACGTCTCTGATTGCCAGTGGCTCTCCCGTCTGGGCCACGCGCCCATTGAAACCTTCGCCCACCTTGATCGGTTTGATCGCCGCCGCGGACTCGTCGGGTATGCCGTGATGGGCTTCGAGAGTTAGCTCTCCAGCCTCCTCCTGGAGAAGGAACAGCAGGCATATCTCTACGCCCATCACATCGCTGACCTTGTTCATAGCAAGGCCCAGGATGTCCTGGAGCTCTAGAGACTCGGTAACAACGCCCAAGACGGCATTGATCGCAGAGAGCCGCCTCTCCTCGTTCTCGATAGCCTGGATGTGTGATTGGAGCTCCCCCTGAGCCCATTCCAGCGATGCAATGGTCTGCTTGTGTCGGGCCTTCTCCTTGTTCTGCACGTCTATCAGCCAGCTCACAAAGGCACCGATGAAGAGAAAGGCGGCGACCTCGATTAGGCTCTCTTCGGCCTCCGAGGATATCAGGAAGACGCGGGGCAACAGGAGCGCAGCAATCACGGAGGAGGCCAGGAGGCCTCCCGGCAGACCGAAGACAAAGGCGGCATAGGCTACGGGCAGAATGGAGAGTATCCGGTGCACTGAGCGTCGAGCGAAGTCGAGTCGAAGGCTGGATTCCACCGAGTCTATCAGAGGGATATGGTCTGCATAATAGAAGATTGTGCCGCACGTCATGATGGCCACTATGACCCAGAAGTGCGGCTCTTTCAGAACCTCAAACGGTTGCCTACGTGAAGAAGCCAATCTTCCGATGCCCCTTCCTCCCCCCAACACCCCAGGCTAGATCAGTGCCCTAGGGTATGTTCTCCAAAGAAAGCCAGCCTTCCTTCAGCGCACGTAGCACGGCCTCGGTGCGTGAGCTAACCCCGAGCTTGTCAAAGATACGGCCCAGATGAGATTGGACGGTGCGCACGCTGAGAGAGAGCTGTGCCGCGATCTCCTTGTTGCTCATGCCTTTGGCCGCCAGCTTGAGCACTTCCAGCTCTCGCTCGCTGAGGTAGTCACCGGCGCTTTCGACGCGGTGTCCATGACTCAGGGACGAGAACCACTGCACGACCTTGCGGGCCACGTGCGGGTCAAGCACCACCTCGCCAGCGCACACGTCACGGATGGCATCAACCAGTTGCTGGCCACGCACGTTCTTCAGCAGGTAACCATCGGCGCCTGCTTCCAGGACGGCGTAGATGTACTGATCGTCGTCATAGGCGCTGAGAACTAATACGGCCGTACCCGGCTGAGTCTTCTTGATCTGTTTGGCGGCTTCAATGCCGTTGAGGTTCGGCATAGCGATGTCGACTATGGCCACATTGGGCTTCAACTGGTTAACCAGCCTAACCGCTTCCTCGCCGTCAGCGGCCTCCCCGACGACCTCAAAGTCTTCCTCACGCTCCAGACGTTCGCGGGTCCCTTCTCGAACAAGCGTGTGGTCGTCAGCAATAAGGATGCCGATCTTCTTCATGTCATCCTCTTCCTACGCCGTCTACGGCGGCCGCCTCCGCCACCACGGCGCCCGATCCCCGGCCCTTCCCCCTGTTGATCTTATCACAAGACGGCGCCTACGCCCCCTCAGCCTGCCCGATGACCTGCCCTTCCTCCGCGTTGGAAAGGGGAGAACTAGAGAGAAATGCCTAGTCGTTCTGGCGCAGCGTTGCGACATGTGCGCGAAGAAGAAGGCGATTTGGCTGCATCCCCCGTCCGCCCATCTCGCACACCCCCGCTCGTTTCCGGGGCGTCAAATGCCTAACAAGGACGGCGTCGGAGGCTGACGACAGTACCGGCGCGGCATAGTAGGTTTGAGACGCACGAGCAGAGAGCTCAGCGGATTGCCAAGGCTCCGGCTGGGACTGACAGGGAAAGGGGCTGAGAGAGATGACAATAGCAGGCTTCGAAACAGGGCTTCGGACTAGCGTGGAGAAGGCAGGAGGCAATGGTTCCGCCCACCTCTACCCGCCGCGAAGGATGAGGGCGGTGGCCTACGTGAGGCAGGGCTTCGACGAGATGGGCAAGAAGGGGACCAGCCCGGAAGGCCAGAAGGCAAGGATAGCTGGGAGTGCCGACGCCCACGAATGGCATCTCATCCACACCTATGAAGACATTGGCTGGTCAGGAGAGGACCTGGACAGGCCGGGCCTGCTGGCGCTGCTCTCCGACCTGGACTTCGAGATCCTGATAGTGGATAGGACGGACCGCCTGACCAGCAAGAAGAAGGACCTGGACTTCCTCCTGGCTCTCCTCGAGAAGCACGGCATCACCTGCGTGCCTGCCACCTGGTCGTGGGAGCCCCTCGCGCAGTACATGAGATGGTGGTACCGCCTTCGGGCCAGCCCCGTGTACGCATCGCTCGACTCGTCCCCTGCGAAGAGTGAGTCGAGCCCGGTCAGAGGACATGCAGTGGCCAGCGCGGTAGGAAGCTCGAATTGAGACGGGAGCCCACCCCAAGGAAGACATCCAAGGGCCCGCAGACTGGAACATAGGGTGCAAAGGAGAAGCCAATGGCCTCGAGGGAGATATTTTGGAACATCCAGCTCGGGGGGATTGTCTATCTTCTGGGGTTCATCGTAGTAGCCATCGCCTGCTACGCACTGTACCGGCGCCTCCGGCTCTGGCGGCTCGGCAGCAAAGACGACAGGCTGAACGACCTGGGGAGTAGAATACGGGCCTTTGTCGTCACCATGGCCGACGGCCTGTGGCACCGACGTATCGTACGTGATCGCTATGCGGGGCCGATGCACCTCCTGATCTTCGGCGGATTCGGCCTCCTCTTGATGGGACCGTTCCTGGACTTTATGAGCGAGCACGTCGTCCACTTCATGAAAGGCAACGTCTATCTGGGGGTTTCCCTGCTCCTGGACGTGGGTGGACTGCTCGTCCTGGCCGGGGTTGGCTTGGCCGCCTACCGCCGGTATGTCATCAGGCCGGCAAAACTGGACAACTTGCTGGACGACGCCCTCGCCCTGACGCTGCTTTTCGTGATCATAGTCACCGGCTTCGCGGTGGAGGGCGCGCGAATCGCCGCAACAGAACTGGAGACCCATCCTGGCTGGGCAGTGTGGTCGCCTGTTGGCTTTGTCTTTGCCGAAGCATTCAGCCCCCTGGGGGAGGACGTGGTCCTGGCGCTGCACAGAGGGCTCTGGTGGGGTCACATGTTGATATCCCTCGGGGCCATCGGCTACGTCTTCCTCAGCTTCCCGAAACTGGCCCACGCCTTTGCCTCCCCTCTGAACATGTTCTTCAAGTCTCTGGACGGCAAAGGCGTCCTCAAGCCCATCGAGATCACGGAGACCGTTGAGACCTTTGGGGCGTCCAGAATTCAGGACCTGACCTGGAAGGACCTGCTTGACCTCGACGCTTGTACACGGTGCGGGAGATGTCAGGAGGTTTGCCCCTCCTATCTCACCGGGAAGTCGCTTTCGCCCAAGAAACTGATCCAAGAGCTTAAGGCTCACCTGGTCGAGCAGGGGCCCGCGCTGCTCCGAAGCAAGGGCGACGGAGAGCGCAATGCAGAGGTTGCCTGTCCAGCCCTGGCTGATGGTGTGGTGAGCGAAGATGAGTTGTGGGCATGCACCACGTGTGCAGCCTGCGAGGAAGCATGTCCCGTCTTCGTGGAGCCCATCGGCAAGATCATTGCCATGCGTCGCAACCTAGTGCTGGAACAAGGCAAGATCGCAGGCAGCGCCATGTCCAGCCTGAGATCAATCCAGGACAGGGGGCACCCCTGGAAGGGGGCGCTGGCCTCAAGGATGGATTGGACTTCCGGCCTGGAGGTGAAGCCGCTTTCCAGCAATGGTGCTGCCGGTCTCCTCTTCTGGGTGGGCTGCACAGCAGCCGTCCAGGAGCGGGGCATGAACGTACCCGCCTCCCTGGTGAAGATCCTGAGCGCGGCAGGGGTGGACGTTGGCTTGCTAGGCCACGAGGAATCGTGTTGCGGCCACTTCGCGCGCCGTCTCGGTGACGAGTACCTGTTCCAGTGCCAGGCCAAGCAGAACATCGAGACTCTGCAGCGCTACAACGTAAAGAAGATCGTCACCATCTGCCCACACTGCTACCACACCCTGAAGGACGAATATCCCCAATTCGGGGGAGAGTTTGAGGTGGTCCATCACACGGAGCTGATCCTTCAGCTAATCGCGGAAGGTAGGCTGAAGTTCAGCAGGGAACTCAACAAGGTAGTAGCCTATCAGGACCCCTGCTACCTCGGCCGATACCACGGCATTTATGAGGCCCCCAGGAAGATCCTTGCCGCCATCCCGGGTGTCAAGGTGGTGGAAATGCCCCGCTGCCGCTCCGAAAGCCTGTGCTGCGGTGCCGGCGGGGGACGCATGTGGATGGAGGAAGAACCCAGCCAGAGGGTGAACCGACTGCGCATCAAAGATGCGGTCGCCACCAAGGCGGACATAGTCGTTACCGCCTGTCCCTTCTGCATGCAGATGTTTGAGGACGCCAGAACTGGGTTGGAATCGGAGAAGCCTCTGGAGGTTCTTGACCTGGTGGAGCTGCTAGAGAGGGCAGTGGCGCCGCCAGCGGTTGTGCCTGAGCCCGCTTCCACCTTGGAGCTGGAGGTTGGCGCCGTCACCAGCGACCGCCCTCTGAGTGTCGTGGGCGGCGGCTAGAGGGCCGGAGGCCCAGACCCTGCCTGGGTTCGAGAGCAGTGCCAGAGAACTGACTTGACAGGAGGAAGGAAGCGATGAAAGACAAGTGCTTCATCTACTACGGCAACCCGTGTGTTAGCTGCCTCTCCGACCCGGAGGTTAGGAGCTTCGAAGACGCGATGCGGCAGGCCGTCGTCGAATGCCCCTACGCGGCCGACCGTGCTCAGTGTTCGCCACCGCGCCTCGCTTGCATACGAGTGGCGGGCGCCAGGATGGCCCGAGCGGTCATCCAGTTCTACACGGAGGCAAGCGAGGAGACCCTGGCGCTGGACCGTGAGTTCTTCCGGCGTCGGGGCCCGCTGCCGGGACAAGGGATCGAGGCTTACGTCGACCCAGAGCGCGGCTTCCAGCGCATTGCGGACCCGGAGCTAGTCGTGCAGCGCGTGTGGGAGCACGCTCGTGCGGTGCTGGGCCTCCAGCCCGGCGAGCATGTGCGTCACCAGGTCGGGCACTACGCGGCACCGGCAGGCGACGTGCCCGCGGCCTTGCTGCGCCGCATCGAGGAAGGGGCCGGCACGGCCAAGGCCGGCAAGCTCGTCAGGACTGAGCGCTCACGGCCCCGCTCCGCCGCACCGCAGCCGGCGAGCCAGTAGCCAAGCCAGGGCGTCACCGATAGCCTGGAAGCGGATAACGGCACGGGTACCGTGCCAGCCGCTCGGCCGAATGTGCTGTCTCAGGTATCGAACCCATTTCGCCCGCGTAGTGGATGGAGTTCCACGGGCTCGGAGTCCTATCGGCGGTGCAGCCACCAGGGCTTGGATGGTAGCGTCAGAGGTGTTGCCGCGGCTACGCCCGCGGCATTCTCGCTATCAGGAAGATCTCTCCGTCACGGAGCGAGGCCTCCAGCGTTCCCCCATGCATCTCTATCAGGTCACGGGCGATAGTGAGGCCAAGGCCCGTACCCGCCGATCGCGCCGCACCGGCCCGATCCCGCCGGTAGAATCGCTCGAAGAGCCGAGGAATCTCCTCCGGCTCAACGTCTGGCGCAGTATTCCCTATCTCGATGCAGGCGGCTTCTGGCTCGCCCGGGGCGAGAAGGGTGCGAACATGGATCTCGCCGCCCGGCGGCGTGAACTTGCAGGCGTTGTCAAAAAGATTCTCAAGGGCACGCTCCAGCTTCGCCCGGTCTACGGACAAGCTGATGCCTTTGGCTAGAGCCGTAGTAACTCCTACACCCTTCCGCTCTGCCACGGATGTCATGCGCGTCAGCATACTGTCGACGAGCGTCTCAAGATCTACCTCATCGCGTTGGAGCACGGCCTGTCCGGACTCGAGTTCGGACAGATAGACCAGGTCATTCAGCCGGCGCGCCAGTCTCTCGGCCTCCTCGTGAATGACGCCGCCGACGCGCCTCGATTCCGCCTCACCCTCCACTACGCCGGCTTGCAGCGCCTGCGCAAAGCCCAGGATCGAGGTCAGCGGCGTCTTGACGTCATGCGAGACGTTCGCCACCAGCGTGCGCATCTCCTGATACGTTTCTCCCACCCGCGTTGCCATGGATGAAAACGCCCGCGCCAGTTGCCCCACTTCATCGCGTCGTCTAACGGAGACATCGATGTCGAACGTGCCCTGGGCCATGAGCTCGGCGGCCGCCGTCAGTTGGTTCAGCGGGCGGGTGATACCGCGCGCGATGATCAGGGCGAATCCGGTTGCGACGGGTAGGGCGATGCCGGCCGCCAGCGCCAGCCAGGGGAGCAGGTCCAACCATGCCCGCGCTATCGTGCTCTCCGGAAGCACGATCGCTAGCTGGTAGGGTAGGACGAGCGTTTCACCCGCAGGGACGGGCCCGCGCCAAGGCGGCTCATCTGGACCTGCTGATATAGATATACGCCGCCCGCCAACGATCAGCGCGGGAGACAGTGCGGCCAGGGTGAGGCTATGTCCGTCTCCGTACTCCACGCGCCACGTCTGAGGCCGGTCAGAAGTAGGAGCCTGATCCCCAGGAGAGCCGCCGCTCTGAGGGAATTCCAACTGCGCGCCAGCCAGTTTGCCGCCGCTGTCTTCCACCACCAGCCCCGAGTAATCGAACATGAGGATGCGCACATCGTAACGCTTCGCCGCGTCCTGCACGTAACTGGTTAGCTCCTCCACTGAGCCGCCAGCTAGGAGGTACTGCAGGAACTCCCCATGAATGCTCGGAGCCGTCGCAATCGTGTGGTCGAGGGCCCGCTGCTTCTCTTTGCCGTGGGTCAGGACGACGAACACGGTGCCAGCGAGGAACAGCGCCCCCACGACCAGCAGGGCGGAAGCCACCACGAGCTTCCCTTGTAGCGTGTCGAGGATGTTCCAACGCCGCCGAGGCACGCTACACCTCCGTCACCAGCCGATAGCCGGTGCCCCAGACCGTTTCGATGCGCAGGCCGCTGCCCTTCAGCTTCTCCCGGAGGCGGGCGACGTGCACGTCAACGGTGCGAAGCGCATAGAACGACGTGCCCCATGCCAGGTCAAGCAGCCGATCCCTATCGAGTACGACGCTGGGAAAGCGGGCAAACGTGGCTAACAGATCGAACTCCTTCGGCGTAAAAGGCACGACCTGGCCGTGAACACTGGCTTCGCGGCAATCTAGGTCCATCACCAGGCGTCCCAATGAGATGCGCCCCAGTTGGACCTCCGGGCCGCTCCTGACCCGCCGCAGAATGGCCTCAACGCGCGCCACAAGCTCGTCGGGGTTGAAGGGCTTCGTGACGTAGTCATCGGCGCCCAGGCGCAATCCCGCTATCTTGTCGATGTCGGAGGAGCGGGCCGTCAACAACAGAATCGGCACGCGGCCTCGTATCTTGCGGCAGATCTGGAGGCCGTCTGGCCCGGGCATCATGACATCCAGGACCACGAGTGCCGGTCGCGATTCCCATACCTTACGCAACGCCTCCTCACCATCAAACGCGGCCTCCACACGATGGCCGGCCCGCCGCAGGTACAACGACACAAGCTCGACGGTGTGTTCATCGTCATCGGCAACAAGGACCACGCTATCGTTCATGCAACCGGCCTCGCCCGGACAAGGCTCCACAAGGGAGTCGCCAGGCTCACTTGCACGGCTCGCCTGTCTCAATTATACCTCCCTGCTCATCTCACCCTCGGCGGCGCCGCCCGATCGGCGGGGGCGCGGCTTCGCCCGATGGCAGCTTCCCGTGGCCGATTCGCCTTCGATTCCAGAATTCACTGCAAAACGGTTAGCGTCCGTCTCCACCTCATCAGGTCATCGAATCACTCTGCCCGAAGCGCCTCGATCGGGTCCAGGCGGGACGCCCGGAACGCGGGATAGATACCAAAGAAGAGACCGATCAGGACCGACACGCCGAACGCGGCGAAGATGCTCAGCGGAGTCACCACCGTCGCCACCGGCGAGCCAGTGCCGAAATCCTGGCCGTTCGCGATGCGCGCGGCGACGACTCCAGCAATCACGCCGATTATTCCACCCGCCAGTGTCACGATGACCGCCTCGATGATGAACTGCATGAGGATGTCGCCCGCACTCGCGCCAACCGCCTTCCGGATACCGATCTCGCGCGTCCGCTCCGTTACAGACACCAGCATAATGTTCATAATGCCGATGCCGCCGACCACCAGCGAGATGCCAGCAATGGCGCCCAGGAGGATCGTCATCGTGCGGCTCACCTTGTTCGCTGTGCTGAGGAGATCGTTCTGGGTCTTGACGGTGAAGTCCGCGGTGCCGCTGTGGCGCTCGACCAAGAGCTGCTGGATATCCGCCTGCGTCTGTGTAAGCTTGTTACCCTCCGTGACCTTGACGACGATCTGCTGGACATTCGACGCCCCGGTCGCGCTGCGGCCGAATGGTACCCGGGCCAGAAACGTGGTGAGCGGCACGAGGATCTGAGTGTCGTCGCTGCCGCTTCCGGACGCACCCCGCTCCTCCATGACGCCGATCACGCTGAGACTCAGAGAGAACGGCCCAAAGCTGAGACGCACATTCTTGCCGACCGCGTCCTCTGGCGTATCAAAGAGATCTTCGGCCACCTGCGCGCCCAGGACCACGTTCGTCGTCTTCCGAGTCATGTCTTCGTCGGTGAAGAATCTGCCGGCCGCGACCTCGTAGCTTCGAACGTATTCGAAATCCGGCTGGGTGGCGGTCATGGCGCTAGCGGTGGTGTTCCGCCCGTTGCCGACGACCTGCGTGTCCAAACTCAGCGAGTATTGAGCGACCACCCCGCCGACGTACGGGAAGCTCTCGGTGTCCTTGATCGCCGCAGCGTCCTTGGTAGTGAGCGTAGACGCAGTCATGCGGATAGGGCCGCCTTGCTGGGTTTGTGTGGGTTCGATGACGAGGAGGTTGCTGCCGAGCCCTCGCACCTCTTTGGTCACGCCCTGTTGTGCACCCTGGCCGGCCGCCATGAGGGCGATCACGGCGCCGACACCGATGACGATGCCCAGCACGGTGAGGCTGGTGCGAAGCTTGTTTGTGCTAAGTGCCACGAACGCCGTCTGGACCAGGTCAAAGGCGATCATGCGGGCACCCCCTCTTCATGCTCGGGCCGCGCCAGCGTGGGCACATGGGTGCGCTCCGGAGGCGCATCCGAGACGATGCGCCCGTCGCGCATCTGAACCACGCGGCGCGTATAGGACGCCACCTCCAGCTCGTGGGTCACCAAAACGATTGTCATACCGCGCTCGTTGTTGAGCTGTACGAACGTCTCCATCAGGTCCGCCGTGCTCTTCGTGTCAAGGGCACCCGTCGGCTCATCGGCGAGGATCAGGGCAGGATTCGTCACCAACGCCCGGGCGATGGCGACGCGTTGTTGCTGACCGCCCGACATCTGCGTCGGCCGGTGGCGCGCCCGGTCCGCCACGCCGACTTGCGCCAGCGCACGAATCGCCAACTGCCGCCGGTTGCGCGCGCCCCGGTAGGTGAGGGGCAACTCGACCTGCGCGAGCGCCGGCAAACGCGGGAGCAGGTTGAATGACTGGAACACGAAGCCGATGCGCCGGCTGCGCACCCTGGCGAGCTGCGCATCGCTCATCCGGTGCACGTCGTGGCCCTCCAGTTCGTACGTACCGCGCGTCGGCCTGTCGAGGCAGCCCAGGATGTGCATGAGCGTAGACTTGCCCGATCCGGACGGTCCCACGATGGCGAGGAACTCACCGCGCTCGATGTCCAGATCGATGCCCTGTAGCGCGGGGACGAGGACGTCACCGGCGCGATAGATCTTGACGATGCCGCGCAGGCGAATCACGGCTAGTCTGCCCCCCCGCCCGGCGGGCCGCCGCCCTCGGGGCCGCCGAACTGGAAGAAGCCGCCCCCTTGGGTTCCGGTGACTGAGGTGGCCTGTGCCGATGTCGTGGTCGTGGCGCGGCCGGGGAGGATAACCGTCTGCCCCTCCTCCAGGCCTGCCGTGATCTCGGTGTTCGTGCCATTGCTCAGCCCCGTCTGAACGACGACCGTCTCGGTCGAACCATCATCCTTCTGGACCTCGACCACGCTACTCGTTCCCTGGGTCTGGATGGCGCGGTCGGGAACCACGAGCACGTTCTGGGCCTGCTGCACTGTGATGATCACCGTGGCGTTCATGCCGGGCAGTGGTTTCGCCTCGCTAGTCGCGCCGGCTTGCGCCGTGCTGGCGCCAGCCGGGGGAGTGGCTCCCGCCGCAGGTATGCCGGCCGGCGGTGTCGCGCTGGCACCCGGCGCGGTGGCCCCAGCAGGAGGCGTGGCTCCCGGCACAGGCGCGCCGGCTGGCGGCGACACAATGCCGCCCGACGCGCCCCGGGGCGACGCCCCTGAAATAGCGGCCGTTGCCCCAGTCACGAAGCGGGCCCGCACCTGATAAGTGACGACACCCTGAGTCGTGGTCGGACTCACTCCGACGGAGTCGATAACGATGGGGAACACGCTGCCCGATAACGCATCGAAGGTGGCAATGCCCAACTGGCCGGCCTTCACGCTCGGCAGGTCGGATTCGGTAATCGTCAGATTCAGGCGGACCGCGTTCGGCGTGTTGAGAACGACTGGCGCAGTTGTACTACTGGCGCCAGCCATGTCACCTACCGCGATGTTGAGCGCCGCCACTGTGCCGTCGTACGGCGCTATGAGCTTTGTCCCGTCGAGGCTTTTTTGCGCCTGCGCCACGGAGAGTTGAGCAAGCTGTACCTGGTCGCGCTGAAGCGCGACGTCCTCCGGCGTCGCGCCGGCGTAAGTCTCGTCGTGCTTCGCCTGTGTGGCGGTGAGCGCGGCGGCGGCTGCATTAACAGCGTCCTGGGCCTTCGCCAGCTCGCTCTCCGTCGCCCCCTGGTTGAGCTCGGTGAGCTTCGCCTGTGCGGTGGCGAGCCCCGCGGCGGCTGTGACGACGTCTTCCTGCGCCTTCTCTCGATCGCTCTGCGTCGCCCCCGCGTTGAGCTCCGTGAGCTTCGCCTTCGCCGCGTCGAGCCCCGCCTGGGCCGTCTTGACGTTTTCCTGTGCTGTGGCCAGCTCGCTCTGCGTCGCCCCCTGGTTGAGTTCCGTGAGCTTGGCGTTCGCCGCGGCGAGCGCCTGTTGTGCCGCCGTGACAGCGGCGTCCGCCTTGGCCATGTCCTCACTGCTGGGGCCTTGTTCCGCTTTGGCGAGATCGCTCTTGGCCGAGTCAAGGTCCTCTTGAGCTGAGTCAACGGCAGCGTCGGCGCTCTCCTTCGCCGCCAGGGCGCTCCTGTAGGACGAGTTGGCAGCCAGCACCGATGCAGCCTGGGCTGCTACGCCAGCTGGTTGGCCCTGGTCTCTTGCCTTCAGCAGGGCAGATTCATCCGCCGAGGAGATCTGCGCCTGCTGCCCGGATGGGCAGAACGTTGGTTTATCTGGTGGCGTTGTGGCAGCAGCGCAGTAGGCTGCTTCCACACTCTGCAGTGACAGCCCGGCCGAGTTGAGGCTGTCGGCGGCGTTGTCGCGCGTGCGCTCGGTGTTGGTCAGCGCATCCTGTGCCCTGTTCACGGCTTGTTGGGCAGCGGCAATGGCATCCGAGCTGGATGAATCTAGCTGCGCCCGCGAGGCCTCCGCCTGGTCGAGCTGGGCCTGCGCCGAGGTCACGGCCTGCTGAGCAGAGAGCTGTTCGCTGGTGGTAGGAGGGGCCTGGAGATCGCTCAGGGCGCGGTTAGCCTGATCGAGCTGCGCCTGCGCCGAAGTCACCCCCTGTTCAGCAGAAAGCTCTTCGCTGCTGGTGGGAGCGGCCGTCAGATCGCTCAGGGCGAGCCTAGCCTGATCGAGCTGCGCCTGCGCCGAAGTCACGGCCTGTTGGGCAGAGAGCTGTTCGCTAGCGGTAGGACCGGCCTGGAGATCCTGAAGGGCGCGGACAGCCTCATCGTAGTTCGCCTGCGCCTGCGTGAGGCTCTGGTCAGCAGATGCGAGCTCAGATGCGGTGCTGCCTTCTAGGAGCTGGTTCAGCCTGGTCTGAGCGGAGGAGAGGCCCACCTGTGTGGTCGTCAGGCTGCGCTGGAGTGAGGTTGAATCGAGCTCGGCGAGCACGTCTCCCTGCTTGACCTCTTGCCCAAGCTTGACGTTGACGGCCGTGACGCGTCCCGACTGGTCAAACGAGAGGTTCGTCGTCGACTGGGCAGCGACGGTGCCGGTGGTGCTGACGGTCTTCGCTATTGAGCCCGTCTCCACCTTCGCCGTCTGGACTGCCGCCGTCGCCGAACCTCCGCCGCTCAGCACCTTGGCCCAGAGCACGTAGGCACCCGCCCCGACCAGGACTGCGAGCGCCGCCAGCCCAATCAGACGATTGCGCCAGCGGTGTTCGGCACCGTCCAGCAGATCGCCATAGTCGTTCAGCGCTTCACTCATGGCTTCACCTCTCTCGGGATCGTCCGGATAGTCGGGCCCTGCTAGGCGCGCATCCCTGGCTGGAGCTGGCCCAGTCAAGGATGCACGCCTTTACGGCAAACTCAGGGGCAGGGAAGGCAGGCCAGCCCGTGTCGACCGGTCTGCAGCCTGCCCTCTTCCACCGGCTCCCTTCCAGTGACCGTCCTGTGGTCTTCCGCTGCGAGGCTTGCATGCGGTGTGCCGCCTCACCCTCCGAATCTAGCCCGGCCACTCGGCAAGGGTCGCCTCCACGGACGACTTCTGCCCCTCCCGGATCACCGTGAGGGAGACAACGTCCCCTACCTTCTTCTCGGTGTCCAGGTAGCTGCTCAACTCATCGATGCTGGAAATATCGCGGCCATCGACTGCCACGATCACATCTCCGCCCCTAGGCGGGGTCCCGGTTGCTGTCGCCTCCAACTCCGACCGTGACGCCGCGTGTAGGCCCGCCCGCTGCGCAGGACTGCCATCTGACACTACGATGACGTACACGCCCGAATCCACGGACAAGCCAAGATCCTCGGCCAGAGCCGCCGTGACATCTTGACCCGCTATTCCCAGCCAGGGGTGGCTCACCGTTTCGCCGGCAAGCATGTCCGGCAGGAATCGCTTGGCGGTGTTGATGGGAACCGCAAACGCGATGCCCACGTTGACGTCCTGCCCTGTGGGGTTCTCCAGAGCGGTATTGATCCCTATGACCTCTCCGTGGCAGTCGATGAGGGGACCACCGGAGTTGCCGGGGTTCACCGCAGCATCGGTCTGAATCATGTTGCGGATCGGGCGCGTGCTTTCGCCGGGGGCGAAGGTGCGGCCCGTGGCGCTGACGATGCCTTCGGTGAGCGTACCCTCCAGCTCGAAGGGGCTGCCGATGGCCAGGACCGGGTCACCAACGCGCACCGAGTCCGAATCGCCGAGGGGAGCGGAAGTGAGGCTCTGGCCCGACACATCGGCGCGGATGATGGCCAGGTCGTTCTCGGGGTCAGTCCCCACGACACTGGCGGAAGCGGTCGTGTTGTCGCTGAACGTAACCGTCAGGTCGCTGGCGTCGGCGACGACATGGTAGTTGGTGAGGATCGTACCCTGGTCATCGACGACGATGCCGCTGCCGGAGGCAGTGCCAGACGGCGCAAAGGGGCTGCGGCCCTGCTGAGTGCTCGTGATCTCCACCACCGCCGGTCGCAGCTCCTGGTAGATGTCGGCGGCGGAGAGGCACGCCGAGTTGAGAGCGGCGTTCCCCGAGGAGGCCGTCGAAGGGGCAGCCACGGCCGCCGGCGTGGATTGCGGCGTCGCGCCGCCGCCCCCCGAGAACTGCAGCACCGCCGCGGCTGTAGCGGCACTGGCGATAAGGCCGACCAACACTATGATCCCGACTTTCTTCAGCATGTCTCACCTCTCTCCCTTTCTTCTGTATCTCGCGCTCATAGTTCTTGCCGAGTCCTTGCAGGACGGCTCGGAACTCCCCAGCCAGGGTCAGCGCCGCCGCGGCCAGGGTGATGCGAGTCCGTCGCTTCATCGTTCTCCTCCTGGTCGTTCAGGGCTCAGCAAAGGCCAGCAGCGCTTGTGCTACTGGCCTTTGCCAGCCAGCATAACGCTCGAGTACTGAACCTCCATGCTTCGTACCCCCTCCATGTCCTCCTCCACCTAGTTTCCTCGAGCGTTAGCCTCACCCTAACCGCCGTCGGGCCTAGAGGCCCCCTCCGGCTTTTCCTCGTGGCATCTCGAAGTCACCCTCGCCGCGGAATCCGTCCCAGCCCCCGCGGCCGAGTCCATGCTTTCCGCCAAAGAAGGGGACCCCGATTCCACCGAAGAACGGACCCCCGAGACCTGGGCCCTTCATGAGCGCCCGCAGGTTGCCGTCTACCGAGATGATGGTCACCTGATCGCCATTCTCGAACTGGGACAGGTCACTGGGCACGGCGGTCACATCATCGGAGATGGTGTACTGCTTCGAGCCCCCGGAGTTGAGGTCCACACTGATAGTCTTGGCATTGGCGTCGACGCTTGTGACAGTGCCCAGATCGACGCTGGCCGTGTGAGTCTTGCCGTCCTTGTCAGTGAACTGGAAGGAGCCGCCGAGCAGGTGGCTGGAGAGTTCATCTCTAGTTATCCCGCTGAGCTCCGGCAAGATGGGGTTCGCTTGCGCAAGCGGCTCCGGTTGGGCTTCCAGGGTCACAGTCACGTCCTGGGCATTACCGTCCCTGGTAATGGAGACCGTGACAGTATCGCCGGGGTTCTTGTCCTTAAGGAGATCACGGACTGCCTGCACGTCACTGACAGACGTGCCATCGATAGCCTTGATGACGTCCCCTCGCTTCAGGCCGGCCTTCTCCGCCGGGCTGTCGGCAATGACGCTGGCTATGGTGGGGCCATCTGTGCTCTGGGCAATCTGCACGCCCAGCCACGCGCTCTGGTCGCTGGATACCTGCGAAGCGGCCACAGCAGTGCTGCTAGAACCTCCTCCGGTGAAGACCCCGGCGGCGTAGAGGCCCCCAAGCGTGCCGACGAGAATCAGCACGAAGGCGGCCACCATACTGATCTTCTTCATGGTTCGTCTCCTCCTCTTTCCCCGGTTCACCTGCCTCTCCTGGCGGTGAGTGGCCGGCGTCTACTTGCTTCGGGGCGTCCCAAGCGTCCCCACTCGTCGCGTCCGCTCTTCCAGCGGCGGACACGCGCTTTCAAGTAGACAAGTTAGCAGGGGGATCTTGGGAAGTCGTTACAGAAGTGTTACAGCCGATCTTCGCTGTGGCAGGTGCCGGAGGCGGGTCCGCCTGCCCGGCGGCAGGCAGCCTATTCCTGAGCCTCGAAGGCCCAGACCGCCAGTACCATCATGACGGCGGCGAAGGCAGCCAGGATGAGGCCGTCCTCAACCGTCCCCAGATGGTGACTGGCAATCTTGATGCCGGGAGCCAGGTCTGCGCCAAGGAGGAGGCGGCGCATCGGGTCCACACCGTAGGCCACAGGGTCGAGGCGGGTGACAACGCTCATCCACGCCGGCAGCCCTCTCAGGGGAAAGAAGGCGCCGCTCAGGAAGAACATGGGCATGATGAGGAAGTTCATGATCATCTGGAACGCTTCCATGGATTGAAGGCGTGCCGCTATGAGGATGCCCATGGAGGTGAGAGCGAACGCTGTCAGGAACATGAGGACTAGCAGCTCGAGGACAAGCAAGGGGTTTAGCGATACGCCGAGGATGGGTGCCAGGATCAGTAGGATCGCACCCTGGAACATGGCCACGGTGCTGCCGCCGAGGGCTTTTCCCAGTACCACTGCTGCTCGGCTTATGGGGGCCACCAGCACTTCACGCAGGAAGCCGAACTCCCTATCCCAAACAATGGAGATGGCGCTGAAGATCGCTGTGAAGAGCACCGCCATGGCAACAATGCCTGGGAAAAGAAAGCGGACGTAGGAGACGTCGCCCAGCTCTTTGGTCAGTCCGGCGCCCAGCGACGCCGTGAGGCCGCTCCCAAAGACGACGAGGAACAGCAGCGGCTGGCCGAGAGAGGAGATTAGCCGCACGCGGTCCCGCCAATAGCGCAGCACATCGCGATACCAGATGATATAGACGCCGCCGGCGTTGGCCCTGGCGGCTGCCTGCCAGCTACGCATGGGCAGGCCGGCAGTTGGCGCATAGGCAGTAGTCATCTAGCGTCGCCCTCCTCTCCACAACCGTCCATGAAGCCGCATCAGAGCCAACGGGTCTGCCTCCCCCTCCCGGATTGCGCGTCCCGTAAGCTTCAAGAAAACGTCGTCCAGTGTCGGTCGGTGCAAGTCCACCGATCTGATGGCGACTCCCAGTTCGCGGACGAGCCTGGGAATGAATTCGGCACCAGCCTCGACCTCCAGACGGAGGCGTGTGTCATCTCTCTGTGGTTCCAGGCCGAATCGCTCCTGGATCTCTCGGGCTGCCTGCTCGCTGTCCTCGGTCTGAACGGTCACAATGTCTACGCCGACCATGCGTTTGAGGGCGTCGGGCGTATCCAGCGCCACGATCTTCCCCTGGTCGATGATAGCGATACGATCGCAGTGCTCCGCCTCGTCCATGTAGTGGGTAGTCATGAAGATAGTAATGTGGTGCGCCCGCTGCACTTCAAGTATGTACTCCCAGACGTGCTCGCGCGTCTGAGGGTCCAGCCCAAGGGTCGGCTCATCCAGGAAGAGGACGCGGGGATGATGCAGGATGCCGCGGGCAATCTCCAGACGCCGCTTCATGCCCCCGGAGAACGTCCGGACAACAGCGTCGCGGCGATCCCATAGCCCGACGACGCGCAGCACCTCTTCGATGCGCTGGGCACGCTCACGGCCCGGCACGTTGTACACGTGGGCGTGAAACTGGAGGTTCTCGTAGGCGGTGAGCTGATCGTCGAGGCTGGGATCCTGAAACACCAGGCCTATAGACTGGCGGACGGCATTTCTCTGGGATGCCACATCGTAGCCGGCGACCCTGGCCCTGCCTGCCGTCGGCCGCATCAGCGTGCAGAGGACGTTGATGGTGGTGGTCTTGCCGGCGCCATTGGGCCCCAGGAAGCCAAACACCTCGCCGTCCTCCACCTGGAAGCTGACATGGTCGACCGCAGTAAGGGGCCCAAAGCTCTTTACGAGATCGATAACCTCAATCGAAGACATGCGCCACCGTCATGCGCTCTCCAGCGGGTGGTCGAAGAAGGTGAGAGCGCTGGCACTCGCGCCATCCTCTGATGGCTTGGCGCGCTGGGAACCCCCCGCAGGCAGGGCTCCGGCCTCGGTCATCCTCCGTGGTACCGGCGCCGTTCGGCCTCGCTCAGGCCAGTCGGCGCTGGTCCCCCCATGATCGGCGGCATGCGGGAGTTGAGGCCGTGCAGCCTGGCCTGCAGTAGGATCCACAGCGAACGGACGGGGTTCAGGGGCACCAGATCCACCGGCCTGATCTTCAGGAGAGTAGACACGCCAGCGGTTATGCCGCGCAGATCGTTGTGAGCGTCCACTTCGATGATCCGGCGGCTGGGGTAGCGCCGACGCAAGTCCGCCCCTCGATCATTGATGGCACACGGCCCTACCACCATGATGTCGCCAGGCAGGTTCTCCAGATCGGCGGCCTCGAAACCCTTGCCGAAGACGATAGTGAAGCCGCCCTGGCCGGGGTAGTCGTTGCTCATTATCTCCAGGGCGCATTCAGTGTTCCCCTTGCAGCCCTCAACGCACGCCCGCTCTCTACCCTCGACGATGCGCACGTCGGAGGGGAAGCGGCCCAACAGGGCGTACGGATAGCGCTGCTGGAAACGGCTGAGGTCGCCGACAACCTCGATGCGCTCGAGCTGCCCTTCACCCAGGCCCCACTCCGCCGCCAGGCGCAGGTGCTCCACCTCTTCTATGGCGTAGCCCATCACCTTGGCACCCACGGTGTCCACCGCCACCGCGTCCTGGCCGCCGATGAGCACGTTGAGCTGTACGCTGCTCTCCTTCAGCAGGGCCTTGGGCGGTACGTGCCCGTTGAAGATCGCCGTCACCCCCTCGATGATGCAGAAATCGGGTTGCACCATCCGATAGAGACGGGCGAGACGGACGTGCAACGTCTCATGGTTGTGAAAGTGCATGCGGTCCGCGTCAATGGGGAACGCCTGCTGGTTCTTCACTCCCAGGGTCATCGTCGTCATCGAGTGGGTCTTGAGCTTGGGCAGGCTAAGGTAGAAGTTGCCCGGGCGCCGCGAGGGGTCGATGAAGGTCTCATAGAGCCGGCGGGGAATGCGGATTGGCGCCTCTTCGCCCTCCAAGGTGAAGGGCACAGTGGGTCCCTCGTCCAGGTACACCAGCTCGGCGCCGTGCCGGCGAGCGATTTCGACGTAGCCGTTCACCGTGAACACCAGCCGGGTGGAAAGACCATGACTGGAGTTCTCCATCAGGGCCAGGCGGCGATAGCCGTGGTCGCCGAGGTAAGCCAGCAGAGCGTCAATGACGGCCGGGTCCGTGTGCATTCCCGGCGAAAAGTGGATGGCGTTGGGCTTGATGTGGACTTTGCTGCCAGCAGGGATGACTTTGGCGACGCCGCCGTACGGCGCAAAGACGGCGTCGAATGCGGCGGCGAGACCGCTGGTGGTGTCGGCGATGGTCACGATCGGCGACATGGCAGGTACTCCTTCCACTGAGCTTGAACCCAGTCTAGCAAGCCGAAGTGGCTGGCGAAAGGCATTGTGCTCGTTCGGCAGGCACGTCGCCCAAGTAATCGCTTCGACTTGCGGGATTCCCCGAACCAACACTATATTAGGCCCATCTGGGACTTCCTGCATGGAACGAGAGCACGAACGCGCCCCGTACCGCGACCCCCATCTGCCTATCGAGGACAGAGTCCGTGATCTCCTCGCCCGCATGACCCTCGAGGAGAAGGTCGCGCAGCTTGGAGGCGTCTGGTCAACGCAACTCTTCGAAGCCGAGCGCTTCTCGGAGGCGAAGGCCAGGGAGGCGCTTCGCCACGGCACCGGACACCTGACCCGAATCGGCGGCGGCACGGTGCTCGGGCCGCGGGAGAGCGCCCGGCTCGCGAACGCAATCCAGAGGTTCCTGGTGGAGAACACGCGGCTCGGCATCCCCGCCATCATCCACGAGGAGAGCTGCGGCGGCTACATGGCGCGCGATGCCACCTGCTTCCCCCAGGCGATCGGCCTCGCCAGCACCTGGGACGCTGAGCTCATCGAGGCAATGACGGACGTGATCCGCATCCAGATGCGCGCGGTGGGCGCGCATCAAGGCCTGGCGCCGGTCCTCGACGTGGCCCGCGACCCGCGCTGGGGTCGCACGGAGGAGACCTTCGGCGAGGACCCCTACCTCATCTCCCGCATCGGCGTCGCCTATGTGAAGGGCCTCCAGGGAGACGACCTGCGGCGCGGGATCGTCGCCACGGGGAAGCACTTCGTCGGCTACGGCGCGTCGGAGGGGGGCCTCAACTGGGCGCCGGCCCACATCCCGAAGCGCGAGCTCCTTGAGGTCTTCGTGACGCCCTTCGAGGCGGCCATCCGCGAGGCGAAGCTCGCCTCGATCATGAACGCCTACCACGAGCTCGACGGCGTCCCGTGCGGGGCGTCGGCCGAACTCTTCGAAGTGCTCCTGCGGGCGGAGCTCGGCTTCGACGGCGTCGTGGTGTCGGACTACTTCACGATTCCAACGCTCATGACCTACCACCAGGTGGCGGCGAGCAAGGAGGAGGCAGCACGGCTGGCTCTCGAGGCGGGGATCGACATTGAGCTTCCAGCCCTCGACTGCTACGGGGAGCCGCTTTGTGAGGCGCTTGCCAGCGGCCGCGTCGAGATAGCGCAGGTCGACCGGTCTGTCGCGCGCGTCCTTCGCATGAAGTTCGGGCTCGGCCTCTTCGAGAATCCGTACGTTGACGCGGAGGCGGCGCCGGCTGTCTTCGATACGCCTGAGCAGCGCGACCTGGCGCGCCGCATCGCCCAGAAGTCGATCATTCTCCTGAAGAACGAGGGTGATCTCCTTCCCCTCGACCGCTCTCTGCGAAGGCTCGCCGTAATCGGCCCCAGCGCCGATAGTATCCGGCTGCTCCAGGGGGACTACCACTATCCCGCCCACGTCGAGATAAGGTTCGGCCCGGTCAGCGAGGGGAACCTGGCGCCGCGGCCCGAGGCCGGCGCCGTCGACCTGGCGCTGCACTTCGTCCCCATGGTGAGCGTGCTTGAGGGGATACGGAACAAGGTCGGCCCGCAGACCGAGATCCTGACCGCCCGGGGATGCGACCTTCTCGGCGATTCGACGGAGGGGTTCGGCGAGGCGGCTGAGGCCGCGCGCCAGGCGGATGTCGCCGTGGTAGTGGTCGGCGGGAAGTCGGGGCTCGTGGAGGGCTGCACGAGCGGCGAGTCCGTGGACTGCGCCGACCTCGGGCTCCCCGGCGTTCAGCAGGACCTGGTCGAGGCGGTCGTCGCCACTGGCACGCCCACCATCGTCGTCCTCATCAACGGCCGTCCCCTCGCCCTCCCCTGGATCGCCGAGCACGTGCCAGCGGTCCTGGAAGCGTGGCTCCCCGGAGAAGAGGGCGGAAACGCCGTCGCGGACGTGCTTTTCGGCGACGTCCCACCCGGTGGCAAGCTGCCAATCTCACTCCCCCGTTTCGTCGGCCAGGTCCCCGTCTACTACGGGCACAAGCCGTCGGGCGGGCGCAGCCAGTGGAAGGGCGACTACGCCGACCTCACCGCCAAGCCCCTATTCCCCTTCGGGCATGGGCTCAGCTACACGCGCTTCGAATATGCCAACCTCGAGCTGAGCGCCGGGCAGGTGCCCGCGACCGGAGCGCTGGAGGTGCGTGTGGAGGTGTCGAACGCGGGCTCTCGCCCCGGCGAGGAGGTCGTCCAGCTCTACGTGCGCCAAGCCGTCGCCGGCGTCACGCGGCCCGTGAAGCAGTTGAAGGGCTTCCGGCGTGTCGCCCTCGAGCCCGGCGAGACGCGCCGGGTGATCTTCCACCTCGACGTAAGCCAGCTTGCCTTCTACGACCGGGACATGCGGTTCGTGGTAGAGCGCGGACGCGTCGAGGTTCTGGTCGGGAGCTCCTCGGAAGACATCCGCCTCACGGAAAGCTTCGAGATCACCGGCGAGCAGCGCCCGCTCCACCGCTCCGAGGTGGTCCCCACGCGGGTGGACGTGAGCTAGGCCACGCGGGCGTTCCTTAGTCAGCGCCTTCTTCAGCCAGCACCGTCCGCAACTGCTCCAGGGTAATGTTGGCGCCGGTGAGAACGAGCACCACTTTCCTACCGCGCAGCCGCGCGCCCATCTTCAGGGCTGCGGCCAGAGGCGCCGCGCCCGCCGGCTCTGCCAGCATGTGCGCGCTGTCCAGCAGAGTGACGATGGCGCGCCGCATCTCTTGCTCGCTCACCAGCACGATGTCATCGATGCGGTCCTTCATGATCAAGAAGGGCAGCTCGAAGGCCATGCGGGTGGCCAGCCCCTCCGCGAAGGTGTCTGAGGACTCCGTCTCCCTTAGCTCACCGGCCTTCCACGAGAGGTAAACGGCAGGCGCCCGCTCCGCCTGCACTCCGATGACCCCCACATCGGGCCTGATCCCTTTCGCTACGATGCAGTGGCTGGCGCAGCCGCTTCCGCCACCGATGGGGTTGATGATGACGTCTACGTCTGGCAACTCCGCCATGATCTCCAGGCTCATGGTGCCGACCCCGGCGATGATCAGGGGCTCGTTGGCAACGTGGACGTAACGGTAGCCCTGACGCGCTGCCTCCTCCTCCGCCCACACGCGGGACTCGTCAAAGTCCTTGCCGACCAGGGTGACCCGCGCTCCCAGGCGCTCCATGGCCCGCCGTTTGTACGGGTTGCAGTTCTCGGGGGCAGCGATTACGGCAGGCACCCCGAAGAGGCGAGCGGCGTACGCGATCGACTGCCCGTGATTCCCCGTGGAGGCAGTGATGACACCCGCGCGCCGCTCCTCCTCGCTCAGGGAGGAGATGAGATTGATACCCCCACGCACCTTGAACACACCTATGGGCTGCACGTTCTCGCACTTGAGGTAGGCCTCGCAGCCCAGCAGCTCGGACAGGGAGTCCGAACGCACCAGCGGCGTCGGTCGCAGGTACGGCGCGATGACCCGCTGCGCCCGAAATACGTCCTCGAGAGTGGGGATATGCATGTCAAACCTCAAACGGCCGCTGGGGGCACACCCGTGGACCCCGGATCGCTTCCCGAAGCCTACTCGATGTTGCCACGAACGTCTATGGCCACACCCGCCTCGAGGCAGAATGTCCTCACGGAGGCCGCCGGCACTGGCTATTGACATCAGACGCCTGGCGGGCTAATGTTGAGCAACACGATGGCCATTGTCACCTTTCCCCTTTTGGCCGCATCGGGGGCCGGCATGAGGCTATCCGCGAAAGGTGCGAACGACAGACAAGGAAAAACGAACTGATGGAGCCCACGTACCACATCTAGACGGCGATGACCTGCCGGTCACCGGACAGAGAAGGAGAACGGGAAATGAGCGTGAAGGTCCGCATACCGGTCCCGCTGAGAAGCGTGACCGGAGGGCTGGAACAAGTGGAGGTGACGGGCACGACCGTCAGGGAAGTGATAGACAACTTGACTTCGACCCTCCCCGGGATCCGTGAGAGGGTGCTCTCAGAGGACAATGAGCTGAACCGCTTCCTCACCGTTTTCGTTAACAGCCAGGACATCCGTCTGGGTCAGGGTCTGGAGACTGGAGTCAGCGACGGCGATGAACTGACCATCCTGCCCCTTGTAGCGGGCGGGAGCGAAGCAAGAGGGAGTTTCTCGGCTGGTCGCTTCGACAGGTACTCCCGACAGGTTATCCTCCCGGAAATCGGAAGAACCGGCCAGGAAAGGCTCGAGAATAGCAGCGTTGTCATCGTCGGCTGCGGGGCGCTGGGCACGGTGGCCGCGACCGCCCTAACT